>Ga0247844_1000275_pt1 | contig 111814 bp, 100 predicted proteins | sample LaCtaG_FD_192421 | JGI IMG/M metagenome (GOLD analysis project Ga0247844, IMG submission 192421) | Freshwater microbial communities from meromictic Lake La Cruz, Castile-La Mancha, Spain - LaCruzMarch201714.5m_1 | ecosystem: Environmental > Aquatic > Freshwater > Lake | place: Spain...
CTTTGAAACCAACGAATTAATACTAAATAAAATAAACAATGGCGATGCACAAATGACAGATACTTTGGTAGTATCGAACTTGCAAAACTATGGCAATACAAGAATGAGAGTGGGAGTAGATTTAGCCAACTCATCGCAATTTAATTCGGTATATGGAACTATTGGAATGTTTAAAGATTTTAATATTTCAGTGAAACAAGATTTGGTAAAACCATCTATTATTTTTAATGGTTCGGCTTTTAGTGCTAATATTATACGTACTGAAATAAACAAAACTTTTGTAGATCCTTGGGTAACAGCTACAGATAATATTGAAGGAAATATTAGCAATAGAGTACAAACTATTTCAACACTTGACACTGCCAACATTGGTGTTTATACCATTAAGTATTTTGTAACTGATTATTCAGGTAACACCTCTGATACGTTATACAGAACAGTAATTGTTGAGTTGAATAGTACAGGTCCGGTTTTGGTTTTAAACCCACCAACAACTTATACAGTTGAAGTAGGAACAGAACCAGTTGACCCTGGATTTGTAGCGTTGGACAATATTGGAGGTTCTTTGAATTCAAATGTAATTGTGAATAGAGGTAACTTTAATAAAAACAAAGTTGGAGACTATACTTGGACATACAGTGTAACAGATGCGTTTAATTTCAACAAAACTTTAACCCGTTTGGTTAGAGTAAGAGATACCACAAAACCTATTATTACCAAGAAGTTTTTAACTGCAGAATATAACCACCAAATTAACTCAATATTTAATCCTACATCAATAGTTACAGCAACTGATAACTATGATAAAACTTTGAGCTTAATGTTTAACAGTGGCGTTTTCCCTAATATTATTGGAAAATACTTTGTAGTATATAATGTAACTGATTCATCGGGTAATGTGGCTAATACTTTAACAATTGTTGTAAATGTATCAGACTTTATTAAACCATCAATTACTTTAACAGGAAGTTTAACAACAGAAGTAGAAGTGTTAACTAACTTTACTATTCCTGGTGTAGTAGCAACAGATAACTATTGTGCTCAAAACACGTTAACAATTGTTCGTACTCCAAGCGTTTTACGTAACGATACTTTAGGAACTTTCCCTGTTAAGTTTGTAGTTACCGATTGTGTAGGCAATTCTGACAGTATAACTCGTTTTATGAAAATAGTAAAACGCAGCAAACCAGTTATTAATTTATTAGGAGCAAATCCAATGAATTTAAATCGTTTCTGTACGTTTGAAGAGCCAGGATTTAATGTTCAAGACAATTATTATCCTAACTTAAAATCGCAGGTTTTAACCGACATTAGTTCATTACGTAACGATTTACCAGGTATTTACCCTGTAACTTATATTGTAACTGATCCTTCAGGAAACAGATCGGTACAAGTAACACGCCAAGTAAATGTGTTAGAAGAAGTTTGTAATGTTGGATTAATTGAGAACAAATTCGAAAATTACTTTAGCATGTATCCTTCGCCAAGTAAAGGAATTATCAATATTGATATTTTGAATGAATTAGATGTAAATAGCATTGAAATTTATAATATCACAGGTCAGTTAATTGCTAAATTCGACAATCAATTAAATACAAAAAACACATTTGATTTATCGAACCAAAGCAACGGTTTGTATTTTGTAAGAATGATTACTGAAAAAGGAATTTTTAGTAAATCATTTGTTATAACTAAATAAAATTTATTGAAATATTTTATTAAAGAGGTTGTCTCAAAAGGACAACCTCTTTGTATTTTGTCTCATTGAGCGTAGTCGAAATGTTTTGAATACGTGATTATTAAGTTCTCGACTTCGCTCGAACTGACGAGCATTTTAAGGCATTTGAGACAGCCTCTTTTTTATGAAACAATATGAAACATTTAAGTTCCGTGGGAACGAGCATTTGATAGCAATGGGTTTTAACCCGTTGTAAAATGAACCCAAACACCCACACAAAACCACAAAAATATTTACGAATGCCGAAGGCATTCGTAAATATTTTTGTGGTTTTGTAATTTTTATTTTTACATATTACCACCAGTTAAACTGGTGGCTATTAATATTAAACTCCTTCGGAGTTTCTCTTTTGCTATTCCTTAAATTTATCTTGAAGTTTTTTTTGAACTAACACAGATACCGTATAGGTATGATTTTAAATTTCATTTAAATTTTAAAACAGCAAGCATAAATTTTATATTTGCAATGTTATAAACCCGGATAATTACTATTCGGGTTTTTGTTATTTTATTTATATCAAGTGAAAATTCAAGAATTATTAGGACTTTATAGTCAAAATGAAAAAGTAAATGCGATTGCTAGCAAATTAAACAATACTAAAAAAAGTAAATTATTTGCCAAAGGATTAGTTGGAAGCATAGATGCAGTGTTGGCTGCTTGTTTGTATCAATTTAATTTTAGAACGCAAGTATTTATTTTTAATAATACCGATGATGCTAAATATTTTTTTACTGATTTAGAAAGTTTGTTAGAAGGTAAAACTATTTTATATTTTCCTGCTTCCTATAAAAGAGAATACCAAGTTGATTTATTGGAAAACAATTTAGTTTTAGAAAGAGCTGAAACACTAAATAGGTTAAACCAGAAGTTGAATAAAGGCGATTTGATTGTAACTACAATTGATGCTATTGCTGAAATGGTTATTAACGAAGTTGAATTAACTCAAAATACATATGAAATTAAAGTAGGTGCTAATTTTGATTTGGCTTTTTTTATTGATTTTTTAACTGAACATCATTTTGAAAGGAGCGATTTTGTTTACGAAGCTGGTCATTTTAGTATTAGAGGTGGAATTATTGATATTTTTTCATTTAGTAACGATATGCCTTATAGGATTGAACTGTATGGAGATGAAATAGAAAGCATCAGAATTTTTAATCCAATTGACCAACTTTCGGTTAAAAAAGCAGATCGGTTTTTTATAATTCCTAATGTGCAAAGCATGGTTGAACAAAAGCGTCAAACTTTTTTTGATTACTTGCCAGAAAACACTATTTTTTTTACAGATGATATAAAACTGAGCAACGAACTTTTAGAAAACGGAATTGAAAAAGGGGAGAAAAGTTTAGTAAGAAAAAATGAAAATGAGTTGGATTTAAAAAACCCAAAACCCAAACCTAAAATTGAAGAATTATACATTGATTCTGCGCAATTTTTTAAGGAAATTAATAAATATTCAGTAGTAGAAATTGGAGTAAGAAATGGATTTAAAAGTGATGAAATTGTTGAATTCAATTGTAATCCTCAACCTACGTTTCACAAAAACTTTAAGCTGTTAATTGAAAACTTAAAACAAAACCAAAAAGACAAGTTTAAAAACTTAATTTTTAGTGATACTAGCAAACAAATAGAAAGACTGTACACTATTTTTAACGATTTAGATAATACCATAGAATTTGAACCAATTTACCACGGTTTGTCGCAAGGATTTATTGACAATGACATGAAACTTGCATGTTATACCGAGCACCAAGTTTTTGATAGATTTTATAGAGGAAAAACTAAAACACGTTACAACAATTCGAAGATTATTACTTTAAAAGAATTGCGCGAGTTAAAACCAGGCGATTTTGTGGTACACATAGATCATGGAATTGGAAAATTTGCTGGATTAGAAAAAATTACTGATGTAAATGGACGCATACAAGAAGCAGTAAGATTGGTTTATAAAAACGATGATTTATTGTATGTAAGTATCAATTCATTGCATAAAATAACTAAATTTTCGGGTAAAGAAGGAACCGAACCTCGATTAAATAAATTAGGAAGCGATACTTGGGAAAAGCTAAAAACGGCAACAAAGAAAAAAGTAAAAGACATAGCGCGCGATTTAATAAAATTGTATGCACAAAGAAAAGCCCAAAGCGGATTTCAGTTTAGTCCTGATACTTATTTGCAAGTAGAATTAGAAGCTAGTTTTATGTACGAAGATACACCCGACCAAGCCAAAGCAACTATTGATGTAAAAAAGGATATGGAAAGCCCGCACCCAATGGATAGATTGGTATGTGGTGATGTGGGTTTTGGAAAAACTGAAATTGCCATGCGTGCAGCGTTTAAAGCAGTAACAGATAGCAAACAAGTAGCCATTTTAGTGCCCACAACTATTTTAGCAAATCAGCATTACAGAAGTTTTAATGAAAGGTTTAAAGATTTTCCATGCACCATTGATTATATAAACAGATTTAAAACACCAAAAGAACAAAAGGACATTTTAAAAAGAGCAGAAGAAGGAAAAATTGATATATTAATTGGTACACATAAATTATTAAGCAAGGATATAAAGTTTAAAAACTTAGGCTTAATGGTAATTGATGAAGAGCAAAAATTTGGAGTAGCAGCAAAAGAAAAATTAAAATCAATTAAAGTAAATGTAGATACATTGACATTAACAGCAACTCCCATACCTAGAACACTAAATTTTAGTTTAATGGGTGCACGCGATTTGTCAATCATCAATACACCACCACCAAACAGGCAGCCTGTAAATACCGAATTACACAGTTATAACGATGAATTGTTGCGAGATGCAGTTTTAAATGAAATAGAAAGAGATGGGCAAGTATTTTTGGTTCATCACAGAGTGAAAGATATTTATGATATTGCAAATAGAATTATGTTTTTATGCCCGGGAGTAAAGGTTTGTGTTGCCCACGGGCAAATGGAAGGCGACCACTTGGAAGATGTGATGATGAAGTTTATTGAAGGCGAATACGATGTAATGGTAGCAACCACTATTATTGAATCGGGTTTAGATATTTCAAATGCCAATACCATAATAATTAATAATGCTCAAATGTTTGGCTTAAGCGATTTACACCAAATGCGTGGACGAGTGGGAAGAAACAACAAGAAAGCATATTGTTATTTATTGGTGCCTAGTATTCCCAATTTAAGTGTGGATGCAAGAAGAAGATTACATGCCATAGAAGAGTTTAGCGATTTGGGAAGCGGATTTAACATAGCCATGCGCGATTTGGATATTCGTGGTTCTGGTAATTTATTAGGAGGTGAACAAAGTGGTTTTATATCGGAAATAGGTTTTGAAATGTACCATAAAATTTTAGATGAAGCCATTCAAGAACTAAAAGAAGATGAATTTGCAGATGAATTTATAGACGATAGACAAAAGACCATGGACCATGGACTATTGTCTGCGGACTGTACAATTGAAACCGATTTTGAAGCGTTAATTCCCGATGAATATGTAAGAAATATTGGTGAAAGATTGAGTTTATACAATACGCTTTCATCGTTAGTTGAATTAGATGATTTAGAAAAATTTGGAAAAGATTTAGTAGATAGATTTGGCCCAATACCGGAACAAGTTATTGATTTAATTAATTTAATAAAATTGAGAGAAACAGCAAAAATGTTAGGTTTTTTAAAAATAGTTTTGAAGAAAAAAATGCTAATTGCTACATTTCCAAACGAAAACAATACCAGTTATTACCAAAGTTCCATGTTTACTTCGCTGTTACAATTTATTCAATACAATGGCAATTTGTGTAAACTAAAACAAACAGGAAAAACGCTTCAAGTAGTATTTTCAAACATTGCAAGTATTGAAAGTGGGCAAAGTATTTTTAACTTAATGTTGCTAAACCATAAAAAACTAACTTCAGTCAGTAATTGATTTGCTAAAAAGCAGGTTAAATGAATGAATCATTGCTATAATTTTACAATTAAAAACATCAAAACAACTAAATTTGAACCGGTAAAAAAATCGCATTTTGACAATTAAAACAATAACCAATTATTTATTTATAATTACTATTTTACTTTTAACATCGTGTAAAAAATTAGTTGATGGATCAATAAAAGTGAATACTTCTGCTATTTCAGTTAACATGAATTCGGGAATAGTAACCCAATACGATATTGATAACAATAAAAATAGTATTGGAATCTACGTTGAAAATAATTTAGAAATTGATTCTATATTACAAATTGGTGTTGATGTGGCCGATAAAAACAATTTAATAACTACCAAAGAACAATTACTAAATGGTAAAATTAATTCAGTAGTTGTAGAAAACAGAAATTCGGCAGATGGTAGAAGTTTTTATTCTTACTTTGAAAGAATTGATGGAATTTTTATAAAATTTTCAGAAAATGAATTCAATCCTAATGAAGAAATTTCGGTGAAAAATGGTTTTCAATTATTGTGCGATACTTTTCCATTACTAACTAGTCACATTAATAAAATTGAAATTCAAATTGAAGAAAATAAAAGAAACGCTTTAATTTATTATTTTAATAATACTACTCCCAAGCCCAATGAAAAAAGGAATTTAGTAATTGCAATTAAAGGGAAATGTAAAAACACAATAGAAGAAGGAAACGAATTTCAGTTAAAAATAACAGCCAAAACCTTATTAACTTTATTGCAAAAACAATAATTATTAAATTGTAAACAAATGAAGACTAAAATTTTACATTGATTTTTAAAAATTATGTTTAAATTTGTTCCATTAAATTAAAAAACAAAATTCATGAAATTAAAAAACTTTACTCTAACTCTTTTAGTAGCCTTGGTTACTTTTACTTCTTGTAAGAAATTAATAAATAATTCTATTACAGTAAGTACAGATGCTATTACAGCAAAATTTAAGTCAGGAACTATTGCTGCTTCTGACGTAAATAATAATACTACACTTGCCAAATTTGTTCAAGCAAATATGGATTTATACGATACTATTCAAAAAGGAGTAGCTATTGTAGATGCTAATGGTTACACAACTACCATGACTGATATTTTAGATGGAAAAATTAGTCAGATAGTGGTTGAAAATACCAAAACTGAAGCAGAAGATCCTAGAAGTTTTGTTGATTATTATACTAGTTTTGGTTCTATTTGGGTAAAGTTTACTACTCTTGGAGGTCCAGCCTACGATCCAAATGAAGCAATAACTGCTGCTAATGGCTACAGCAAACTATGCGATACAGTTACTTTAGCTTCAACAGATAGTAGAAAATTTATTATTAACATAGCAGAAGCTGATCAGAAAAATTTAAGAAACTATGTGGGAAGTGCTGATCCAATAAATGATGAGCTAAGAACAATGATAGTTGTAGCTTATGGAGTTCCAAAAGCAGAAATTACTGCAGGTAATGAGTTTAACTTAAAAGTTTCAGCAAAAACTAATATAAGTTTAGTTAAAAAAGACAAATAATTTTTTTCGCAAATATTTTAAAAGCCTTGATTCAATTCAGGGCTTTTTTTTTGTGTTTAATTTATTCAAATTCTTACAAAAAATTTACTTTATTTGTCGTAATCAATATTTATTTATAATGAAAACGATTAATATAAAATATGTGCTAATACTTTTTGTATTTAGCTCAATTATATCGTCTTGTAAAAAAGATACTACCGATTTTAGTAAGTTCGAAAATTATAGCCCAGAGCCTGAATTTGCAATTCCTATTGCAAATACAAGCATTAGTATGCTAAATTTAATTCAAAACGATTCTGTTAATACCCGAGTGGACGGAAATGGATTGGTGCATTTTACATTTAGGCAAGATGATATTTTTAAATATGATATTGATGATTTTTTTGCATTTGAAAATAATAATAACACTGCCATAAATAATAGCTTGGGCGAAATAAGCATAGGAAGTTTTAGTCAAGCAAAGGTTTTAACTTTAGGCGATTTATCAAATAGTTTTTCGCCTGCTGCCAAAATTACTTTTGATGCTTTGGCAGGAACAACTGCTGTATTTCCAGCCATTACCGAAGATATTGATACCATGAACTCTTTTAGTGCATTTACGGAGTTTTCGTCAGTTAAATTTTCGGATGGATATTTAATTTTAAAATTAACTAATAAATTGCCAGTAAACTTAAGTTCACTTACACTTAATTTATACAATTTAACGCCTACAGTGTCACTGGTTGGGGTATTTAATTTTGCTAACATAACACCTGGTTCAAGTAAATCTGATTCAATATTATTGGTAGGTAAAACGTTAAGGAGTTCATTGGGTTATACTATGCCAGTTTTTAATACCAATAGTTCGGCACCAACTGCTGTTTTAGTAAATTATTTAGATTCAATTTCAATAACTGCTACTGGAAGAAATTTAAAAGCAATTTCGGGCGAGGCAAAATTCCCTTCTCAAGATATAATAACTCAAAGTACTGAAATAAACTTTACTCCTGAGGACACTACTCAAAGAATTAGAAAATTAAATTTATCTACAGGTAAGATTAAATTTGTTACTCAGTCAACAATAAAAGAGCCAATTCAAATAACTTTTAGTTTTCCAGGAGCACTTAAAAATGGCATGCCTTTTTCAAATCAGGTTGTAACAATTCCTTTTACAGGCACTAATTTTTATATCGATTCATCGATAAACATTGCAGGAGTTGATTTTGATTTAACGCAAAATATAAATAGACCTTATAATTTTATACCTGTTACTTATACAGCCCGAATAATATCATCAGGATTGCCAATAATTTTTGATTCTTCTAATTCGGTAAATATTCAGGTTTTTACTTCAAATACCAATATTGAATACTTAGAAGGATATATAGGAGTTATAGAAATAAAAACACAAGAAACAGATTTTATAAACCTCGATTTTTTAAAGGACATAGAACAAGGTTTGAATTTAGAAGATGCTGAATTAAAAGTAAATGTAAAAAACTCAATTGGAGTGCCTATTCGATTAAACTATAATTTTGTTGGAAAAAATAATTCTGGCAAAGTGCAAGATGCACAAATGTTGCCTTTTGATGTGAATTTTCCATTAATTAATGAGCAAGGAGTTACAAAAATTACCGATTACACTTATAGTAACAAAAACAACAATGGTAAAATAAATGAATTAATGTCGTTGCCACCTCATTACATAAAAATTGAAGGGAAAGTATTTTCAAACCCAATCCCAAACCCAAATAGCAACCAATTTATTAAAAAAGGAACTGGAATTAGTGTTGGTTTAGATATGGATTTACCGTTGGTTTTAAGATCTAACACATTTGCTTTGTCTGATTCAAATGAATTTAATGCAAATGATTTTAAAGATTTTAAAGCAGTAACATTAGGTATAAATATAGAAAATGCTTTTCCTTTTGATGCAGGAATGAAAATTTATTTTATAGGAAAAAATAATAAAGTAACAGACTCAATAGATATATTAAATATTATAAAAAGTTCAATAACCGATGCCAATGGAAAAACTATTCAAACATCAAAATCAAGAAGTCAGATTGTTTTAAGCGAGGAAAGATTAAATAAATTAATATTAAATGAAGTAACAAAAATTAAATATTTTACAAGTTTAGCTACTGAAAATGGAGGCACTAAAACTGTAAGAATTTATAGCGATTACAATATGAAAATAGCTTTGGGAGTTATTGCTACAATTAAAAAACCTAAATAAAACAAAACTGAATCTTCATGAAAAAAATATATTTATCAATATTAATTGTAATAGTTGCTTTAAATTCAAAAAGTCAAACAAATTTAAATTTATATAATTTCAAAAATGTTGGTCAAAGTAATTTAATGAACCCTGGAATTAGGCCTCAAGCAAATTTTACTTTTGGTTTGCCAAGTTTATATGTAAGTGCGCAAACACCCGAAATTACTTTAGCTGATATATTTAATAAAACAGAAAATGCAGATTCTACTTTTAGAAGAATTGTAACTGACCCTTCTATTTCATTTAAGAATATGGGAGTTTCAACTGTTTCTGATTTATTTTTTATTGGCTTAGGAGGCAAAAAAAATTATTTCAGTTTTGGTGCTCAATTTAACTTCGATTTTTATGGCAGCCCACCAAAAGATGTATTGGGTTTAACACAAGGCTCTACTTTTTTTCAAAATGTGCTTAACCGCCAAGCTAATTTTGGTAATTTAGATATAAATACTACTTCTTGGCTTGGATTACATGGTGGATTTACTAGAGCTTTGACGAAAAATTTAAGTGCAGGTTTTAGGGTTAAATATTTAATGGGATTATTCAATGCCAATCTGGAACAAAGCACTTTAAACTTCTCTACCAATATTGATTCAATTTATATTAAGGCTGGTTTTAAAGCCAATACTGCCGGCATTGATCCTATCAGAAAAGATAATTTTGATCCGTTAGCATACTTACAAAGCGGAAATGTAATTTCAGGTTCAGGTTGGGGTTTGGATTTTGGTTTAAATTATAAGTTTAACCAACATGTTTCAGTTTCGGGTAGTGTAGTTGATTTTGGTTTTATTAATTGGAATAAAAACAATGTTACATATACTTTGGCTGATAAGGAATTTAACTATAAAGGAGCCGATATTAAAGATTTAAGTACTTTTGATTCAATAGGAACTCGATTTGAAAAACTTTTAGATTCGTTACAAAATGAAGTATTTGTTCCTGTAGAATCCAATTCATCATATACCACCAATATTAATACAAAATTATATTTGGGTGCTCAATATGCATTTAATTATAACAATACTTTCGATTTTGTTTTTTTTAACAACTTTGGTTATAAAACATTTAATCCAGCGTTAAGCTTGGCATTTACCAAAAAAATATGGTCTATTATTGATTTAAGAGTAAGTGGTACTTATTATAATAAAGCTTTTAACAATGCTGGTGTTGGATTATCGTTAAATCTTGGTGCTTTTCAAACTTACTTTTTTAGCGATAACTTAATTGCTGTTATGCAATACGATGAAGCTAAATTTATAAATGTTAGAGCTGGAGTAAATTGGAATTTTGGTAGAAATAATGACAATGATGGAGATGGAATTCCAAACAAGATAGATAAGTGTAAAAATAAATATGGTTCAATTGAGTTAAAAGGATGCCCTGATAAAGACAAAGATGGTGTAACCGATAATGAAGATGATTGTATAAATGTACCAGGTAAACCTTGCGCAAAAGGTTGCCCCGATAAAGACAATGATTGTGTGGCCGATGGCAAAGACAGTTGTGTAAACGATTCAGGTTCAGTAAAACTAAATGGTTGCCCCGATAAAGACCATGATGGCGTAACTGATAAATTAGACAATTGCCCATTAGATTCAGGTAGAATAGATTTAAAAGGTTGCCCAGATGCAGATGGTGACAAAGTGATTGATTTAGAAGATGTTTGCCCAGATGAATATGGTAAAAAAGAATTAGACGGTTGCCCGGATATTGACAATGATCGAGTTGCTGATTACCAAGATTCGTGTAAATTAATTCCAGGTTTAAAAATGTTTTTTGGATGCCCAGATATAGATGGGGATGGAATTACTGATAAGTTAGATAAATGCCCAACATTAAAAGGAAGCAAAGAAATGAACGGTTGTCCGGATTCGGATGCAGATGGTTTATCAGATATTGAAGATAATTGCCCCAATGAAGCTGGCCCTATTACTAATGCTGGCTGTCCAATTGCTGTAATTGATCCTATACCTACAATTGTTTTAACACCCGAAGAAACAAAAGTATTAAATGAAGCATTTAGTAATTTAGAATTTGAAACAGGAACATCGAATATTAAAGAAAGTTCGTTGGAAAGTTTGCGTGAATTAGCTCAATTATTAGTTGTTAAAGTAGAATATAAATTAAATATTAGTGGCTATACCGATAATTTAGGTAAACCAGCTAGCAACGAAAAACTAAGTGCGAGTAGAGCAAATGCAATAAAAAACTTTTTAATTGTTGAAGGTGTTTCGAAAGAAAGATTAATAGCTAAAGGTTTTGGAAGTAAAAACCCAATTGCCGATAATAAAACTGCCGAAGGTAGAGCAAGGAATAGAAGAGTTGAATTTAAAATTATAAAATAAAAATTGTTAGTTTTTTATTTAAAATTTTTTTTGAAAAGTTAATTTGTTAGCACAGTTTTTCTTTTTGTGTTAACAAATTGACAATCATAATTTGTAGTATTTGTGATGAATGGATAAAGTAATTTCATTCTAACAATTCCAGTTGTATCTTTATTTTTCGTTTATACGACTATTAATATTCAATTCTTAGTTGCTTCTGAAAATATTTCTTTAGGACAAAAGTATTTGGGATTGAAAAGAAATGATTTGTCTGACAGCGTTAAAAGAAATGCAATGATGTCAACCTTTTCATTAGCCGTTAATAAAATTGGCTTTTGCAATTCGTTAGCGAGGGTTTTACTCTTTTCAATTCCATTTGCGTAATGATTGATTACTTGCGAAAGTTTTTTAAACCTGCCATCATGCATGTATGGGTACGAAAATTCAATATTGCGCAGTGTAGGTACTTTGAATTTTAAGGAATCAGCCTTATTTTTTGTAACTCGGTATCTGCCATAATCATTCAGCGTTGTGTCAATTTTCAAACCATTATTTCTAAACTCATCATTAGTAAAAAGGGGTTCAGTATGGCACATTGAACAATTTTTTTTAAATAAAATATATCCTTTATTTTCTTGCTCATTAAATACTGATTGCTTTTGCATTACACTATCGTATTTTGAATTGGCAGAAACTAAAGTGAGCATAAATTGAGAAATTGCTTTTAAGGTGTGTTCTCCAGTAATTGTTGAATCGCCAAATGCTTTGAAAAATAATTGAGGATACAATTTACTTATTTGCAATTTAGCAACTACATGCGCAATGTTTTCATCCATTTCCACAGGGTTAGTTATAGGAGCCAATGATTGAGCATCTAAATGATTAATGGCCCCATCTCTCATAAATGATTTTTGCCACGCCATATTCATTAATGCAGGTGAATTACGGAAACCACTTTTATCTTCAATACCATGACTCAAAGCATGGTCAACATGAGTAAATGCTGAAAATTGTGAATGACAACTAGCACATGAAATCATGTTGTTTCGTGAAAGGATGGGGTCGTAAAATAGAGCTCTGCCTAACTGAATTTTATTTTCGGATAAAGGATTTTTCGAAAAATTGTAAACTGGTTTTGGGAAATTATTAGGTACTTCAAATTGTATTTCATTTACAGAACGAAATGAAACAATAACAAAGGAAAGTAATGAGAATATGAATAATTTTCTTTTCAATTTTGTAAAAGATTAAAAGCGTTCGCTACAATTTTTGAAAGTGTTACTGCCTCTTCACTTGGCGACATCACATGATTTGTTTTTGCCAAATCAACTTGATTTAAAATTTTCTGAACATCTAATTTAAAATTTATAGTACTCGAATTATTTGTTTTAAAATGCAATGTTTGTAAACAATAATAAGGTTGCTGATAGCCGCCTAAATGAAATGTAAATTCATTGTTCCGTGTTTTGCAAAGTTGACTTGTACCTTCTAATTTAAAATTGATATATCCATTTTGCCATGTCCAATACATCCCTTTTGTTGGGTCAAGGTCGCCACCCATTGCACCTGAAACATTAGTTATACTGTCAATTCCTAAATCAAATTTAATTTCATCAAAAGCTATATTTTGTTTGTTTTCAACTAAAATTTGGTTCGGAATTATTTGATTGGCATCAACCAAATGAAAACTGTTTTTCTCTTCTAAAACTACTTCCCCATTTTTTAAAAATTGAATATTAGAAATGTAAAATTTTAATTCAGTTATCCGTAAAAATGTAGAATCGTTTGGTATATTCAATGAATCATCAATGTTCAAAACCCTTGAACCATAAGCAAACGAAAAACCTATTGTGCTTGCCGATTGAGCATTTATTGCATTTGTAAATGTAATAAAACTAAGTAACAAAAATATTTTTAATGAATGTATCAATATTGTCTGTTTCGTGATTTCGGAAAAAGCTGTTAATTTTTAAAGTAAATGCTTCTAAGGCTTTGTGTTGCTTTGGTTTACGGTTAAAGAATGCTTGTAACTTTCTTGACCAAAACAATAAGTGGATAATGTAAAAAACAGAAAAAATGTAACAGAAAAATTAAATTTATTTTTCATTTTAAAGTTGTAAAACAGTTTAATATAAAGCTTATTTCCAAGCTTTAACAATCAATCCAGTTCCAGATTCGTGTTTCATATTTGTATCTAAATAATTTAAAACAAAACTAATTGGAAAAGTAATCAAATAATAAAATGGTAAAATTAAGAAGAAAATTTTGCTACTATTTAGCATTAACATGGGGTATTTCATACTCAACTTCCAAGCTATTTTACCAGGATTTCCGTAGCTAAATAAAATTTCCATTTTTTCGAAACCTGCTTTTTTTAATTTTTCAGCCATTTCAGCAACAGGGTATCCATCGCGAACATGTTCGCCAATAAAACTTTCACCAGTTTCTTCGTGCACATCGCTTCCACCTTGGTCGCTTGGTGTGCTTATTAAAAGCATTGCACCGGGTTTCATTGCTTGGTGGTAATTGGTAAATACGTCCACATCTTCCAAAATATGTTCCATTACATCCACACAAAGCACTAAATCGTATTTGTTTGTAGCAAATGGTTTTGTTAAATCAGCAAATTGAAATTTGGCATTGTTAAGTCCAACTTTATTAAAAAACTCATTGCAGTCGGCAATTTGTTTTTCCATTACATCAAGCGAGTCGATGGTATACTTGTTTTTGTGTTTTGCTAAAAAATAACTGTATTGTCCAAATCCTGAACCTGCATCGCAAATAATAGCATTTGGGTTGGCTGCAATCCATGTTTTTAACTCACGGTGAATGTGCCAACTGCGAAGTAAAAGTAAATCGAGTAATGAATAAAATATTTTACGTAAAATGGTAAACTTGTTAAAAACTATTCCTAGGTCTTTTTTAATTGGATCGTAATTCATTATTTATAAATGCAGTGTGTTTATTTTTTATTTTTATTTGCCTTTTTTTTCGTCTTCATCTTTTACTTTTTGCATTACCTTTTCCATATGAAAAACGTAATCCAAGCTTTCATCAACAAAAAAAGTAAGTTCAGGTACAATTCTAGCTTGATTTTTAATTTTAGTAGCCAATCTACGTCTAATTTCTCGGTTATTAAAGTTAATTAAATCAAGCAGTTCGGTTTTGTTTTGAGCATTTAAAAAGCTTAAAAATACTTTTGCATAACCTAAATCGGGCGAAATTTCTACTTTACTAATGGTTATAAATGCATTGTTAAACGAACCACTGTCTTTTAAAAATATATCGGCCAAATGTTGCTGTATGATACCTGCAAATTTTTCCTGACGAATACTCATGTTTAATTAAATAATAGCTGCAAATATAAGCAGGCAAATGTAAAATAGCTATATTTTATGTTTTATTACATATATAAATAGCAAAACTTAAAGCTTTCTCACCAACATCAATCCATCTCTAATAGGCAGTAAAATATTTTCAACTCTATTATCAGCGGTAATTTTATTATTTAAATCGTGCAAAATTTTTGTGTCCCTGTTGTTTTCAATAAATGAACCATCCAACACTTTCCCACTCCAAAGCACATTGTCTAACAAAATAAAAGCACCGACAGGAATTAAAGGAAGCACTTGTTCATAATATTTATCGTAATTGGGTTTGTCGGCATCAATAAAAACCAAATCGAATGGGTAATTTAGAGTTTTAATTATTTGGTATGCATCGCCAATTATATGCTTTATTTTGTCTGTATTATTTGATTGATTAATGAAATCGTAAACTAATTCTTCATTTTCTGGGTTTACATCTATGGTAATTAGTTTTCCGTTTTCTTGCAATCCTTCGGCAAGGCAAATAGCCGAATAACCTGTGTAAGTGCCAATTTCTAAAATGTATTTTGGTTTTATCATGTGGCTAATCATACTTAATAACCTACCTTGAAAAAAACCACTTATCATTCTGGGCTGTAGTATATTGGCATTGGTATACCTATCCAGTTTTTTTAATTCAATGCTTTCTTCAGAAGTGTTTTTATCACAATAGTTTTGTAAATTTTCAGGAACAATGTTAAAACTCATAAAACAAAAGTAAGCATTAAACATTTTAGTAATAGGTTACTAATAATTGTCAGAAAACAACATTTAAAATAAATTTTGTAAAAGTTCGGTCATTTACATTATTCTTGATTCTGGTCATACTATTTATCTCACAAGTGTATCGACTTTCGCACACTCAATAAACAAACATGAAAAAAAAATTATTTACATTTTTATTTACAGCTTTAATAGCAACAAATTTATTTTCACAGGGCACTACTACAGTTGACTCAGTAAGCATGACTCCTGGAACTAGGGTTGATGTATTTTATAATTTACAAACTGGTAAAAAAGATACAGTAGCAAACAACAATTGGCATTTGGCTTTTGCTGCCAGAAACGCACAACCACCTACAAAAACTATGCAAGCAGCAACAGTTTTAATTAATGAAGGAAGAGGAGTTTCTATTTACGAATCGAACCAAACTTTTAATAATTGGACAAGTTTTGATACAACAGGTTGGAAAACTTGGGCTTCATCATTTAACAGCGATTCAACTTGGGATATAGGTGCTTTGAACAAAAACAGAAGTTTAACCGATCCTTTCGATTATGGTTGGGGTAAATACAACATGACAACACGCGATGTATCGGGCAATAAAATATTTTTAATTGCAATTGACAATGCTCAAAATCCTTTTGGAGCACCAAGTAATTTTAGAAAATTAAGCATTCAAAAAATTGCTTATGATTCAATGTGGTTATTTACAATTAGTAAATTAGATGGAACCGATAGCAATACTGTTACTATATTGAAAAAGAATTTTCAAGGTAAATTATTTGCATATTACAATTTAATAACAAATCAAGTAATTGATAGAGAGCCAATTCCTGCAAACCAATGGAACTTATTATTTACCCGCTTTAAATCGTTGGTTACACTTGGACCAACAACAATTATGTACCCTGTAATGGGAGTTTTGCAAAATAACAATACAATGGGTTACAGAGTTACTGGTGCAAATGCAAATGCTTCTAACTACGATACTTTAAACTTTAATTCAAGAATTAGAACAATTGATTGGGATTGGAAAGTAATAACAACTGCCCCTGGTGCTTGGCCTGTTAAAGATACCATGGTGTTTTTTACTAAAGTAGCCAATAGAATTAACAAAATTAAATTTACCGAATACTTTGATAATAGATCAGATAAACAAGTTGTAGTATTTAACAAAACTAGTTACGATGCTTTAAGTACAAATAATGTTTTAGCAAACAATAACAATGTTACTGTTTACCCTAATCCTGCTACAGATAAATTAAATTTTGAATTTGATGAAGCAACTAAAAATGTAAGTTTTTCAATTGCAGATTTAAGTGGTAAAACAATTATTAGTTCAACTTTAATCAACAGCAGTTCTATTGATATTAGCGGATTGAACATTGGAATGTATTTATTAAACATAGGTACCGAAAACGGAACTAAAACAGTAAAATTTATTAAGCAATAAGTTTTTAAGATTGAATAAAATTTTAAAAATAGTATATTCAAACAGGAGCATTGTATTACTTACAATGCTCTTGTTTTGTAACGAATTTACTATTTTAGCCCAAACCAATGGCGATACAAGCAAAACCAAAGGATTAAGTGAAATTGTTATTACAGGTCAAATAGGGGAAAGCACTTTAAAAAACTCGGTTTTTAAAGTAAAGGTTATCGATTTAAAACGCATTAATTTACAAGGTGCTTATAACTTACCTTCATTATTACAAAACGAGTTAAATATAAGAATGAATTACGATCCAATGCTTGGGAATAGTATCAACCTTCAAGGTATTTCTGGTCAAAATATAAAAGTAATGATTGATGGTGTGCCAGTAATTGGTAGAGAAGGAGGGAGCATTGATTTAGCTCAAATAAACCTAGCCAATGTAGAAAGAATAGAAATGATTGAAGGCCCAATGGCTGTTAATTTTGGTTCGGATGCAATGGGCGGTGTTATCAATATCATTACCAAAAAAACTGTTAAGAAAAGCACCAAAATTAGTTTTGGAAATTACACTGAATCTATTGGGCAGTTTAATGTGGATGCAAGCTTAAACACAAGCATAAAAAAATTAGGAATTCAAACCAATTTTTTAAGAAATTTCTTTCAAGGATATTCTAATAATACTGATCCAAATTCGCGCACTTCGCTATGGAAACCACGTACTCATTACAATTACGATTTAAATTTATCGTATTTTATTAAAAAAGGAACTATTAGGCTTAACAATAATTATTTTGATGAAAGAATAACTGATAAAGGAGAACCAACTATTAATTCATTTGAGGCAACAGCTACCGATAAATATTATTATACCAATAGAATTGGCTCGAGTTTGTTAGTTGACTTAAAGTTAAATAGTAAGTGGTCGTTAAATACAATTGTTGCTTTTCAAAATTATAGAAGGGTAAAAAACTCGTTTTTTAAGGATTTAATTTCATCGAACGAAACCATAATAAACGATGCTGATTTACAAGATACCAATACCTTTAACTTGTATATGAGCAGAGGGGTTATTTCAAATTCAAGTGTTTCGAAAAAGTATAATTATCAAATTGGTTACGAAGTAAATATTGACGAAGTATTTGGAACTAAAATAAAAAATGGATATGCAGCAATTGGTGATTTTGGATTATTTGGAACAGCAGAAATAAAACTAAACAAAAACTTATTAATTAGACCAGCCGCCAGGTTTATTTACAATACGCAATTTGCCGCTCCTATTATTCCATCATTTAACTTAAAGTACGATTTTAATACCATTTGGTCTTTAAGGGTTTCTTATGCTCGCGGGTTTAGAGCACCTTCGCTTAAAGAACTTCACTTAGCTTTTTTAGACCCTCAGCATAATATAAGAGGCAACGATAAACTAAAAGCAGAAACAGGAAATAACTTTCAACTTTCATTTACAAACACCCACAAATTATATAAAAACTACACCATGGTTATTGAACCCATGTTTTTTTATAATAAAATTTATAACATGATAGATTTGATTAGATTAAACGCCAACTCTATTGAAGCACAATACAATAATATTAACGATTTTGAAAATTTTGGATTGAATTTAAATACAGGAATAACAAGCAACACCGTTAATATGCAACTAGGTTACTCTTTTAGTTCAAGGCAAAATTCAGTGAATGAAAACAAAGGCATTGAAAATTACTTTTATACCCACGAATACAGGTTTAATACTAGCTACACATTTACCAAAAGCGAAACAAGCATCAGTTTGTTTTTTAAATACAATGGGCAAATGCAAAACTACCAATACAGTTTAGTTGACAATAAAATTATTTTAGGTTCAATTGATGATTATAGTTTAATGGATTGTTCAATTAATAAATATTTTTTCAAACGAAATTTAAATATCACTTTGGGTTCGAAAAATGTATTCAATACCATTAACGTTCAAGCTAATTTAATTTCTGGCCCACATGGGAATGCCAATAATAATGCTTTAATAGGAATGGGTAGAACATTTTTTATAACAATGAAAGTTAATTTAAATATACTATCAAAAAAATAAATTATTAAAATAATACAAGTGAGAATAGGAAATAAAATATACAAGTTATTAATTGTTTTAATAGTATTAATAAGTGCTTGCGAAAAAGAAGAAGTAAAAATAACTTTACCAGCAAGAGGCAATACCACATTTATGGTAATTGAAAACTTAGGTAAAGATTTTGAAAAACAAGGTTTTTTTAATTTAAAAGATAGCACATTAACTTTAGTAGATAATAATAGTTGGGATTTATCTTTTGATGCTTCTAATATTGGTTCTAATATAACTATTAATGGTGGAATGGATATGTATGCTGCCAAAACAAATAAGTACAATTTTTTCAAAACAAATAATCCTGATACTTTTAATTATAAGTGGGATGCACCTTGTGGATGTATTGATTCATTGGCAATTCTCAATTGGGTTCAAAGCAATGGAAAAGTTTATATTTTAGACAGAGGTTTTAATTATACTAAGGACAGATACATTCAAATAAAGTTTTTAAGTTTTAATGCATATAGTTACCAATTTGAATATGCAAGCAACGATAATCCTGAGGCTCGTTTTTTTGTAGAATTGCCAAAAGATACCACCAAAGCCCATGTTTATTTCAGTTTTACCACAAAAACGCATTTAAATTTTGAACCTAACAAGGCAGATTGGGACTTTTGTTTTATTAAATACCGACATGTTTTTTTCGAAACTAATCCCATAACCAAATATGTGGTTAGAGGTATATTTATAAATAATACAAAAAATATTGTAGCAGTTGATAGTAGTTATAATTTTGAGACAATAACTCCAAGTATAGCAATTAAAAACTTTGTTTACTCTAATTTAAGAGATGCAATGGGTTATGATTGGAAAGTATATAACTTTACTACCGGACAATATGTGGCTAGGCCTATAGTTAATTATTTAATTAAAAATTGGTATACCAACGAAATTTATAAACTCAGGTTTTTAGATTTTAATGATAATGGTATAAAAGGCACCCCTAAATTTGAGTATTTGTTGCTTAAATAAAATTATCTATTGCATTTCTCACATTGCCATGTTGTTTCAACAATTGTTTTGCTTTGCTTTCGCTTATTTTCAATTCGTCCATTATCATTTTAATGCCACGGTCTATTAGTTTGTTATTGCTTAGTTGCATGTCTACCATTTTATTGCCTTTTACTTTTCCTAGTTTTATCATTAGGCTGGTGCTAATCATGTTTAAAACCAATTTTTGTGCAGTTCCTGCTTTCATGCGGGTGCTGCCCGTTACAAACTCTGGCCCAACTACTACTTCTATTGGAAACTGAGCTTCTAAGGCTATTGCACTATTTTTATTACAAACAATACATGCAGTTTTGTTCCCATTTTTATTGGCTTTTTTCAATGCACCCAACACATAAGGAGTGGAGCCACTGGCAGCTATGCCTATTATAAAATCGTTTTTAGTTATTTTATAGTTTTGCAAATCTTTCCAACCTTGTTGGGTATCGTCTTCTGCAAATTCTACTGCTTTTCTTATAGCGGTATCACCTCCTGCAATTATTCCTATAACTAATCCATGTGGTACTCCAAAAGTGGGTGGACATTCGCTTGCATCAACAATTCCTAACCTTCCGCTTGTGCCTGCACCAAGGTAAAACAGCCTACCACCATTTTTCATTTCTTTAAAAGCTTCGTTTACTACTTTTTTTATTTTTGGCAATACCTTTTTTATTGCCAAAGGCACAGTTTGGTCTTGTTCGTTTATACTTTTTAACAATTCGTCAGTACTCATTTTTTCTAAATGATGGTATAACGAGCTTTGTTCGGTGGTTCTATTTGCTTTATTTGTCATTATTGAAAATTAAAACTTTTTAAGGCAATTTTGCTTTCTATATTTGCGCAGCAAATTAAATAAATATTACATGAATAACAGTTGGCAAAAATGGCAACCTTTTATATACGGATTATTATTAGGAATTGGAATAGTATTAGGTATGGTTTTAAAACCAAAAAACAGTTACAATTTAGTTGGTTCTCAAAATAAATTCAATGAACTTTTAGGTATTATTCAAAGTGAATATGTGGATACAGTAAATTTAGAAGAAATAGAATCTACTACTTTTAACGATTTGTTAAATAAACTTGATCCACATTCGGTTTATATTCCTGCAAAAGATTTGAAAACTGTGAACGAACCATTAGATGGAAATTTTGAAGGAATAGGAGTGGAGTTTAATATAGTAAACGATACTATAATGGTTGTAACTGCTATAAGTGGCGGTCCTTCGGCCGATTTAGGAATACAAAGTGGCGATAGAATAATAAAAGCCGATACAACCAACTTAGCAGGTGTAAAAATTACAAACGATGATGTAGTAAAAGCGTTAAAAGGAAAAAAAGGCACACAAGTGTTGGTTTCAATTTACCGCCCTTCATCAAAACAAATTATAAAGTACAACATAACCCGAAATACCATACCAATTTATAGTGTTGATGCAAGTTTTATGCTAAATAGCAATACTGGTTATTTAAAAATTAGTCGATTTGGAGCAACTACGCACCAAGAGTTTGTTGAGGCAGTTGAAAAACTAAAAAATCAGAAAATGAAAAACTTAGTGTTAGATTTAAGAGGAAATCCGGGTGGTTTTTTAAAGGCAGCAACCGATATAGTTGATGAACTTTTGGATGATGGAAAAATGATTGTGTATACCGAAGGAAGAGCCAAACCCAAGCAAAGTTATAAAACCGAAAATAGAGGAATTTTTGAAGATGGGAAATTAGCAGTTTTAATTGACGAAGGTGCGGCAAGTGCAAGCGAAATAGTAAGTGGTGCTATACAAGATTGGGACAGAGGATTGGTAATTGGGCGCAGAAGTTTTGGAAAAGGATTGGTGCAAGAACCTTTTGAGTTAAGCGATGGCAGTGCAATAAGATTAACTATTGCACGATATTTTACTCCAAGTGGCAGGTGTATACAAAAAAAATACAATGAAGGTTATGCACACTACGAAGAAGATATTTATAACCGATTAGAAAATGGGGAACTAGAAAGCGATTTTTTTAGTGCAATAAACGATACAACAAAGTATTTTACAAAAATTAAAAACCGAGTTGTTTACAGTGGTGGTGGTATTTCGCCTGATTTTAAAGTAGCCATTGATACAACATTTAACTCTAAATTTTTAACTCAAATTGCTGCGGTAGGTTTAATAAATAAAATGGCTTACCAGTATGTTGATTTAAATAGAAAAAAGTTAAAAGATTTTAAAAGTATTGATGATTTTATTGCCAATTTTAATGTAGATAATTCATTGTTTAATGAGTTGGTAGCTTTGGCTGAAACCGAAAAAATAAATAAACCTAGTTCAAAAGAATTAGCCCGTTCCGAAAATTTCATAAAACTACAACTAAAAGCAATTATTGCCCGCCAACTTTGGCGCGATGGTGGCTATTTTAAAGTTACGAGTATAAAAGATAGAACAGTTCAAAAAGCTATTTTAGAGTTGAAAAACCTAAACTAAGTTGAAGTAACAACAGTAAATTTTTTATATAAAATTAACCAAGCTATTAAACAACCTATGGTGTTTGCTACCATGTCCATATAATCGAACGAGCGGTTTGGGAAAACTGTGGCTTGTAATATTTCAATTATAACCCCAAAAACAACTCCTATTAATACTGCGGGTAATAACAATTTATTAATTTTCACTTGGGCGTATTTTTTTTTATAGGCTATTGCTATTAAATAAGTTTCAGTTCCAAAAAGTATTAAATGAGCTAATTTATCAATTCTAATTAAGCTATCAAATTCAATATGTGGCAAGTTTTTACCGTTCATTCCGCATAAAAAAGTTACTATTATTGCCCACAAATAGGCATATTTATAAAGTTTTAAATGCTTTAAAATCATTGGGCGAATATATTTATTATATATGCCAAAGGATTGTTTTTTTAATTTTAATTAAAAATAAACTTTGTGTTAACAAATTAATTTCATAACATTGACTTAATAATAAAACCTAAAAAAAAACAGAAATTTGACAAAATTTTAATATGAGTAAACGCAAGTTAAAACTAGTAGTAGTTTCTGATATTCATTTGGGAACTTATGGTTGCCAAGCCAAGGCTATAAATAAGTATTTAAAATCGGTTGACCCTGAAATATTGGTTTTAAATGGCGACATAATCGACATTTGGCAATTTAGCAAACATTATTGGCCAAAAAGCCACATGAAAGTTGTTCAGCGAATTTTTAAAATGCTAAGTAATGGTACTAAAATTTATTATTTAACCGGCAACCACGATGAAATGTTGCGTAAATTTACCGATTTTAATCTAGGAAACTTAGAAGTTCTAAATAAATTGGTATTAGAGTTGGATGGTAAAAAAGCGTGGTTTTTTCATGGCGATGTGTTTGATATAAGTATGAAACACTCTAAGTGGTTAGCCAAATTAGGCGGTTTAGGGTACGATTTACTAATTATCTTAAACAGTATTGTAAACTTTGTTTCTGAAAAAATATTTAATCAAGGCCGATTTTCATTTTCAAAAAGAGTAAAACAAGGTTTTAAAAGCGCCATTAAATTTATTGACGATTTTGAAGAAACAACTGTTCAAATTGCGTTAGAAAAAAAATACGATTATGTAATTTGTGGCCATATTCACCAACCATTAATTAAAAAAGTAGAGAGTGATAAAGGAACTGTTACTTACCTAAATAGTGGCGATTGGGTTGAAAACCTAACTGCATTAGAATACAATGATAAAGAATGGACTCTTTTTCATTACAACTTAGTAGAAGATAAAGAAGAAAACGATGAAGAAGATGCTGAAGAAAATGAAAGAGAAAATTTAATGGATATGAATATTTTATATAAAAATATAGTGCATAAATAAAGTTAACAGCCACAACCGTTAAATTTTTTTATTTTCCCATTTTCATCTATCATTTCACTTACTTTTTGTTTTTCATTGTATTTAATTGTTAGTTTTAATACGCCATTTTTCCACCTTTCTTTTTTTGTTATTAAACCTTTTTCGGAATAATAATACCAGGTTCCCACATTTACTTCATTTTTTTTAACACCTTTTAATTTTATTACACCATTTTCATAATAATTTTTAAACTTTTTCGTTTGGTTTTGGGCATTAACCCCAGTTAAATTTAATAGTATAAAAATGATAATAACAAATTGTTTGATAGTTAGGTACATATAATAATTAATTTACTCAGCAAATTTAAAAACATTTTATATTTTAGCACCCTTATTGTAAATAAAGTTAGTGATAGCACATATTAAAGGTAAAATAAGCGAAAAAACACCCGCTTATATAGTTATTGATTGTAATGGAGTTGGTTATGGTATTCAAATTTCTTTGAACACTTTTGAGCAAATTAGTTCATTAAATGAAGTAAAACTATTAACTCATTTAAGTGTAAAAGAAGATTCATATATACTTTATGGTTTTGCCGAAGAAGAAGAAAGACAATTGTTTTTACAATTAATTTCAGTAAGCGGAGTAGGCACTAATACCGCTCGTATGATTTTGTCATCGTTAAAACCTGCAGAAATTAAGCATGCTATTGGCAGTGGGAATTGGACTTTATTGAAATCAATTAAAGGTATTGGACCAAAAACAGCGCAACGTTTAGTTATTGATTTGCAAGATAAAATTCAATCAATAAATTTAAATGAGCCTCAAAATACAACAAGTGGAGTAAGAAACACAATGATTGAACAAGCACTTAATGCACTTGTTTCCTTGGGTTTTTCGAAAGCCGAAGCCGAAAAAGTACTTGTAAAAATACGCCAATCAAATCCCGAATTTACAGTGGAACAATTAGTAAAACAATCTCTAAAACAATTATAAATAAATATTTCGAGAGTATAGAAATAGCCGATGGATAAACTTTACATTGTTAAGAAATAATTCAGTTAAGTATTTAAAAAAATGGAGCTCTATAATATTTTTAGGGAGCTTTGCTTTTGTATTGGTTTCGGCCGGTAGTGTTAAATCTACGCCTGCCAGGAGAAGTAGGTTAATATTACCTCCCGATACACTTTCAAAAAAAGATACCAGTACTAAAAAAGTAGTAATGCCTTTCCCGATTAAGGATAAAAAACCTTGGGAAATTAGTGGCAGTAAAAATCCTTTCGATTTAAATGATCCACCTAATATTAAATCGAAGTATGAGCTAGATAAAGAAAAAAATCAATATAATTATTCATCAAAAGTAGGGGGCTATAATACAAAACTTCCTGCCAGCGAAACTTTTAAGGAAAGATTGGCAAATGAAAATAAAACTGCTAATAAGCAATATTTTAAACAACGAAGCCAAGCAAATAATTTTGCAAAAGGAAGTAATATTGTTCCACCAATTGTAGTCCTTAGCAAGCTATTCGATAAAATTTTTGGTAGTTCAGTAATTGATATTCGTCCACGAGGAAACGCTGAATTAATATTTTCATACAATGGAAACGAAGTGCGTAATCCTGCCTTTTCGCTTCGTCAACAAAGCACATCACAATTCGATTTTAAACAAAAAATTCAGTTAAATGTAGCCGGCTCAGTTGGCGAAAAAGTAAAAGTAAATATGAATTACGATACTGAAGCTACATTTGAATTTGAAAATCAAATGAAGCTAGATTATGAAGGTAAAGAAGATGATATTATTAAAAAAATTGAGTTAGGAAATGTTGGTTTACCTTTAAACTCATCGTTAATACAAGGAAGCCAAAGTTTATTTGGAGTAAAAACAACCATGCAATTTGGAAGGTTAACAGCCACCGCAGTTGTATCGCAGCAACGAGGCAGAAGTACCGAAACCGAATTACAAGGAGGTGCAACAAGTACTAAATTTGATATACAATCAAGTGCTTACGACATGAATCGCCACTTTTTCTTGTCTCAGTATTTTTACGAAAACTTTGATAAAGCAGTTGGTAATTTACCAATTGTTAATAGTCAAGTAAATATTACCCGTGTTGAAGTTTGGGTTACCAATAGAACCAATGCTTTTGATAACTCAAGAGATGTTATAGCTTTTTCCGATTTAGGTGAAGCAAGCCAACGTTTAAATAAATATTGGAATGTAAATACCAGTCCTTTCGATACCTCATTAGGAAATCAAGTAAATGGGTTATGGGGTTATTTAAAAGGTAGAGGAAATAATGCTACTGTAACTGGTCCTATTTTAGATAAAAATAAAGCAGCTAAATTAAGTTCATCGAAAGATGTATTGAACCAATTACTAATTGATGAATCAACAACAGGCCTAAAGCCTTTGAGCCAATACATGTTGGTTAATTATGCTCGTCAGTTAAATCCAAACGAATATACTTTTAACTCTCGATTAGGTTTTATTTCATTAAACCAAGCTTTGAATAATGATGATGTTTTAATGGTTGCATTTTCGGGAAATGTAGGAGGAAGAGATTTTCAAGTTGGTGAATTTAGTAACGATAAAGCACCTGATCCAGTTAGTCCTAATTTAATGTTTTTAAAAATGTTGAAAGGACCCTCGCAAAGGCCCGATTTGCCAACTTGGAAGTTAATGATGAAAAACGTTTATTCATTGGGTTCATTTGGCATTCAATCAAATAATTTTAAGTTAAACATTGTTTATGCTGATGATCCATCTGGGGCTGATTTGAACTATTTACCAGTTAAAAATGAACCACTAATTAACGACCAAGCATTGCTAAATGTGTTTAATTTAGACAATATGAACTTGCAACAAGAAAGAGTGCAAGATGGTGTTTTTGATTATGTAGAAGGGATTACAGTATTGTCGCAAACGGGTAGAATAATTTTGCCATCAGTAGAGCCATTTGGCAAATATTTAAAAAATAAATTTGTTAATAATCCAACGTTAGCCGATTATTATTGTTATTTTTCGTTGTACGACAGTACAAAATTTGCAGCCATTCAATTGCCTCAATTCGATAAGTTTTTTTTAAGAGGGTCATTTCAAGGTCAATCTAACAACGAAATTTCAGTAGGTTCTACAAACCTTCAGCCCGGCTCTGTAAGGGTAACAGCAAATGGAAATCCTTTAACTGAAAATGTTGATTACACGGTTGATTACAGTTTAGGAAGAGTAAGAATAGTAAATACTGCACTTTTAAATTCGGGTGCAGCAATAAAAGTTTCGAGCGAGGGAAATAGTTTATTTAATGTGCAACAAAGGAGTTTAGTTGGAACCAGGTTAGACTATAAAGTTCATAAAGATTTTTTATTAGGTTCTACTTTAATTTACATGAACGAAAAACCTTTAACCCGAATAGTGAATGTGGGTGAAGAACCAATTTCAAACTTGGTTGTTGGTTTTGATGGTTCTTACAGAAGAGATTCGAGATTTATAACTAAAATGGTAGATAAACTGCCTTTTATAACTACTAAAGTTCCATCGTCAATTGCATTTAATGGCGAATATGCGCATTTAATACCTGGAATAAATAGTGCTTTAAGTCAAGGGGGAACTGGCTATATTGATAATTTTGAAAATGCTGAAATTCCTTTTGATTTAAAATCGGAAAACCAATGGTTTTTAGCAAGCACACCTCAAGGACAGCCTGATTTATTTCCTGAGGGGCAACTGTACAATAGCTTATTAAATGGAAGTAAAAGAGCTAAGTTGGCTTGGTATAGAATAGCTTCTAGTTTTCATAACTCTAACGATCCTTTTATGCCTCAGCATATAAAGGATAATCCAGCTGTAATTTCAAAACACAATGTTCGCCAAGTAGTTATTCAAGATATTTTTCCAGGAAAGCAAATACAACCAGGATTACCTAATATAATTCCTACTTTCGATTTGTCATTTTATCCAAAAGAAAGAGGGCCATTTAACTATAATTTAAAAGATTTAAATGCCAATGGATTGCTTGATAATTCGCCCTCTAATTGGGGAGGAATAATGCGTAGGATTGATCAAAACGATTTTGAACAATCGAATATAGATTACATTGAAATTTGGATGCAAAACCCTTACGAAGATAATCCTTCGAATAATAACAAAGGTGAATTGTATATTAATTTAGGTAACGTAAGTGAAGATGTATTAAGAGATAACAGACGTTCGGCCGAAAATGGTTTATCGAAATTGGATGATAGTTTGTCAATTGCCCAAGCATCTGATTTTACTACTTTAGGAAGAGTGCCAAGAAACCAAGTAATTAATTATGCTTTTGATGCCGATGCTACAGTAAGATTGAGGCAGGATGTAGGATTAGATGGTTTAGATGATGGCGCAGAACGTTCGTTTTTTGATAGCACTTACCTTAAACAAGTGCAAGCTAAATTTGGCCCAACTTCTACCGCTTTTAGAAAAGTAAATGATGATCCTTCGGCCGACAATTACCATTATTATTTAGGAGGAGATTATGATGGAGCACAATTAGATGTTTTATCGAGATACAAAGAATTTAACCAAACACAAGGAAACTCACCCGTTATAGGTCAAGGAAGAGAAACTGCTTATCCAACTGCTGCTACCAATCAACCAGATGTTGAAGATTTAAATAAAGATTTTACTACAAACGACATTGAGGCATATTTTCAATATAAAATAGATATTGATAAAAGTAAATTTGTAATAGGTAAAAATTATATAACAGATAGCATTAGAAGCTTAGTAACATTTGCTAACTTAGACCAAAAAGAAGAAACATGGTATCAACTAAAAATACCTGTAAGAGAGTTTCAAAAACAAGTTGGCGATATTTCTGATTTTAAATCTATACGATTTATGCGTATGTTTTTAAAAGGATTTCAGGATAGTACCGTGTTGCGTTTTGCATACTTTCAATTAGTAAGAGCCGATTGGAGAAAGTACATTGGAAACTTAGAAACGGGAGGAGAACATAAACCAGTTGACCCAACCGACAATACTCAGTTTGTAGTTTCTACAGTAAATATTGAAAAAAATACAAATAGAACACCAGTTGCATATACTACACCTCCAGGTATTGATAGGCAAATAGATTTTAGTTCGCCTCAAGCAATTCAACAAAATGAGCAATCATTGTCTTTATTAGTTTGTAATTTAAAAGATGGTGATGCCAGAGCAACTTTTAAAAATGCAACTGTCGATATGCGTCAGTATTCAAAATTAAGAATGTTTGTACATGCAGAAAGTTACCAATCAAAAAGTGGCGATTTAAGGGCATTTGTTCGTTTTGGAACCGATTTAATAAATAATTATTACGAATATGAAATTCCTTTAAATTTATCAACGCTAAATACTACCGACCCATTTGATGTTTGGGCCAATGAAATGGTTATTAATTTAGAAGATTTAATTGATGCTAAAATAGCCAGAAACAACGCAAATTGGGCATTTACTTTGCCCTTTTCAGTACAAAAAGGAAACGGCAAAATTACAGTTGTAGGTATGCCCGATTTTAGTCAAGCCAGGGTTTTTATGTTGGGTGTTCGTAATCCAAAACGCGTTAATGGAAGTTTAGATGATAATGGATTACCTGTTTGTGGCGAAGTATGGTTCAATGAACTAAGAATGACAGAATTTAATACCAGAGGTGGATGGGCAACAGTAGGAAGATTGCAAGCAAAACTAGCCGATTTAGGAAATGTTCAATTATCGGGCAGTATAATTACAAATGGTTGGGGAGGAGTTGATAAAAAATTACAACAACGTGCATTAGATGATACTTATAAATACGATATAACTTCTAATTTTGAATTAGGAAAATTTTTCCCAGTTAAATCGGGTTTGTCTATTCCTTTCTTCTTTTCGTATGGCAATACGCTAATCAGGCCTTTTTATAATCCGTTAAACCCCGATACAAAGCTTCAAAAGGAGATAGACCAAACTACCAATGGGGAAAGAAAAACACTTATTTCGAAAGCTACAGATGATTACACATCTACCAAAGCATTTAATTTTACCAACGTAAGAAAAAATAGGTTAGGAAGTTCTAAAGCGCATCCTTGGGATATTGAAAATTTTTCAGCTACTTTTTCATTCAACGAAACTTTTAGAAGAAATCAACAATACACAAGTTATTTATTGCAAATTTACCAAACAGTTTTAACGTATAATTATTCATTTATTAATAAACCTGTAGAGCCATTTAAATTTATTAAACCAAAAGCTTTGGCATTAATAAAAGATTTTAATTTTAACTATTTACCTGCTACTTGGGGTTTTAGAGCGCAAGTAGATAGAAGGTATGGAGAAACAATAAATAGAACCAATGATGTTTCGGGTGGAAGTATTTTTATACCTGCGTTTTTCGATAAATTATATACCATGCGAAGAACTTACGACTTAGGTTGGCAACTTACTAGGAGTATTAGGTTAGATTACAATGCTTCGGCCGATGCTAGGATTGATGAACCAAATGGAAGAATTGACGACAGCGATCAAAAGAAAAAAGATACTATATTTAATAACTTACTTAATGGTGGAAGGTTAACACAGTTTGATCAAACAATTAGAGGAACTTACAGTGTGCCAATTAATAAAATTCCATTATTTGATTTTATAAATCAATCATCGTACACTTATTCGGTAAATTACCAATGGAAACAAGCACCACCGGCAGCCGATAGTTTAGGAAATACAATCCAAAACGCGCGGACACAACAAATAAACTTGGGTGCTTCAATGAATACTTTGTATAATAAAATCAAGTTTTTACGAAATATAAATACACCAAATGGATCACGCCAAAGTACTCCTAACAAAACACCTAAAAAAGATAAAAAAGGTTCTTTAAATCCAGATGAAGAAAAAGAACCCGTTCAACTTCCAGATTATGCAAAAATATTTTTTAAATTTTTAATGGGAGTAAAAAATATTTCAGGTTCTTATACTTTAACTGATGGAACTTTGCTTCCCGGCTTTAAACCCCGTCCTGATTTTTTTGGACAAAACTCAGATTTATCGGCTCCAGGATATGGATTTATTTTAGGTGATCAAAATGAAAGTTACAGGTACAATGCAGCAAAAAATGGTTGGCTTGCCAACGATTCGAGAATGAATAATGCATATTTACAAAGTATGCAGGAAAGAATTAACGGAACTGTAACCATTGATCCAATTGAGGATTTAAGAATTGTATTAACTGTTGAAAGGTCGAATCAAAGAAACACAACTTCTATTTTTAGATATAATGATTTAGATAGTACTTTCAAAGATTTTGGTTTTCAGGAAAGTGGATCGTTTAGTACCAGTTACGGTACTTGGAATACCGCTTTTTCAAATGAAAATAGCAAAGGTATTTCAGAAGTATTTACTCAATTTGAAAATAATAGAAAAGAAATATCTGAGCGATTAGCAACAGAAAAATTTGGCTCAACACAAGGTTTGGCAAGAGACACTTTTGGCTATGTTATTGGTTATAGCAGATCGAGCCAAGAGGTAATGATACCTGCATTTTTAAGTGCATATAGTGGTACCAATGCCAATTCAATTTCATTGAGTCCTTTTCCAAAATTGCCAATACCCAATTGGTCTGTAAATTACAACGGATTATCGAAGTTGAAATTTGTTAAAAACTGGGCAAGTAATATAGCCATTAGCCATAGGTATTCATCAACTTATACTGTTGGAAATTATTTAACTCCTAGCGAATTAAATATAGATACTGCTGCTGGACAAACAGATATTGCTGCCAAATATATTATTAGAAATGTAAGTATTTCTGAACGTTTTGCTCCTTTAATTGGTGTGGAAGTTACATTAACAAATAACTTAACTACATCAATTAAATACAATAAAGACAGGATGTTGAACTTGGCACTTGGTGCTAGGCAGTTAAATGAACAAATAGGAGAAGAATTTACTTTTGGAGTTGGTTACAGAACCAAAAAATTAAAGATTCCATTAGGTAGAACTCGACAAATTATTTTAGAAAACGATTTGAATTTTAGAATGGATTTTTCTATAAGAGAAAACGTTACAAAGGTTAGAAATTTAGATAGAGAATCGAATGAACCTGTATTAGGACAAACCATTTATAGTTTTAGGCCAAGTATTGAATACCAAATAAACGAAAAGCTTCAGTTAAGGATTTTTTATGATAGGCGACAAACTGATCCTTTAACTTCCAATCAATTTCCCACAGTTATTTCAAGTGGTGGTTTTAGTTTAAGGTATACCATCCAATAAAATTTTATTAAGTTGAATAAGAGATACATGTATATACATACAAATTTGTTCTTTTTTATTTCGTGTATATACATGTAATTTGCATCAACATTCAGAGTTAATGGGATTAGAAGAAGAAATAAAGCAGAAAGAATTTAAAAGTAAACAGCAAAGGGCTTATTTAAATTTAATTTTTACTGCTTGTCATTTAAATTTAGAACAAACACGTTTTTTTAAACCTTATCAATTAAGTTCGCAGCAATACAATGTATTAAGAATATTAAGAGGGCAAAATGGAAAACCAATAACAATTGGTTTAATTCAAGAAAGAATGTTAGATGTTCAATCAAATGCATCAAGATTGATAGATAAATTAGAAGAAAAAAAATTGGTTTTACGCGTTGCTTGTCCTAAAGATAAACGCCAAATGGACATTACAATTACAGTAAATGGATTAGAAATTCTAAAAGAATTAGATGATAAATTAAATAACAAAGAAAGTAGCATTTTATTAACAGATACAGAAGCAGATTTATTAAATGATTTGTTAAACAAAATAAGAGAAAAGAAATATTAAGCAATAGGCAATAAGCAATAGGCAATAGGCAATATGCAATAAGCAATTAGCAATTAGAAAAAGATTTATAACTCTTGATTTTAGCAAACGGAAACTAAAAACTAAGAACTAAGTACTAAGAACTAAGTACTAAAAACTAAAATAAACAAATAACAATTAAAACAAAAAAAAACAAAAAAAAACAAAAATGAAAAAGTTAATTATCGCTGCAGTAGCAGCATTATCGTTAGCCTCTTTGGCTTTTAAACCAGTAGCAACTATTTACAAAGTAAGCGCTGAAAAATCAACCTTTAACTGGCATGCCAAAAAAGTAACTAGCGAACACATGGGCTTAGTAAAATTTGCAAATGGAACGGCAGAAACCAATGGAAAAACTTTAACTGGTGGCAATTTTGATATTGACATGACAAGTATTTCGTGTACTGATTTACCAGCAGGTGAATACAACGATAAATTAATTGGTCACTTAAAATCGGATGATTTTTTTGCAACTGAAAAATTTAAAACAGCTAACTTAAAAATAAAAACTGTTACTGCTATCAAAGGAGCTAAAATTGGTGCTAACAACTATACTTTAACTGCAAATTTGACTATTAAAGGTATTTCAAAAGAAATTACTTTTCCAGCAAACGTAATTATTACTAAAACAGGTGAGTTAATAGCAAATGCAACTTTTGATATTGACAGAACTTTATACGACATTAAATTTGGTTCAAAAAACTTTATTGAAGGTTTAGGCGACAAAGCCATTGATGATAAATTCAATGTAAAAATTAGAATTGTAGCCGCTAAATAAAATTAATACTTAGCTCAAAATATATTTTGAGTTTAGTATTTTATTTGCCGAAAGAGTAAATGTTTAGTTTAAAAATTGCATAGCAATTATTTAATTAATACAGATACCGAATCGATATAATTAAATTTTAGTCTACAGATAAAGCTCGTTTCAGTAATGGAACGGGCTTTTTTATTAAAGCAACTATTTGTTTTTTTAAATCGACTTATTAAAAATGTAAACAAATTAATGTTTATTTGATAAAATTATAAGAACAGATATCCAAAGCAATTCATATATGACAAAAAAACAATCAGTACTATTCATAATTATTTTATTTTTTACTTTAAGTAATAAAATAGTAAATGCACAGCATTCATGTTCAATTTCAAAGATAAATTCAAGTAATTTAAAGTTAAATAAAGCCAATGCTACCAATGCACAAATGGAATTTATGGAAAAATACGATGTGGTTTTTCATGAGATGGATTTAAAGTTAGAAAGAACATCAACCTATATTGCAGGCCGTGTAAAAACCATTTCAAAATCAAAAGTTTTAGCACTCGATACTTTTATGTTTCAGTTGCATACAAACCTATTGGTAGATTCTGTTTTAGGATATAAAAATCAAAAGTTAACAGTGGTTAGACAAGGCGATATTGCGTTGGTTTTATTGGATTCTATTTATACATTCAATCAATTGGTAGAAGTAAAAATATATTACCATGGAACACCGCCAAGTGGTGCAAGTGCTGCCATTGGAAACGGATTTAGTAATAGAGCTTCTCCTACCTATGCCAATCAAATTACATGGAGTTTAAGTCAGCCATACAGTGCTTATGAATGGTGGCCGTGCAAACAATCATTGCAAGATAAAATTGATTCGGTTTTTATTTCAGTAACCACTGATACATCCAATAAAGTGGGTTCAAATGGATTGCTAAAAAGCATTACTCCAATGGGAAATGGAAAACATAAATTTAGTTGGGAAACTCGTTATAAAATGGACTATTATTTGGTAGCAATTACAGTGGGTCAATACAAAGAATATTTGCAATATGCCAAACCAAAACAAATAGCTGATAGTATTTTTATTCAGCATTATATTTACAATAATCCATTGGCTTATTCAAATAATGCAACAAGCATCAATGCTACCAAATCAATGGTTGAATTGTTTTCAGATTTGTATGGTTTATATCCTTTTTACAAAGAAAAATATGGACATATGATGGCGCCTTTTACCGGTGGAATGGAACACCAAACCATGACCAGTATGGGTATATTTAATTTTGGAATTGTTGCCCACGAACTAGCTCATCAGTGGTTTGGCGATAATGTAACATGTGCTACCTGGAAAGACATTTGGCTCAACGAAGGTTTTGCCACTTATTCGGAATATATAGCTGCAAAGTATTTAACTACAAGTACCAATACAATTAGTGTTTTAAATAACATGCATACCAATGCAAAAAGGAAAGATGGTTCAATATTTTTTGAAGATACTAGTGATGTAGCTAGAATTTTTTCAAGTGAAATTACCTACAACAAAGGTGGTTCAGCTGTTCGTGTATTGCATTATTTATTAGGCGATAGTTTATTTTTTAAAGTATGTAAAGCGTATCAAATTCAATTTGCCAATGGCAATGCTTCAACCAACGATTTAAGGCTTTTAGTAAATAGTCTTTCTGGTAAAAATTATGATTACTTTTTTAACCAATGGATTTACGGATTGGGTTACCCAAATTATAATGCTAAATGGAATTTGAAAGGCAATCAATTTGCTATTAATATTGAACAAAGTAATATACAGTCGGCTTCAAATTTATTTCAATTATTGTTGCCAATTGTTTTAAGAACCACCACAGGAGATACTATTATTTATGTAGAGCAAAATGGTTCTAAAACCAATTATCAATTCAGTTTTTCAAGAAAAATTGTTTCTGTTGCAATTGATCCAGAAAACTGGATTTTAAAATCATCTATAGTTAATGAAGATGCAACAATTGGCAATGAGGAAAACTTGTTTTCAAAAGAAAATATAACAGTTTATCCGAATCCAACTAATGGAAATGTGATGGTAAATACCAATAAAAACGAGCCTGTAACGCTATTTGTTTACAACATACAAGGAAAATTATGCCTAACAAAAGAATCGTTTAAAAGCGGTGTTTTGGAAACAAGCATTTTGCAAAAAGGAATTTATTTGTTGGTAATCAAAAATAAAGAAGGATTGGTTTATAATGAGAAATTGATTTTGAATTGATGGGATACTATGATAATTTTTTTTGTATTTTTATTATAAATTCAATCATATACTTTTGAATTTTAAATGATGCAATTAAAAGACAGAAATAAAATAATTGAGCCAATAAAGAATTTGCTCTTAAAAAGCAATAATATTAAAGCTACTTTATTTGGTTCGTTTGCTCGAAATGAAGAGGTCTATAATGACATTGATATTTTAATTGAAACCAATAATCACACGTTCTTCGACTTGTTAAAACTTGAATCCGAATTAAGTATATTATCAAATATTAAAGTTGATTTAGTAGAATACAAAGCTTTGAAAAATTCAATGAAAGAAAGTGTGATTAAGGATTCTATTGTAATAATATGAGCAAAAGAAGTGACCATGTTTATATAAAAGATATTGCTGAAAGCATAGATACAATTTTAAATTATGTTGGTGAGACTACAGAATATGAATTTTGTACGAACATGATGATGCAAGAATAGCAACCAAGTATTCAAAACACTAAAGTGAAATAATTTAAAGTTGTTTACTTTATATTATAATTAACTATAATTGCTTTATAAATTGAAGTAATATAAAAAATCAATATACTTAAAATGAAAAAAAACTTAATATTTTTGACATTTTTTCTAATTACACTTTGCAGCTATGCACAAATAAATAGAAGAAATAATTATAAATCAGTACCTTATAGAGCAAATTACCAAAGAATGGCTTTAGGTAACAGAGCTTGGTTTTCGTTTGAAATTAGAGAAGGAACATTGTGGGCTTGGGGAAATAATAGTGGCGGATGTTTAGGCGATGGAACTTATATTAATAAATATGAACCAACCCAAATAGGAACTGATAATAAATGGGTTTTAATTTCTAATAGTTATACTTTTACACTTGGTTTAAAGTCGGATGGTACACTTTGGGCATGGGGAGATAATTCATTAGGTCAATTAGGAGACGGAACAACCACGCAAAGAATTATACCTACTCAAATAGGAACAGATAATAAATGGATAAATATAGTTGCAGGAAATTATCATAGCATAGCATTAAAGTCAGATGGCACACTTTGGGCATGGGGTTATAATGGTTCTGGACAAGTTGGAGATGGAACTTTAACTCAAAGAAATACACCAGTTCAAATAGGAACAGATACAAAATGGAATTCAATTGCAGCTGGAAACGATCATAGTTTAGCAATGAAAACTGATGGAACATTATGGAGTTGGGGTTCCAATTTTTATGGACAATTGGGCATAGTAACTGTTATTAATCAACAAGTTCCAAACCAAGTAGGTTCAGATAATAAATGGACAAATATAGCTGCCGCTCATCATCATAACTTTGCTATTAAAGTTGATGGAACATTATGGGCTTGGGGTGAAAATGGTTTTGGTCAACTAGGAGATGGTACTTTCGGTAATAGACTTTTTCCAATAAAAATTGGAAATGAAAATTCTTGGATAAGCGTTAATACCGCATTTTACCATACTTTTGGAATTAAAGCTAACGGAACATTATGGGGCTGGGGTCCTAATGGTGATGGACAATTAGGTGATGGAACAAAAGTAGATAAAAATACTCCTACAAGAATTGGTTCAGAAAACAATTGGGTAAATGCTGTTGGCGGAGCTACACATAGTTTAGGTTTAAAAGCTGATGGAAGTCTATGGTCTTGGGGATGGGGTGCACTTGGAAATTTAGGTAATGGTACAACACAAAGTAGTGTAATTCCAATAAAAATAAGTTCAGATGATAAGTGGTTGAATATAAGTAGTGGTCAAAATCACAATGTTGGTTTAAAATCAAATGGTAATGTATGGGGTTGGGGAGATAATTTTGCTGGTCAATTTGGAAATGGAACTACAATAAGTACTAATTATCCTAATCAATCTTCGGTAGGTAATTGGATAAGTTTTGTAACAGGAAATCAACATAGTGCAGGTATAAAGTCTGATGGTACTTTATGGACAATGGGTTGGAACAATAATGGTCAGCTGGGGGATGGAACTTTTGTAAATAAGTCAAATCCAACCAAAATTGGGTTAGACTCTAATTGGATTAGTACCTCCCTAGGTATTAACTTTACACTTGGAATAAAATCAAATGGAACGTTATGGGCATGGGGAATAAATAATAATGGTCAATTAGGTGATGGAACTATAATTTCAAAAAATGCTCCAGTAAGAATAGGTAGTGATAGTAATTGGATATCAATATCTGCCGGTGGCACATTCTCAATTGGTATAAAATCTAATGGAACCTTATGGGCTTGGGGTGATAATAGTTTAGGACAATTTGGAGATGGCACAACCATAAACAAAAGTAGCCCAGTTCAAATAGGAATTTTAACTAATTGGATTAGTGTTAACTCAGGTGCTGCGCATAGTATTGCACTTAAATCAAATGGAACATTATGGGCTTGGGGTAATAATAATTCCGGTCAACTAGGTGATGGAACATTAATAAATAAAAGTAGCCCAGTTCAAATAGGTACTGATGTTAATTGGATATTGATAGAAGCAAGTCAAACAAGTAATCATTCTGTTGCAGTTAAATCAAATGGTTCTCTTTGGTCGTGGGGTTCGAACACTACAGGACAATTGGGAGATGGAACCAATGTAAATAAAACTGCTCCAACACAAATTGGTACTGATAGTTGGGTTAACATATCATCAGGTTCTGGTTTTACAATTGGTTTAAAACCATCACGAAATAATTTTTGTGCATCAGGTCATAATCTTTGGGGGCAATTAGGAGATAGTACAATAATTGATAAAAACGTATATGGTTGTATTTGTATTAAGCCTAACATACCGGTTGTAATAAATAAAACAATTTGCAAAGATAATAATGCAAAAATTAGTGCAATAGGTGTTGGTTTAATTTATTGGTATTCTCAAAATACTGGAGGAACATTCTTAGGAAAAGGAATTAATTTTACAACTCCAACACTAACAAATAATTCAACTTATTATGCACTTGATAGCACTTGCCAAATTAGTAATAGAGTTCCTTTAAATGTTACTGTTAATTCTAAACCTTTAGTTGGTTTTACTACAAACAATTCTATTCAAATATTTACAGGAAATAGTTTTTTATTTAATGATTCAACATCTGGTTTAAATAACACCAGATCATGGAATTTAGGTGATGGAACAAATGATACAGCTAGAATAATTTCAAAAGGCTACTCCACCTCAAATAGTTTCAATATTAAACTTAAAGTAACTAATAATTTAAACTGTTCAGATTCAATTACAAAAGTTATTAGAGTAATTCCCAATATTCCAACCGTTTCATCAACCAACCTAATTATTAGTAATATAACTACAAATTCCCTTCAATTAAATTGGACTATTGGAAATGGACAAAGGAGAGTTGTAATAGCTAAAGCGATTAACGCAGTTAATTCTAATCCAGTAAATGGAACTAGTTACACTGCCAGCAGTTTTTTTGGTAATGGTACACAATTAGGAACTGGAAACTATGTAGTTTATAAAGGAACAGGAAATACTGTTACAATAACAGGTTTAAGTTTTAATACTAGTTATTTCTTTGCTGTAATTGAACAGAATGGTGATTCTACTTTAAGTTCATATCAATCTACACCTTATTTAACAAATAACGCCACAACTTTGCCAGTTAAATGGTTAAGTTTTACTGCTAAATTAAAAAATAAAAACTCCATATTATTAAATTGGTCAACCGCAAGCGAAATAAACAATAGTCGTTTTGAATTAGAAAGGTTAGATGAAAATTGGAAAATGATTGGAAATGTTAAAGGTAATGGAAATACCAATACATTGAGTAATTATCAGTTTATGGATTCTACTTTTAATAATTCCAATCAATTTATTTATTATCGTTTAAAGCAAATAGATTATGACGGTAAATTTGATTATTCAAAAATAAAAACAGTAGAAATAAATGAAGTTGAAAACAATTTTGTAATATACCCAAATCCTTCTAATGGAATATTATACATTTCATCAAACCAAGTTACTGCTATTATTAAAGTTTTTGATATAACAGGCAAATTGGTTTATAGCCAAGTAAACAATACAAAGCAAAACAATTTAGAAATAGATTTATCAGCTTTTAGTAATGGCGTTTATTTAATCCAAGCTCAAACCGAAAATGGAAATGTGAGCAATAATAAATTGCTAATTAGTAAATAAAGTAATAAAGATAAACTCATAAAAAAACCTGCTTCAATAGTTTTTGAAGCAGGTTTTTTTTGTATTTACAGGTAGTTTTTATACCAATAATTTAACTGGATTTTCCAATAAATCTTTCAAGGTTTGAAGGAATGCAGAACCAACTGCACCATCAACTACTCGGTGGTCGCAGCTTAAAGTTACTTTCATCACAGTGGCTACTTTCATTTGTCCGTTTGCTACAATCACTGTTTCTTTACTTCCGCCTACTGCTAAAATACAAGCATCAGGCGCATTAATAATGGCAGTAAATTGGTCAATTCCGTACATACCTAAATTAGAAATGGTAAAAGTGTTACCTTCAAATTCGGTTGGTTGTAATTTTTTATTTTTAGCTTTATCGGCCAATTGTTTTACTTCGGCACTGATGTGTGAAAGCGATTTATTATCGGCAAATTTTACAACAGGAACTATCAATCCATCTTCAATGGCAACTGCCACACCAATATGAATATGGTTGTTATATCTAATTTTATCGCCTAACCAACTTGAGTTAGCTTTAGGATTTTTGCGCAATGAAGCAGCAACTGCTTTTACTATAAAATCATTTACCGAAATTTTTACATCACCAGCAGCATTAATGGTTTTGCGGGCAGCATTTACATTATCCATCACAATATCCATGGTTAGGAAAAAATGTGGTGCTGTAAATAAACTATCGCTTAACCTGCGCGCAATTACTTTACGCATTTGCGAAACTGGAACTTCATTGTAACTTTCAGTTCCAACTATGGCAGGAATTGAAATCATTGGCGCTGCTACTGTATTAGTTGATGTTTGAGCAGCAGGCGTAAATGTTTCCACATCACGTTTTACTATTCGTCCACCATCGCCACTACCAGCAATTTGATTCAATGAAATGCCTTTTTCTTCTGCTATTTTTTTAGCCAAAGGCGAAGCTTTTACTCTTCCTTCATCATGGGTATTTGTTACTTCAATTGGAGTTGCAGCTATTGATTCATTTGTTGTAGTAACACTTTCTGTTTTTGGTGAATCAGCTTTTGCAGGAGCATCGGCATTGCTTAACAAAGCAGAAATATCTTCTCCTTTTTGTCCAACTACAGCTATTAAAGCATCAACAGGAACACTGCCACCGGCTTCAATGCCAATATGAAGTAAAGTTCCTTTTACAAAATTTTCTAATTCCATGGTAGCTTTATCGGTTTCCACCTCAGCTAAAATATCACCTGGTTTTATGTCATCGCCCACTTTTTTAAGCCATGATACAATAACACCTTCGGTCATTGTATCGCTCATTTTGGGCATGCGGATAGCTTCTGCCATTTATTTATATAATTATTTTATTTGTTGCGAAAATAACATTTGCCTTGATATATACCAATGGTAAATAAATTTGTAAAAATTTAGAGATAAATTCTTTGATAAAAGCTATTTGTAATTGTAGAAAATTATTTATTATGCTAATAACTTTTAAAAATTAAACCACATAGAAACATAGGAAACATAGTTTGTGCTATGTTTTCTATGTTTCTATGTGGTGGAAAAAATAAAGAACTTCAGGTCATTTAAACTAAACTGTTAGCAAACTACAACCCCTCACATCACTGAAATCAAGCCTTCCAAGCACTTCAAATTGCCCTTTATTGTTTTGTTTTCCAATATCTTGTGTTTGAATAAAACAACATGAATTGATGTTAGCCAAATCAATTATATTGATAACCCCACTTTTATTTTCATTTACAAAACTAAATGGATCTGTATTGTCACTAATTTTTACTTTCATCCAAGGTGGGCATTCAAATAATCCATCGCCATTGCTGTATGCTTGACTTAATAATTCTGTCATGCCATATTCCGAATGAATTTTATTTACACCAAAACCATTTTGTAGTATTTCATGAATTTCTGAACGGATCATTTCTTTTTTTCTACCTTTCATTCCGCCAGTTTCTATCACTATCAATTCAGGAAAATTCACTTGAAATTCTTCGGCAAAATCCAATAAACCAAAGGTAGCGCCTAATAAAATTGTTTTATGCTTTTTGTTGTTCAACTCTTTCAAAACTTCGAATAAATCAGCATGATTGTGCAAATAAAAATTACTTAAAGGATGTTTACTTGTTTTAATTAATTCATCACACATCATAATCAATGAAGAACCATTTCGTTCCAAATAAGAGGGAAGTAATGCTAAAAAACAGTAATCTTTTATGGGACCATAAAAAATTTCGAATGCTTTAAAAAATGATTTTTTATAAATAGATATGTCAGTTACAAAGTGTTTGCTTTCGCCTTGTCCGCTAGTGCTACTGCTGGTAAATATTATTTCTTCATTGGCCGTGCCACAAATAATTTTTTTCGATTTAAAAAATTGAATGGGTAAAAAAGGAATTTGTGTAATATTTAATATACTTTGTTTGTCTTCAATTTTATTATGTTTGCAATATTGATTGTATAATTTATTATTGTCGAATTGATAAGCAAATGCTTGTAATGTTAGTTCATCAAAATTTTTTAAATTTGAATTAAAAATGTTATTTATAAAATCGTTAGTTTTAAACATTAATTATAAGCTTGTAGTTGGCGTTTTTTGTATATTATTTTTAGTTCAAAGCTGCAAAGAAAGAGAAATTTATTCTAACATTCCGCAAATAGAATATAAAACCGCTTACTTACTACAAAATGGGGGAAAAGATTCATTATTAAAGCTTGTTTTTACCTTTAAAGATGGAGATGGAGATATAGGTTTAACCAATGCTGATACACTTTTTCCATTCAATCCAAAGTTTGATTCAATATCAGGAATTTCGTTAAATAAATATTATTTTAACTGTTATGTTTCTTATAAAGAAAAAATAGAGGGAACTTTTTACAACTATATTCCTGTAGGTACAACTGATACTTTTGAGTACAACTATAGAATACAAAACTTAACACCCGAAGGAAGACATAAAGCTATAAGAGGCGATATTGAGTTAGATATAAATATTTCTCCAAGTCAAAGAATATCTTTTTTTAATACTGATACAGTTATTTATGACGTTTATATTTTTGATAGACAATTAAACAAGAGTAACATAATAGAAACGCCCCCAATTATTTGGAGGCGTTAATCAATTTTATTTTTTAAAAGTCATCATCTTCATCATCTTCATCGTCAAAGTCTTCAAAAGTTGCTGGTTCTTTAACATCAATTACATCATCATCATCATCATCTAAATTTAAATCATCATCTTCTTCGATGATTAAATCGTCATCATCAAAATCGTCATCATCATCATCTGCTAGCTTTTTAGCAGCTTTTGGAAAAGAGTTTAAACTGTCGGCACTTCTTGCCGAAGGTGTTGCAATTGATTTGGCAGTTACTGAATTAATTTTCATGAGTAAAAAGTTTTTTTATGGTTAAATTGTTGGTTAATTTTATAATATTAAATATCAATTTTGTTTGGCAAATAAATTAACCCTTTTGTTAAAATCAAAATTAATTATTTATTTTTTTACATATTTTTTTATTGTTTTTATTAAAAATATAACAAGTGCCTATTTTTGTATTGTTTTTTGCCCTACAAAAATATAATTAATGACCTTAATCAAATAAATTAATTGCTGCCTTAAAAGTGTTGCAATGTGCATCAACAATGTCGGCTATTTTGGGGGAATAACCACCACCCATGGCACAAGCAATTGGTATTTTATTTTCTTTACACAAATTTAGTACAAATAAATCTCTTTTTAAACAACCATTTTTTGTTATTTTTAATTTTCCCAATTTATCAGTTTCCAATATATCAACTCCACACAAGTAAAAAATAAAGTCTGGTTGATGGTTTTTTATAACAATGGGTAAATTTTTATATAATAAAGCCAAATAATCTTCATCATTTATGCCATCGGGTAGTTCAATATCTAAGTCCGAAATTTCTTTATGGAACGGATAATTATTTTTACCATGCATGCTAAGTGTAAAAACATTTTTATTGTCTTTAAATATTTGGGCAGTTCCATTTCCTTGATGAACATCTAAATCTACAATTAAAATACGTTCTGTTATTTTATTTTTTAACAAATAATTGGCTGATATAGCCATATCGTTAAGCAAGCAAAAACCTTCGCCTTTATTACTAAAAGCATGATGTGTACCTCCGGCAATATTTAATGCACATTTGTTTTTTAAAGCATACAAAGCACATTCAATAGTTCCTTGCATAATAGTAATTTCTCTATTTATTAATTCGATAGATAATGGAAAACCTATTTTTCTCATTTCGCTTTCGGTTAATAATAGTTTTTTCATGCGCTCCCAATAATCAAAAGTATGGGTATTTAAAATATCAATTTCATTGCAAGTTTTTGGTTCAAAAAAATGTTCGTTTGTAACAATTCCCTCATACAAAAGCTGTTTTGGAATTAATTCATATTTAAGCATAGGAAATCTATGCCCATCAGGTAATGAATGTTGGTATATTTCGGAGTAAGCTATTTTAATCATTATACTAAATTACAATACTAAAGAAATAAAAAGCATACAAGTTTTGAAAAAAAAATATATTTTGCCATTGAAAATAAATTATTTTAAACGTGAAAATAGCAGTTTTAAAAGAAACACGCGAAGGCGAAAATAGGGTAGCATTAACTCCCGCAGTTTGTACTCAATTAATGAAACAAGGTTACGAATGTTTGGTGGAAGACAATGCAGGATATAATTCTAACTTTAGCAACGAGGCGTATACAAATGTTGGCTGTAAAATTGTTTCAAAACAAGATGCATTATCTCAAGCTAATATTTTAGCTAAAGTAAATGCACCCAACGATGAAGAAATTAATAGTATGCAAGCTGGTTCGGCTTGCATTTCGTTTTTATATGCAGCCAATAATCCTGAATTAATTCAGAAATTAGCCGCTAAAAATATCAGTGCTTTTAGCATGGATGCCATTCCTCGAATTTCGAGAGCACAAAATATGGATGCCTTAAGTTCTCAAGCTAACTTAGCGGGTTACAAAGCAGTAGTTTTGGGTGCTTCGCAGTTAGGAAAAATATTTCCTTTATTAATGACTTCGGCTGGAACAATTACTCCTTCTAGGGTGTTAATTTATGGTGCTGGTGTAGCAGGATTACAAGCCATTGCAACAGCAAAAAGGTTGGGTGCCATTGTAGAATGTACCGATGTAAGACCAGAAACTAAAGAGCAAATTGAAAGTTTAGGTGGAAAATTTATAGAAGTAAAAGACGCAGAAGCTGCAAAAATAGAAGGCGGATATGCCAAAGAAGTTTCGGCCGATTACTTACAAAAACAAAAAGAAGCAGTGAACAAAAGTTTGTTCATGGCCGATTTGGTTATTACAACAGCTTTAGTAATGGGCAAAAAAGCGCCTGTTTTAATTACTGAAGAACAAGTAAAACAAATGAAATTAGGAGCTGTAATTGTTGATATGGCAGTTGAACAAGGTGGAAATTGTGAATTGAGTGAATTAAATAAAACAGTGGTAAAACATGGCGTAAATTTAGTTGGTCAAAGTAATTTACCAAGTACATTGCCTCAAAATGCCAGTGAATTATATGCTAAAAACATTCAAAATTTGTTAACTCATTTAGCCACCAAAGATGGTTTTAAATGGGAAATGGTTGAAGAAATTACCAAAGGAACTTTGATTACACACGAAGGGAAGTTATTGAAATAATTTTTGATTTTTGACTTGTTGATTTAAGGAGTGTTTAAATATTTAGAATTTTATGGATGCAGAAATACTAAAACAAAGAACAAAGCAATTTGCATTAAGAAATATAAAATTGTTTAAAGTATTACCCAATAACGATGAATCAAGAATAATAGGAAAGCAATTATTAAGATCTGCTACCAGTGTTGCAGCTAATTATAGAGCAGCATGCAGAGCTGGGTCTGATGCTGAATTTCATTCAAAATTAAGTATAGTAGTTGAAGAAATAGATGAATGTTGTTTTTGGATGGAGTTATTAATTGAGGCAGAAATTATCGAAAAAATTAAACTACAATCACTAAACGAAGAAGCAAACGAAATATTGCTAATTATGGCAAAATCAAGAAACACAATAAAAAATAAAATTAGAGAAAATAATTCAAATAATCAAAAATCAACAAGTCAAAAATTATAAATATGCTAGAATTTATCACACAACACATAGAAATGTGCTACCTCATTATCCTTATGATATTTGTAGGTATTGAATTAATTGGCCATGTGCCATCGGTTTTACATACTCCATTAATGAGTGGCGCTAACGCGATTCATGGTGTAGTAATTATTGGTTCTATCATCGTCATGGGACAAGCAGAACATACACTTTCATTGATATTAGGTTTTTTAGCAGTAGTGCTTGGAACCCTGAATGTAGTAGGTGGTTTTGTGGTAACTGATAGAATGCTTGAAATGTTTAAAAAGAAAAAGTAAGGTTTTAAATTCGAATAATTAAATACGAAATTCGAAAAAATAAAAAATATAAACATTGGAAGATGTAACAAATAAGATTTATGACTTAGAAGAAAGAACTTTTCAGTTTGCTTTAAAAGTTAGAGTTTTTATTAAAAAACTACCGAGAAATATAAATAATATAGAAGATGGAAAGCAACTAGTTCGTTCCTCTGGTTCTGTTGGTGCTAATTATATAGAAGCCAATGATAGTTTAGGTGAAAAGGACAAGCTTATGAAAATAAGAATTTGCAGAAAAGAAGCTAAAGAAAGTAAGTATTGTTTACGATTAGTAGATACTGAAAATAATGAAATATTAGAAACAGAAAGAAAAAATTTGATCCAAGAATCACATGAATTGATGTTGATTTTTGGTTCTATTTTAAAGAATTTAACAAAATAAATAATACACAAAACAAACAAATAATTTTTTCGAATTTCGTAATTAGTATTTAGAATTTTATCTAAATTTCTTTCGAATTTCGAATTTTAAATTTCGAATTTATGGAAAACAACATACTACAAATAATCTACTTAATAGGCTCAGTTACATTTATACTTGGCTTAAAATTTTTAGGAAACCCTGCCACTGCACGCAAGGGAAATTTAATGGCCGCCTTTGGAATGATCATTTCCATATTTGGTACCATATTTTTATATACTACCGAAACAGGTGCTCATTTGAAAAACCTTGAATTTATTTTTGGTGCTTTAATAGTTGGAACTGTGGTGGGTTGGTTAATAGCCAAAAAAGTTCAAATGACTGCCATGCCCGAAATGGTAAGTTTATTTAACGGAATGGGTGGCGCTTGTGCCATGTTAATTTCTGTGATTGAATTCAAACATTTAAGTGAAACCGACATGTCATTGGTAGAACCAACTCATTTATTAATCATTTTATTAGGCTTAATCATTGGTTCAGTTTCATTTGCTGGAAGTATCATTGCTTGGGGTAAATTGAGTGGAAATGTAAAAGACAAATCACTGGGAATGCAACAGGTAATCAATATTGGTTTATTATTGGTAATATTGGTATTAACTGCTGTAATGATATTTGGCAACGGTGCTTATACTGCTGAGTTATTCTATGCAGTTTTTACTTTATCATTATTATACGGAATATTATTTGTGTTGCCAATTGGTGGTGCCGATATGCCAGTAGTAATTTCATTATTGAACTCGTTTACGGGAGTAGCTGCTGCTTGTGGCGGATTTTTATACGATAACAAGGTAATGTTAGTAGGTGGAATTTTAGTTGGTTCAGCCGGAACATTATTAACCATTGTGATGTGTAAAGCCATGAATCGTTCTTTGTTAAATGTATTGATTGGAAACTTTGGTGGCAATGCCAATGCAGAAGGCGCTGTTCCTTCTAACTTTGAAGGTTCGGTTAAAGAAGTTTCTGCAAGTGATGCAGCTATTTTAATGAAATATGCAAAGAAAGTAATCATTGTACCTGGTTACGGATTAGCAGTTGCGCAAGCACAACATATTGTTCACGATTTAGAATTATTATTAGAAGCGGAAGGAATTGATGTAAAATATGCTATACATCCTGTTGCCGGACGTATGCCTGGCCACATGAATGTATTGTTGGCCGAAAGTAATGTAAGCTACGATAAGTTAATAGAAATGGAAGAGGTAAACCCTGAATTTGCTACTACTGATGTGGTATTGGTAGTTGGAGCAAACGATGTGGTAAATCCTGCGGCTAAAACCGATCCTACTTCACCTATATACGGAATGCCAATACTAGATGTAGAAAATGCAGCCAACGTGATTGTAAACAAACGAAGCATGAAAGCTGGTTATGCAGGTATTGAAAACGAATTGTTTTACAAACCAAAAACAAGCATGTTATTTGGTGATGCCAAAAAAGCCTTGACTCAATTAGTGAGTGAAATTAAGGCTTTGGGGTAATGTGGTATAAGTTTTCAAAACATGCTTTAGAAGAGTTAGAAAATCGTAGTATTTCTATGGAGATTGCAGAAGAAATATTTGAACAATGAAAGTGAGATATGATAAAGAAGTAGATGTAATGAAAATTGTTTTTAGCAATCATAAAATAGCTGAAAGCGATGAAGAGAAACCAGGAGTTATTCTTGATTTTGATGCACAAGGAAATATTGTTTCTATGGAGATTTTAGATGCTTCTAAAAGTATCACAAGTCCACTTTCGGTAGATTAGATTATGAAGTGGCTGGAATTGAAAACTAACTTGCTACCAAAAACCAGCATGTTATTTGGTGATGCCAAAAAAGCATTGAATCAGTTAGTTAGTGAAATCAAGGCTTTGGGGTAAAATTAAATAACATAAAAATATAAACGAAAAGGTTGTCTTAGGTCAACCTTATTTTCTGTTATAAAGATAATCTCTTTTAAAACAAATTATAAATTTTGAATAGATTTTCATTACTTCCCTCCATGAAAAAACTGCTCCTTTTTTTATTCTCTTTCATTGCAATCATGCAATCAAATATTGCAAAAGCCGATGAAATAATTGTTCCACCCGATACCGTAAAAGTGGGAATTTATTTGTGAGTTTACACGATATTGACTTTAGGCAAAAAGAATATACGGTTAGGTTTTGGTTGTGGTTTAGATACAAAAATAAAGAGTTAGATTTTGCTAAAAATGTAGAAATACCAAATGCTAAATCTATTGAAAATACTGATAACTACACCGATACTTCTAATGGTGAAGTTTTTACATTAATGAAAATGAAATGTATAATGAAAGAATCGTGGGTGGTACATAATTATCCGTTCGATAAGCAAAAATTAGAAGTAAATATTGAAAACTCGCAATTCGACTCGCGCAGTCTGATTTTTGTGCAAGATACTTCAGGCAAATACTTTGACCCTGACCTAACAATTACTGGTTGGGATATAAGTAAAATAAATGTTAATACAGGTTTAAATACTTATGAAACCAATTTTGGTGACAATACTTTAACCGAACCAAAATCGAGTTATGCTTCATTCAGTGTGGATGTTTTTATTGAGCGCAATGCTTGGGGTTTATTTTTTAAATTATTTTTATGTATGTACGTTTCGTTTTTAATTTCATACATGTGTTTTTATATACATGCCAATAGCATGGAGGCTCGTTTTGGTTTAAGTGTTGGTTCATTATTTGCAGCTGTTGGAAACAAGTATATAATCGATTCAATACTACCCGAATCATCAACTTTTACATTGGTCGATTCCTTACATGCTCTCACTTTTACAAGCATATTAATAACTATTATAATGAGCGTTTATTCATTAACATTGGCAAATAACAAACAACTTAAAAAAGCAAATAGAGTTGATAAATTGTCATCTAGTATTTTACTTATTGCGTATTTACTTTTCAACTTATTTTTTGTAGCCAAAGCAATATTTAGTTAAATGAATTTTGTTATGTGATTTTTTGTTTTTTAATTAAATATGCTTTCTCAATTATCAAACCATTTCTTTACAAAATAAGGATTGTTTTAGCTGCATATTTATTTAAGTTTACCAATTGCTAATTAGCTTATTTTAATACAATGAAAAAGCATTTATTCTTTTTATTTCTTACATTTTTTGTTGCAATGCAATGTATTGCGCAGCAACAAAAAATGTCGGCCCTCACTCAGTATTATTTTAATTCAAATAAATATTTAAGTAAAAATGATGGTTATTTAAAAGCATTAATTTTAGTAAAAAACAATATAAATGAAAATAGTTTATTAAATCTTGGAGTGCTAATAAATACTAAGGCTGGCAATGTATGGAGTGTACAAATTCCTTATTCAAAACTGCAACAAGTTGCAACCATAAATGAAGTTGATTTTATAGAAACTTCTATTGCTGCGCAACCGCTTATGCGCGATTCTGATTGGGTGGAAACCAAAACAAATTTGGTACACCAAGGCTTTAATTTACCAATGGCTTATAAAGGCAAAAACGTGGTGGTTGGAATTATAGATATTGGTTTTGATTATAATCATCCGAGTTTTTATGATGGGCAAGGAAACTGCAGAATTAAAAGGGTTTGGGAACAAAACAAAATAGGAACACCTCCAACAGGTTATAATTATGGAAATGAACTAAGTGGTGTAAATGCTATTAAAGTTGCTGAAACCGATAGAATAACCGACTCGCATGGGACTATGGTAGCAGGTATTGCAGCAGGAACTGGCATATTAAGCAAAGACAATAAAAATAGGGGAGTTGCACCCGAAGCCGACTTGGTTTTAGTAGGATTGGAATATGGGGAAGAAACTTTTTTAGACGATAAAAATACCGCATCCGCTTCCTTTATAGATGCCATTGATTATATTTTTAAATATGCTGCTTCGCAAAATAAACCCGCTGTAATTAATATAAGTTGGGGACACCATGCAGGCGCGCACGATGGAACTTCGTTGCTCGATAAAGCCATTGAAAACTTAACTGGGAAAGGAAAAATTTTAGTAAATGCTGCTGGAAATGAAGGCAAACAGCAACTCCATTTTAGCAAGATTTTAAAAAACGATACTTTTAATACTTATAGTTTATTTAGTAGAAAAATAAATCAATTTGATATAAACACAACCGATTTTTGGGGAAGTGAAAACTCCGATTTTTCATTGCAGTTTAAAGTTAGTGACTCGCTTCAAAATATTGTTGCAGCTAGTAATTTTATTGCTGCTTCAACCGATAGTTTTATAAATGGAAAACTAAACTTTGGTAACGACTCATTAACATTTTCATTTGCATGTTTGGGTAAAAACCCTGTTAATAATAAGCCCGAAATATTTGTAACCTATAAAAGCTCAAATAATTCAAAATACTTTGTTTCATATGCTTTTTCATCAAGCAATACCGAACTGCATGCTTGGAATTGTGGTTATGAATGGTATAAAGGTTACCCCGTATTTGCATCAACTATTTTTGGACAAACAACTAAGCCAAATTTTATAAATGGAGATAATTTGTATTGCAATGGCGAATCGGGATCAAACAGCAAGGCAAGTATTTCGGTTGGCTCGTACAATGCCAATGTAGGTTGGGTAAACTTTTGGGGTGGAACAAAAAACATTGATTCGCCATCGCAAAAGGATACTATTACTGGTTTTTCAAGCAGAGGTCCAACAACAGACAATAGAACTAAACCCGATATAACTGGTCCAGGATATTTTGTAGGTGGGCCGGCAAGTTCATTTACTCCGTTTGATATAACAGATATAACCGATACCATATTTATTGGTGCAAAAAGATACGATTGGATTATGTCGGCTGGAACTTCGTTTTCAGCGCCTTGTGTTACAGGTGCTGTGGCTTTAATGTTGGAAGCGAATCATTTTTTAACGCCTAATAAAGTACTAAATATTTTAAAAAACACTGCCCGCAAAGATGCTAAAACTGGCACTATTCCAATTGAAGGTAGCAATAATTGGGGTTGGGGTAAAATAGATGTGTACGAAGCTGTGAAACTTTCTTATACAACCTCAGTTAATGAATATAATTTGGTTGAAAATAAACCATTCATTTATCCAAATCCGTTTGAAAATTTGGTGTATATAACAAATATTAAAAACTTAAAAAGTATTGCTATTTTTAATACTACAGGAAAACTTGTTTATGAAAATAATAGTATGAATGAGGACGTTATTGATTTAAGTTTTTTACCAAATGGAATTTATATAATAAAAGCATTTATCGAAGAAAAAATACCATTAGTTCAAAAACTAATTAAGCATTAATTGCTTCGTAACTCTTTTAGTTTTTTATATTTTAAATAAACTTCTTTGGCGGTTAGAGAGGCAATTATAAATCCGTACTTTCCATCTAAAAAACCAAGCATTAAAATGTAATCTCTAAAAAAGCGAAATACTGGACTGAAATATATTTTTATAAACGATGCTTGCTTGCCTTTTTTATAAGCTTCTTCAGCACCTAAAGTACTGTATTTTTCTATTTTATTTAAATGACTTGCTACAGTAGCATACGAATAATGCAATAACTTACCTTGTAGTTTTTCTACAACAAAATTTTCAGGAATAATTAAACTTTCGTGCACTTCGGCAAAGTTCCACTTTACTGCAGTTTTATTAAAAATACGTATTTTATTGTCAGATCGCCAAGCACCAAAACGAATCCATTTGCCACAATAATTATTTAATCTGCTAAATTCGTAAACGGTAGTATTGTTTAATTTATCCTTTAAATTTAAAATGCTGTTTACAAGCTTTTCATCTAAAACCTCATCCGCATCAATTGATAATATCCAATCATTTTTTGCTTTTTCATTGGCTAAGTTTTTTGATTCGCCATAACCATTAAATGAGTGGTTAAATACATTTGCACCTAACTGTTTTGCTATTGCTGTTGTATCATCAGTCGAAAACGAATCAATTACAATTATATCATTGGCAACAGCCTTCACTGATTGAATACAACGTTCAATGTTTTTGGCCTCATTGTGTGTAATTATTGTAACTGATAAATTCATTATTTTGCAATCCACCAAGCCCTTAATTTTGCTCCCCAATAAAAAATATTTTTATTGGTTTTTAGTTTAATATTTTCTTCAAATTTTTGTCCTAATAAAATTACATTTTTATAAAAATAGGAAGAAGGTATTTTCCATTTTTGCGCAAACTGTTTTCTGCCATCATTTTTTTGCACCCTGCCTGTACTTTTACTTTGAAAATGGTAAACCAAACTGCCTCCTAATCCTTTAAAATTTCGTACACCTGCGTTCCATAATTTCATTGAAAAATCGGGGTCGCTGTACATACCCGGGCTAAATTCCTCGCTGTAACCATTTACTTTGTCAAAAATAGTTTTATGCACCAAACTTGGTGGCCAACTGGCTCCAAACCAATCATTATTTTTTAATTTAGAAGCAAAAATGAGTAATTCCTTTTCTTTAAAATTTTGGGGTGAATTGCCAAAGTTAAAAGGTGCCAATGCGCATTTGTTGCCACTGTAATTAGGCTCTATCATGGTGCCACTAAAATACCATAAATTGGTAGTTTGTTTTTGAACTTCGTCCCACAATACAGCATCCCAATTGGGGCACACATACATATCGTCATTTAAAAATAAAATGTAATTGGTTTTTGCCAACGAAGCCATCGCATTAATGGCATAACAAACTCCAGCATTTTCAGTTGAATAGGTATAATCCAAATTTTGTGTTTCAATCCATTCTTTTGTACCATCAGTTCCTTCATTTACATGCACTATTATTTGGTGCTTATAAGTTGAATTTTTATTAATTGCATCAATACAAAATTGTAACATTTCTAAGTTATTCCAACTTGGAATTACAATGCTAAATTTAGTATCATTTACTATTTGCGCAGCAGGATTAAAAGTAATGGTTGGCTTGTTAAAAGCAGTCATTTAGTTATTTTTTTAAACCAATTTCGCGTAATCGTTCGTTCAAATATTCACCTGCACTTATTGGTTCGTAATGCAACTGATAAGTAGAGGTAACACAACTTTCCAAACAATCTAAACGCATTTCACTTCGTGGGTGTAAAAAAAACGGAATACTAAAACGGCTTGTTCCCCATTTTTCTCTTGGCGGATTCACTACTCGGTGTGTAGTTGATTTTAGTTTATTGTTTGTTAAGCGTTGTAGCATATCGCCAACATTTACTACTAATTGCTCTGGCAAAGCAGTTATTGCAATCCATTCGCCTTGTTTGTTTAATACTTCCAAACCTTCGGCACTGGCTCCCATTAATAGCGTTATTAAATTTATGTCTTCATGTTCAGCAGCTCGCACTGCACTTTTAGGTTCGTTGGTTATAGGCGGATAATGAATGGGACGAAGAATTGAATTTCCATTTTTAATTTTGGCATCAAAATAAAATTCATCTAATCCCAAGTATAAAGCAATGGCACGCAGCATGTGTATCCCTGTTTCTTCTAATTGTTTATATGCTTTTATTCCAAACTCATTAAAAGCTGGTAATTCAGGAACTAAAATATTATTTGGGTATTCACTCCTAATTGGGTCATCACCTTCTACTTCTTGTCCAAAATGCCAAAATTCTTTTAAATCGCCTTCACTTCTTCCTTTGGCATGTTCTTTTCCAAAACCAACATAACCTCTTTGTCCTGCTATTTCTGGGTCTTCAAAACTTACTTTTTTTTCTAAAGGTAAATTAAAAAAATTTTGAACTTGTTGGTATAAGTTATTAGAAGTTTCATTAGTTAGCAAATGACCTTTAAGTGCAACAAAGCCTATTTCTTCGTAAGCCCTACCAAGTTCTTGTACAAATTTTTCTTTTAGTTTATCATCGCCACTTAAAAAATCGTTTAAATCAATTGAGGGTATTCCTGCTTCCATAGTGTATTAATAAAGAAAACAAATATATAGATTATGATTGATTTTTAACGGATATGTATGTAGTTTATATAGTAAATGTAATTTGTTAGCTTCTACCTATTCACCATATCAAAAGCATCTTCTGGAATTTCGTTTATATTAATAATTAAAAAACCATCTAACGAGTTATTGAATTTAGGGTCTACATTAAAGGCAATAATTTTGCCTTTTAGTTTTAAATATTTTTTAACCAATATGGGTATTTTAGCATGGTTGGTTTCTATATCGCCTATTAAATTATCAAGGAGTTTTATATCATCCATGTGTTTGTCTAACAATAGTTTTTTGTTATCTTCATGGTAAAAATATTTAAATTTTTTACGTGGCTTTACCATTTTTGAAAGTGCTTTATCAAAATGATTGTGCCTAATATACGCCACTAATAAATCTTTTGATAAATTAGAAAATTCCCCACTAATACTAACAGGGCCAATCATGTAATTATAGCGGCCTTTATTTTGTTTTAAAAACTCGTTAATACCTTTCCATAAAAGCATTAAACTTAAAGGTTTTCGTTGGTATTCAACAGTAATAAATGAGCGACCAAGTTCTATACTTTCTTTAAGTATTGGTCCAAAATCTTTTTTTATTTTAAATAATTGGTTTAAATAAAATCCTTTTTTGCCAAATTGTTTGTAAAGTTCATCGCCCAAACCCAAACGGTAAGCTCCTGCAATTTTCTTTTTATCGGCATCCCAAATAAATAAGTGTTTGTAATACAAATCAAATTCATCGGTATCAAAGCTTCTATTGGTGCCTTCACCAACTAGCCTAAAAGTAATTTCTCTAAGCCTAGTAATTTCTTTTAAAATAAAAGGAATATTGTATGCATTGCTAATGTATACTTCAAAATTATCGGTTTTATAAACGCAATCGTTTTGAATGTTTTCAATATTTTTAACAATGTCTATTTTAGAAGTTTCATCAATAATTGGCCTTGCTCTAATTAAACGTTTTAAGTTTATGTTAAAAAAACGTTTTACTTCCATTCCCGAACCTAAAGCATAGGTTTTAGCCCTCACAAATCGAAGTAAATCGTCACTATTTTCAAACTCTTCAATTATTTTTGGTAAAATGGGTTTTCCAATTCTTACTTTTATTTTTTGGTTTTTGTTCAATAATTCAGATGGAAGTTTTACTGTTCGCAAACTAGGATTAATTAAACCCAATAGATTAAATGCCAAACTATTATGACCACTAAAGTATATTGGTAAAATTTTAATTTTTGAATGTAGTAATATTTTACCTACCGAAGGATCCCATTTTTTATCGGTAATTTTTAATGTATTTAAACTTAATGCCGAAACCTCACCTGCAGGAAAAATTGCTATAGGATGTTCTTTTAAATAACCCATTAATTCTTTTAAACCTTGCACATTCAAACTGCTTTTTTTAGCATTATCAAAAGGGTTTACTGCTATAATATTATCTTTAATTGGAGGTATTTGTTGTAACAAATAATTGGCTAATACTTTTAAATCTGGCCTTATTCTATTTAAAATAGAAACAATTATTAATCCATCTATTCCTCCGTAAGGGTGGTTTGCTATAGCAATAAAGGGTTCTGTTTTTGGAATGTTTTTTAAATCTTCCTCGTCTATTTCGTATTCAATGCCTAATTCAGTTAGCATTTTATCGGTAAACTCAAAACTTTTAAGCTCGGAAATTGGACTATATACATCATTTAATTTATCTAGCTTTAAAAGTTTCATTAAAGCCGGAGCTAAAAGACTAATGTGTAATTTTTCAAGCTTCAATCCTTTTGATAATTCTTTTTCATTAATCAGTTCAGTCATAGTTTTTGTTATAAAAAATCAAAACTACGCAATAAATTCTTTTTTGTAAATGTATTTTATCGATAGTTGAAAAAATGTACATATATTTAAAATAAAGTTAACCACATTTGCATTTCTTGAATTTTAAAACTCCATATAATTTTATTGCAATTGAAGGTAATATAGGGGCGGGTAAAAGCACCTTAGCGGCTATGTTGGCTGTAAGTTTAAATGCTAAAAAAATAATGGAAGAATTTGAAGACAATTCATTTTTACCAAAGTTTTATGAAAACAAATCGAGGTATGCTTTTCCTTTAGAAATGAGTTTTTTAGCTGCTCGTTTTAATCAATTAAAAAACCAATTGATTGGTAACGACTTGTTTGGTGAAAATAAAATAAGCGATTATGTTTTTGCAAAAAGTTTATTGTTTTCACAAAATACATTAGATGAAGATGAATATAAATTGTACAGCCAAATGTATGAAATTATTAATCTTCAATTGCCTCAACCCGATTTATTGGTTTACCTACATTCGCCTATTGAAAAACTGCAATGGAATATATTGAATAGGGGTAGGGTTTATGAACAAAAAATTGAAAATAGCTATTTACAAAGCCTTCAGGATACTTATTTTAAATATTTACACAGTCAGGTTAACACAAAAATTTTAATTATTAATTGCTCGGCACTTGATTTTTTATCAAATAAAAAAGATTACGAAATGATTTTAGAAGCAATTTGTAAACCTTATGAAAATGGGATAAATTACTTATAAAAAAGTTGGCATTTTTGTTTCTATTAAAATTGGTTCCTTTTTAACTGGGTGAACAAAACTTAAACTGAACGAATGCAAGCATATACTTCCATTTTTATTAGTAGTTGATGCACCATATTTTACATCGCCCATAATACTACAACCAATATACGCCAACTGCGCCCTTATTTGGTGTTTGCGGCCAGTTAATAGTTTTATTTTAAGCCAACTATACTTTCCTTCTTTTTTTAAAACGGTGTATTCTAATTGCGCTTTAATAGCTTTAGTTACTTCCTCATCAAAAGCTTTGGTTATGTTTTTGGTTTCATCTCTGCGCAACCAATGTGTAAGTAATCCTTTGGCACTTGGCGGACAATAATGCACTTTGGCTATATAATGTTTTTCTACCTCACGTTTCTGAAAAATTTCATTCATGCGCACCAATGCTTTGCTGCTTTTAGCAAATAAAACTAAGCCACTTACTGGCATATCTATTCTATGGATCACACCTAAAAAAACATCACCTGGTTTTTGTTCATTTACTTTTATGTATTGCTTCACCTCTTCCTCCAAACTTTTGGGTTTGTGAGGCTCAGGTTGCACCGTTTGCCCACTTTGTTTTAAAGCAGCTATTAAGTGATTGTCTTCGTATAGGATTTGAACCATTTGGTGATTTGGAGATTTAACGATTTTTTTATTTGGAGATTACAAAATTGAAAGATTACAAAGATTACAAGATTACAAGATTATAAGGTTTAAAGATTATAAGGTTTAAAGATTATAAGGTTTAAAGATTATAAGGTTTAAAGATTATAAGGTTTAAAGATTATAAGGTTTAAAGATTACAAGGTTGATGATGCTATTTTTATCTTTTCCCAATTTTTCCGTTGGCTAATCCCGAAAGCTTTCGAGAAATCGCATATTCATCTTTTGCTAATTGCTTATTGCAAATTCATTTAGCATTTCACTTCGCACTTTTGTCACTTCGAACTTCGCACTCTTTAGTACTGCTCCTTTTCGTTTGGAAAATCTACTGATTTTACATCGGCTACATATTGTTCCACTGCGCCTTTTATTTCATCAAATAAATTTAAATACCTGCGTAAAAATTTAGGAGAAAAATCTTTGTTAATACCCAATAAATCGTGGCTTACCAATACTTGTCCATCTACATCGGAACCTGCGCCAATGCCTATTACCGGGATTTTAACTAAATCCGTAACTTGCTTGGCTAATTTTGACGGAATTTTTTCTAAAACCAATGCAAAGCAGCCCGCTTCTTCCAATAATTTAGCATCGTGTAATAATTTTTGGGCTTCTATTTCCTCTTTTGCTCTAACCTCGTAAGTACCAAATTTATAAATACTTTGAGGAGTTAAACCCAAATGGCCCATCACCGGAATACCCGCAGTTAAAATACGTTTGATTGATTCTACCACTTCTTCACCACCTTCTAATTTTACGGCATGTGCCTCCGCTTCCTTCATTATTCTGATAGAAGAATTCAATGCTTCTTTTGAATTGCCTTGGTAACTTCCAAAAGGCAAATCAACTACTACCAAACAACGGTTTACTGCTTTTATTACCGATGCCGCATGGCTAATCATCTGATCTAAAGTAATAGGCAGCGTGGTTTCATGGCCATGCATTACATTGCTAGCACTGTCGCCAACCAGCAATACATCTATTTTTGCTTCATCAAAAATTTTTGCCATGCTATAATCATAAGCAGTAAGCATACTTATTTTTTCGCCCCTTATTTTCATTTCCTGAATACTGTGGGTGGTAATTTTTTTATACTCTTTATGAACGCTCATTGTAATATTTTAATTTTCAAAGGTAAAAATAAAACCTTTAATCAAAATTTTTTGTCATATTTAAAATCAATTTAAATTCAATTTAAAAATCAAAAGCTATATTGCCACCCCAAAATGAAATTTTTAAATCAATACAAAAGCATAAAAAAATTACTTGTTATTTTAACAATACTAAATTTAGTAGCCTGCGACAATAAGTTAGATATAAATGCACCATACAAACAAATTCCTGTAATATACGGTTTTGTAAATAAAAATGAAGCATTCCAATTTATAAGGGTTCAAAAAGTATTTCAAAATTCGGTAGATATTAATGCAAAAGATGCTGCTAAAATTTCTGATTCATTGTATTTACCCAATTTAAGTGTACAAATTATTTACATAAAAAGTAATGGAAGAGATACTGTTAATTGTACAAGAATTGACAGTATTGATAAAAACCCTGGTTTTTTTGCTAATGATAAAAACTTTATTTATCGCTCCAATTACTATGTTATTCAGCCGGATGTAATTAAAGCTGCTTTGTTAGTTAAAGATACTGTTTTAGGAAATACATATACATCGGAATGCAGTATTATTGGCGATCAAAAAATAGATTCAAGAAATATAACTGTTTCTGATAATCCTTCAAATAAATTTAGATTTATTTATACTTTAAATAAATCAGCATTTATGGTTGATGCAGCAATTAGATTTAATTATTTTGAGTATCCTATAGGTGATACTATAAATAAGAAATTGAAATATTACGATTATTATTTACAATCGGGATTAATCACTTCTAGATTATTGGAAAATATATCAATTAGTGTAATTTCAAAAGTGCTGTTAGACGATTGGAGAAGTTACTTTAAAGATCAACCAAGAGATGTTAATAGAAAGTTTGCCAGCGTAGAATATGTAACTTGGGGTGCAGGTCCTGAGTTTTTAGAAATTCAAGAAATTAGTAAACCCAATGTTTCGTTTGTTCAAAAACGAACCGATTACTCAAATATAAAAAACGCATTGGGAATTTTTGCTGCACGCACTATGAATGTGCAAACAGATGTAACTTTTGATGCTGCAAGCTTAGATTTAATAAGCGAAATGCAACAGTTTGAGAAATAAAAAGGTTAAAACTTATTTTATAATTTGTCATAATAGCTGCCAAAAGGCAGCTATTTTTTTGCTTTAGAAGGAAAAAATAAGCCATTTTTTTTATTCATTAAGCCATTTTTCCATTGGCACATTCATTGACTGTAATTAAAAAAAAATAATAAAAGATTATGAGTAAAATAATAGGTATAGATTTAGGGACAACTAACTCGTGCGTTGCGGTAATGGAAGGCAACGAACCAGTTGTTATTGCAAATAGCGAAGGACGCAGAACCACTCCTTCTATTGTAGCATTTATTAAAGATGGTGAACGTAAAATTGGAGACCCGGCAAAACGCCAAGCGGTTACAAATCCAAAAAACACCATTTCATCAATTAAGCGATTTATGGGTAACACTTACGACCAAGTTACAAAAGAAATTAGTCGTATGTCGTACACTGTAAAAAAAGGGGATAACAACACACCTCGCGTTGATATTGATGGAAGATTATACACTCCACAAGAACTTTCAGCAATGATTTTGCAAAAAATGAAAAAAACTGCTGAAGATTATTTGGGTTATGAAGTAAAAGAAGCAGTTATTACCGTTCCTGCCTACTTTAACGATGCACAACGCCAAGCAACTAAAGAAGCTGGAGAAATTGCAGGTTTAACTGTAAAACGTATTATTAACGAACCAACTGCAGCTGCTTTGGCTTATGGTTTAGACAAAACTTCTAAAAAAGATACAAAAGTAGTAGTTTTTGATTGCGGTGGTGGAACACATGACGTTTCGGTATTAGAAATGTATGATGTAGATGGAACAGGTACCTTTGAAGTAAAAAGTACTGATGGCGACACCCATTTAGGTGGTGACGATTTTGATCACGTATTAATTGATTTCTTAGCTGACGAATTTAAAAACGATGAAGGCATAGATTTACGTAAAGACCCAATGGCTTTACAACGTTTGAAAGAAGCAGCAGAAAAAGCTAAAATTGAACTTTCGAGCTCTACTCAAACTGAAGTAAATTTACCATACATTATTCCTGTAGATGGAATTCCAAAGCACTTAGTAAAAACTATTACTCGTGCTAAATTTGAACAATTGGCCGACAGTTTAATTAAACGTACCATTGAGCCTTGTAAAACTGCTTTAAAAAATGCAGGTTACAGCGTTAGCGATATTGATGAAATTATTTTAGTGGGTGGTTCTACACGTATTCCTGCCATTCAAGAAGCAGTAGAAAAATTCTTTGGAAAAGCTGCATCAAAAGGTGTAAATCCTGATGAAGTAGTTGCAATTGGTGCTGCTATTCAAGGTGGTGTATTAACTGGAGATGTAAAAGATGTATTGTTATTAGATGTAACTCCATTGAGTTTAGGTATTGAAACAATGGGAGGCGTGTTTACTAAATTAATTGATGCAAATACTACTATTCCAACTAAAAAATCGGAAACATTTAGTACAGCAAGCGATAACCAACCAAGTGTAGAAATTCATGTATTGCAAGGCGAACGTCCTATGGCAGCACAAAACAGAAGTTTAGGTCGTTTCCATTTAGATGGTATTCCTCCTGCTCCTCGTGGAGTTCCTCAAGTAGAAGTAATTTTTGATATTGATGCCAATGGAATATTGCATGTAAGTGCAAAAGATAAAGGCACAGGAAAAGAGCAAAAAATTAGAATTGAAGCTTCGAGCGGTTTAAGCGATGACGATATTAAACGCATGAAAGCAGAAGCAGAAGCAAATGCTGATTCAGATAAGTTAGCAAAAGAAGAAGCAGAAAAAATAAACATGGCAGATAGCTTAATATTCCAAACTGAAAAACAGATAAAAGAATATGGCGAAAAAATTCCTGTTGAGAAAAAAGAAGCGATTGAAAAAGGTTTAGAGGAATTAAAAGCTGCACATACAGCAAAAGATTTACCTAGAATAGATGCTGCTTTAGAAGCATTAAATGCTGCTTGGGCTGCTGCAAGCGAAGATATGTATAAAGCAACTCAAAACGAGCAACCAACCGAAGGTGAACCAACTCCTGAAGCTGGAACTGCTGATAGCAACACACAAGATGCTACTTTTGAAGAAGTAAAATAAATTATACTTATTACAAAACTAAAAAAGCCATTGGTTAACTCCAATGGCTTTTTGTTTTGTAAATAGAAATTTCAAATCAAGTTGAATTACATAGTTTTTTGGAATTGATTTATTTTATCCAAATCAAGTCAAGTTTAATTGAAACTGATCCATTAGTTGCAGTTACTGTATTTGGATACTTATTATTTCCACTAGTATAATTACTGATTACAAATGTTGAACTACCAATAAATTCATCATTTCCTACACTTTCATAATCAAATAAATCTACATCTATATTTTGAAATAAATCAGATAGTACTAAAAATGGAGCTCCTGTGGCATTTCCCCAACCTTTTGGTAAATCAGTAGTTCTTAAATTTTCAAATCTGCTATCAACATCAAGTGAAAATAATTCATCAATTGTGGTTGATTTTGTTATTTTGAAATAAACATCAGGAAATGTTCCACTTAAATTAGAGTCCCAATTACTTCCATCTGGTTTTGTGGCAGGATAATTTAAAATACTAAGACTAGTAATACTTACTTTTGAGTAAGTTACTTCAGGCGTGTTGTTTGTTGGGGACTTGTATTTAAGCAAATAAATAAAATGATAATTGAAGTAATAGAAATTATTTTTTTCAATAATAGTAATTTATTTGTATTTAAACGAATCCGTTTAAATAATTATTTATTTCTTAATCTACTATTGGTCTTATTAATGCCAATAAGTATTTTACAACAAAAAAAATTAAAAGCTTTGGGTTTAAAAGTTAAATCTATTAGAACTGAAAAGAAATTAACTTTGCAAGAATTGGCATATTCAATTGGCAAAGATCATCAATCTATTTATCGACTAGAATCTGGTGGAATAAATCCTTCTTATTTGTATTTACTAGAAATTTGTAAGGGTTTGGATATAGAGATTTCGGATCTGTTAAAAGATATAAATTAATAATCACTAAAAGTTAGCTTATATTTGATTGATAAAAACACTGTTAGTTTTACTCAAAAAGTAATAATTGAATAAAAAAGTTTACTTAATAAAATGTTAAAAAGCCATTGGTTAATTCCAATGGCTTTTTTTTATCCATTTTTTAACCAGCCTGTTACACTCATTCTGGGTTGATGAGAAATTAAAACTTCATGTGGCATTTCGTTACTTTTAAATAAAATGGTTTTACCTTGATTTGGAGTTATTTTTTGAATGCTACTTTCTTGATAAATCATTAATTCTCCCCCGTCATTCGGTTGCCAATTATTATTTAGGTAACTAATCATAGAAAATGATCTTTTAGAATCGTTTTTAAATTGGTCGATATGTTTACTATAAAAACAACCAATTTCATACAATGAATAATGAAATTCGTAGTCAACAATACCTGAATAACAATTCATGTTTAGGTATTTTATAAAAGATTCAATTTGAATAAAAAAATCGTTTTCTGCTTTGTTATTATGCTCTTTATCTAGCCAATAAATTACATCGCTTCTTACTTTAACACTTTGATTTAAGTCTTTTTTGTTTCCTGTACCAGCTTTAAATAATTGTTGTTGGTTATTTAAGTTCAATAAATTTTTTTTCAGCTCATTGGCTAAGCTGATTGTTAAAAAATTAATTGCAATTCCAATTTTGTGCTCAATAAAACTACTGATTAACGTTTCAAATTTATTTTCCAATATGTTGGCTTATCATGTATTATTGGTAATTTTACAAGGTAACTTAATATTTCAATATATATAATAAAATTGCTTAATGGTGTTTTGATATTTTTTCAATTTCATCCATATTTATAGTAATAGTACTTCCTGTTTCTACTAAAATTTTTAAATCCTTATTTGGAGTTTCTTCTATAATAATACCATTAAATATTTGCTTATTTTTTAAATAAACTATGTCGTTTGGTGTACCATTTTTATCTGTTTTTATAAAATCAATTTCATTATTACTATAAATAAATGTTGAACCAAAACTGTTTTTTAATTTTAAAGAATCTCCAGCCATTCTTTCAATAATTTTACCCTTACTGTTTCCTCCATTTAGTAAAAAAATAGTGGTAGGAAATTCGTTTACATTTTTATTTGGTAATGGAGCTGTTACAATTTGTTCAGGTTCAGGTTTAATTTCTAAATTAGAATTACAAACTGAATAATTTAACACATAAGTAAAATTTTATAGTCTTCTTTTTCAACTCCATTTTCATTAATATCAGGTTTATAAAAAGCACCAGTTGCTAAATCAACAATGACATAAGCTAAATAAGGTAAACTAAAAATTATGGATCCAGCTATGGCAAATCCGCGCAATGATTTGGTTGTAAAATATTTTGTTTCATCATTACAACCTTGTTCCTTTATTATAAAAGTCAATTTATCTGCATCTTTTCTTTTAACAGAAACAAATGCATTTCCATTTCCTATCAACCTATTGTTTAAATAAATTTCGGCATTTGGGTGTTTGGGTACTATAATATTGGCATAATAATTTGAACCTCCAACAATAGTTCCGCAACTTGTAACAACTGATAAAATGATATAAACGAATACTAAATTCTTAATGCTTGTTAATTTCATAATAAAATTATTTGTACAATAATATAAATAAAGATTTAAAATGAGATGTCATTTAAATTTAAATATAACAATAAGAGTAAGTAAACATATCTTCGTTTTTTTACAATAACTCTTTAATTTATGCCATTTGCAACCCTCGGTTTAAACCGCGATTTATTATATGCTTTAGACAAGCAATTTTATACCCAACCATTTCCTATTCAAGAAAAAGCCATTCCCCCAATTTTAAAAGGCAATGATTTATTGGGCATTGCGCAAACGGGGTCGGGTAAAACGGCTAGTTATGTTTTACCTACTTTGCAATTGTTGCAAAGCAAACCGGTTGCTAAAAACAGGCATATCAATACCTTGGTTTTGGTACCTACGCGCGAGTTGGCCATTCAGGTTCAAAAGGTGTATAAAGCTTTTAGCGATAGATTGGAGCAAGGAATAAAATCGTTGGCAGTTTATGGTGGAGTATCCATTAATCCGCAAATGATAGAAATGCAAGGAGTTGAAATTTTGGTGGCTACACCCGGAAGGTTGTTGGAATTAGTGGAAAAGAATGCTGTTTATCTAACTAATGTGGAAGTATTGGTTTTAGATGAAGCCGATAAAATGCTAAATTTAGGTTTTAAAGATGAAATGGCTAAAATATTTAAGTTATTGCCTGCCAAACGTCAAAACTTGTTGTTTTCGGCTACACTTAGTGAGGACTTAAATGCCATTCAAGCATTGGTTTTAAAGCAACCAATAGTTATAAAAATAGAAGCTGAAACCGAAAATTTAGATTTAATTACGCAATTGGCTTATGCGGTGCAAGATGATAGAAAAGGTCCATTGTTAAGGTATTTAATTACTACCCTCGAAATGAGTCAAGTATTGGTTTTTACTTCATCGGTTCATAGAGCCGATGCTGTTGCTGATAAATTAAACATAAATGGATTTAAAGCTGTTGCCATGCACAGTAAAAAAAGCCAAGGTGCAAGGGAAGAGGCATTGCGTAAATTTAAAAATGGCGATGCACAAGTTTTGGTTGCTACTGATTTAATGAGCCGTGGAATTGATATTCCGTTTTTACCATTTGTAGTAAATTATGAATTACCTCGTTCACCCAAAGACTATATTCATAGAATAGGAAGAACAGGAAGGGCTGAAAATGCCGGCACCGCTATAAGTTTAGTGAATGAGGAAGAAAAACATCATTTTGGAGTGATTCAAAAAAAGATGAAAAAACAAGTAGAATTGATTCTTTCGGAAAACATAGATTTGAAAGGATATTAAAAAAAACGGCAAGTAAAATGAATTACTTGCCGTTTTTAATATAATTGTTTTATGAAATTTTAGGCACTCAACGCAGCAGCACCACCTACAATTTCTGAAATTTCAGTAGTAATAGCTGCCTGACGAACCCTGTTGTATTCAATTTTTAAAGATTTTAATAACTCACCAGCATTATCGGTTGCTTTATCCATTGCAATCATTCGTGCTCCATGTTCCGATGCCAAAGAGTCAAGCATACATCTAAACAATTGTGTTTTTAATATACGAGGAATTAATTCTAATAAAATTTCTTCTTTATTTGGTTCAAATAAATAATCGTTTTTCTTACTTGAATCAGATGATAAAGTAGCAGTATTAATAGGTAAAAACTGTTCAGAACTTAATATTTGAGTAGCAGCATTTTTAAATTGATTGTAAACAATTTCAACTGCATCAATTTTACCTGCTTTGTATTGGTTTAAAACATATTCACCAATTGCAAAACCTGTTTCAGAGTTAGGAGTTGATAATGTTTCTTTAAAAGTATCAATATAATTTACAGGTTGTTTTGAAAAATACTCATGTCCTTTTTTTCCAATTCCAATTACAGTTACACCACCATTTTCTTTTTGGTTATTGTATTTTTCGTTGATAGTTTTATTAGCCATTTTAATTACATTGGCATTAAATGAACCACAAAGTCCTCTATCGCTAGTAATAACTACTAATAATACATTTTTAACCGGTCTTTCATCAAAGAAAATTTTTAATGAATCAACATCAATACTATCAGACAAATTACTTAAAATGCCATTTAACTTTGCAGCATAAGGACGCATTAAAGTGATTGCATTTTGAGCTCTACGCAACTTAGTAGCCGAAACTAATTTCATTGCTTTGGTTATTTGTTGGGTTGAAGTAACCGAGGTAATTCTTATTCTAACTTCTTTTAAATTTGCCATTTTTTATTGTAAAAGCTCTTAGCCTTTGGCAATAGGTTTTGATTTTTAAACCAATAACCTATTGCCAATTACTAAAATTTAATATTTAACCTACGTATTTTGCTGAAAGTTCTTTACAAACTTTTTCAATAGTTGCTGCTGCTTCGTCAGATAATCCTTTTTTCAAATCATCTAAGGTATTTTTATGCTTATTTTCCATAAAACTTAAAAACTCAGCTTCAAATTCACGAACCTTATTTACAGGAACGTTCGATAATAAACCTTTAGTTCCTAAGTAAATGATAGCTACTTGTTGATCAACACGTAGTGGTGAAAATTGTCCTTGTTTCAAAATTTCAACGTTACGTGCGCCTTTAGCTAAAACCGATTTTGTAGCTGCATCTAAATCAGAACCAAACTTTGAGAAAGCCTCTAGTTCACGATACTGTGCTTGGTCTAATTTTAAAGTACCAGCAACTTTTTTCATTGATTTTATTTGCGCATTACCACCCACACGCGATACCGAAATACCTACGTTAATAGCAGGACGAATACCAGAGTTAAATAAATTTGACTCTAAGAAAATTTGTCCATCGGTAATAGAAATTACATTTGTTGGAATGTATGCAGAAACGTCACCAGCTTGAGTTTCAATAATTGGTAAAGCAGTTAATGAACCACCACCTTTAACCAAATGCTTGATTGAATCAGGAATATCGTTCATTGCTTGAGCAATAGAATCGGTAGCATTAATTTTTGCAGCACGCTCTAGTAAACGAGAGTGAAGATAAAACACATCTCCAGGATAAGCTTCACGTCCTGGTGGTCTGCGTAATAATAAAGATACTTCACGATAAGCAACTGCTTGTTTCGACAAATCGTCATAAACAACTAAAGCAGGTCTGCCCGAATCTCTAAAAAACTCACCAATTGCAGCACCAGCCATTGGCGCATAAAACTGCATAGGAGCAGGATCTGATGAAGTAGCAGTAACTACAATAGTATACTTCATTGCACCATTCGACTCTAAAGTATTTACAATTTGTGCAACTGTAGATGCTTTTTGACCAATGGCAACATATATACAATATACAGGATTACCAGCTTCAAAAAATTCTTTTTGATTAATAATGGTATCAATACAAACAGCAGTTTTTCCAGTTTGACGGTCACCAATAACTAATTCGCGTTGTCCACGCCCAATTGGAATCATGGCATCAATCGCTTTTATACCAGTTTGTAATGGTTCTTTAACTGGTTCACGGTAAATAACACCTGGAGCTTTACGTTCCAAAGGCATATCGAATAATTCACCAGCAATAGGTCCTTTTCCATCAATAGGTAAACCAATTGTGTTAACAACACGGCCAACCATTCCTTCACCTACTTTAATAGAAGCAATTCTTCCTGTTCTTTTAACAGTATCACCTTCTATAATTGAATCACTTGAGCCTAATAATACAGCTCCTACGTTATCTTCTTCTAAGTTTAATACAATTGCTTGTACTCCATTAGCAAATTCAATTAGTTCTCCCGATTGCACTTTTGTCAATCCATAAATACGGGCAATACCATCGCCCACTTGAAGAACTGTTCCTACTTCTTGTAATTCAGCATCTGTTTTAAAGTTGCTTAATTGCTCTCTGATAATTGCTGATACTTCGTCAGGTCTAATCTCTACCATAATTAATTTTTGTTTATTTTGAGATATATGTGTTTAATAACTGTTTTTTGGCTTCGCGCAATTTTCCGGAAATGCTTGCGTCATACAAACGGTCTTCCATTTGAATCATTACTCCTCCAATTAATGAAGAATCAACTAACATTTTTAATTCTACGCTTTTGCCGCTTTGTTGTTGTAAAAAGTTTTGTATTTCAGCTTTAATTTCGGCTGATGCTTCAACTGCAGTTTTTACTGTAGCAGTTGCAATTTTATTAATATCGTTATATTGTGCAATAAATGCTTCACAAATAGTTGCTAAAATTATTTCACGGTGTTTGCGTGTAATAATTAATACAAACGACATTGTTAACTTATTAAAAGATTTATCAAAAATTTGAGTAATAATTGCCATTTTTTTATCTCCTTTAATAACCGGACTTTTAAGTAAGTTTTCTAAGGACTCATTTTGTTGAATAGTGTTGTTCAATAATTTTATATCGCCACATACTACATCAAGAATATTTTGTTCAATTGATAAATCAATTAAAGATTTTGCATAACGGCTAGCTACTCTAAAATTCGACATATAATTTTTAGTTCAGTGTAATATTTTTTAAACTATCATTCAAAAAAACCTCTTGTAGGCTTCTGTCTTCCATTTTATTGCGCAATATTTTTTCAGCTAAATCAACTGTCAAATTAGCAACTTGCGTTTTTAATTGATTCATGGCATTTACTTTTTCCATTTCAATTGCCTCTTTAGCAGCGCTAATCATTTTATCTCCTTCACTTTTTGCATCACTTTTAGCTTTCGCTAAAATTTGATCTTTAATTTCGTTCGCCTCTTTCATTAACTTATCGCGTTCAATTCTAGCTTCTTGTAACAAACGTTCGTTGTCTGTTTTTAAACTTTCTAATTGTTTGCGTGCAGTTTCAGCCGATTTTAAAGCTTCATCTATGCTGTCTTCTCTTTCTTTTAGAGCTTGTGTAATTGGTTTCCAAGCAAATTTACCTAATACAAACATTAAGATAAAAAAAGCCAATGCGCTCCAAAACAACAAACCAATACTAGGGGTTACTAATTCCATTGTATATTAATTTTTTTAATTTTTTTAGAATAAAATAAAGCCCGATTAAAAAATGAACCGGGCTTTTTTAATTGGTAATGGTAATTATCCGTTTCCTAACAAAGAAACAACTACTGCAAATAAGGCAACTGCTTCAACGAAAGCAGCAGCAATTAACATTGTAGTTTGAATTTTGTTAGCAGCTTCTGGTTGTCTAGCCATACTTTCCATAGCAGATCCACCAATTCTTCCAATACCTAGTCCAGCTCCGATTGCGGCTAGTCCAGCTCCGATTGCAGCGATACTTCCTGTCATTTTATTTATTATTTAGTTTAGTTTAAAAATTTTTATTTATTTATTTTATTAATGATGTGCTTCTTCAGTTTCAATGTTTACTGCCATTCCTATAAAAAGGGCTGATAAAATAGTAAATATAAAAGCTTGTAAAAAAGCAACCAATAATTCAATAGCACTGATAAATACAATAAGCGGTGTGGTAGCAAAACCAACTGCAAACGATTTAAATAATATAGCCAAGCATACTAAACTCAACACTAAAATGTGTCCAGCAGTAATATTTGCAAATAAACGAATCATTAATGCAAATGGCTTTGTGAAAATTCCAATAATTTCAACAGGAATCATTAATGGATATAACCACAATGGAACATGTGGTAAAAATATGTGACTCCAATATGCTTTTTTAGCGTTTATGTTTGTTAGTACAAAAGTTATTACCGAAAGTACCATGGTTACAGCAATATTTCCAGTTACGTTAGCTCCTCCTGGAAAAAATGGAATTAAACCTAACATATTATTGAACCAAATAAAGAAAAATACCGTTAGCAAGTAAGGCATGTATTTATTGGTATGCTTTCCTAAGTTAGGTGTAGCAATATCATCTCTTACAAACAATATAATTGGTTCTAACCAACTTTGTATTCCTTTTGGAGCTCCAATTCCTCTTTTTGAGTAACCATTAGCAACAGTTAAAAAAATTAATATTAAACCAAATACTGTTATTAATAGTGTAGCTACATTTTTGGTAATTGAAAAATCTAAAACACTTACATCTTCTAAAACATTTCCATTTTCATCCACAGCATGAATTTTTTCGTGTTCCATTTTGTAAGCATATTTTCCTACATATATGTCATGTCCATGGTTAAATTTTCCACTTGAAAAAAAATCTAAACCTTTATTTGTATATAATATTACTGGTAAATGAATGCTAGTATGTCCCCATAAATGCCAATCGTGTGCATCGGCAACGTGTTCCATAATGGTTTTGTTGATATCAAATTTTTCTTCACCATTATTTTCTTCATGAACATTGGCAGTTGCTAAGTGAGTTGTATCGTGATTTGCAAATGAAAATAATGAAACGATAGAAAATACTATTGTAAAAATGGCTTTTTTTATGATGTATTGTATTGATTTCAAATTATTTATATGAGTCATTTTGGTCTTCTTTTCTAGCTGAATCGGAGCGCAATTTAGTAGTAAGATTATAAATTTCAAACACTATGAATAAAATAAAAAGCAATAAAAAATAAATTGCAAATGCATTTTGATGTATTTTATGGGTAAGTGTATAATACAAAATGTATAGCAAACCGCTTAAAAATCTGATACCTAAGGATGCATAAGAATATAAAATATATTGTTGTGGTCCTTTTTTAAAACCCAAATAACTGATATAAAACACTAAACAAGTTAAGAAACAATAATAAGTAATGCAATTAATTGCATCAGCCTCATTTAAAGGAATATTCCAATATTCTACAGCTTTTAAAGTGCTAATTCCTAGTAAAATGGATAACCCTATTGTAAACAAAAAAAATTGAATTAATATTTTCATTTATTATCCTTTAAAGAGTTTTTAATTAAATTATAAAATCCTAAGCCCATTCCCAAAAAAACACCTAAAATAGTTAGGTAAGGAATTTTATGTACAAAATAGTTATCGAGCCAATTTCCAGAAAAAGCAAAAATTACCATAAAAATTATTACTTGAATAAGCAAACTTAAAACTTTACTATATGCACTATAACTTTTATTTAGGTCATTATTTGGTTCTTTTTCATTCATTTTAATATGGCAAAAGTAAATTATTAAATTAAAACAATATTTTTTTTTAATTTGCATTCATGAAACTTTCAAAATTAATTATTTTTGGGATGCTAGGCATTTTTATAATAAGTTCTTTTTCTGCGTGTATTGGAAAAAAAGGAATTGCTAGAAACAAGAAATGTAATTGTCCAAAATTTTAATGGAAAACCCTTTAATTAGTATAATTACCGTAACTTTTAATGCAGAAAAGTTGTTAAAAGAGACATGGAATTCAGCTATTAATCAAACTTTTAATGATTTTGAATTAATTTTGGTTGATGGTGGTTCTAAAGATAATACTGTAAAAGTAGCAAATGAATATGCTCATTTTATTGGAACTATAATATCGGAACCGGATAACGGAATATACGATGCAATGAATAAAGGTATAAAAGCTGCAAAAGGGGAATGGGTTTATTTTTTAAATGCAGGTGATATCTTTTACAACAACAGTGTACTTGCTGAAGTATTTGAAAACAATAGTTTTAAAAACTTTGAGTTAATTTACGCAAAAGTGCAAACTATAAATGAACCAACTGGTGTAAATTATTTGAATGGGAAACTGGTTCAATACTCCGATTTCTTTTCGCATTATCCTATTTGTCATCAGGCAACTTTTACTCATAAGAATGCATTTGAAAAAATTGGTTTTTATAATACTAACTACAAATTAGTTTCTGATACTACTTGGTTTGCTACCTTTTTTAAAATTCAACCTCAAAAGGCTCTTCATATTGATAAAATAATTGCTTTTTATGATATTCAAGGTGCTACATATCAAAAAAGAATGCAAGGCTATAAAGAATATATTAATTATGGCTGGAGCAATTTTCCAATGACAATAGCTATAAAAAATTGGTTGATTTATCCTTTAATTTGGTTAAAAGTAAAATTGATTAGAACTTTAACCAACACAGCTATTTTTAAATTTTATAGGAAACTAAAGTTTGGTAAAAAAGCAACTGTGTAATTTCGAAAAAATAAATTCGAATTTCGAAGGTATTCTAGTTTAAATATATTTTAAATAATTATCAGTTCGTTTGTCTTTCAGCTTCTTTAAAAATTCTTTTTAAAACTTCGAGTGTTTCATTAAAATCTCTTATAAAAAACCAAGACAACGAATAAAAAGTAATGGTAAATGAAGCAATAAAAATAGGAAACTTTGCAATAATTTCATATTCAATAGGTATTTTATTTAAAGGAAAAAATACAGTTAAAAATACAAATAGCATGATAGTTCCTGCAATTAAACCAAATAAAAAACTAGGATAAGGATAACAACTTATTTCTATTTCAGTAAATCCATTTTCCAATTCTGTTGTTTCACCATGAAGAAATATTTGACCTTGCTTGTTCATAGATTTTTCATAAATAAAATTAACATCAAATTGCTTTCCTGATGTGGTGCCTTCTAAAAGTTTGCTATTAAAAATTGTCTTTAAAAATGAAGTTTCTTTATAGATATTATTATGAATGGCTTGCATAATTTGCGGAGAAGTTAAATTAACTTCAAAAACAACAATTCGGGGAAATACATTGAAAAACATGACTCAAAATTAAACTTTTAAGGCATAAAAAAACCGAAGTTATTCAACTTCGGTTTTAAAAAATTAAATATCACAGTTATTTTTTTTTATTTTTCTGAACCCATAAACAGCACCTGCAAGGGTTAGTAAGGATATTCCGCCATCAACTGGAACGTCTTGTGGTTCATCGTCCCAGCCACCTGTACTGCCAGGTTGTGCATATAAGGCTAATGAAATGCCGATAAATGCAATGATAATGATGTATGCAATTTTCTTTTTCATTTCTTTTTGATCGATTGGTTGAAAAGTTAGTTAAGTTTACAGGTTTACTTCTTATTAATCAACCTGTCAACAATTTAATCTATTTAACAAATTTAATAGTTTTATTGAACCCGTTCTCATCATGAACATTCAAAAAATAAGTTCCACTACTCAGGTTTTGAACACTAATGGTTTTGCGGTTTCCATTCATAATTAGTTTTTCAATTTCTAGTCCTGTGATGGAATAAATAGTAACTTCTGCTTTGCTAAATGTTCCATTTAGTACTGTAATATTTATACTTTCATTTACTGGATTCGGAAATAAATTTATTTGAATATTATTTAAAGCCTTTTCTTCATTTACCCCTATGCTTTTGTTGGTGAAAACTATTTCCAATCTACCATTTATAGTAGAAGCTTTATTGGTATCAATGCTAAAATTGTATTGATTTGTTTTTCTTAAATCAGTCAATGTGTTTTTATAATTATCTTTTAAATAAATAAATATTCCTGCATCAAAATTTTCCATTTGACTAAATATCAAAGGATAGTTTCCTGGGTAAGTAGCCCAAACACTTAATGGAACAATTTTATTATTTAAACTGCTTATATTCAAATAATTAACCATGCTGTATTTATCAGGACTAAAATAAGAAGCAATATTTGAATTAGGATTGATAATTTTTTTAGTGTCTTCATTTGCTAAAAAATCATCGTTTTTATTTTCCATAAAACGAATAACTGTTTCGTCACTTTCTATGGTATCGTTTTTAATTTTTATACGTAAAGTATTTGTTTCGGGAGCTTTGAATAAATTGGCAGGGGTATTAGTAACTTTTACACTTTCAGTAATTGATAATGCTGGGCTACTACCAATAGCTTGAATAAAAAATGCTTGTCCACTTGAAATGTACCTAGTTACTGAATTTACAGAAGTTGTACCATCGAATGAACCGTAGGAATTACTTATTGGGTTCCATATCCAAATGGTGTTTTGAATATTGGTTTTAGTCCAACCTGATGAAGCATTCCAATCAATAGGACTTGGAAAAGGATTCCCGACTAAATTCCAACCATTTCCAAGTGTTGGATTATAAGTAATTGGAATATTTACAGGACTAACTGGATATGTTCCACTCACCCAAATAGTAGTTTCGTTGGGTGAAGTATCTGAATTTGATGTAAGTGATTTTGTTCTATCACCTCTAACATAAACTCTGTATCCTCTTCCGTTATTTAATGTTGTATTTCCATCAATGGCTTCCCATTTTGAATTGATATCGCTTCCCCCTGTTGAAAGAGATTCATTATATTTAAAAGCCGAAGGTTGATTAGTAGTTGAGGCATCAACAGTTCCAGAAGTATTGGTAATATGTATTCCTCTACCTGCATTGGTTGCACCATTGTCTCGCCATTGTAAAGTAGTTCCTCCCACTACAGGTGAAGCTAAAAAACGATATCGTCTAAAACTTGAAGGCAAATATCTTTCTACAGTAATATTTCCTGAAATAGCCGAACCAGAACTTAATTGACCGATGCTTGCTGTTCCTGAACTATTCGATTTTAAAGTTAAATAACCACCTGATGCTAAAACTGCAGTTCCAGATTGGGTTAAATTTCCTGTGTATGAAACAGCAGTGGCTAATGTTTTTGTTCCACCATTTCCTAAAGCCCCAAACCCTAAGTTTGAAACTGAAATAGCATTGCCAGTTACTGTTTGGTTTGAAGTTTGTAAAATTTGTGTACCAGTTAAATTAATGGTGCCGCTGCTTGCCGATAAAGTTCCATTATTGGTTAAATTATAACTAACATTTAATGTGTTTGCTCCTAAAGTATGAGTAGTTCCTGTTTTTAAATTATAATTTCTACAAGTTACCGCGCCAGTTAGAGTTCCATTGTAAACAACTACATCTTTACTTGAAATAGGTGCCGAAGTAGAAACAGATCCTGCCGAAGTTGAGCCCGCATTCCATTGGGTTCCGTTCCAATATACAGGTGTGTGACAATTGGTTTGAGTACCAGTTACGGTTGTTCCATTTACCGCAATGGCCGATGCTGTTGTTAAAGTATCGGTATAAGTAAAACCACAAGTGTTAGTTCCTGAAAATTTGCAAGCAAAATTTGGTGTTACAGATGTAGAGAATGAAGCGGTATTGGTTAGTAACATGGTGAATAATTTAACCCTTGTACCAGCTGCTACAGAAGTTCCACTTCCTGCTGAAACATTGGCAATTGTTCTTCTAAAAAAATCGGTTGCTCCATTGTTATAAGCCGAAGTTCCAGATTGTTGTGCTAAAATTAAATTACTATTCACTACCGATGGGGTAATGGTTCCACTGTTTCTCCAAGTTGGATTTACCCAAAACGACATGGTTCCAGCTCTTAATTCAAAACTACTTACCGATTTATTGTATAAATAAATATCTATTTGATAAGTTGTAGCACTAGTTAGTTGTTCGTTTTCTACTCGTAACTCAAAATTGGTTAAAGTTGATTGTGCAAGTAATGATAACTGAAATACCATTATCGATACTATTGTGATGATTAACTTTTTCATAATGTATATGTTTTATATGCTGTTATTTATTAATTTTTAAGGTCTGCTATATGAAATACCAAGGATACTATTACTATCAAGATATGGATAATCACTGTAATCTACAGTTCCATCACCATTTAAATCAGCAGGTAAATAACCTGTTGAGCCATTTATATTTCCCAAATCCAAACTTGGATAATCGCTAAAATCAACGTCTCCATCTTGATTAATGTCCCCGCTATAAATTACATAAACACCACTTCTGTTTTTTAATTTATCGCCAAAAGCTTTATTAGCAGCTGTACTAAAATTATAAGATGCACTAGCACTTAATCTAACAGGCGAAGCGCTCCATGTTTCAATTGAATTTCTATGTTTAACTGTTAAGTAATAACTGTTTCCATTAGTATATGCAGGGAAACTACAAGTAGCCACACCACTTGTACTTAATAAAACAGTATCAGTTTCTAATAATGTATATGGTGAACTAACCATGTGTAATTCAACAATGATGGTATCGGCAACTAATGCCGATAGTGCAGGATTACTGTTGTATGGAGCAGCCGTCATGGTACTTCCTCCTAAGTATAATCCTTCTAAAAATGCGGTAAGTGTTAATGAAGTTGGTTGTGCTTCAAAAAGCGGATGACCGTATAAACCTGATTCAGTTCCAACCAAAAGTTCATCGTAATACAAAAAATTAATTTCAGTACCTTCAGGATAACTATAACCTAAATTCCAATTCGAAGATGAAGATGGTAAATAATATACATCGTTTTCAATAGCAACATACATGGTATCAACTCCTTTGGTAATTGCATAACCTTGTAATCCGCTACTAATTGGTAAACCAACATAAGTAAAAGGAGTCCATTTTCCTGTTGCGGTGATTGGTTTATAATAAGCTACAGGTTCATTTACACCAGCATCTGTTCCGCAAGCATAAATGGTATCACCAGTTGAACTCCTATGCAAATCTCTAATGGTGGCAACTATTGTTGTTCCTGTACTTGTTGTTGCACCATTCATATTTTGGCTCACTGTCCAACTGCTGCCTGATTTAGTCAATTTATAAATACTTCTTCCTGTAGGATAATTCAAATCGTATTCCACACCAACATAAGCAATGGTATCAGCACCTTCAATATTGAATACAATATCCCAAACATCTACATCGTAATAACCCGAAGAGGCATGTAAATATTGTTGACTCCAAGTAGTACCTGCATCCAATGAATAAAATAAACCGCCTTTCATTGAATCTAGAATATAATATCCAGCCATGATAATATTGCTATTCCAAGGGCAAACCTCAATGGCTTCACACCTAATACCAGTTTGTGGCCAACTATATGGAGCATTTTCTGGAGTAAATTTTTGATTCCATGTGTTTCCTCCATTAGTAGTTTTATAAACCCTCACATTTCCAACATAAACGGTATTGGTATCTCCTGGTTTCATTTCAGCACTGAAATATGGAGAACCGTCACCATTTGGGAATTTAGCCCTAGTCCATGTTTTGGTAGATCGATAATTACTCACTTTTCTAATACCAGCTTTAGAGGCTATCCAAGCAGTGTTTTTATCAGTAGTCATAGTAAAATCATTTACTTGAACTGCTTCAATTCCTCTGTCCATTTCTTGCATCACTGAACCTCCATTTAGTGAATAAGCTAAACCTTGGTCGCTGGTCATATAAACTGAAAGAGAATCATTAGGGTCGGCCAAAACTGATCCATCATTTGGATTTGTTTGTAAGGATACATTTCCAAATACTGCCCAAGAATTTCCTTGATTAGTTGAATAACATTTTGCAAAATAAGTAACATAACTGCTATCGGAACCTGCAAATGCAATGCTAGAGCCTGTAACTCCCGAAACTGAAGTAGTTATACTTGTCCAACTTAAACCGTTATCAGAATATAAAAAATGTTTGAAACTATTGTATCCTGAATCGCGTTGGCCACCAAAAAATATTCTTCCTGAAGGACTGATTCCAAAACCTGTATATGTAGTACTATCAGGAATAACTCCCATGGTTAAATTGGAAAATACCGTGGTTGATTTTATATCGTAAAAATTATCATTCGATCTTACTGCAGTAGGAGCCACACCACCATAACCAATATAAACTTTATAGTTTTTGGGATTAATATCAATTACTACAGGAGTTGATGGTGGTGATGTAATAGAAATTGGTGAAGAACCATTGGCTGTATATGTTCCAGAAGAATTAATTTTGCCCCAATGTAATTGTGCACCTTTGATATAAATAAGAACGGAATCTTTAATTTTTAAAGCTGAAATATTTCCTGAATCAATGGTGGTTAACGAAGTTGCTGTAGGTGTGGTACTGAATAAACCATTATTTACAAAAAATAGTTTTCCCGATGCAGCATGAACCGCCATTAACTGAATTCCTGAACCTAAACCAGCGGTTGAATTGGCAGTTGGCAAAACCTTAAATTTTCTAAATGTAAATCCTGAACCAACTGGATTATAAACGGAAGAATAAAAAATAGAGTTTGCACTTTCAGTGGCAATATAAATTCCACTGGTGTCGGCTGTTTTTGAATAACCAACAATGGCATTAATTCGTCCGCCCCAAACATCTTCTACATTTGGTGCATTAATGGTTTGGGCAAACGAAAATTTGATGGTGGTGCTGAAAAAAATAATCAGCAGTGTTTTGATGTAAGCTATTGTGTCCATAATTAAAAAATTTTGAACAAATTTACCCTGCAAACAATTTTTTATTTGTCATCAATATTGATGATTTTAAGTAAACATAGAAAATTTAATTTGTTTATTTTTAATTAGTTATCGAAATAAATTACACTGTAATCATAATTGACTACAAAAAAAACATGCATTTTTATGAATGAGCTATGAAATTGCAGGTGTTTTTTACATCCATGTTAGAAATTAGGTTTAAAAAAAATCTGACTATTTTTGAAAAACTAAAAACACTTCGATTGAATAATAAAACTAAAAAACCTATTTATGCAGCATCCACCAATAACTGAAAACGGCTCAACAATGAAATAGCTTCAGTTCTGTTTTTTACCAAAAGCTTGTCGTAAATTCTACGAATATGAGTGCGAACTGTTGTTACACTGACAAAAATTTTATCAGCAATTTCTTTATCACTTAAACCTTCAGCCATAAATAGCAATACTTCATATTCTCGTTTCGATAAATTAGTATGAGTTTCAGGAAGTTTTTCTTTGTCTTTACTATATTTAATGGCTAAGTTTTTTAATTCTTGTTCTGTTTCAATCAGTTTTGTTTTCAAATCTGAATTTTCAATTTTTAGCGATTCAATTTGTCTATCAATTGATTGAATATTTTCCTCTAATAATTGATGTTTTCTTAAACGGCTTCTGTATAAAATCAACACGAAAAATACTACAAAACATAATATTCCAATAATAATATAAACACTCTTTCTACTGCTTTGCAGAGCTGTTATTTGTTCATTTTTTTGAATAATTTGATGCTCTTTTTTGTTTGAATCATAGGCATGGTTCAATTCAACAATTTTTTCAATTTCAGCCACATTTACCATTTTATCATACAATTCTTCATATATAATTCGGTATTCCAAAGCCTTTTTATCTTGCCCAAGTTTTTGATAAATGCTGCTTAAGTTTTTAACAATTAGTCTTTTGTAGTTTACATCGTTAAAGCCACTAGAATATTTATAAGACTTTTCGAAAAAACTGGCTGCTTTTTTCAATAAATTTTGCTTGAAAAATAAGTCACCTAAATTATTGTAAACAGCCGATAAATTTAAACTGTCATTTGAGAGAATAAAAATTTTTTCTGCGTCAAAATATCCTATTTCAGCTTCTTTATATTTTCCAATTTCTCCATTTAAATCTGCTATGTTTATCAGTTGCTGAGCATATTCATTTTTAAGGCCTAAATTTTTAAAAATAGCAGCCGATTGTTTAAAATATTCAAGCCCTTTTTTAGGGTTTCCCAACCTATTTGTTGTAAGTCCTAACCCATTAAATGCTCGTCCTAAACTTTCAGAATCGTTAATATTTATTGCTATTTTATTCGCCTGATTGTACATTTCAACGGCTCTTTTGTAGTCTTTCTTTTGAATATACAGTGAACCTAAATTACTAAATGTAGTAGCTTGGCTTACAGGAGTATTACATAATTCATAGTTTTTCAAAGCACTAAAATAATACTGAATGGCTTTTGCATAATTGCCATTTTTTTTACTAATCATGCCAAGGTTATTGAACGCATTGGCCTTTATTTTTGCTGTATTACTCCAGGTTGTAGCTGGCAATAAATATTTTAAAGCATTTTCATAATCACTTTTTAAAAAATAATTTACACCTAAACGGTTATAATTTTTTGAAATTTCAAAACTATCATTTGTTGGTAATAAATAATTAATTGCTTTTTTATTCCAATAAACTCCACTGTCTAAAAGCGTGGTGTAGGAATACAATAAACCCAAAGTACTACACGAAGTTCCAATTTCTTTTTTAAATCCATTTGTTTCTGCAATTTGATTGGCTTGCTTGGCATAATCAATAGATAAGGGTAGTTTTTTAGACTTTATTTCTGTAGCTAATTCATTCATTAATTGAGATTTTCTCAACAAATCTGTCTCAACTTTCAATAAATTTTGTAAGCTATCAATTTTGTTTTGTGCAAAAACAGGAGCACAAGAAAATGATAAAATAGTGATTACTAAAAATTTATTTACAAAAAGTTTGATATGAAATTTACGTTTCGTATATATTCCCATTTTCAACAAATAATATTGGGTAAACTTAATAATCCTATGATTTATTTGCAAATAATTGTTAAAAAAACCCATTTATTTTGAAATTAATCAATAAAAAAACTGAAGTGTTGCTATTTCGATTTAATGTTTTTTGATAATAACTACTTCAACTTTTTTATTAAAAATGCCAATGCTTTTGCATGCGCATCGGCCGAAAATTCTTTGTTAAACTTAGGATTACTTGGATTAGCAAAAGCATGATCGGCATCGTAATTATAAACAGTTAATTTTTTATTGGCTGCTTTCATGTTTGTTTCAAAAGTTTTAACTAATTCAGCATTTATAAATTGATCTTGTTTGGCAAAAATACCTAACACATCGCAGTTTAAAGTTTTTAAACGTTCAAGGCTTTTTTCGGGCATTCCGTAATACATCACACATGCTTTGGCTTGTTTGCTTTCGAGTAAAGTGCTTTGCAAACTCCATGCTCCACCCATACACCAGCCAATGGTTGCTATAGATTTATCTGCACCTATTTTAGCTATAATTCCGTTTATAATAGTTGTTGCACGTTCTTGTTTTAAGCCCGACATCAATTTTTGTGCAGTTGGAACATCCATAGCTACTTGACCATCGTATAAGTCAATGGCATAAACATCTACATCGCCCATTTCCAAGGCAAATGTTTCAGCTTCTTTTTTAATATAATCGTTTAAACCCCACCATTCATGAAACACAAATAGTACTTTTTTTGTTGGTTTTGAAGCTTTGATAAAATAAGCATTTCCATTTAACGTATCTTTTGTAATAAATGAAATATTTTCTCCTTTTGGAGCTTACAATTTAAAAGGTGTAGGCACATCGTGTTTAGTTGCAAATTTTTCGTTCATGGCTAATATGGCATTTTGACTACTTATAGTTATTGCGCAGCAGGTTGTTTGAGATTGTGCTAATGATGCTGAACTAACTAGCAACAAAGCAAAGATTATTTTTTTCATTTTATTTTTTTGTTTGAGTAGTTGCTAACTTAAAAATGGTGGTATTGTTTTAAAAATTACTCTCCCCTAATTTTATACTTCAACTCCTGAAGTTTGGTTTCAAAATAATTGGATTCACGCAACTTAAACCAAGTTGGTTTATTATAAAACTTTGGATTCAAAAAAACATTCACAAAAACTGCTCCATTTTCATAACTATTTCCATACCAATTTTTGGCTAAAAAATCGCGCTGTGGTTTAGTAAATTCAGCGTTTACGTTTGATTGTAATAAGGCTGGAATAGTGTCTAAATTTACATCATTTAGTGAAGATATTTTCAAACCTTTTTCCGCATTTAAATAACGAATAGCTGCACTAGAACTGATGGGTGCATAGGAATAAAAATTAACACTATCAAAGTTGGTTTTTACTTGTTGTTCTAACTTAAAAAAGTTTCGGTACTGAAGGTTTGTATCAGCAATTACTTTTCCTGGATAATACATAAAATTGCCAAGTAACAAACTCGTAAAAACTAAACCAACAACCCATTTTATATTTTTTTGATTGCAAACATTTAACAATAAAATTAGGAACATAAACTGGCTTATCATAAAATAACGGTGACCAATGGTATTGTATAAAAACACAGCCATACAAATACTATTTACCAATAAAATGATAAAACTATAAATCAATAATTCTTTGTTAAGTTTTTGATTAAAAGCAAAATAAGCAAGCAAAATATAAACAGTTAACATGCCATTATCAACTAATCGCCAAATAATTAAAAAGATGCTTTGAATAAATTGATTAGCTCCTTTTATGTTATTGTGTTCGGTGTAATTTGGCGATAAAAAAGCCCAACCAAAATGATTTTGATGTATAATCAACCAAATTACTAATGTAAAAATTGCTGGCAAAAAAAGTAGTAATCCATTGGTAATAAAAGTTGAATAAGTATTTTTATTTTTATATGCTTGGTAACAATAAATAATACCAAAAGCCAATAGAAAAAAGTTAGCTTGTAAATGCGTTAATTCCATGAGAACACTGCATAATACAAAAGCTTTTACATTGTTTTTCATTAAAAAATACAAGCACAACAATACCAACAAATAGAACAAAGGTGTATTTAATAACAATGCTTGTTGTGCAACAAAAATGGAATACATTCCGGCTAGTAAAGTAGCAATATTTGCCTTGGTTTCATGGGTATAAATCAATGCGATTTTGCGTGTAACTACTAAAATAAAGAAACAAATTATTAAAATTACTGCATGACTCACCCAAAGTGATTTACCCAAAACAAACCAAATACAAGCCAATAAATAGGGAAACAATGTTGGATGTCCAGGGTCAAAATTAGCGGGATACCAAATGGTTTTTAAATTATTTTCGTAAATATTTAAAGCTGCTCTAGCTGTTGAAGTAACAGCATCGCCATGAAATGGGTCGTTTTTTATAACTAAAAACAAAACCAATTGCAAAGCTCCAATTATTAATAAAATGTATTTGTTAAAAAAATTCTCCATTAAATATTTACTATCAATTATAACCTGTAAAATAATAATTTCGCAAGGTGATAAAAACCCTACAACAATATAAAAATTTAAGCATATTTATTGTTGCTATTCATTTAGTTTATTTTTTAATAGCAATTTTCTTTGGTGGAATTTTTACCATTGATTCACCAGGCTATTTGTTTCAAGCCAATAATTTGGTGCAATACCATAGCGTTTATGCGGGTGATTACACCATTAATCTATTGCCTGATTATTTTGCTTTTCGTCCGCCTTTGTATGCAGGTTTTATAATCGTTTGCAAGTTTTTTGTCAATTCAAATTACAGTGTTTTATTCATACAAAATATATTGGCAATTATTATGTTGTTTTACGTTCTTCATTGGCTCGTACAATTAGAAGTAAAAGCTAAAATACTAAATATAATTATTCCAATTTATTTGGTGTTTTATCCAGCACATTTTGTGTATGCCAATACCATTATGAGCGATACTATTTTTGAAGTATTCACTTTTGCTTTGTTTTACCAAACTTATCGCTTTTATCAATCACCAAATTTAAAAAAAGCTTTGCTAATTGGCTTCATCATTGCGCTATCTTTACTCACCAAACCCGTAAGTATTTTAATTGGTTTATTGGTTTGTTTGGTGTTATTATTTGTGAAAAACTACAATAAAATTTACATCGCTTATGCGTTAATATTACCACTCATTGCTTATTTAAGTTTTGGCTTTGCAGTAAAAAAAGAAACAGGATATTTTCAATTTACCAGCATGAAATCATTTGTGGCAGTAAGGTGTATGGTTAAATACTCAGCGTCCAATGCGTATGGAGCAGATTATGCCGACAGTCTTTGCACAGCAATAGTAAATGGCGCAGATGCACAAGTTTCCATTGCTAAAAGATTCGAATATTTAGACAGCTCTTGTAATACATTTATATTAAATAACAAGTTGGCATTTTTAAAAGTTTATACCAAAGGATGTGTTACTTTTTTATTTGATCCTGGCCGATATGATTTGTATAAATTATTCAATGCCAATGACGACAATGCGCTTGGAATGTATCAAACTTTACAGCAATTTGGAATAAAAGCCATGCTAAAATTTTTGTTTGGATTAAACTTTTTAGGTTTAATTGCTTTGGCATTTTTAGCCATTTGGAATGTCGTTGTTGTTATTGTATTTATACTTTTTTTATTCAAAACAAATTACTCCATTATCCTCAAAATATTGATAGCAGTATTTGTGTTTTACTTCTTGTTAACTACAGGTGTATTGGGCGTTTCGCGTTATAGAATCCATATTTTCCCCATGCTTTTAATGGCGTTTGTGTTATGGGCAAACCAATCGTTTATTGCCCGCAGATTTCGCTGATAAACGCAGAAAAATAATATATAAATGATTAAAATAAACTCTCCTATAGAACAACTGCATTTTGAATTATTTGAACAAAAGAAAATTCAAGTATTTTTAAAACGCGATGACTTGATACATCCATTTATAAGTGGAAACAAATGGCGCAAACTAAAATTTACTTTGCAAGATGCCCTTCAAAAAAACAAAACACATTTAGTAAGTTTTGGAGGTGCTTACAGCAATCATTTAAACGCATTGGCTTGTGCTGCCGCAACTTTTGGTTTTAAAGCCACCGCTTTTATAAGAGGCGAAACAGTTTCAAATCATATGTTGGCATTGAATAAATTATGGGGAATGGAGTTAATTTTTGTGGATAGAACTGCTTATAAAAATAAAGAAGAATTATTTGACAAGCACTTTTCAAATAATGAAAATGCTTACTTTATAGATGAAGGTGGAGCTGGTCCGTTTGGCGCAAAAGGTTGCGAAGAAATAGTAACTGAATTAACTGAAACATACGATAAAATATTTTGTGCTGTAGGCACAGCAACTACTTTGAAAGGCATTGCGCAAGCCATCAAAAACAATGGATTACAAACTAAAGCAGAAGGCATTTGTGTGCTAAAAGGTGCAGAGGAAATTGATGCTCACTTGAAGGAAAATGAATTAGTTGATTATTACAAAATTCATCACCAATTTCATGAGGGAGGTTATGCTAAAACCAATCCTGAATTATTTGATTTTATAAAACTATTTGCAAGCCAAACAGGTATTTTATTAGACCAAGTTTATACTGCTAAAATGATGAAGGCCGTTTTTACTTTAGCCGAGCAAGATTATTTTGAACCAAACTCCAAAATTCTTTGTATTCACACTGGAGGATTATTGGGATTGTTGGGAGTTTTGAAGTAAGGAAATTATTTATTAACAAACTCTTTATTTTAAATCGAAAATGAATATTAATGGGTATTTTTGGATATAATTTTTACCTAGAGACAAATTGTCCCTAGATAGAAATGTTATCAAATAAAATAGCATATTGAAAAACAATCAAACAAAATCATGAGTAATATAAAATTATTTGAAAGTAAAAAAGTGAGAAGCCATTGGGATTCTGAAAAAGAAACATGGTATTTTTCTGTGATTGATGTAATTGAAATATTAACTGGAAGTAGCATTCCAAAAAGATATTGGAGTGATTTAAAAAACAAACTAACCAAAGAGGGTTCTGAAGTGTACGAAAAAATCGTACGGTTGAAAATGCAAGCAGAAGATGGAAAAATGAGAGAAACTGATGTAGCGGATACTGAAACGCTACTTCGACTTATTCAATCCATTCCATCACCAAAGGCGGAACCGTTTAAACAATGGTTGGCAAAGGTTGGATATGAACGCATGAAAGAAATAGCCGACCCAAGTCAGAGTATAGATAGGGCAAGGGAAAATTGGCAAAAGTTAGGGCGTTCGGAAAAATGGATTCAGCAAAGAATGACAGGGCAAGAAACCCGAAACAAATTAACGGATTACTGGAAAGAAAGTGGTGTAGAAAAATCAGATGAATTTGCATTGCTCACCAATATTATTCATGAAGAATGGACAGGTTTAACGGTAAAAAACCACAAAGATTTAAAAGGTTTGAAGTCTCAAAACCTCCGTGACCATATGAGCGAAGCAGAATTAATTTTTACTGCTTTGGCTGAACTATCTACACGTCAAATAGCAGAAACTGATGAAGCAAAAGGTTTACAAGAAAACGCAAAAGCAAGTAAAAAAGGTGGCAAAATTGCCAAAAATGCAAGATTGCAATTAGAAGAACAAACAGGTAAAAATGTAGTTACTGGAGAGAATTTTTTACCGCCTACTATCAATAAAAAGAAATTGAAATAATAAAAATTATTAATGAATATTCGTTGAATTAAGTCGTTGCATGCAACGACTCTAATCAATCACCAATCTTTGAACCAATTGTTTGCCTGTTTCGGTTTGTATTTTTACAAAATAAATTCCAGATTTTATGTTTTGTAAATCCAATTTTGTTTCATTGTTTGATTTAGTCATTTTTTGATTCAAAATAGTTGAACCCAAAATATTTATTAAACTTATTTGTGCATTTTCATTCACTAAATCTGTTTCAATCATTAAGTAATTTTTTGCTGGATTTGGATAAATTTTAGCTTTAAAGCTTTTGTTTGATATGTCATTTTCAGTTGATAAACTTATTTTACCAGTAATGGTACTTTTATAAAACCTAAATCCTCCGCGTTGGTTGCCAATTAATACTTCGGGTGAACTGTCATTATCAATATTTGCAATGCTTACACTGGTATAAATACCTTGCATAATGCTATCAGCTGCCATTGTTGAATTGTCTTTAAAAATATTTCCGATTCTCCTTGCAATATTATTTTTATTTGGAGTAATATCTGTGAAGAGTATTACACTTTTGCTATAACTTCCAACCAAAGCCTCAAAAATACCATCGTTGTCTAAATCGTATAAACATGGAATAGCGTTTCCATAAGTATCTTCTCTTGAACGTACATTAATTTTACCCAACGAATCGTTAGTAGGAATTGCACTAAAAACAGGGGAAGTAATAGTACCAGTATTTTCAAAATAAGCCAAAGTTCCGTTCCGTTTACCTACAACCAAATCTAATTTCCCATCTTTATTTAAATCGACTAATTGTGGGGCGGTTTCAGTTCCAACATCTATTTTAAAATAATTGCTATCACGTTTTGTAAATGCAATATTGTTTCCTACCGAAGTGTTTTCAAAATAATTTAAATAGCCATTGTACCATCCTATAATCATATCTTTTTTCCCATCTCCATTTAAATCGCCAAAAGTAGGAACAACATTGGTTAAATTTAAAGTTACTCCTTGTTGAATATTGGCAAAATTAGTATCAACTAAACTATAAACTGGATTATTTACATTTCCAATATTTTTAAATAAATACAATAAATCGTAACCATTTTTTGTACTTAAATAATTTCCTTGGGTTGCTACAATTATATCTTGGTCGTTGTCATTGTCAATATCAACAAAAACCGGTTTTGAATTTCCTCCCAAATCAATCATTTCATCTTGTAAAAAGTTTTCTTTTACAAATTGAAAATTAGCTGGTAAAGTTGAATTGGCCGCAGTATTTTTATATAAATAAACTTGGTTAGTGTTTTTTACTGTGGCAGGTTCGTTGGTAGTAATAACCATGTCTTTAATACCATCGTTATCAAAATCTTCAAAGTAAGGAGTTGGCCAAATAATATCTTTTGGAACATAAGTATTTCTTGGAAAAATAGTATCATCGGCTATCATCGAATCTCTTCCAAGTGGCGATAATTCTTTTCCATTTTTACAATAAATTAAAGTAGGATAAAATCCATCGCCATAAATAAAATCTTTGTCACCATCGGCATCCAAATCGAAAACAGCAAATGAGTTACTTAAATGTTTACCACCCTTAAATAAGTAGGAAGCTGGCTGATTTAAATTAAAACCATTTGCAACTAATTTATATGAAAAATGACCCCAATTAATAACCTTTAAACCAAAATCTATTGAGTCGCAAAAATTGTTTCCAGTTGGTCGTTTATTTAAAAATAAGTTAAAATAATTTGAAGAAGCAGGAGATTGAATGATATCTATTTTTCCATCGCCATTTATGTCATCAATTACTCCAACGTCCGATGGATTATATTCTATACAATCATCTATGCCCTCATAATTATGGTTTAAACAGTTTACTTTTTGGTTAAATGAAATGGCAGCTGGAGTTGATGTATTTTGTAAATACCTTACTGTTGTTGCTCCTACGAATTCACCTGGATTTATTGTAAAACCAGTACCTCCAGCTGAAAATATATCTTCTTTTCCATCACAATTAAAATCAACTAACTTTAACCATTGTGATAATGGAGGAAAGCTTTTTTCGAATTGAGGTGCATAAACCCAACTGTTATTTTGCCATAAATAAGTAAAAACTTTATTACCAATTCCATCAAAAACTACCAAGTCTTTTATATTATCATTGTTTAAATCCATTTTGCTGAATTGTGGTTTTTGGAAGCCACCTACAAAAGGGTATTTCAATGTATCGTTTGAATTTTGTTTTAAAAATTTTGCTGTATTTGATAAAGTAAAATATACATTTTGAGAATATCCTAAAAAATATATTAAAAGAATAGAAGTTAATGTAAGTATGGATTTACGCATAATTTATATGTTATTTGTTCCATCAAATTTATATTATTCATTTAAGAAAACTTTCATAATTTTTTATTAAAAATGAACATTTCCGATTTACATCAACTGTATTTAAAACATCCTATTATTTGTACTGATACTAGAAAAATAGAACAAAACTGTTTGTTTTTTGCATTGAAAGGAGAAAATTTCAATGCTAACCAATTTGCAAAAGATGCCATAAACAGTGGAGCTTCGTATGCAATAATTGATGACTTAACCTACCAAATGAACGACCAATTTATATTGGTAGATGATGTATTGAAAACATTGCAAGAATTAGCATCTTATCACAGAGATACTTTAAAAATACCTGTAATTGCTATTGTTGGCAGTAATGGAAAAACAACAACTAAAGAATTAATTACATCAGTATTAAGCAAAAATTACAATGTTTTAGCAACTCCGGGTAATTTTAATAACCATATTGGTTTGCCATTAACTATGCTTAAAATTAATGTCACCCATGAAATTGCAGTAATTGAAATGGGGGCAAATCATGTGGGTGAAAATGAGTTTTTATGCACAATTGCAAAACCTAATTTTGGTGTGGTTACCAATAATGGAAAAGACCATTTAGAAGGTTTTGGGAGTTTAGAAGGAGTTGCATTATCTAATTCGGAACTGTATTATTATTTACTAAAAAACAATGGAATTGCATTTGTAAATATTCACGATGAATGGTTAATACGTATGGCTCGTCAATTAGAAAATAAAATAACTTATGCTGCTAATTTTGAAGGAAGAAATTTAGAAGCAACACACAGTTGTTTTGCAAGTAATTTACAACCCAATATTGAGTTTGTTTTAAATGAAATAAATATTGAATCGAGGTTAAGTGGTGATTATAATTTTGATAATATAATGGTTGCTGTTGCAATGGGGTTATATTTTGGTTTAAGTGCCGAGCAAATTAAGAAAGGGATTGAAAATTATGTGCCAAGTAATAATCGATCAGAAGTATTAAAAAAGGGTTCAAATACTATTTTTTTAGATGCATATAATGCAAATCCAAGTAGCATGGAGGTGTCAATTAAAAACTTTGCTGCCATGCCATTTAGCAATAAAATAGTAATACTTGGCGATATGTTTGAATTGGGAAAATATGCGGAAGAAGAGCACCAAAACTTAGTCAACTTATGTTCAAGTTTGGGTTTAACAAATGTTTATTTGTGTGGAGATCAGTTTAAAAATACAAAGAATTCTTATTTGACTTTCAGTTCTACTGCATTATGCAAACAGTATTTAAACGAAAATAAAATTTTTAATGCAAATGTATTTATGAAAGGTTCAAGAGGAATGAAGCTTGAAACTTTATTGGATGTTATAGATTAAAAACCAAATTTGCTTTTTATGTAAAAGTACAAATCATCAAAAGGAAAGTTTATTCCTTTTATTACATCAATTCCATACTTACGTTTAATTTCAAACATAATTATATGCATTATAACAAAAACACTAAATGCTATAAGTAAAAATGTTTTGTTGTATAATAAATATTTAAAAGAAACTATTTTGTTAAACATTGTATTAATAACGATTTTTTTAATAAAATAGTTTTAATAAAAGTTTTATTTTTATCTAAATATTTTAATAAAACCTTTTCAATTTAAATTCTTTTAAAGGAGCAATTACCAAAGGAACTTTTTCAATTAACACTGAACTGGTGTCCAAGCCAAACGCTTTTGCTTCCGATAAGCTTAATTTATCTAAAGTAAAATATATATCCATTATAAATTGATCGTAAGCCGATAATTCATTTTCGTTTGATAAATGTCGTTGTAAAACTACAAATTTAAAATCACCAGTAATGTTTTGTTCTTTTAATGAAGTATATCTGCTAGTTACATCCACTTCTCCATTTAAAACTAATTCTTCAACTACTCTTCTAAAATAATAATTAATTTTTTGCTCTACCCTAAAGCCAAGTTTAAACTCTACTTTAATTATATCGTTTGATACAATATGGTCAACTTTATATTGCATGGTATAAGGTTGATCGTCTACATGAATATGAACAAACCAATATATATCGGCACGTTTAGGTTGTTTTTGTAAAATAGAGTACATTACTTTCGATTCAATTTCATTTTGCAAATCGGCACTTGTTAAATACACCAAATGTGTTGCAAATTTTGAAATTGATTCATCTTTACTCAATTGTTCTAAAATAGGGATATACGATTTTAGCGGAACAAATTCAGTCAATCTATTTTTAATTTTACGACCTTTGTACCAAATCCACATTACAAAAATAAAAATACTGCTTATAACCAAACTTACCCAACCTCCTTGTGTAAATTTTAATAAATTGGCTGCTAAAAATGAACCTTCAATGGCCAAATAAACTAAAAACAGCAAAGATATAAGCCATTTGTTAACTTTTATATGACTTAAATAATTTACTAGTAATAAGGTAGTCATTAACATGGCAATTGTTATTGCTAGTCCGTAGGCATGTTCCATTTTACTTGCTTCTTGAAAATACAAAACAACACCTATACAACCTGCCCATAAAATTAAGTTTGCACTTGGCACATACAATTGGCCTTTCATTTCACTTGGGTATTTAAGTGCAACTTTTGGCCACACGTTTAGCCTAATTGCTTCTGAAATTAAAGTGAATGAACCACTTATTAAAGCCTGACTTGCAGTAATAGTGGCCATGGTAGCAATAGCAATTCCAAATGGTAAAAACGCAGGCGACATTAAATCGTAAAAAGGATTAAGACCTATATCGGTTAATTTTTGTCCTTCGTGGTTAAGTAAATTAGCACCCTGCCCAAAATAGTTTAGCAACAATGCCGATTTAACAAAAATCCAACTTACTCTAATATTCTTTTTACCACAATGTCCTAAATCGGAGTACAACGCTTCGGCTCCAGTAGTACATAAAAAAACGGCACCTAAAATCCAAAAACCTTCTTTATAATTTACCAATAAATTATAAGCATAATAGGGGTTTAAGCAATTTAGTACATCTATATGTTTGCCAATTGTTGCAATACCTAATACAGCCAACATTCCAAACCATGCAAGCATAATAGGACCAAATGCTTTCCCTACCATTGATGTACCAACGCGTTGAATTAAAAATAGTAAGCTAATAATTGCAATAACAATAGGAACAGTAGGTAACTCAGAAAAATTAAAGGAATCTGATTTTATTAATCTTAATCCTTCAATGGCCGATGAAACTGAAATAGGAGGTGTTATTACACCATCGGCTAATAGTGCGCAACCACCAATAATTGCTGGAAAAATTAAATAGGGTCTGCGCCTTCTAACTAATGCATACAGTGAAAATATACCACCCTCACCATTATTGTCAGCATTAAGTGTAATTAAAACATATTTTATTGTTGTTTGTAAAGTTAAAGTCCAAACTATGCACGAAAGACCACCATAAATTAATTCTTTCGAAATAATTTTATCGCCAACTATAGCATTTAAAACATAGAGGGGTGAAGTACCAATATCGCCAAATATAATTCCAAGTGTAACTAAAAGGCCTGCCAAAGATAGTTTGTTATGATTGCTGTGATGCTCTCCCACGTTTTTGTTTTTTTAAAATAAGGTTACAAATGTATAGGTTCATTTATAATCACCAAATTTTTTTAAAATATATTAATAAGCTAATTTTATTTAATTTTTAAAGAGAAATGTTATTTTGCCACCTTATAATAATTATATTTTGATTGATACAATATTAAAAGGGGCAGCAACAGGATTAATTTTGGCACTATCATTTGGTGCAGGTTTTTTTTCGTTGTTACAAACCAGTATTGAAAAAGGTTATAAAAAAGGATTATACATTGCACTTGGAATGATAATAAGTGATTTAGTTTTTATTGCTTTATGCATTTTTGCAGCAAGCTTTGTCGAAAATCAAATACGAGAATTGGATACAGAAATTCGTTTTGTTGGTTTTATAGCGTTGACTGTTTTGGGTATTAAAACCTATTTTAAAAAACCAAGTAATCCCGATGCTGTGCTTGCCCCTTCTAAAGGCAAATATTTATATATAATGAAAGGTGTAATGCTTAATAGCATAAATCCTTTAACCTTATTGTTTTGGCTGGGTATGGCAGCTTTTGTAAAAAGTAATTTACCTTCTTATACTGAAGTAACAGTTTTTTTTGGAGTTACTTTAAGTGCTATGTTTTTAACGCAATTTGTAATTTGTTATTCAGCCAACAAAGTCAAACACATGCTATCTATTAAAATGCAGCATGTATTAAATCACATTATTGGAATTGTGTTTGTTATTGTTGCTTTTATAATGGTTTGGCCACTTATAGAAAAAATCATTAATTAAATAAGTAAACTAATTTTACTTTCGCAACTACAAAAAAATTATGCAAAGAGATACCGTTATATTCGATTTAATAAATCAAGAGAAAAGCCGTCAAGAACACGGCATTGAGCTAATTGCTTCTGAAAATTTTACTAGCCCACAAGTAATGGAAGCTATGGGAAGCGTGTTAACCAATAAATATGCGGAAGGCTTACCGGGAAAACGCTATTATGGCGGTTGCGAAGTAGTAGATGTGGTAGAAAATTTAGCTATTGATAGATTAAAACAAATGTTTGGCGCTACTTGGGCCAATGTTCAACCACATTCGGGAGCGCAAGCAAATGCAGCTGTTATGTTGGGTTGCTTAAATCCTGGTGATAAAATTTTAGGTTTTGATCTATCACATGGTGGACATTTAACACATGGTTCTCCAGTTAATTTTTCGGGTAAATTATACTCTCCATCTTTTTATGGTGTGGAGCAAGAAACAGGTTTAATTGATTGGGATAAAGTAGAAGCAAAAGCACATGCTGAAAAACCAAAAATGCTTATTTGTGGTGCTTCGGCTTATAGCCGCGATTGGGATTATGCCCGTTTGCGTGCCATTGCCGATAGTGTTGGTGCTATTTTATTGGCCGATATTTCTCACCCTGCCGGTTTAATAGTTGGAAAATTATTGAACGATCCAGTTCAATATTGTCATATTGTTACTTCTACTACACATAAAACTTTGCGTGGTCCACGTGGTGGAATTATTATGATGGGTAACGATTTTGAAAATCCATTTGGACAAAAAACGTTAAAAGGTGAATTGAAAATGATGAGCGCTGTGTTAGATGGTGCTGTATTTCCCGGAACTCAAGGCGGACCATTAGAGCACGTGATTGCTGCTAAAGCAGTAGCATTTGGCGAATGTTTAACCGATGATTACAAAACCTATACTAAACAAGTAGCAGTGAATGCGCAAGCTATGGCCAATGCATTTGTAAGCCGTGGTTATAAAATTATTTCTGGAGGAACCGATAATCATTTAATGTTAATCGATTTGCGCAGCAAAAACTTAACAGGAAAATTAGCAGAAGCCGTTTTAGGCAAAGCCGATATTACTATTAACAAAAACATGGTTCCTTTCGATGATAAATCGCCATTTGTAACAAGTGGAATGCGTGTTGGAACAGCTGCCATTACTACTCGTGGAATGGCTGAAGCCGATATGGAACAAATAGTTGATTACATAGACACCGCTTTAATGAACAACGAAAATGAAGCCATGCTTGCCGATATTAGAAAAAATATCAATGAGTGGATGGTGAAGTTTCCATTGTATAAATAATTTGAATTGTTAAATTGATAGATTGCCATTGCAGACATCCTTGCCTGCAATCAAACTATAAATAAAAAATCCCTTTCAAGTAAAATTGGAAGGGATTTTTTCGTAAAATTATCCCGTTTTCATACCAATCATAAAATATTTATTTTAAAGCTAATTAGCTAAATCTATGAAAAAATATCACCTTATGCTAGCGCAAAAAGAAATCAATATGTTAAAAGCTGGTTCACGCCTTTGCGTGAACAAACCAATAAAGAAAAAAAATAGCTTAGCTTATTGATCGCGCAATCGTCCCGCTGATTCCAGCAGAAAATAGTAGGATATTTTTTTTTGTTAATGGGTTTTAGGGTAAAAATAAAATAATTAAATAGAACGAGTGAGGCGATTGCATTATCGAGGGAGGAATACCAAGCCATTTTCTGTTATCAGCAATATACAAGCTGAATTTAAATTTTCGCAATTTTTCATTATTAAAATTTATTTCTTTAGTTTTGATAAAAAATAGTTCAATGACCACATTAGAATTACAAGAGCAACTGATAATCAAAATTCAGACAACAACGGATGAAGATGTTTTAAAAGGAGTATTGAGTTTACTTGAATTTGAAACTGATGAAATCTATATTTTAAACGAAGAGCAACAACAAGCAATAGCTAAAGCAAGACATCAGGTTGATAACGGACAATTCTATACTAATGAGGAAGTGGATAAACTTACTGAAGAATGGCTAAAAGAGTAATATGCTCGGAAGTTGCATACTTAGATAAAGTGCAAATTTTTTTCTTATTGGAACAATCGCAATAAATCAAATTTATACAGTAAGAAATTGAACAGATTGTTTAATGATACGATCAAATCTATTTTAGAAACCCCTTCAATAGGCAGAAAAACCAATGTTGAAAATATTAAAAGAATTATTGCAAGAGATTACTTTTTAATTTACGATGAAAATGAAACGACTCTCACCATATTAAGAATTTGGGACTCAAGACAAGATTCCAATAATCTAAAATTTAATTTTGATTAATTGTTTATGGTGCAATCTTCCTATACTTGTTAGCCTTTCACAAGAGACTTTAATAAAAAGCCTTTGGCTACAACCAATCTAATTAAAAAACTTAGTCATTTTTCAAAATTAAAAGTACTCTCTATTTCCCGCTTTTAAAATCCCTTACAAACAATATATTTGAATGCATAAAATATATTACAGATAATGAACAAATTTTTTATACTTTTATTTTCTCTTTATTGCTTCCAACTAACGGCTCAAACCAACGATGCTGCTGTTATTAAACAAATTACTGACGAAGTATTGCTTAACGGAAAAGCCTATTCTGATTTGCGTGATTTATGCAAAAAAGTAGGCAACCGAATCAGTGGTAGTCCGGAGGCCGAAAAAGCCGTACAGCTGATGTATAGTAAAATGAAAAGTTATGGTTTTGATAGTGTGTGGCTTCAACCTGTTATGGTTCCACGTTGGGTAAGAGGCAGCAAACAAACCGAAATTGGTAAAATACTACCCGGATTTAAACCAATGCAAGTAAATATTTTAGCCTTGGGTGGTTCAGTTTCTACACCTAAAAATGGCGTAACAGCCAACGTAATTGAAGTAAAAACTTTTGAAGAATTGCGAAGCTTAGGCAAAGAAAAAGTGCAAGGTAAAATTGTGTTTTTTAATCGACCAATGGACCCAACTCAAATTAGTACAGGAAGTGCTTATGGTGGTGCGGTGAACCAACGTGGGCGCGGAGCAAGTGAGGCTGCAAAATACGGAGCGGTAGGAGTTGTGGTTCGAAGCATGACTCTGGCCCACGATGAATTTGCTCATACTGGAGCTATGTATTACAACGATTCATTTCCGAAAATTCCAGCTTGTGCAATTAGTAGCAATCATGCCGATGTGTTAAGTAAATCGTTAAAAATGAACAACGAAACTAAGTTTTACTTTAACTTAAATTGCCAAAATACCATCGACAGTGTTTTGAGTTATAACGTCATTGGTCAGTTAAATGGAACTACAAAAGCCAATGAAATTGTATTGGTTGGTGGCCATTTGGATAGTTGGGATGTTGGAGAAGGTGCTCACGATGACGGAGCAGGTTGTGTGCAAAGCATTGAAGTTTTGCGTTTGTTTAAAACCTTAAATTTAAAACATGAAAGAACATTGCGTGCGGTATTATTTATGAACGAAGAAAATGGTTTGCGTGGTGGAATAAAATATGATGAATTAGCAGAAAAAAACAATGAAAATCATTATGCGGCCATTGAAACCGATGCGGGTGGATTTGTGCCTCGTGGCTTTGGAATTAGTGATTCTTCTATTTATAAAAACATCAATGCAAAAGCACATTTGTTCAGAAACTACGGTTGGGATAAAATAGACCTTGGTGGCGGTGGTGCTGATATTGGCCCGTTAAAAAACAACTGTAAAGCATTGATTGGTTACGTGCCTGATTCGCAAAGGTATTTTGATTATCACCATACAGAAAATGATGTATTTGAAGCGGTAAACGAACGCGAATTACACTTAGGTGCTGCAGCAATTGCTAGTTTAGTTATTAACTAATGAATAATTATTACTTTATTTGCGCCATAAATTTTTTTAACTTTTAAATTAATAATTACAAAAGATGAGTGAAGAGAACACAACTTTAATTTTTGAAAAAATAGGAATTGCAATAGCATTTTCTCCCAGATTAGAAGCTATTATAGCCGAAGCTAGTAAAATGCAAAATGGCTTTCATGCAAACTTGATCTTTATACATATTGGCCAAAAGAATATTGAAGACGAAAAAACTTTAAAAGAGCTGTTATCAAAATATGATTTATTAAATAATTCAAAATTAATATGGCAAGAAGGTGAACCAGTAGAATCGATTTTGCAAATTTGTGAGGAAGAAAATATAGACTTATTGGTAGCCGGAGCTTTAGAAAAGGAGAGTTTAATTAAATATTTTATGGGAAGTATTGCCCGCAAGTTAAGCAGAAGGGTAAAATGCAGTATGCTTATGTTAACCGAACCTTCTATAGAGTCAATTCCTCTTCACCACATAGTAGTTGAAGGTTCTGATAATCCAAAAACTGAGACTACCATTGCCAAGGCTATAGAAATTGCTAAAGCGTTTAAAGTTAAAAATGTTGATATTATTCAAGAAACCGATTTGAATAAAGCAGCATTGATAAGAAGTGATGAATTTAGAGAAAACGAAATGGCTCAACACAAAGAGAGGTTAATAGAGGAAGAAGATAAAAAATTAGAATACATTTTAAGTTGTAATGATTGTTCTGATTTAAAAATAAATACAGAAAGAATAGAAGGAAAGCCAGGTTATGTAATTACTAAATATGCTCGAGAAATTAAAGCAGATTTATTGGTATTAAATTCACCTGATAGAAAACTAAATTTGATTGACAGGGTATTTCCAAATGACATTGAATTTGCTTTAGCCGATTTGCCTTGTAATTTATTATTGGTAAACGTACCGGAAGAGTAAAGAGAGTGAGGAGTTCGAAATGCTGAATAAAATACAATTAGCAATCAGCAATTAGCAATCAGCAATCAGCAATCAGCAATCAGCAATAGGCAATAGGCAATAGACAATAGGCAATAGACAATAAGCAATAGGCAATAAGCAATAAGCAATAAGCAATAGACAATACAACAATTTAACAATAAAACAATCAAATAATTCCTTAAATCAATAAATCTACAAATCGACAAATCTCCAAATCTCCAAATCTCCAAATCAATAAATCTCCAAATCAATAAATTTCCAAATGAAAACCCTTAATCACCAAGAAATAATAAGTTTAATTTTGAGCTTAGGCATTTTGCTTATTGTGGCTAGGCTTGTGGGTGAGTTTTTTAGGAAATTAAAAATGCCATTGGTGGTTGGCGAATTGGTAGCGGGTATTTGTTTAGGACCTAGTTTATTGGGTCAATATTTCCCTAAAATTAGTAATTTAGTGTTAAACCAAAATAGTAATTCTCATATTGCTTTTAATGGTATTACATCCATTTCGGTAATTATGTTATTGTTTGTGGCAGGCATGGAAGTCGATCTTTCAATTATCCGTCAGCAAGGTAAAACAGCATTAAAAACTTGTTTTTTAGGTTTAATTATTCCCTTGGGTTTAGGTTTTTTAGCAGCTTATTATTTTTTTCCATTATTTGGCGAAAATTATAACAATCATTTTAGATTAATTTTGTTTAGTTTGTTTTTTGGAACAGCAATGGCTGTTTCGGCTTTACCAATTATAGCTCGTACTTTAATGGATTTAGGTTTGTTTAGAACCAAAGTTGGAATGATAATTATTGCTGCAGCCATGTTTGATGATATAATTGGTTGGTTGTTATTTTCTGTTATTTTAGGAATGTTAAAAAGCAACGCATTGGCTCATGGTTTTTTGTATACTATAGGGTTAACAATTTTGTATGCAGTTGCAATGCTAACTATTGGCCGAATTATTATTAATAAATCGTTGCCATGGGCCAAAAAAAACTTTAGCTGGCCAGGTGGATTTTTAAGTATTTCGTTAGGTTTGGCATTTTTAGGAGCTGCATTTACCGAGTTTATTGGTATTCATGCTATTTTTGGTGCGTTTATAGTGGGTATTGCTTTTGGCGACAGTGTGCATTTAACTGAAAAAACCAGAGAAATTGTAAACCAATTTGTTACCAATATTTTTGCTCCATTGTTTTTTGTTTCAATTGGTTTCAAAGTTAACTTTTTTGCAAATTTCGATCTGCAAGTTACCGCTTTGGTGCTTGTAATTGCTATAGTTTGCAAATTATTAGGTGCGGGTTTAGGTGCACTTTGGGGTGGATTAACTAAACAAGAAAGCTTGGCTGTAGGTTTTGGAATGAACGCCCGAGGAGCAATGGAAATTATTTTAGCATTATTGGCTTTACAAGCAGGTTTAATAAACCAAAAATTATTTGTGGCTATAGTTGTTATGGCAGTGGTAACATCAGTTATGGCTGGGCCTGCTTTACAATTATTAGTTAAACGTAAAATAGATAAAGACAAAGAAGAATTAGACAAAGAGCAAGAGGAAATGTTTGTTTAGGTTTTTGATTTGGAGATTTTTGACTTGTTGATTTTTTGATTGCTTAACTGCTTATTTGTTTAATTGTTAATTGTTGGTTTTTGAATTGTAAGCAATACGCCTTGCAAATTGCTTATTGCAAATTTTTTCTCCCATCTCAGTGCTCATTTCCCACATTCCAAATCTCATCTCCCAAACATCAAATTCACTTCTTTAACAAATAAACAATAAATAGTTAGAGTTTTAAAACAAAACCTTATTTTCGCCACCAAAATAATATAAAAGAATGAAGCAATTGATAGATGCCATTAAACAAACATTGGCAAAAGATGGATTTGATGCTGAAAAAGTAGTAGCACAATTAAAAGAATTACGCCAACATTTTATTGAAAATTTAAACCAGCCTGGCTACGTTAGAATGATTAGATTAGCTTACGAAAACATTGAAGAAAATGGTAATTATACTTTTGAATATACTGAGGATGATGGGAAAGCTAATTTAGATTATTTATTAGATTTGTTAAGCGATTTTAACAACAAGTACAACAAAGAAGAGTTGATAGAATACCGTAAAATGATGGAAGGTGAAGAGTGGACAAGCCCAGACCAAGAGTGGGAAGGGGAGGAAGAAGACGAAGAATAAGCTTTATAAAAAAAGTAAATGGGCGGGGAAGTTTAGTAAGTTTTTTTAATTTTAAATAGTTAACATTGAATATACCAAAAGGAAAACTCATATCAATTGGTGGTGCAGAAGATAAAGGCACAGAGCCTGAAAATGGATATGGGCACTCAGTTAAAAGTCTAAATTTTTTTAGTTTAGCAATTCTAAAGCGATTTGTAGAAGAAGTTGGAGGGTCGAATAAAAAAATAGAAGTGATTACTACAGCTTCATCTATTCCCCAAGAAGTGGGGCAAAATTACATTGATGCTTTTGGTAAAATAGGTTGTACCCGAGCAGGTGTTATGAATATAAGAAACCGCGAGGAAGTTCAAAATCCAGAATACATACAACGAGTAAAAGACTGTGATGGCATACTTTTTTCAGGTGGTGACCAATTGCGATTAACAAGTATTTTTGGTGGAACTGAAATATACCAAGTGTTGAACGAAAGGTATTTTGGAGAAGAATCGTTTGTAATTGCAGGCACAAGTGCAGGTGCAATGGCTATGAGCAATACCATGATTTACAGTGGTAAAAGTGAATTGGCTCATTTAAAAGGCGAAGTAAAAATTACAACCGGGTTGGCTTACATCCCCAATGTTATTATCGATTCGCATTTTGATAAACGAGGTAGATTTAACCGTTTGGCACAAGCGGTTGCTAGCAACCCACAATGCACCGGAATTGGCTTAGGCGAGGATACTGGTGTAATAATTATAAACAACAATCATTTAGAAGTTATTGGCAGTGGTGCTGTAGTAATTGTTGATGGGAGAGACATTAAATTTTCGAATATTACCGATGTAAGCGAAAGCTCACCAATTTGTATTGAAAATATAAAAGTACATATTTTAGTAAAAGGAAATGGCTATTTACTAAAAGAACGTAAGTTTATTGCAGAAGTAAATTCAATAGAAACTGCTGCAGTTTAACTGTTGTTTTATTTTTTTAGAAACGAAAATACATAAGCATCAGTATATACATTGTTGCTAAAGGTATAATCTTTAAAGTAACCATCTTTTGTAAAACCATATTTTATAACCAAGTTGCAAGAAGGTAAGTTTTTAGGGTTTATTACTGCTTCAATAGAATGGAAGTTAAATTGATTGAATCCATATTGAATTACCGCGTGTAATGCTTCGATGGTAATTCCTTTTCGGTGATAGTTTTCATTTAAAACATAACCAACTTCGGCCCTGCTATTGTGTTCGTGTATATTAACATAACCAATTATTCCAATAAGTTTATTGTTTCCTTTTTGGGTTATTGCCCAGTTAATTTTTGTTTTAGTTTCAATACCATTCTTTATTAAATTAATTACATCCAATGCATCATTTTTTGTTTTTGCAATTGGCCTAGGAATAAAATGCATAGTTATTGGGTTGGAGCGTATTTCATACACATCCTCCACATCATTTTCAGTAACTGCTCTAAGTATTAACCTATCAGTTTCAATAATTGGCAAGGCATCAAAATTTAGGTTTATCATTTTGTAAAAGTAAAAAAAAAATTACCACATTTTATTTGCACCAAAACCAACTCCAATTCCAATATTATAAATAATTCCACTTAAGTTTTGACCTAAATTTGTACTGTTATTTAAGTAACTAATACCAGTATTAAGTGAAAAGTAATACAAAATATTATACCTATAAGTTACAGAATGCCCTATTGATAAACGTGGACTTAAATCGTTAATTTCTTTCGAAGTTTCTTTATCAACGTATTGGGTTAACATATTTAAACCTAAACCTGAAGATAAAAATAAAGCTAATTTATTGTATCTGTAGTATTTATAGTCAGCTTGGAGCATTATATTGTTTGCAGAAGCTGATATTGCTTTTTTATTTGTGTTATTAAAATTAATAAAGTAGTTAGGATTGTTCGTGAACATGATATCTAAAAGACACTTAAAAGTATAATTTTCATGAATGTAACCAAGTCCAAAATCAAAAGAACTTGAATAACCTGCTTGTTTAATATTATTATATAATGGATTTACATTATTAATATTAAAAAAAACACAAAAGTCCATTTCCTTTTCATAAAATTCAGACTCATATGTTTTGGTGTATGCGTTTTCCATAAACCATTTACTATAAACAGGGCGATATATAGCACCTGATCTTCTAAATTTTGAAAAATTTATAAATCTATCCAAACAAATCAATTCTCTTTCAAAATATTGTTTAAGTTTAATAGTATGTGTAAAATTGGTTGAATCAGTTTCATAAAGGATTGTATCATTTAGTAAATTTTGAATACTATCAATAATTTTATAATAATTTGTAAATGATAACTTTTGGTTTTGTAAAAAGGAATCATTTACAAAAAAGTCTTTACTTGAGCTATACATTGTTCTACTGTTTTTGTTGTAAATTGATGTTTCATAAGCATTTATATTTATGTTAATATCATTAAATAAATTTGCTAAATTTTCATAAAAATCTTCGCTAAGTTTTAAATTTATAAGCTGAGTTTCTTTTAGTTTTTGGTGGTATTCTATTATACTATCGTAGTTATATTTAGGTTTAATATTTTGTTTAATAAAATCCGATTGTTTTCTATTAAACCAATTTGAATAACTAATAATATTTTCTCTTAATTGCCACATGTCGTCATCAGGCAAATGCCCTGATGAAAATAAATAAGGGTCGGTTTGGAAATAGTACCAAAAGTTACCGTTTAGTTGTTTATTGTATTCGTATCTATTACTAGCCCAAGTTACATCGTACAAATACCATTTGCCATTAATACGAGCTGCATTCCAACCATGCCGTGTATCGTTTATCTTAGATAGATTTATTTTTTCTTTAGAATAAGCAAAACCAGTTATAACTTCGCATTGAATATTACATTTTGTACAAATAGTATGGAATAAATTAGCATACCCCGCACAAACCGCAATTCGATTCTTAAAAACTACTTCATCTTCCTGATTATAAAATGAGCCATAACTCATTTTTAATAATTTATAGTCGTACAAAATATGAGTTGCAATCCATACATAAATTGCCTTTATTTTTGTACTATCTTCCTTATAAATTTTATTAAAATAGGAAGCTAAACTATCAATATTTGTTTCATATTTTTCGGGAACTAGGAATGTATCTTCAGTTTTTAATCCTTTTTTTTGTGCGATACATAAATTTGATATTAAAATAATGAAGCAAAACAGAAACATTTTCATAGTACAAGTATGCTCTAAATAATCAAAAAAGAAAATATAGTTTTTTTTATTTTTTTATTTATTCAATAAATAATTCATATTTTATAATTAAATAAATTTAGGTTTTCAGGAATTGTAGGAGTCACTTTATAAATCTTAACTGTGCTTAATAAATTTTGTATATGAAGCCCTTTTTGAAAAAATGTAACAAAGGTAATTTGTAATAAATTAGAGATATTTAAAAATTCCTTTCTACAAAAAAATAAAATACGATATATTTGAACTATGGAAATTTTAACAATAGAAATTGATACAAAAGAACATGTAGAAGAACTGAAAAAAATATGTGAGTCATTGCCTTTTGTTAAAAATATTTCAACTGTAAATAAAGTAAAACTTACTCCCCATAACATAGCTTTTGGCATAGGTAGGCTTGCATCAGATACTGAATTAGCCGAATATTTATCTACTCAAAATTATACTTCAAATATTAGTGAAGAGGATTTACTTTTAGAGTTAGATAAGGTGAATTTATGAAATTAATTTTTAAAGAACCTGCTCTTAAAACACTTCGTTTGCAGAGAGATTTTTTAGATTCAAAAAACACAATTGGTAGTGGTAACAGATATGTTTTAAAATTTAAAGACAGCATTAAATCATTTGCCCAACCAAACACTCAATATGCTAAATGTAACAATACTGTTTTATTAAAATTCGGATATTCTTGCGTAACAATTGGCAAATGGATAGTGGCTTTTAAAATAGAAGACGATAATTTTATTGTTTATGAAATAATTTTAGGTTCATTATTACAATAAAAAAAGAGCCGTTCAATTGAACGGCTCTAGTATATTTTTCAATTAATTTACAGCAGGCAAATACCCATACTTTTTACCTAGCTCCAATTGGTTTTCAAGGAAATTGGTAGGGTATTCTACTTTCACATCTTTTATTTTATCTCCATCCATTACAGGTACTAACTTAGGTTGAATAAAACCTTTGTAAGCTGCAACGTTTAGTTTGTTAAATCTATCTTTTACTTCTTTCAATAATTCTTGGTCAACTTTTACTCCATAAGTTTCCACCAATGCAGTTGCAGCTTTGAAATCGCCTTCGCTTTTTATGCGTTGTATTTCTTTTAATAACTGGCCAAATAAAGTACGTAGTTTGTCGTAATCATTTATTTTAACATAGGTTTTTCCATCGCGTTTAATAAACTCAATTACGTTGTCTTTTTTACCCATTTCGTAAGCCCATTTTGCATTTAATTGGCGATTACGCATGTGTGCTTCTTCTAAGTTTTCGCCAATATTTAATCGGGTTAATTGAGTAATCAAACCATTCATTATATAACCATCGTATTCGGCTTTGCCACAATCTAAACTAGGCATTACTTTCATATCAACTAATTTTTTATCAAGCACATAATACAATGCCACTAAGTCGGCACGGGCCTCTTCCAAAGTACTTGCATAGTTTTTTAAGGTTTGGTCAGGGTCGCCCACGCCTTTATTTATTTGTCCGCTTGCGTGGCCAATTACTTCGTGCATATCGGTATGTAAATCGCCTGCCAATGAACCATATTCTTTAGCTCTAGCTATTTGTGCTTCGTTTTCTGCAAACTCTTTTAGCATAGGGCTTTTGGCACCAACTATATTGTAACTATGCACAATATTACTTAACGATACCGATTTACTTCCATGCTGCTGACGAATCCAATTGGCATTGGGTAAGTTAATTCCAATTGGTGTAGCAGGTGCAGCATCGCCTGCTTCTTGTATTACAGTTATTACTTTAGCAGTTATGCCTTTCACTTCTTTCTTTTTGTGCTCAGGAGCAATTGGCGAATTATCTTCAAACCATTGCGCTTCTTTAGCTACAGCAGCTATACGTTTGGTTGCTTCCATGTCTTTCATTGAAACTACGCTTTCAAAACTTGCACGTTTACCTATTGCATCGCCATAAACTTCAATAAAACCATTCACTACATCCAATCTCGAATCTACATCATTTACCCAAGCTATGTTGTATTCATCCCATTTTTTTAAATCGCCAGTTTTGTAATATTCAATTAAAAGTTGTAAAGTTTTTTTCTGTTGGTCGTTTTCGGCAACAGTAACTGCTTTTTCTAACCAATACACTATTTTTTCAATAGCAGCAGAATACATTCCACCTACTTTCCAAACCTTTTCTACCACTTTGCCATTTTCCTTCATCATTTTACTATTCAACCCCCACGAAATTGGCGTTGCATCATTTTTTTTCATTCTAGCATTGTAAAAATCTTCTACTTCTTTTTGGGTTACACCTTCGTAAAAATTATTTGACGATGCTTTAATATTATCAATACCTGATGCCAAGTCAACAATTTTATTTTCTAGCTTTTCATCAAAAATAATTGGACGAATTGTTTTTAAAAATTCATCTACTGATTTACCATTTAAAGGCAATAATTTTTCATCAGATGCTTTTACTAAATCAGCAAAAAAATTAAAATTACATTCAGGAACAAACTTTAAACTAGAGTAGTGGTGATGAATTCCATTTGAAAAGAAAACTCTTTTGGCATAGGTTTCAAATTGTTTAAATTCGTTTGTATTCTTATCTCCTTTATAGCTTTCAAAAATGGCTTCAATGGTTTTACGAATGGTTAAATTGTGTTTGTATTTTTGGTCGTAAATTATATCTCTGCCAGCATTTGCTGCTTCAAATAAATAGTAAGCCAATTCTTTTTGCGATGCCGACAAATCGTTAAAACCTTCTACTTCGTACCTCAATACTTGTAAGTCAGCAAAATTATCGCATTCTACATTAAATGTACTTTCGGTTTTAGTGCTGTCTTTATCTGTCATGTTTGTATTGCTACTATTGCCACAACTAGTTAGTATTAAACTAGTTCCTGTTGCAATAGTTATTATTAGGTTATTTATTTTCATATTAGTTTTCTATAATTATTTTTTTAGTTATTAAAAAATTTGTAGCAGTTGTTAGTTTTAAAATATAAATGCCTTTTGGCAATTGTGCTACATTAATTTCATTGTTAATTAATTTCTCATTAGCCATTAATTTTCCACTTAAATTATAAATAGCATAATCTACAATTTTTTCAGTACATGTTATATTTAAAAAAGTATTTGCTGGCTGAGGGAAAACGGTGAAATTTACATTGTTTAAAGCTTCATTTACCGAAACATTTGTGGCACCTTCGTTACCAGTTAACAATGGAACATCAGTTTCATTTTCATAGGCACATTTTATAATGTTTAAACTGCTTCCATCTTTTGAAACATTAATTAAAACCCAAAAATAATAGGTTTCAATTCCACCAGTATAAGTTAACTTACCACCTATGTATTGGTTTCCTTTTCCTTTAAAATCAGTGTATCCTAAGCTTGGGCTTTGTAAAAATATTCCATTCGATTTCCAAGTTGTATTTTTTTCAAACGATTTATCATTACCAATTTTTATGGGGTAATTATTGTTTCCACTTATAGTAGCTGTGGCTAAATAAAAGTTTCCAGCAGTTCCAATTCTTCCAGTAACTGTTATTGCTCCATTAGCAAAATAATTGAAAGTTAAGTCGTAACTACTATCGCCTGTAATATCTAATTGATATTGTGTAGCAATACTATCTACCGTTTTATTTACATCGGTATTTATTATTGCAGCTGAAGTTAGTTTTAAAATAAAAAATAAATTAATTAAAGTAAAGATTGTTTTTTTCATATTGTAAATTTTTTTGATACTTTTTGCAAAATATTAGTATTTTTTAAAAAATAAAACTTTAGTTCAAAATAGCTTAATTGCATCAATATGTTAAATTCAAAAAGCAGGTCGGAAACGAAGGAATTATTAGACAATGATTTCATACCTAAGTTAGATTTATATCAAAACTTAAAAGAACTTAACTTTATAAATACTTGGCTTGGTGGACATAATGTAACTTTAAAAGGGTTTAATCAATTTGATTTTCAAAAAGGTAAAACATACACCATAATTGATATTGGTTGTGGTGGAGGTGACAATTTAATAATATTAGCAAAATGGGCTCGTAAAAATGGGTTAACATTTAAATTAATTGGAGTTGATTTAAAAGAAGATTGTATAACTTATGCAATCCAACAATGTGAAAATTATAAAGAAATAAGTTTTGTTAATAGTGATTACAGGGATTTACCGAACTTAAATATTGAGTTTGACATAGCTTTGGCTTGTTTATTTACACATCATTTAAATAGCATTGAAATTAGCAATCTATTAAAGTGGTGTAATGCAAATGCAAAATTAGGTTTTATAATAAACGACTTACACAGGCATTTTTTAGCTTACCACTCCATAGCTTGGTTAACTGCCATTTTTAGTAAATCGTATTTGGTAAAAAACGATGCAAAACTATCAGTAGCTAGGGGATTTGTGAAAGCAGATTGGGAGCAAATTTTATTGCAAACTAATACTTCAAAGCAAAATGTAAATGTAAAATGGGCTTGGGCTTTTAGGTGGTTGGTTATTGGGAAATGTGATTTGTGATATGAGATATGGGAAATGAGATTTGTTTTTTAAAAACCAAAAAAAGGTGCGGAAAATATTCCCCCTTGTGCGATGGATTTTCGCTAGTGAAGGGGGTTAGGGGGATGTTTTAATAAAATAATGATTTACAAAATGAATATTTCATTTAAACCAAAAAAAGGTGCGGAAAATATTCCCCCTTGTGCGATGGATTTGCTCTAGTGAAGGGGGTTAGGGGGATGTTTTATAAAATAGCTCGAGTTTTCAATCGCACTGTTTACATCGTTCATTGCAAATTCCGACTCGTTGGTTTGTATTGATTCATCACTCGACTGTTGAGATTGCGCTGCTGTGTCATCATTTTAATTGGAAGTGTTTGGCTCTTTTTCATCTTTTTTACACGATTGGTCATTAATTGCATATACCGCTATAATTAAAATAGTTAAAATTTTTTTAAAGGTTTTCATTTTTTTCTATGTTTTAATAATTATCAAATGCTGGTTTTTAAGCTTAATAATTATGTTACAAATATGTAATTATAATTGTTTTACTGGCTTATATTCATTTACTTAATAGCTGCATTTTTCACACTTTTACTTTTTATTAAGAATATTAAAATCTGTGAATTTTATAAAATATTTAAAAAAAAGTATAATAAATAGTAGTGCTTTCTTTAGCAATTTTGTTATACATATTTATTTACAAAATGAATTTTAAAACATCAATAAACTTAACAAAATATTTTTCTGTTATTACAATAATTGTATTTTTATTAGAGTCATGTATCGATAATAAAACTGAAAAAATTACCTCTGAAACTAAAACTGAGTCAAAACAAATTGATTCGAATTACATGGTTTATGCTGCAGAAACTAATTTAAAAATTATAAAATTTGGGCAGCATGCTAGGCAAAAAAGCAATTTATTAAAAGTAAAGCGACTAGGAAAGTTAATGGAAGAAACTCATTTAAAAACTTATAACGAATTAAACCAACTAGCAATTTTAAAAAAAATCCAAATACCCATATTTGTTTCCGAAAAACAACAATCAATTTTTGCTTTAATGAGAGAAAAAAATGGCAATAGTTTTAACAATGCCTACATGGAAATGTTAATTATTGATTACAACGATGCTATAAAAAATTATAAAAAAGCATACAATGAAACCAATGATGTTGATTTAAAAGCGTGGATTAAAACTTGGACATTTAACTTATAAAACAATCTTATCCATACATTGGATAGTAATGGAAACCTTGAAAAAGCAATGAGTGCTAATAAGCTTAAACAAACAAATTAAAAAAATATAAATAAAATGGAAACAATCCAAAAAGGAGCAATAGGTATTAACCCACCTTCTAATTTTAAAAACATTAACGTTAAAACAGAATTGCCATATCAAAAATCGGCCGATGAAGATGAAAATGATGATTACGATGATGATTATTTTATAGAAGATGACAAAGATTTTGAAGACAATGACGATGAAATTGTAGAAAGTGAACATAAAGAAAATACCACAACAGGTAAACAACCAATTGCAACAGATGAAGTTTTTGTAGAACACCAAGAACAGAATGGTGAATTAGTTAAAGAAAATACATTTGGAACACATGGTTTTACTAAACCTGAACAAAAGGAAAATGACCAAAATAACAATGAAATGTTTTACGAATACAGCGCCAACGATAATCCCAATGTAGATATTTGAAATTTTATAATAGGATTAACTAAAAATTTATTAAACACAATATACTTAATCACAATATATAGCAAAAATTTTATCTAAAATAAATCACAATAAATTAAAGTAAAAGTAACAAAAGCCAATAAAATGAACTTATTATTGTAAATCATAATTTTTAATTTTTTATGTTAAAAAAACCTATAGTATCAGTATTATTAGCCGTATACAATACCCAATTTGAATTGGTAAAGCGTGCTATTAACTCGGTATTGAAACAAAACATGCAAGATTTTGAGTTAATTATTATTGATGATGGAAGCGATATAAACTACCAGCATGAATTGGTTAATTATACCTCTTTATTTCCTTCAATTATTACTTATATCTATCACCCTAATTGCGGTCAGGCTGAATCGATAAACCGAGGAATAATAAAAAGCAGCGGTCAATTCATTACTATTATTGATGCCGATGACGAATTTAAACCCAATCATTTAAGTAGTTGTTTGGAACAAATGGAACATGCTGACTTAATAGCATCAAATACCCATACTGTGGTTGATGATGAGGCTGATTATTATATTCCAGATAGGTTAGATACATCGAAGGTAATACATGTAGATGATTGTATTTTGTTTGCAACGCTTTTTGGCAAAAGAGAAGTATTTGTAAATAATCCTTTTTACAGTATGTACAGTGCTGATGCAAATTTTTACGAAAGGGTTTCGAATAATTATAATGTCAAAAAAGTTAATCTTCGTACTTATATTTATTACCGAAATATTCCAAATAGCACCTGTGCAAAATTAAAAAATAGTATGTTACAGGCTGAAGTAAACTAACTATAAATGCCTAAACAATTTATTTTTGCTTGCCTTTTTACTGGTGTTTACGATGTAAATCGTTCCGAAACTTTAGCCAACAATGATTATTCGTTAATTGAAAAATGGGCAAGCTCCATTACATCTTTAAAACTTCATGGTATTATATTTCATAACAGTTTTTCGTCAGATACAGTAGCTAAATACAGCAGTGAGTTCATTACTTTTAAGCAAGTTGAGTATAATCCAATTTACAATTTAAGTGTGTATAGGTATTTTGTTTATTTAGATTATTTATTAAAAAATCCTAGTGAAATTGAATCGTTATTTATAACCGATAGTACCGATGTAGAAGTAATAAATAATCCATTTGAACAGCCATTGTTTAAAGGTAACCCTACTTCTTTATTTTGTGGCGATGAACCAACTACTTTAAACAACGAATGGATGATGAAACATTCTACTCATTTTCGAAATCAAATACCAACGTTTGCTGATTATGAGGAAAAATATGCAAATGAAACTTTACTTAATTGCGGAATAATAGGAGGGAGCACAACTGTTATGACAAATTTACTAACCGAATTAGTGAATTTTCACACACTCTATAACCAAAATAATAAAGCAGCATACACAGGCGATATGGGTGCATTCAATTACATAGCTCGCAATAAATTTAATACTCAACTATTCCACGGAGCACCAATAAATACTATATTTAAAGGTTACGAAACCAATAACAACAGTTGCTGGTTCAGGCATAAATAAATGTAAAGCTGTCCGTTGTTGTGTCTCCCGACCAACAACCTTTTATAGCCACAGATTTCACTGATAAACACTGCAGCGTCCTGAAAATGGTTGACTAATTTAAGAGTTATTCACTCTGTTGGCAATAATACCTATTTTTTATTTTATAAAATAATGTTGACTTTCGAATTTCCTTTTAAACGGAATTGGGCTCTGA
>Ga0247844_1000276_pt1 | contig 111542 bp, 97 predicted proteins | sample LaCtaG_FD_192421 | JGI IMG/M metagenome (GOLD analysis project Ga0247844, IMG submission 192421) | Freshwater microbial communities from meromictic Lake La Cruz, Castile-La Mancha, Spain - LaCruzMarch201714.5m_1 | ecosystem: Environmental > Aquatic > Freshwater > Lake | place: Spain: Castile-La...
CTCGCCGCGGCAGGCGTTCGGGGGGAACAACCGGGTGCTTGCGCACCTACGCGGCAAAGAAACCAAACAACGAAACAAAACGCAGATCTCTAGTTTTGAAGTGTCCCGCTTCCGGGGGCAGGTCAATTTTCATCGGTGTTTTCCGTTAAGCCTTCACGAAGCACCCGTGGGATGAGTGCCTCGTCGCTTCTTGTAAAACCGCAAGGCTTCGATGGGCGATGGAAATTCCTTGAGCGGATACACCCCCTTGCTTCCTCCGTGGCCGGGGTCGCGAACGAGGTAGTCGAATCCGCGTTTACCCACGATGACGACAAAATGGGTGATTCCATTCGGGTAGCGAAGGCGCACGATGACAGGGTTCCCGGTCAGGAGGTTTTTGTCGATGAGGTAGTACGATGGCAGGTCCTCATAAACATGGTCTGCAACAATAGGTGGAAAGGTCGCCGCCGCCTCCCAATAGAGCCAGCCCTGAGGGGTGAAGCCCCCAGATTCGTGGACAAATTGATTCAGCCGTCCGGGGTCGACATCTGCGCCGTAGGATGCGAGCACCATCGCAGCGGATGCCACGGCGCAGCCTTCGGCGCCGAGTGTGCCATCAGTCGGTCCGAGGGGATCATTTGCCCATCGAGGATCGTTCTGAAAAAACTGCGGGACGTCGATGACTACATCCTGGGGAAAATACAAGCCGCCGCTGCTCGGGATCGGAGCGAGTCGGTTGTAGTCGGTCCACCACCAGAGAAGAAATGCGGCCGAAGCGGCAATGACCAAAATGATTCCCCAGCGTCGCGGTCCTGGTCGCTTTGTTGTGAGCGATCTCATGCTAGGTTAGAGGTAGCGGATGGATGAGTGCCAGACCAGCGGGAAGACCAGAGGATCGGAACTGACGTCCAAAGTTGCCGGCGGATCGCTTGTCGGGTCAGTTTTACTTTCGGGGATTGTTCACCGAGCAGCGGGAGCATCTCGAGCGCGATGTTTGCAGGTAGAATAGCGCTCAGCCGCATCCGGCGCCCTCGTACAGCGCTCACCCATGCGATGCCATCTTGGAGTTGTGTTTGCGCTGTCGTGCACTCCGGTTCGAAGCGGCCGCCCGCGATGTATCGGCGGCCAAGCGCTAAGTCGGCTTGATAGTCCCGCAGCACGTTGACGCGTTGCAGCCCTTTGCCATAGTTCATTGCCAGGCGGCGGTGCTCAGACGCGGGCAGGGTGGCAAAGTGCGAGATCCGGTGATGGCAAAGGTCCGACCAAAACTCACCGACGGAGCCCGCCACAAGATACGTGTATTCATCTAATTCCTCCGGGGTGAGTGGAGTCGTGTTGTTTGCAAATCGGATGAGGTCAAAAATCTGGCCTTCAAGAATCTTCGACCACACGGATTGCAGGGCGGATTGGTCCGGGGAGGCATCAAGTTCGTCTAAGAGCGACGGAAGGTTTTCGACCAGTTCTTTCTCGACGGGGTTGGTTTGATGACTAGCCAATTCGTCCACGATGCGCACTCCGACATCACCATCCCGGAGCGCATGCAACGCCTCCACTCGCCGCTCGATCGATGCTGTTGATGCGTCGGCGATACTATCAGATGCTCTCGCCAGCAAATACCCGAGCGTGATTGATGCGCGCACCTCGCTGGGAAGCCAGCGCACGCTCAAGTAAAACGAGCGTGAGGTGCCGCGCAGCAGATGATCGGATGATTTCACCGAACCCCCTCCATGCCGACGCGAACGGTTTCGATTTCATCCTCGTTCGAGCGGCCGAGGCCCATGAGGGCTGCGCTTTCGATGTGGTTCGCGACTTGGGTTAGTCGCGGAAGCTTGTATGCAACCCGGTATTCTTCGATCAAGCGCAGAGCTGTAGCGTCGACGGCCACGGGATCCTGGCTCGCAAAAATAGCGAAACTTTGTCGTATGAAATTCGGGTTAGGCAGTGGTCCACCGGCAAACTGCAGGGCAAGCCCATCGAGGATGGTAAGCACCGTCTTGTCGCGCACGATCGGGTCGGCGTAGATTTCTGCCAAAAACGGATCGCCGAAGTTTGGAGCACGCGTGAAGCGCCGCCAATTGTCGACGTTCGAGAGCGTCATGTTGGCAATCGCCCCGTGGATGCCTGTGAGAAAGCTGTCTGAAAGCGATGGCACATTGATGACCTTGGTCACTTCGCGGCTGAGGATGGATGCGAAATAGCTGGTGCTGCTGAGTTGATCGCCCATCGATAGCTTATCGGTGAGGCGGTTTCCCTCGCGCTGACCGAAACGACTGTCTCCCCAGATCAGTCGCCCGAGCACGGGCGCCGTGATCATTGCGTGCTTGTCGTAGCCGTCGGCGGGATCAATCCAGCGAACCGTAAAGTCTTTGCTTTCTTTCAAAAATCCGGCGGCTTCCAAGTCGTCACGGTTTTTGTCCCAGACTAGGATCCGATCCGGTGAAATGCCTGCCTTTTGAAGTCCTTTGGCTATGGCCCGCACCACAGCAACCTTGGTGCCGCCCATGCTGCCTTGCGAGGTGGATACTTTGATCCCGACGATGTCGGTGGGGTGAACGAATGCATGCCATGCTTCGGTGATGGTCGGGCGTCCCGCTGTGGCCATGATCAATGCATCGACCATACGTTGCACGACGGCGTCATTCGTTTCGACCCCGCGAATGAGCGAACTCGAATCCATGACGTAAAAAACCCGGGATTTCTCGACCGAAGCAGCCGCGATGGGTGGCGGTGGTGGATCCTCCAATGACTGTGCGCGACCGTGCGAACAAGCCATCGCCAGCAGCATGTAAGAAATGAGGAATCGTTTGGTCACCAGTCGGGAATTTCGGTGCGGTAGGGTGGTGTGTCAATCCATCGGAGTATTTCCTCAGTTGCACACGGGCGGAGACTCGGTGATTCTCCTCCCGTGATCAAGCATCTCTACGCGCATATTCCGTTTTGTCCGAAGGTCTGCCCGTATTGCAGTTTTTACAAAGAAGCGAGCGACCGAAATAAAACGCGTGCGTTTTTGGACGCGATGCTCGTCGAGGCAGAAGCTTGGGGGGCACGATTGCGACCGGAAACCATCTTCTTTGGCGGTGGCACTCCGAGCGCGCTGAGCACGAGCCAACTGGACTTTTTGCTTCGCGGATTGCGCGAGCGCATCGATTTTTCGCAGGTCAAAGAATGGACGCTCGAGATGAACCCGGCGACCGTCTCGGCAGAGAAAGCAGTGGCTCTGCTCGAACTCGGCGTGACTCGCATCAGCATGGGTGTGCAATCGTGGGATGAGGAATTGCTCCACACGTTGGGCCGGGTCCACAGCGCAGACCAGGCGCGGCGCTCCTACGAAATCCTCCGCGAAACGGGCGTAAAAGCGGTGAACTTAGATCTCATCTTCGGAGTGCCCGGTCAGTCGCGCGAGCAATGGATCGATTCGCTCCGGACGACCATTGCGCTTAGACCGGATCATATCTCGGCATACTGCCTCACTTACGAGGAAGACACGGACTTTTTCCTCCGCGTGGCGCGGGGGGAGTGGATCCCGAACGACTCGCTCGACGCCGACCTTTTCGAAATCACGATGGACATCCTTGGCGAGGCGGGGTTCGAGCAGTATGAAATCTCCAATTTTGCGCCACCGGGGAATGAATGCCGGCACAACTTGGCGTATTGGACCGGGGCGGATTACGTCGGGCTTGGTCCGAGTGCGTTTTCGACGGTCGGGCACCGCCGATGGAAGAACGTAAGCGATACCGAGAGCTATATCGCGCGGGTGATGGAGCAGCAGGACGTCGCCGATTTTTTCGAAGAGGTATCGCCTGAGATGCGGGTTGCAGAGCGGATCGCATTTTCCATGCGAACGAAGCGTGGCGCGACGGCGGCCGAGCTTGAGCCTTGGCAGCACGAGATTGATAAGATGGCTGCCGAAGGGCTCTTAGAGTCCGCAGGCGACCGATGGAGGCTCACTCGAGCTGGTCGGATGGTGGCGGACGCCGTCGCGGAGACATTTTTGTGAATGCGTATGATGTGATCATCGTCGGGGCTGGCCCGGCAGGATCCACCGCGGCTGCATTGCTTGCTTCCTCCGGAAAGCGGGTGTTGCTACTCGATCGATCCAAGTTCCCGCGCGACAAAGTTTGCGGTGATTGTTTGAATCCATCGGCATGGCGCATCCTCGAACGGCTCAGCATTGCTGAAACGATCCGCGCCCTCCATCCGACGGAGGTTCAACGCGTGGAGTTCGCTGGCATCTACGGTCACGTGGTGGCGGTGGATTTGCCGCGTTCCGATCAGCCTGAGATCGTGGTGCGACGGCGGGATTTTGACGAACTGCTCGTTCGGCGCGCCGTGGCCTGCGGCGCGGAGTTTCGCGATGGATGTGCGGTGACATCGATCGATCGAGCTTGGATCGTGAACACATCGAGTGGGCAATTTTCAGCGCCTGTGATCTTCGCGGCGGATGGGCGGAATTCGACCGTCGGGCGAATGCTGGGATGTCTGCCAGCCGCCAGCCGCGAGCGCATCGCCATCCAAGCGCATGTGCCGTCCGCCTCGCTACGGATCGGCCATTCAGTGCGGATGTTTTTTCACCGCTTGGGGTATGGCGGCATTGCGTCGATCAATGCGGACCTGACGAATCTATGCCTTGTTTCAAAATCGAAGGACATCGACGCCCTGCGTGCCTACGCCGAAACCCAGTTCCACCTCGGTCCGAATACGCATTGGAATTCGATCACTCCGTTGCAACGGGCAGATGCGAGCCCGATTTCTGCGGACGGCGTATTTTTGCTTGGGGATGCCGCACGAGTCGTTGAGCCGTTCACAGGCGAGGGGATTTACTACGCGATGCGGTCCGGGGAAATTGCTGCGGATTCCATGATCGAGCACTCGGACATCAGCCGGGCTGCCTCGTATTACGCAGCGGAGCATCGGAAGATGTATCGCGGCCGATTGTGGGTGAATCTCGTCTCACGCTTTGCAGCATTGCACCCCACGGCCACCTCGCGGCTACTTCCGATCGTTCAGAACGCACCCGCTGCCCTCGCGTTGCTAACACGGAAGGTAACGGTGCTTAAAAGGTAGCATCCGTCTCAGATCTTTTCGAGCAACGAAGTGCCGGTCATTTCTGCAGGTTTGTCGAGGCCCATCATGTCGAGTAGGGTCGGCGCGACGTCGGCGAGGATCCCGTTGCGAACATGGTATTGGTCTGCGTCGGCGGCCACGTAAATCACATGCACCAAGTTTGTCGTGTGGGCGGTGTTTGGTGATCCGTCCGAGTTCTTCATTCGCTCGCAGTTTCCGTGATCTGCCGTTACAAGTGCTTTTCCGCCTAGTTCCAGCGTTTTGGCAATCACCGCACCTACTGCGGCATCGATTCTCTCGACGGCCCGAATCCCTGCTTCGACCACTCCGGTATGACCCACCATGTCCGGGTTGGCGAAGTTCAGAATGACGAGATCCTTTTGCGGGAGGAGCTCCAGCACTTTGTCTGTCACCGCAGGCGCGCTCATCTCAGGTTGCAGGTCGTAGGTCGCGACCTTTGGGGATGGGATGATTTGGCGGTCCTCGCCGTCGTAGGCCTTTTCCACTCCGCCGTTGAAGAAGTATGTCACGTGCGGATACTTTTCGGTCTCTGCGATGCGGAGTTGAGTTTTCCCTGCGGCACTAACGACTTCACCGAGGATGCGATCAAGCGTTTGCGGTCCAAAGACCTCTTTGCACGGATAGGTTTTATCGTATTGCGTGAGTGTCACGAAATGGACATGTGGAGTGACCTCGCGGTCGTAGCCGTCGAAGTCTGGAAAAAGGAATGCGCGTGAAAGCTGCCGTGCCCGATCCGCTCGGAAGTTGAAGAACAAAACGACATCGCCGTCGCGGACGCGTGGTTGGTCGGGGGCCTCGAAGATCAACGGCTGCATAAACTCATCGGTCTCGCCGGCTTCGTATTTTGCCCGAATGGCATCGCCGGGTGAAGCATCCGACTTTTCGCCACGGCCGAGGACAATCGCATCCCACGCCAATTTGTTTCGATCCCATCGGTTATCGCGGTCCATGGCGAAATACCGCCCGATCACCGTGAACACCTTGGCTCCGGTCGCTTGCAGTTTCGACGTGACCGTGTCGAGATAATCGGCGCCGCCGGTCGGCGAGGTGTCGCGACCGTCCGTGATCGCATGCACCGCGATGTCGGTGACGCCCGCGTCATGCGCAGCTGCTGCCAGTGCGATCAAGTGATCCTGGTGGCTGTGCACTCCGCCATCGGATACCAATCCGAGCAGGTGCAAGCGACCGGATTTGGCCTTTTCGAACGCCTCTTTGAGCACGGGTGATCCGGCCAGTTCGCCATCGCTGATCGCTTTGTTGATGCGTGTGAAATCCTGATAAACAATGCGCCCAGCACCGAGGTTCAGGTGGCCGACTTCGGAGTTACCCATTTGTCCGTCCGGCAGCCCGACATCCATCCCGCTCGCGCTCAATGTGCCCATTGGATACTTCGCGTAGAGTTCCTCGTGGACTGGCGTCGTCGCTAGGAGCGTCGCGTTTCCCTCCGCCTCGGCGGATGCAATTCCATTTGGGCTAATCCCCCAACCATCGCGAATAATCAGTATAACCGGTGCAGACATACGTCCGAACCTACCCGGATGGCCAGCGGGGATACAGTAAAAACTCGCTGGGCTGTCGGACGATCGGGCTGGGGCTCAGAGGGTGGCTAAAGCAGCCTCTACCTCGCTGGCATGGTCTTTGGTGCCCGCTTTCGGAGAATGCCAAACGACCTTGCCGTCTCTCACCAAAAATGAATGCCTCGCCGAGATGCCCATGACGATGGTCGGAACGCCGAACGCTTCGATGACTTTACCATCGTGGTCGGCGATGAGTGTGAACGGGAGGTTGTATTTCTCGGCGAACTTTTTCTGTGACTCGGCGGTGTCGCTGCTCACACCGATCACTTTAACACCAAGTGTTCTTAGATCTTCGATGCTGTCGCGGAGCGAGCATGCTTGGGCCGTGCAGCCCGGGGTGTCGGCTTTTGGGTAAAAGTAAACGAGGGTGGTTCCAGACGCGAGCTCGGCTCCGAGATCGACAGGTGCTCCGTCCTGATTGATCGCCTGTAGCTTTGGAGCGTCGGCTCCGGGTGCGAGTGGAGTTGCGTTCAAGTTGATGCCGAAGAGTGCCATAGAAATTGCTGCAAGGGTGAAGGTGAGTTTGCGCATGGGAGTCGATCCGTTTATTAAGGATTACAAGTGATACCATAATCGCGCACCAGCAACTTTTATTTCATGTTCGTCTCCCACTCGAAACTCCGCTCTTACCTCACGCTGCCCATTCTCGTTTTGACTTTGGCATCGTGCTCAAAGTCCTTGGACCCGCGCACCGTTGCGCCTGTCGACCTGATGAAATCCGTTTCTGATGTAAGTCCTGAGAAAGTTTGGATTCACCCGTCCGCCCGGCGATTGCTGATCGAAGCGGGAGTGCCGATGAACCAAGCGAATGCGATCGACGGGCTGGCGGCCAGCGATCCATCCTTCTGGAGGGAACTGAATCGAGAGCATCGATTCGATGCAGTGGTCGTCGCCGGGGTGTGGAGCGAGATCGGCCCGCTTGCGCAGGCTTTACACGGGTCACAGGATTTTTATATCGAGCGAATAGACCCCTGGGGAATCGTGTTCAGGCGCGGTTCGCATAACGCATGGCAGCCCCCGGAAGTAGAATCCCTCGGAATCGACGAGACCCCATCATCGCGGGCGGAGATGCTTTCGCAGTTGGCGATGGTTTATCAGGTTTTAGGGGAAAACCGGAGTGCCCAAAGCGCTATCGGTGCTGCGATCGAATTGGCACCCAACGACGCGAACGTGCTTGCGCGGAAGGCAACCATCGATTTGCTCCGAGGTCGATTGAACGATGCGGTTTCCGGTGCTGATCTCGTGCTCGAAAACTCGCCGAATCATGTAGCCGCACTTCAAATCAAGGCTCAGGCACTATCAAAGGTCGGTGCCGATGAAGCCGCATGGCAGGTTGCGGAGGTGCTCGTCGGAGTTGCGGATAAGAACGATATGATCTCGCTCGCACTCCACGCTCAGCTCGCCAACGCAGCCCGTGCCTACAGCCGTGAGCAGGAGTCGCTAGAGGCTGTGGTCCGGATGTCCGAGCGGATCGGGATCGAACCGGTGCTCTATCGGGTTTTGCTTGGACAGTGTTATGCCCGCTTGGGGTTGGGGCGGCAGGCTATGGAGCAATTTCAAAAGCTTCGCGCGAACGATGACTTGCCGGCGGCAGCACGCGCAGACGTCGAAACTGCGATTGCGAAGCTTGAGCGGAGCGGATTTTAGGACGGAAGGGTTTTGCTTCTTCCTCAGATGCGCGCGCAGTTTCGCCGACGAGTCCAGTATATCACGGCTCCTGCGATCACGAGCATCGCGGCGACCGTGGGTTCAGGGATCACTGCCGCTGTCGCAACATCGCTGAATGAGTTCGTCCCGTCGTATCCACGGAGTGCCATAGTGCCATTGGATGAGCCGGTGCCGCTAATCTGACCTGCAAGGCTTACCAACTCACCATCGACGAGCAGGCTAAACATAACATTGCCCTCTGGGGTGACCGATCCGATTTGTGAAAATGCGGCCGATCCGCCGCTGACGGCTTCCGTTCCGGTGCCCCAAAAATATCCATTTACGTAATTCGAAACAAAAAACTGCGCCGGATCACTCGTGCCAAAAATGCCTGGAGCGGTGAGGTTCCAAGTAGTCCCGGCCATCCAGTTCCACTCCTGCGAGACAAGCGTGCCCGGAGGGTAGACCGACGGAGGCACGAATCCAGGATCCGGGATCTGGGACATGTAGGCCCAGTGCGTGAGGTACCCACCGCCGCTCCCGGTGATCATTTGCATTTCCATTTGGGTGCCGGATCCCTCGGTGCGAACTTGGCCGATCCCAATCGTTTGGGTGTCTGTGCTTCCTTCGAGCGTGAATATAATGCGGACTTGCCCGGACGGGGTGACGACACCATTCATCGCCGACGTGGAGGTGGATTCGATCCCGCCAAGCGTGAACGTAGCGACGCTCGTTCCAACGATGGCTCCATTGGTCGAACTGGTAAGGTTCCAAAGTGTTTGGTCTGAAACTGGCGCATTGGATGATAAGTCGGTGCTGGAAACCAAATACGCGAGGAGGTTGGGAGCCGGCACATACCATTGAGTGCCAGCGAGCCAGTCCCATTGCGAGGAGTCTGCGACGGAACTTCGAATCGGAGCGAGAAGAAGAACTAACGCGGTTGTTGTAACAATCCGGCATCGCTTCATGTGGTTGTTGTATAGCGGTCTGCCTCAGAAGCCAATTCGAAATTGAGGGCTCGCGGCCGCAATCGTGCCCCCAATTCGGCAATTTTCGAAAATCGACATCGGCGCGAATCAAACGCTTAAACGGTGGATTATTTTCCAGAAGTTCTGTTAGGATTTCGGACCTTGTTATGAAGTCAAAGTCTGTCTCTCCCAATGTTCGTCCCTATTCGTCATGCGTTCTAGACGGTCCACATCGTGCACCAAGCCGCGCGATGCTCTATCCTGTCGGGTTTACCGATGCCGATTTCGACAAGCCGCAAATCGCAATTGCCTCCACATGGAGCGACGTGACGCCGTGCAATATGCACATTGATCAGCTAGCCCGCGAATCCGCACTCGGAACCAATCAATCCGGCGGCAAAGCGACCATCTTTAATACGATCACGATTTCTGATGGAATTTCGATGGGCACGGAGGGGATGAAGTATTCGCTGGTTTCCCGTGAGGTCATCGCGGATTCGATCGAGACCGTCATTGGATGTCAGGGCTATGATGGATTTGTGGCCATTGGAGGATGCGACAAAAACATGCCGGGCTGCATGATTGCGATTGCTCGATTGAATCGCGCATCCGTGTTTGTTTACGGCGGCACGATTTTGCCGGGCTGCTTGAACAAGCGGAATTTGGATGTCGTGTCGGTATTTGAGGCAGTCGGCCAGTTGGCTGCTGGAAAAATCACCGCTGCTCAAGCAAAAGAAGTCGAACGCTGCGCAATTCCCGGACCCGGCTCTTGCGGCGGCATGTATACTGCCAACACGATGGCCTCCGCAATCGAAGCAATGGGCATGAGTTTGCCAAACAGCTCGGCTCAGGCTGCCATCTCAGAAGCTAAAAAACAGGATTGCCGGGACGCGGGTGCCGCAGTGGTAAACCTGCTGAAGCGCGGCATCAGGCCATCCGACATCATCACGCGCGAGTCCATCGAAAACGCGATCACCGTCGTGATTGCTCTCGGCGGCTCCACGAATGCGGTCCTCCATTTGCTCGCCATCGCGCATTCTGCCGGGATCAAACTCACGATCGACGATTTTACCCACATCGGAAAACGCGTGCCAGTGCTCGCTGACTTGAAGCCAAGCGGGCGGTTCTTGATGAGTGAGTTGGTCGCGATTGGCGGTATCGTCCCGATGATGAAAGACCTGCTTTCGGCCGGGCTGTTGCACGGGGATTGCATGACTGTGACCGGCAAAACGCTGAAGCAAAACCTCGCTCCGTTCAAACGTTACGCAAAAGGCCAGGAGATCATCCGTCCGATTAAAAACCCGATCAAAAAAGATAGCCATCTCGTGATTCTACGTGGCAACCTCGCGCCTGACGGCGCCGTAGCAAAAATCTCGGGCAAAGAGGGCGAGCGGTTTTCCGGCCCGGCGCGGGTTTTTGAGAGCGAAGAAAAATCACTTGATGCCATCCTCGCAGGCCGGATCAAAGCCGGCGACGTGATCGTGATCCGCTACGAAGGGCCGCGCGGTGGTCCCGGAATGCGCGAGATGCTATCGCCGACGAGCGCTGTGATGGGCTGTGGCTTGGGCAAGGAAGTGGCTCTCATCACGGATGGACGGTTCTCTGGCGGAACGCATGGATTTGTGGTCGGCCACATTACTCCCGAAGCATTTGACGGAGGGGCGATTGCCCTTGTGAAAAATGGCGACATCATCACGATCGACGCCGGAACACGCCAGATCACTCTCGACATTCCGGCCAAGGAAATCGTGGCCCGGCGCAAGGCATGGAAGAAGCCCAAACCCCGATACCGGCGTGGAGTGCTCGCCAAGTATGCGGCGCTTGTGTCCACCGCTTCACTGGGCGCAGTCACCGATGGAGGATTCTGATCGGGAATTCCCACCGGGTTAGAGAATCGCCATCGGAATCGTTTTTGTAGATGCATTCCCGGTTCCCTCCGCGAATATTCGAACCACCCCACATCGCCCCCATTATTTCATGACTGATCTCTCCCATTCACCGCTGCGCCGACAATTTGAATTCGTGGCCGGCAATGCCGCTGATCCGTCGATATTTTTGAGGCAGGTATCGATAAGCTTTGGAGAAAAGCTTCGAGCGGATGTGGTTCGGCAGGCTTGGGACGCGGTTGTTGCTGTCACTCCGGCATTGCGGGGAGCGGATTCGAGCGGTGGCGCATCGGTGCTTGCGGATTCGACGGATGTCTCAACGAGTTGGCAGGAGATCGATTGGACTGGGCTTTCCGGCGATGCAGTGGGCGAGAGCTGGACGCAACTTCTGAGCGCAGATGCTGCGTTACCGTTCGCGACGACTCCAATGCATCGCGTGAAGCTTCTGTTGTTGCCGGAGGATGGAATTCATCTCCTTTGGACTTCGGATACGAGGGAGTTCGACTACAGTTCGCTCGCGGGCACGTTGATTCGGTGGTTCGCGGCATGCGATTTGTTGGGTGCTGGGCATCCGGTGGATTGGCCAGTAGACACCGAACCCTCCGAGATTCTTGCGCGGGTCGCAGATCGTTTGCTGGATGCGGATGAGGCATTTTGGAAGGACCACCTCTCTGGATTTGCTGCTCCGATTCGACCCGTATTATTCCCGGTGGCATCGCAAGGCCAGCCGTCGCATGGGACCCGCGCATCGGTGTCGTTTACGTTTGAGCGGGCGGAGCGCGCCGAGCTTGCCATCGCTTGCGATGCAATGGGGGTATCGTTAGCGACGCTCGGCCGTAGCGCATGGTCGTTTCTTATTTCGCAAGTTTGCGGATCGTTGGATTTCATTCTGGCCGAATCCGTCGATGCCGATCCCGACTCGGAACTCGCTCAAACTGCAGGGCGCTTCGAATCATGGTTGCCGCGCCGGATCGTCATCGGCGCGGAGCAGTCGGCTCGCGAGTTCTGCACTTCTTTGCAAGATTGGTCTTTGGACTCGGCACGTTATTTGGCGGCGGATTCGATCTCGACCGCAGCAGGCGTTTCTGCGGGCGATCTATTTCCCTCTGCGGCCTATTTGTTCCGTGATGGTTCGTTGAATGACACGCTTCGGCGGGCCTTGCCGCGTTGGATGGCGGCGGATGTCTGTGTCTACGAAAAAGTGCCACACCCGCTGACGCTGGTCTGGACCGATACCGATCGCCCGTCGATCGAATTGGGTTACGATCCGGCGCAGTTTTCCGAGTCAGCCATCCGCGACCTTCTCAATCGATGGGTTGCTTTGGTCCGCAATTTTGCGGAAACGCCCGATCGTTTGCTGAGTGAGATTTCATTATTACTGCCGGGCGAGGAGGCCTTTGTGAGCGGTATCGAAACGCAGGCTGCCGTGCGTAGTTTGGTTCCGCAGTGTATCCATGAGGCGATCAATGATATCGCGGTCGAGCGCGCCGATCACGTAGCCGTCGAGTGCGGCGGCGAATTGATGCATTATTCCAAGCTGACATCGCAATCGAATCAGCTCGCCCGCTATTTGCAAAAGAATGGCGTTGCACCTGGCGATGCCGTTGGAATGGCGATGGGTCGCTCGATGTGGCGGGTAGTGGCGCTCTTGGGTGCTTGGAAGGCGGGAGCAAAAGTCGTCCTAATGCAAACCGCTTCGCCGGGTTCCATTGCTCTAGATTTCACGCTGAAAGCGGTGCTTCAGGATACGGCGTCCGCAGCGACGATTGAGGTTGCTGATGGCGTTAAAAGAATCACCGTGGATTCAGGGTGGAGTGCCATCGGAGGCGAAAAAACGAGAGCGTTGTCTATCGCTGTCGAACCCGATGCGCCGGCATTGATCGCATGTGCATCCGAGTCTTCCAGCGATTGGATCACATTCACCCATGAGCAACTCCTCGCCGCGTCAATCTCAACCGCCCAGCTGTTGGAGCTCTCCGCCGCGGATCGATTGCTCCAGTTTTCGCCCACGGATCTGCCATCGGCCGTAGAGGAAGTGTTGGCGACTTTGCTGGTCGGGGCAACTTCGGTCTTGAGGCCGGATGAGGTGCTATCAACCCGCACCGCCTTCCACGAATTTGTGTCCGACGCGGGAATCTCGGCGTTGATTCTCCCGACAGCGTTCTGGGGGGAATGGCTTCACTATTTGACAGAACTTTCTGCCACCTTGAGCAATCAGCTTCGGATTGTCGTGGTTGTCGGATGGCGAATCTTGCCGACTGATTTAGCATCATGGGGCAAGGCTGCGCCATCGATTGCGTTGATGCATGCGACCATGGACGACGGGTTGATCGGGTTAGGTTTTTCCTCTGAGAATATTCCGCTCGGCAGCATCTTCTCTCCGGTTCGCGCGCGAATCGTAAACGCGGCTGGGCAAGTTTTACCTGCGGGATTTTTTGGCGAGGTAGAGTGTGGTTTTGCGTTCCAAAGTGCGGAAGCCCCCACTAAGAAGTTTAGGATGATTGGTCGAACTGCTTTTCGCACCCAGGACGGTAGATTCCTAGCTCGTGAGTGGGTTGATACCGAGTTGGGATTGTTCTCCGTCAACAATGCGCTTGCTTCCATCGAGTGGGTGGCGTGCCAGCATGTTGGTATCTCCAGTGCTGTGGCTGGATCCCGGGTGATCGACGGTGCGACGCATTGGTGTCTCTGGATCGTCCCTCAGGACTCGATTCGCGGTGAGCCGCTCGATTTCCGGGAGTTCCTTGCTGCCAGACTCCCGGCGAGTATAAATCCGTCACGGGTCGGATGCCTGCAACGATTACCGCTCACGCGATCCGGCGCGGTAGATTTTGTTGCCTTACCGGAGCCGAGTTCGGATGTGCCAAAGTTTTCGGGTCGCGAAGAGCGTGGATCCGAGCAGGAGGAAACGCTTCGCACCGTGCTCGGGAAAGTCCTTGGCGGTCGCATGCTCAGATTAGACGAAATGATCCGCGACGGAAAGTCCCGTGAAGCCGTGGCGCAGTCGCTCTGCGATGCAGTCGTCGAATCCGGATTCGCTGCGCAATTAGCGGATTTCACCGTGCCCTTTTCGATCCGTTCACTCATCCGCAACATTCGTAGCCGGCGACCGGTCAACGATTCCAGTTGGATCCCGATCAAACCTCTTCGTGTGTCGGGTAGTCTTCCTCCGATGGTTGTGATTCACGACTTGCCGGGAAGTTCGAAGATCTGTGAATCCTTGGCAGCTGCGCTTGGGGAGGAGCAACCGTGTTACGCAATCACGGCGCGTGGACTCGTTGAAGGTGCAAAACCTCACGCCACAGTCGAGGAGATGGCGCAAGATTATGTTGCAGCGCTCAAAGCGATGGATCCTGATGGACCACATAGCATCGTCGGAATTGGCTTCGGAGGGTTAGTCGCGTTCGAGTGTGCGCGAATTCTGCACGCCGAGGGCCTGCCTCCACGATTGCTTGTCGTGCTCGGAACGGAACCTCCCGTGGCATCCGTAGCCATCCGAGGACTGCGTGTTTTTTCCCGCAACCTGCTCAAATCCTTCCGCGGTGGGCGGGCAGATGCGACCACTGTGCCGACTCGCGGTGGAAAACCGTCCGCTTCGAATTTGGTCATCGAGTCGAATCAATCGGCTGGATCAAATTATGCACCCATAGGCGAGGCGGATTTAGCGATGCATGTGTTCGTGCCGGAGCAGGAATTTCCTTCATTCCGCGATGTCCAAAATGGATGGAATGCGATTTGCACAAGTGCCAGTTACTACCAAGTGCCGTGCACTGCGACGGAGTTGCTCGAAGAGCCTGCAGTAACGGCAGTAGGCATGGCATTGCTTGATCTCGCGCGATCAGGTGGTGACTTCGATGTCGATGACGCCGAGACGGACGCTTGATCCGCTTGAGTTGCGAGGTGCGCCAACGCAGCGTAGGGCACTGTGCACCTTATTGCTGCGATTTCACAAGCAGGGGAAGGTGATTCTTTAGCTTAAAGCGCGCCGTGCGAACTTGATCCTGCCAGCGTTGGGCGTATTGCCAGTGGTTCGCGAGGGAGACTAATTCTGACCTGCTAACCTCTTGGGGCCAGACGGCATCCAGTCCCTGCGTCTCGTGTTCCAACGTTTGGATTAGCCGGGCCGTCCGGGATTCCATCGCTTCGAGCTTGCGATCGCACGATTTGATCCCATGCATGGTGATTGCCTTTTCAAGAGCGGATTTCTCCTCAGTCTCGCGTAGGAGCTGTTCTGCATGTCTGACGGCAGATCCGATTTCGAATCCAAGGTCCGGCTCGAGCGGTGAAAGCGGCAGACCGGAATTTCCGCGCGAACCAGTGTGATTGTGCGCAAGCAGCTTTAAACGACTTGCGGGAGAGACAATCAAATCCCGTGCCGCAGTGAGTCGTGCAAATTCTGATGCGTTACCGTTCAGTGCGTCGGGATGCACTTGGCGTGCACGTTCGCGAAACGCGGCGTGAATGCTCTCTGCGTCCAGCCATGGACGGCGTTCCAATCCCACTGTGGAGAACGGATCAAATTCAGGAGTGGAGGAAGTTTCCATGGCCGATACGAATACGCGGAGGTCAGTCGTTCATCAGCGATTCCAAGAGCAATGTCGCGAGGTCCTGCGTTGCGTCATCTAGCTCGGTAAGGAGCTTTTTTAGTCGCTGTGTGTTTTCACTCTTGATTGCCGCCTTCACTTCGGAAACCAGCGCGGTAATTCTGGTGCGTTCGGATTCTGGTATCACGCTGCTCATCCTTTCGAGCGCGGTGTCAATCGCTGGAAGCATCTCCTCCGCCTTGATGCGCGTTTCGGTGAATATCCGTTCGTTCATGTCGGCGAATGCGTGCTCTACCGACTCACCGACCATTTGTTCTACCGATTTGTCCGCCACATTGATAGCGCTCTCGATGTGAACCACGTGTTCCACACCTGTGGAGATGTCGCGCGCAAGCACATGGAGGATGCCATTTGCATCAATTTCAAACTGCACACCGACCCGTGCCTGGCCTTTGGGAGCAGGATTGAATGCCAGATCAAATGCCCCGAGTTTCCAATTGTCGCGAGCCATCTCTCGCTCCCCTTGCAGCACGTTAATCTGCATCGATGCTTGGTTCCCGACCGCATTCGTGAACATCTCACCGCGTTTGACTGGAATCGTCGTGTTTCGCGGGATGATCACATTCATAAGACCTCCGAACGTTTCGATGCCGAGGGAAAGTGGAGTGACGTCCAGCAGTGTTACATCTCGCACGCCACCGTCGATGATCCCTGCTTGAATGACAGCGCCGATAGCAACTGCCTCGTCGGGGTGTTGGCTGCAATCTGGCTCCCGCCCAAACAGCTTGGACACATAGTGCCGCACCGTGGGCATGCGCGTGGCACCACCGACCAAAATGACAGCATCCAGATCGCTGAACTCAATGCCTGCATCAAAGACCGCTTGAGCGCAGTGCGAGCGGGTGCGCTCGACGATGGGCAGCCAGACGGACTCCAACTTGGAGCGCGTGATTGTTTGTTCATCGATTTGGACTTCGTTGTTAATGGAAAGCGCCTCCTTGCATGCCCGTGCATCTTCGCGTGAGACGTCCCGATGAAGCTTGGTGGCCAACCAATCGCGCGTGGCCCGATCCAAATCGTCTCCACCAAGATGCGTGTCGCCGTGTGTCGACTTCACTTCAAACATCCCTTGGTTCAGTTCCAAAATCGAAATATCAAACGTGCCGCCGCCTAGGTCGTAAACTGCGACTCGCGAGTTTTCATCCAAACGGTCTAATCCGTAGGCCAGCGCCGCTGCCGTAGGTTCGCTCAAAATACGTTCGACCGTAATCCCTGCCAACTCCCCGGCCCGTTTAGTTGCGGAGCGCTGCGCGTCATTGAAGTATGCGGGCACCGTGATCACCGCGCGATCCACGATCGCACCGATCACAAGCTCTGCATCAGATTTTAGCTTCAGCAGAATCCTGGCGGCGATTTCCTCGGGCAAAAGCACGGTGCCCCCGAGGCGAACTCCCACTTCGCCCGACGGCGCTGTAGCGACCTCATACGGGAAATCATCCGACACCTCGTCCACCCTCAATCCCATGAGGCGCTTAACCGAGAAGACCGTGCGCTCGGGCTGAATCGTGAGCGCCGCAACCGCATCCCGCCCAACAACTGGTGCTCCATCATCCGGAAAATGAACCACCGATGGCGTCAATCGCACTCCGGATTCGTCCGCGATCAATATCGGAAATCCTGAATCCATCACTCCAATCAACGAATGCGTCGTCCCTAAATCAATTCCTGCAATCATGCAGAAAATGTATCGACCCCGCGTTGAATGCCCAACGAATTTCACTGCAACTGCGGTCGGCTGCGCCCCGGCAGTCCGCTTTGACTTATCCAACGATCATTTATATCGTCATTCGATGCAGTTATCGATGCGAACAGATTACGCGCTCAGGGCGATGTTCACGCTTGTGGAGGGCGAGGGTCAGGGGCCGATATCCATCGCGGAGCTGGCACGACGCAACGATGTGCCCAAGCGGTTTTTGGAACATATCATGCTCGACCTCAAAGCACGCGGATGGGTGTCGAGCGTGACTGGAAAGCGCGGAGGCTACCGTTTGGCAAAATCTCCTGCGTCGATCACGATGGGAGAGATCGTGAGGCACTTTGACGGTTATCTTGCACCCATCGGGTGCGTTTCCGTGTCCGGTTACCGGCCGTGCTCGCAAGAATCCACCTGCCGCTTCCGGCGACTCCTGCTCCGTGCCCGCAACATGGTCGCCCGCCTGATGGATGAGGCGACGCTAGCCGATGTGATGAATGACGAACCCGTCACCGCCGTGGAAGTCAGCCGCATCGAAGGTGTGGACGGCGACGGGATTTAAGAAAATCCGCATCGCACTTCTTTTGAGGCTGGAGGTTCTGGTCGATCGGTGAGACACAAGCCTCGGAGAAATCTTCATTCTTTATGCCGACCAAAAACCCACTGGGCAGTTTCAAGTTTCTCAATGTCGCGCAGTTCACGGGCGCTCTGAATGACAACATCTTCAAGTTGGTCGCGATTTATGCGATAGTCGTCGCATGGCCGGATGTGGGCACCAAGCAAACGATGGGTCTCGTGGGTATTGCCTTTGCGCTCCCATTTCTCCTTTTCCTCGGCTGGGCCGGGAGTCTGGCGGATCGCATCGCGAAGGATAAAATCCTACGGGTTACAAAGTTCGTGGAAGTCCTCATCATGGCGTTTGCCATCTTCGCGATTTTCACCGCTAACGCGTGGTTGTTGTTGATCACGGTGTTTGCGATGTCCACGCAGAGTGCTTTTTTCGGGCCGGTAAAATACGGGCTGATTCCAGATATCGTCGAGCAGGTCGCGATCACGCGGGCCAATGCGTATCTCCAGGCGGCGACGTATATGGCCATCATTGCGGGCACGCTAATGGCGCCGGCATTGAGCGGGTTGTTCGGCGGAAATTATGCGCTTGTCGTAGCGGCATGTCTTGTTTTTGCCCTTGTTGGCTGGCTCGCATCGTTCGGCGTGGTCCGGGTGCCACCGGTGCGTCGCGAGGCCTCTGCGGAAACTCCGCGCAAGTTTGGATTTACGCCCCGGATTTTCAAGTCGATGCGGCTCATTCATTCGGATGGCTTTTTGGCGCTCTCGGTGTGGGGAGATGCCTATTTCACGACGTTTGCGGCCTTTGCACAGTTGAACCTGATCGCCTACGGAAGCGAGCATCTTGGTTTGGACACTCCTGAGAAGGGAACGTTGTTGTTTTTGGTGATGGCTGTGGGCGTGGGCGTTGGGTCGCTGGTGGCGGGACGACTGAGTCGCCGGGGGATCGAGATCGGATTGATCCCGCCAGCGGCACTCATCCTGGGCATCTCGGGGCTGGCCTTGGGGCTGCTGCCGCAGGGTGCGCTCGTTGCTGCGGTGGCGGCGTGCTTTTTTCTAGGGTTTGGAGGCGGGTTGTTTTTGGTGCCTATCGAGGCATTCATCCAATTCCGTGCCGCTCCGGAGAAGCGTGGTGCTATCATTGCGGCTTCGTCGTGGCTGAGTTGGGCGGGCGTGCTGGTGGCCGCAGTGATGACGTTTGTGCTTGCTGAGGGGCTGGGTTGGTCGGCAGCGCAGGGGATTTTAGCCGGATCGATTCTCTTGCTCGTGTTGTTTGTGGCATCGGTCTTCGTTTTGCCGGATTTTCTGCTCCGTTTTTTTGTCATGATGATCACGCGGTGTTTTTACCGCGTTCAGCACCGGGGGCTTGAGCACCTACCCACGAGCGGTCCGGCACTCTTGGTTTGCAATCATGTGAGCCTGATGGACGCGCTCTGGTTGCTGTCGCTCGTACCACGGCGGCTCCGGTTCTTGATGTCGCGAGAATACCTCGCAGGGTGCTCAGGATTTGCGCGAGGGTTGTTTTCGCTCGCTGGTGTCATACCGATCTCGACGAATGATCCGCCGAAAGCGGTAATGAAGGCACTCAAGGAAGCCCGCTCGGCCATGGAGCGCGGATACATCGTTGCGATTTTTCCGGAGGGCGAGCTTTCCCGCACGGGACACATGCAGACGTTTCGTGCAGGCTTCACGCACATTGTGAAAAGCCATGATTGGCCGATTATCCCGATGGCAATCAATGGAGGTTTCGGGAGTCGTGCGAGCCACGCGTTTATTCACCCGCATGTTTTTGCTTCGGAGGATTTCTGGCGAAAGATCACCGTCGTTGCAGGGCCGCCGATGCCATCCGGCGCGGAGGTGCGAGCGGTCCAAGAGACCGTGCGCGGATTGGCTGCCAGCGCGGCGTCAATTGCCGCTGAGCACCATGTCGGCCGTCTATTTGTGCAGACTGCCAAAAAGAGCGGGGGGCGGCGTGCGATTTCGGATTCGTCGGGGCGTGTGATGGATTATCACACCACGTTGGTTGCGGCGCTTGGATTGCGGCGTGTGATGCGGCGATTGGTCCCGATGTTGGAAAATGAAGTCGGCGTGGTTTTGCCGCCATCCGTTCCTGCGGCATTGGTGAATATCGCGCTGACGATTTCTTCAAAAGTTTCCGTCAACTTGAACTACAGCGCATCAAGCGAGTCCGTGCGGGCAGCGATTGATGCCGTTCCGCTCCAAACGATCATTTCCTCAAAGGCGGTTTTATCGAAGCTTTCTGATCTGCCGCTCACGCCGCGGGTCTTGTATGTCGAGGACTTGATTGCGCAGATGTCGCCGGTTGATAAGGCTCTCTCATGGTTGGAAAGCCGCTTTGTGCCGGCTGCGTTTCTGGTGAATCCGGTTTCGTGGTCGCCGGACAGCCCGGTCACAATCCTCTTTAGCAGCGGATCCACCGCGCTGCCCAAAGGCATCGCGCTGTCGCACCGGAATATCATCGCCAACGTGGACTGCTTTTCGTCGGTCGCCCGCCCACGTGTCGATGACTGCGTGTGCGGCGTGCTTCCATTTTTCCACTCCATGGGGTTCACCACAACGCTCTGGTTCCCACTCACGCGTGGTATCGCAGCGGCCTATCACCATCATCCGCTAGAGACCGACGGGATCGACAAAATCGGCGAAATCAACCGACTCACCATCCTCATTGGAACACCGACGTTCATGCTGGCATGGGCTCGAAAGGTAAAAGCGGAGACGTTCACAAACGCACGATGGGTGTGTGCGGGTGCTGAAAAACTCCGACCGAAGTTGGCAGAGATGTTTGAGAAAAAGTTTGGTGTCCGACCCATGGAAGGATATGGCAGCACCGAGTGTTCACCTGTTATCGCGGTTAATGTGCCGGATGTGGAGGTGGATGGGATGTTTCAGGCCGGATTTCGTGAGGGATCGGTCGGACGGCTTCTCCCGAACCTGTGTGCACGGGTGGTTGATCCCGAGTCGGGTGCGGACGTTCCTGCCACCACGCCCGGTGTGTTGTTGATCAAGGGGCCGAGCGTGATGCTCGGGTATTGGAAAGCACCGGACCTCACAGCGAAGGTGTTGGTTGACGGATGGTATCATACCGGTGATGTCGTCCGGATCGATGAGGATGACTTTATCTTCATTACGGATCGGCTCTCGCGATTCAGTAAAATTGCGGGCGAAATGGTCTCTCATACGGCCGTGGAGAGCGCGATCCACGATGCGCTCGGGTGCAAGTCGGACCAGCTAGCGATCGTCGGTCGTCCCGACGAAAAACGGGGCGAGCAATTGGTTGTGATCTATGACCAGTCGCTCGGGTCCGCCGAGGCGCTTTGGAAACAATGCCTCACATCGTCCCTGCCAAATCTTTGGCGGCCAGCCCAGAACGACTGGCTTCCCGTCGAGAAAATCCCATTTTTGCCGACCGGTAAGCTCGACCTCGGCACGCTGAAAAAGCTGGCGGCCGAGATCTAAGTGATGTGTTGATGTCTCGCTCGATCAGCTCTCGTTGGCGAGACAGGCCGCGATGAACCCCTTAAACAGGGGGTGTGGAGCAGTAGGTTTCGACTGAAACTCGGGGTGAAACTGGCACGCCAGAAACCACGGATGCTTCTTGAGCTCGATAAGTTCCGCAAGCCCGCCGCTCGGGGAACTCCCGGAAATCACGAACCCCTTGCTCTCCATCGTCTCGCGATAGGACTGGTTGAACTCATACCGATGGCGGTGGCGTTCGAAGATTTCGGTTTTTCCGTAAACTTGATGAGCAAGTGAGTTCTTAATGAGGGCTGTCGGGCAGGTTCCGAGGCGCATTGACGCTCCCTTATTGGTCACATCGCGCTGCTCATCCAGAATGCAAATGACCGGGTGCTCGCACGCCGGGTCAAACTCCGTGCTGTTCGCGTTTGTCAGGCCGCACACGTTGCGGGCGAACTCAATCGTCGCCACTTGCATGCCGAGGCACAGTCCGAGAAATGGAGTGCGAGACTCGCGTGCGAATGTGGTCGCTTTGATTTTACCCTCAATGCCGCGGTCGCCGAAGCCACCCGGCACAAGCACGCCGGCCACTCCGCGCAGGTATTTGTCGGCTCCTTCATTTTCGATGTCCTCGGCATCCACCAAGACAAGGTCGACCGCACAATCATGGGCCGCGCCGGCATGAGTGAGTGACTCGTAGATGCTCTTGTAGGCATCTTGCAGTTCGATGTATTTGCCGACCACAGCCACGCGGACCCGTTTTTTTGGTTGAACGACACGGTCAACATACCGAATCCAATTCGACAAATCCGGCTCATGGGTTTCGAGCCCGAGATACCGGCAGACGACCGTATCGAGGCCCTCTTCTTGGAACATGAGTGGTGCTTCGTAAATCGTATTTTCGACATCACGTCCCTCGATGACTGCTTCGATCGGGATATTGCAATACAGCGAAAGTTTCTCCCGCACCTCCTTATTGAGCGGCAGTTCGGTGCGGCAAATCAAGACGTGTGGTTGCAGTCCAATCTCACGCAGTTTGGCGACGCTCTGCTGAGTCGGTTTGGTTTTGAGTTCGCCCGCCGCTTTGATAAATGGAACCAGCGTGACGTGCATCAACATCGCGTTGGTTGCCCCAACTTCGAGAATGAACTGCCGGATCGCTTCAAGAAATGGAAGGCCCTCGATGTCGCCTGTGGTGCCGCCGATTTCGGTGATACAGATGTCGGTGTCCGTATTTTCGCCCAGCAGCCGGATGCGGGATTTGATTTCGTCCGTGACATGCGGAATGACTTGCACCGTTTTTCCGAGGTAGTCGCCGCGCCGCTCCTTGGCCAGCACGGTCTCGTAGATTTGGCCGCTTGTCACGTTGTTGTTACGCGTGAGGACGCAGTTGGTAAATCGCTCGTAGTGACCGAGGTCAAGATCGGTTTCCGCTCCGTCCGATAGCACATAGACCTCGCCGTGCTGAAACGGGCTCATCGTTCCAGGATCCACGTTGAGGTATGGGTCCAGTTTTTGAAGGATTACCTTCAGTCCGCGATGTTCAAGCAAGGTCCCGAGCGATGCGGCCGCAAGTCCTTTGCCGAGCGAACTCACCACGCCGCCAGTCACGAAAATGTATTTCATCGGCTCGGATGATACGAGGGCTTGCCGGAAAATCCAGCGTTTGCCGGAAAGAATTTTTCAACCTGTTCGTCTCGGGCGGTCTGATCCCGTCGAAACGGTTGACTCATGCTGAAACGCAGAGGTACGGGCGGGTGAGGATTTTCCGTCTACCGGGTAACCGAGCGTCGAAAGCGATAAGCGCGGACTAGCACCCCCGAGACCACTAGTAAGAGGAGCCAGGTCGAAGGTTCTGGTATCGCTGTAATCCCTTTGACGAAAAGAATGCCTCCGTGCATCTCGGGTGATCCGCCCGTGAATGTCCGTGATGCGAGGTCTGTCCATGCGGTTCCATCAAATGTGTAGGACAGGCCTGATGTGACATCCGCGTAGCCGTTAATCCCTGAACCTCCAATCGTGATGGGTAATGCATCTTCAATGCCAAGGCCGGTCAGTGGGTCCATGTAGCTTAGTTGCACCACAAAGCTGTCCATTGCGGTCAGGCTGATCGTCTGCGTCAAATTCACCTGCTGGTATCCAATCCCATTCAGCAGGAATGTTTGCTGCGAAAGCAGGTTTGCGGGGCCTCCGGACCAAGAATCGTAGATTTCGACCTCAACCTGCACGCCGGAAATCTGGGTGCCGAGTCCGAGGGCGATCAGTGATCCATTTTCAGTCGGAGTCAGGATGCTCGCCGCAACCGAGTCTTTGCTTGTGGCCATGCCCGTCACCGCGCCTATGCCCGGAGGTGCTCCTCCGTACACTGCCTCATAGTTGCCTGAGTAGTCCATGGGACCGAGTTCGTTCTGAATCACGGTTTGGCTGTAGTTTGCCATCGAGTCCAGCTGGATCGTCGTGACGCCACTGCGTCCGATTACCGCGTCGTTGTAGGACGCCCAGAACGTGCCATCGCTATTGTGAAAATCGGTGGTGCCCCAGCTATTCTGCACCAGCCAGGCACCTGTGGAACTGATCGACGTCTTGGGATCGACCATCGTGTAGTTGTCGTCCCAGCCGATGATCGTCACCGCATGATCCGAGTAAGCGGTCGCCGTTGTGTTGTTGAAGTAATTGATCGTATTCACCGTTGACCCCGTGATCGCGTGAAAATCCCCGTTGGTATTCATGTAGGTTGTCACGGCACCGCTGGCTTGCATTGCGGATTTGATCACAGCGACCTGCGGGTCGCTCGTGCCCTGATTAAAGATGTAGGTGTCGTAGTTGGTACCATCGATCGTTACGTTTCCGCTTACGGCGGGCAGTGCGACGTTGTTGGAAAATCCCTGTTGGTACAACGTCATCGCCGTAACCTTGAATGCGGCAGGCTGATTCGGGGGCGGAATCAGCGGCGACAGGTTCGGTGGGTATCCGTTTGGATTCGTAGGACTCTGCGGCGACCACGTGGCGATGCTCTCCGGGAAAACATTCAACGGATCCTGTGAAACCAGCACTGGCCCCCCGCTCATCACTTGGATGAATTTGTCCGCGTCGGCGCCGTGTGGAGCATTCGGGATCTGCCATGCACCCGATCCGCGCGTGAGATAGCCAAGAGATTGATACATTTCGCCGCCCCAGTTCGAGTTCGCATTGCTAAACGCGTCCACGGCCAAGAGCTGATCCGCAGCGCCATTGTGTGTCGAAAGATGCCACGAAGAGATTTGCATGGCCGGGGGCGTCGAGCTTGCCGCGAGCAAGCCATTCATAAGCAGATTACTCTCAATGGCGGTGGCAGTGGCAAACGTCCAGCAATCCTCGGCGGTACCCTGGTTTTGGATCGTTGGCACCCACGCTTGTGTGGAGGAGCCGACGGTGACCGACCGCAGGTCGAACGCGGAGGGGGCGGATTGAGCCTGCGCGAAACCCGCAAGCAGCGAACAAACCACCGCAGCAAACAACCCGGACGAATATCTAAAACTGAACATTTTCATTATACTTTCCGGTTACTAGATTGCTCCAAATCGGTCAAATCGAAATTCAGCGCTTAGCCCGAAAACGCATTTAGGCAGGCCTAACAGGATTTCTAGGATGGATTTCTAGCGCATAGGGGGCGGACGAAAGTGTTTCCAAGCGGGGTTCTGCATTTCTCCTTCCGGGAATCTTGTCGCACTTGTTAATCCGGTCCGAAAACGGTTTTCGGGTTGAGTGTACACGCATTCTGCGATGAATGAGAATCGCAGTTGTTATTGCAGGGGTTCCATCGTTGCAGGTTGCCACATCCGCCTGTTCCTGAATTCGAATCGGAACGGGCTGCGGTTTTGTTTGTCGATTTGACTTGCCTTGATGCATCTCGGCGAAGGATTCTTTTTGTATGGTCGAGCTTGAGGTTTACGCAGCTGGAGTACGTAGTCCGGAAAAGATGATGGGGCTCGCTTTGGAATTGGATACCCTGCCGGGTCTTCGTTACAAAGTGGATACCAACCACGACATCATCTACATGGAATTTATCAACGAGCCTCCGCCTGTTTCGAGTGTGCAGGCGCTTTTCCTGCGTGCCGGGCTTCAAGCAAAAATCGTCGGCGCGCTCCCCGATGCGCTGGCGATGAAAAAGAAAACTCAGCGCTTGGTCTAATCGGATCGATGGACACGCGTCCGATCGCTGCGGCGGGGATGTGTTGAACGAAACCATATTGCATGTCTTTGCTCGCATCATTGGGGGGGATGCCCTCGGCATTTTTGGTTTACCTCGGGCAGGTCGGCGGTTTGATGATCGAGACGCTGCAGTCGGTGCTCGCCGGGCGCGTTCGCGTGCGGCTCACGTTGGATCAGATTAGCCACATTGGATTTGGCTCGCAGTTGGTCGTGATCGTCACTGGTGCGTTTACCGGTGCGGTTTTCACAGCGCAGACGTTTTTTCAGTTTGCGAATTTGAACATGGAGTCTGCTGTCGGCCCTGTCGTGTCTGTGGCGATGTGTCGTGAATTGGGACCCGTGCTAGCGGGATTGATGGTGGCCGGTCGCGTCGGCGCAGCAATGAGTGCGGAACTCGGCACCATGAAAGTGACACAGCAGATCGATGCGCTTCGTGCGCTCGCGGTGAACCCAGTGGATTACCTTGTGGTGCCTCGTGCGTTGGCGATGATGATTTCGCTCCCACTGCTCGTCGCAGAGTGTGTTTTTTTTGGAATTCTTGCCGGGTGGTTTGTGGCGACTCAGGTGCTCGGAGTGGGGTCGGCGTATTACATGCTGAACATGTATAAATTCACCGAGAGCGAGGATATCCTGATGGGAGTTATCAAGGGGTTTGTATTCGCCATCATCATTGTCTTCATCAGTTGCCGTGAAGGGCTGCATGCGCGTGATGGTGCGGTGGGTGTCGGGCGGGCAACGACGGAGGCTGTCGTGATCGGGTCGCTGGCCGTCCTCATCGGAAACTTCTTCCTCACGATGGCACTGAACATTTTCTTCCCTGCGGGCACGAACTAATGATGGACGCTGCCCATTCGCATTCCGGTCCCCTGATCAGCGTCGAGAACCTCGTGCAACGAATCGGAGGTCAGGAGATCCTGCGTGGATTTTCGATTCAAGTTTATGCCGGGGAGACGTTGGTATTGCTGGGCAAAAGCGGGGGCGGGAAGAGCGTATTTTTGCGTCACCTGATCGGCCTGATGCATCCGGTATCGGGTCAGATTTTTTTCGAAGGCGAAGATATCACGCGGCTTTCGGAGCGTGCGCTAGAGCCGGTGAGGCGGAAGATTGGGATGGTGTTTCAGGACGGCGCTCTTTTTGACTCGATGAGTGTTTTTGAGAATGTGGCGTTTCCGCTGCGGGAGCGCGGCGAACGTAACTACGGCGTGATCCGGACCAAAGTGCTCGACGCGTTGGCGCTCGTAAATATGTCGGGGCACGATCATAAAATGCCTGTGAACTTGAGCGGTGGTATGCGCAAACGCGTGGCACTCGCGCGGGCGATTGTATCACCGCCCGCTGTTATCCTCTACGATGAACCAACGGCGGGATTGGATCCTGTGGTGTCGGATAGCATCAACAAACTTATCCGCCGATTGCAACGGCAGTTGGCCGTAACCTCGATCGTCGTCACTCACGACATGGCGAGTTGCTTTCACATCGCGGATCGTGTGGCCTTGCTTCACGAGGGAAAGGTGTATTTTTATGGGACGGCGGATGAACTACGCACGACCACGGATCCCATCATCCGAAGTTTCGTGGATGGACGCTCGGATGAGGTGGAGTAGGGATCGGAATTTTAAAATCTTGAACAAATGAAGTCAGAACATGCAACACAAGCGCGCGTCGGGGCATTTTTGCTTATCGGACTGGTGCTCGCCGCCTCGATGGTGGTTTATTTTGGGCGCTTCGGCGATGGCCTGAAGAAATTCTACAACATCCGGGTCGAATATCCAAATGCGAGTGGGCTGTTTCAAGGAGCCGATGTCCTCCTTGCCGGTGCCCGGGTGGGAGCTGTCGAGGACGGACCCTACGTTTTGGACAGCATGCGGGGTGTATACGTGATCTTGAAGATTTACGAAGGTGTCCTTATTCCTGATGGCTCGAAGTTCACCATCGGCAGCTCCGGTTTGCTCGGAGATAGTTTTGTCGATATCACGATGCCCGCAGACCTTGATGTAAAAAAGTTTGTTCCCATCAAACCCGACTCGGTCGTGGTCGGAAAACGCGAAATGGGGATTGCCGATTTGGCGGGTGAGGGGACACAGATCCTCGGTGATATCCGAACGGCTGTGAACAACGTGAACGTGCTGGTCACGAAATTGAACACGGAGGTTCTCAGCCCGTCGACCGTTGAGTCCGTGGGACAAACAGTTAAAAACATCGAGGCGACAAGCCTTGAGTTTTCGTCCGCGTCCAAGCGTTTGGACGGTATGCTCGATGAGGCTGAGGTCGCTGTAAAAGATGCGACCGATGCCCTCGGCCGTGTCAGCAAGACAGTGGACAAAACCACCGACACGCTCGAGGCCACTCGCCAGGCCGCAGTGAGCTTTGACAAAACCATGGCTGATGTCCGGACTCTCCTGCGTGATGTCCGACAAGGCAAGGGGCCGATAGGTGCTTTGATCTCCGACAAGGGCATGGCCGACAACCTTCGGGCGCTGGTTACCAATCTCCGGAAACACGGAATCCTTTGGTATAAAGACCGCGCGGCCGAGCAGAGCGAACCGGCTCCGAGGTAAGATCGAATTGGCACTCGAGTCGGTCGGGCTCTCGTCGTTCCTGACGAGAGATCGATTGTTTATCGCTGCTCACTGATTCCGTCTGATCCAACGCATTACTTTTTACTCATGACATCGTCATCATCCGAAACAAAGGAAGGTCTGCGCACCATGATCCGCATCGCGTCGCCGATTATCGTGATCAATGTGTCGATCACGTTGATGCAGTTCGTCGATGCATTCATGGTGGCAGCACTCGGCGAGAAAGAACTTGCTGCGAGTCTACCTGCGGGACTCATGTTTTTTGTTCCGATTGCGTTCATGATGGGTGTGCTTGGCAGCGTGAACACGTTTGTTTCGCAGGTGCTGGGGCAGGGGAAAACGGAGCGCTGCGGACACTATGCATGGCAGGGGATTTACCTCGGTGTGATTGCAGGTGTTGCGATGTTAGGACTCTGGTTTGTTGCCGAGCCGTTGTTTGCGATCTTCGGGCACGAACCTGAGGTGCAGCGACTGGAGGTAATCTACTTCCGTATTTGTTTGTTTGAGGCGGTGCCGTTGTTGGTTGGCATGGCCATATCGAATTTCTTCATCGGTGTCCAACAGACCCGCGTGCTGGCAGTGTTTGCGGTCGTTGCGACGCTCCTGAACATCTTCTTCAACTGGGTATTCATTTTCGGAAACCTAGGATCTCCAGCGATGGGTATTGGTGGGGCCGCTCTCGGCACGGTTGTGGCGGTGACGATTCAGACTATCGGACTGCTCTGCTTTTTCATGCGTCGCTCACTACGCAACACCTTTGACACCAAGGCGCGGTGGCCGGATGCCAAGTCTCTTGCGGATATGCTGAGAGTCGGCTTGCCGTCGGGTGTTCAGTTCGGATTCGATATCCTATCATGGGGCGTCGCATTGGTCTGGATGGTAGGGACTTTTGGGACAGCGAGCCTTGCCGCAACGACCATCGTTGTCCGATACATGCACATCGGGTTTATGCCCGCAACGGCGCTGGCATCTGCGTTGATTGCTATGGTTGGTAAAGCCATCGGGGAAGGGAATCCGGAGCTTGCTTTCCGCCACGTGCGGCTCGCTCTCCGTATAACCATGATCTATATGGTTGCTGTCGGTGCGCTATTCCTTGTGCTCCGGTATGAACTCCTCGGAGCATTCACCGATTCGCCTGAGACGCTTGCAGCCGGGGTGAGTATTATGCTTTGCGTCGCATTCTTTCAGTTTTTCGATGCGCTCAATATCATCTACTCCCACGCTTTGCGGGCGGCGGGTGATACGCTATGGCTGGCAGTGACTGGCGGTGTGATCTGCCTCGTCGTGTTCATTGGAGGGGGCGTTTTGATCATCCACTTCCAGCCGTCGTTGGGTGCGCTCGGTCCTTGGCTGATGGGGACGATCTATCTTTCGATTTTCGCGCTGATGATGCGGACCCGCTGGATGCGCGGTGGGTGGCGGCAGTTGAATATCTTTAAGGAATCCGGGACTTAGGTTGGTGGATTTGTTGGTGGCCCGTCTGGTTCGATATGCACGGTGACATCAGCGAGTTGAAAATCACCACCGATGAGCGCGTCTTTGACGGCGTGTGCGATCCGATGGCCCTCATGAACGCTGAGGTCACCGGAAACTCGAATGTGTAGATCGGCGATCAAATCTGTCCCGCTTTTGCGAACGCGTGTCTTTTCAGATCCGGTGACGCCAGTGACCTCTGAGGCGACGCGCTGCATTTTGATTAAGATTTCCGGGGACACCTGTTCATCGATTACCTCTCCCACCGACCGTCGAAGCATATTCACGCCGTTGCGCATGATGAGTACGCAAGAAAACAACGCAGCCCAGTTGTCTGCGCTCGCCCATGACTGGCCACCGATGAGTGCAATCGAAATTCCAATGAAGGCTGCAAGTGATGTGATGGCATCGCTGCGATGATGCCATGCTTCGGCGCGGATTGCGGTGCTGTCGATCGAATCGGCATGCCGAATCAGGAGTCGATAAAGCACCTCTTTAGTGGCAATCACAACGAGCAGAACGGCCAACGTCCAAGGACGGGGTAGTTCGCGGGGAGCCGCATCGCGGAACCATTGGGTGAAGATTTCTGTTCCGCTGTGGATTGCGAGTGATGCTCCGGCGACGAGCAGAAAAATCGCACCCGTGAGTGCTGCGAGTGATTCGAGTTTCCCATGGCCGTACGGGTGCTGTTCGTCCGGTGGACGACCTGCATACAACAACGCACCCCAGATCAGAAACGAACTGAAAATGTCCATCGCAGATTCCAAGCCATCGGCGATCAACGCGTTTGAATTTCCCCAGATACCACTCAAGACCTTCACTGCCGCGAGGGTGGCATTGAGAGCGACGCCAAGCAGCACAAGCTGATTGGCGGAACGGCGGGCCATGGCAGCGCGCGGATTCATCGATTGGCCGGAGTGGTTCGCGTCAGCGCAGAATCAACGAAACGTATCGAATGTCATCGCACCGGCAGCTGGAATGTAGTCGGTTGAGTCGCTGCCGCGTTTCAAGAAGGCGGGAACTTCAGCGCCTTGCTCCGGCACGGGAACCTCGCCGGGTCCAACCCACATCGGTGGGTGTTCCGTCACAAAATAGCGGATCGTGATGATTTCTCCCGCGCGGATTTTGGTGGTGGTCCGTCCGACTTTGATGACGTCTGCCACAATCTGAATCTCCGTCCGGTGTGGGTCATCGGTCTCCGATTTCATCACCTGAAGCACATTGATCCGGAAGACTTCGGTTGCATCGTTCTGCATTTGCTCATAGGCCGAAGGCGGCAACTCGGCCATTAGCAAGGAAGTGCTTCCTCCGATCCAGCACATCAAAATCGCGAAAAGTGTAAGAGGTTTCATAGTTGCAAAAGTGTGGAGTCGGGCGGCAGCTTTGATAGTTGGTTTTGGATTGTGCACGTCATGCCCGGCAGAACAAAGCATGGCGCGATATCAGCAAGTGGCGCGAGCACAAAACGTCGTTCGGCCACGCGAGGATGCGGGATGACTAGCTCCGGGGATTCGATTCGCAGATCGCCGAAATAGATTATATCGAGGTCAATCGGGCGTGGGGAGTTGCGTTCTCGCGCATCGGGTCGTCCCATGGCGGCTTCGATGGCTTGCAGTGCGCGCATCAATTCGATCGGTCCGAGCTCGGGTGAGATTTCCACTGCGGCGTTGATGAACTGATCCGAATCCGGAGGGCAGTTGACTGGCGAAGTCACGTAGAACCGGGAAACCAAAAACGGTTGCGCGGGATCACTCAGCTTACGAATGCCTCGCAGCGCAGCGCGCAAATTTGCCTTGCGGTCCCCCAGATTGGAGCCTAGAGCGATGGCGGCGCGCATGATGACGAACTTTGGTCGGGTCGGGCTTAATGCAGGCCGAGAACGTCTTGCATGTCGTAGAGCCCAGGAGGTTGGCTGGCTGCCCATTTGGCCGCTCGCAATGCTCCGTTCGCAAATGTTTCTCTAGACGACGCCTTGTGTGTGAGTTCAACACGCTCTCCCGTATTCGCGAAAACCACGGTGTGATCGCCCACCACATCGCCACCGCGTAGCGCATGCATCCCGATTTCCGTCGCTTTGCGCTCGCCGATCATCCCTTCGCGACCGTGCATGACGTCGTCATCATACGAAAGATCGCGAACTTCCGCGAGGATCTCCGCGAGGCGGCGGGCGGTGCCGCTCGGTGCATCTTTTTTAAGCCGGTGATGCATTTCGACGACTTCGAGATCAAAGGCTGGTCCAAGGATTTCCGCTGCCTTTCGTGTGAGCCAAAACAACGTGTTCACGCCCACGCTGTAGTTCGGAGCGAAAACGATGGGTGTGCTTGTCGACGCGGTGTGAATCGCGCGCCGTTGATTGTCGTCGTGTCCGGTGGTGCCGATGACAAGCACCTTTCCCGCCGTTGCGCAGGCTGCGGCGACGTCGGCAGTTGCTGACGCGTGGGTGAAATCAACCACGGCATCGCAGGCTGTGAGCGCCGATAGAAAATCATCGCCTGTATCCACTTCACCCGACACGCAGAGAGCGGGATCGCCGTTTGCGCAGGCGATCAGCGTTTGGCCCATGCGACCTTTTGCGCCCAGAATCAAAACTTGGAGTGGATGGTTCATTCGGTAAACGGGGGGATTTTAGAGGCCGCTGGATTGTAGGGTCGCGATGAGTTTTTCGCGTGACGCCGGTGCCATTTCGCAGAGGGGCAGGCGGACAGCATCAGACATTCGTCCGGCGCGATGCAGCGCAAATTTCGCTGGCACCGGATTCGGCTCGATAAAGAGGTCTTTGAATAGTGCGTAATACTTTCTGTGAATAGCCTGCGCCGTTTCGATTTGACCAGAACGCCACGCAGCTACCAGATCACCGACCTCACGGGGGATCAGGTTCGAGGCTACGCTCACCACGCCAACGGCACCAGCCGCTAAAAATGGAAGCGTCAAAGAATCATCACCGGATAAAATTTCGAACGAATCGGGTAATGCTGCGCGGAGTTGATTCACGCGCTCGACCGAGCCCCCTGCCTCTTTGATCGAGACGATGTTGCCGCAATCTTTGGCAAGGCGAGCTACTGTTTCGACGCCGATTTCGACGCCGCATCTTCCAGGGATGCTGTAGAGCATGCACGGGATCGAGACGGCATTCGATATCTCCCGGAAATGGCGGTAGAGGCCCTCCTGCGATGGTTTGTTGTAGTATGGCGCGACCAGCAAGCAAGCATCTGCTCCGATAGCTTCGGCTCCCCGGCTGAGTTGCACCGCCTCACGGGTGGAGTTGGAGCCAGTGCCTGCGATCACTAGGCACCGACCTTTTGCGGTCGAGACGGCGACTTCGATCACGCGATGATGTTCCTCGTGGTCAAGCGTGGGCGATTCCCCGGTGGTTCCCACGGGAACGATACCGGAAATCCCGGCGTCGATCTGGGCTGCTATGAGTGCCTCGAACGCGAGTTCATCAAAGGCATCATCCTTAAATGGAGTCACAAGTGCGGTGTGTGCGCCTTCAAACATGAGATTCAGGATATGGAAATGGAACCGGAGAAAACAAAGTCCGCGGGTCCGGTTAGAGTAACATGGTCGAAGTCGCCTGTCTGAGCAGACGCTTCGAATCCTACGCTCAAGGTATCGCCGCCTTCCACCGTAACGGAGATCGGCGCTTGTGTTCCGGTGGACAGGTGATGAATCAACGCGCACGCGACGACCCCGGTTCCGCATGCGAGGGTTTCACCTTCGACCCCACGTTCGTAGGTGCGGATCCGGATTCGACCCGGAGCATCGACCGCGACGAAGTTTACATTCGTTCCCCGTGGCGCGAAGTGCTCGTGATAACGGATCGCTGCGCCATTCGATTGGACATCGACGGACGCAAGATCCTCAACCATGACCACGGCATGCGGTACGCCCGTATTCAAAAATGCGACGTCGAATGCGTGGCCATCGGCGGTGAGCTCAGTGGCTGCCGCATAGTCGTGCGGTTTGCTCATCCCGAGGCGAACTTGGTCGCCAAAAAAGTCTGCCGAAATCACCCCGGCTTGAGTCTCAAAATTCAACGACTGCGGTTGGTCGCCAGTGATGAGTTGGCGAGCAAATCGCGCAAAACACCGGGCACCATTTCCGCACATCTCGGCTTCCCCGCCGTCCGCGTTGTAATACCTCATGCGGAAATCAGCACCGGCCCGGCTTGGCTCGACAGCTAATAGGCCATCAGCGCCCACCCCCCGGTGCCGATCACATAGTGAAGCGATTTGGTCGGTGGTCAGGGTCAAACTCAGTGTCCGGTTGTCGACAAGCACGAAGTCGTTGCCCGCACCGTTCATCTTTGTAAATTCGAGTCTCATAAGTCGTTCGCTGACCATACGTGACGAATGGCCATTGGCGCAAGCGATGTCTCGGTGCCACGCGTAGCTTCGTTGCGGGGGTGTTTCGGAAACCGAAGGATTTCGATCTTGCCCAGATCGCGAATTCACGACTTAGTAAGATGCATGCCTGTCGTCGATAAGCCGTTAGCCGAACTCCAAACGTATCTTGGCTGTTCACCGAAACCTGCCGATTTTGATGTTTTTTGGGACCGCGCCCTCGCGGAACTCGACGCAACACCTCCGGAGCCCGTGCTTTCCCCGAATACCACGGTGCGATCCAAAATCGTATCCACATTTGATCTGAACTTCACGGGTGTTGCCGGTGCGCGGATTTACGCAAAATTATATCGTCCGGTGACTCCTGCACCCGGTCAGCCGGCTGTGCTATTTTTTCACGGCTATACCGGGAACAGCGGGGCGTGGTCCGACACCAAGATGGCACTTGCGTCGCAAGGAATCACGGTGGCCGCGTTAGATTGTCGCGGTCAGGGTGGACGCAGTCAAGATGTCGGCTCGGTCCTTGGCACAACGCACAATGGCCATATCATTCGCGGACTCGCCGAGGGACCTGAGAAACTCCTGTTCCGCCAGATTTTTCTCGATACCGTGCAACTCGCGCGAATCGTGATGGCGCTTGATGGAGTGAATCCAGCAAATGTCTGCACATGGGGTGGATCACAGGGCGGCGCGTTGTCGATTGCGTGTGCTTCACTGGAGCCGAGGATTCGGCGCTGTGTTTCAGTTTTTCCATTTTTGTCTGACTTCCGGCGAGTTTGGGAGATGGATTTGGACAAGGACGCCTACGGGGAGCTGCGCACGTATCTCAGGCACTTTGATCCATGCCATGAGCGGATCGACGAAATGTTCCATCGGTTGGGTTACATCGATATTCAAAATCTGGCATCGAGGATTCAAGCTGATGTCCTCATGGGGCTCTCGTTGATGGATACGATTTGCCCGCCATCCACGCAATTCGCTGTCTTCAACAAAATCCAGTCGCACAAGATCCCGGTCATTTATCCGGACTTCGGACACGAGGGGTTGCCGGGATTTGACGACCGGGCATTTCAGTTCGTGCTCGACCTGACTGAGTAAGCAAGCGCTGCGAATCGAAGGTCTGCCGTGGTCGTCGCCGTTTTGACTTGAGACTCGGATCAGGACGATGTTGTATCTCGTCTGCCACCTGTCTCGGCGATGGCGGGAAATTCTCTTTCCCGTAGCCGGTTAACGAAGCGCGTCGATGCCTCATCAGTGCGCCACAGATTAAACTAACCATCTATCATAGCCGAGGTTACACCCCGGCCCACGGACCATGACTACCACAAATCCCTCAGTCGGCGCGGTATCGCAATTCATCGCTAAGCATTTTCGTCATTTCAACGCGGCCTCGCTAAAAGATGCGGCCGACGGCTACCGGCTCCATTTGGACTCGGGCGGAAAAATGCTCGTCACATTGGCTGGTGCCATGAGCACCGCGGAGCTCGGACTCTCGCTCGCAGAGATGATCCGCCAGGACAAAGTGCATGCGATTTGCTGCACCGGCGCGAACCTCGAAGAGGATGTTTTTAACCTCGTGGCTCACGATTTTTACGAGCGCGTTCCGAACTATCGTGACCTTACGCCAGCCGATGAACAAGCGCTGCTCGACCGGCACATGAACCGAGTCACCGACACGTGCATCCCCGAAATGGAAGCAATGCGGCGGATCGAAAAAGCCGTCCTTGCCGAGTGGATTGCTGCTGATGCAGCCGGCGAGCGGCGTTTCCCGCACGAGTTTATGTATCGCATCCTCCTCAAAGGGGAATTGGAGACACAAATCGACCCGGCGAACTCGTGGCTCCTCGCCGCCGCCCAAAAGAACCTCCCGATGTTCGTTCCCGGTTGGGAAGACTCGACACTTGGAAACATGTTCACGGGACATTGCATCAGCGGGGATGTGAAAAATGTCCATACCGTCCGCACCGGCATCGAGACCATGATGGCTCTTGCTGCATGGTATGAGGGTAATGCTCGTCCAATGGGTGACCTTGGAACGATCGGGTTTTTCCAAATTGGCGGCGGAATCGCGGGTGATTTTCCGATTTGCGTCGTTCCGATGCTGCACCAAGATCTTCAACGCCCCGAGGTGCCGCTCTGGGGGTATTTTTGCCAGATCAGCGATTCGACCACTAGCTATGGCAGCTACTCGGGGGCAGTGCCGAATGAGAAAATCACATGGGGTAAGCTCGGTGTGCAGACGCCGAAGTTTGTCATCGAATCCGATGCCTCAATCGTTGCTCCGTTGATCTTTGCTAGCGTGCTAGGTTGGTAAGCTCCCTCAGCGCGAAAAAAAGCGGCGATTACATTTTCGAGGTGGATGCCTCGTCAAGTAACCGCCGCTTTTTGTTTTCGTTAATAAAAACTAACCGGGAGTCTACGATCCCCGAGATAGTCAATCCGCAGTCCCGATCGCTATGAACGAATTACTGTGCAATAGGTCGAGTGGCTGCTGTCAGCAGTATCACTAATTGAACGACGGAGTTTCAGCGTGATGCACTTCGGCTGTTGCCTCGGGAGTGACAGCTGCAGGGGCTAGTGATCCAGCCGGGAGGAGAGAATATCTTGCACCCGCAAGCTTTGTGATGCCTTCGATCTTACGGCCGGTCGTGCTAAACCAAACATGGACGTTTTGGTTTTTGACACCCAATGTTTTAGAGATCTCTTTGACACCCAAGCCATCGACACCCGCCTGCGACAAGAGCGCGATGATTTGTTGTTTGAGATGACCGCGGCGTCCGCGTTTTGCTTTCACGGGCGGGACAACCTTGCTGGACGGTGTCTTACTCACTGCCTTAGCTGAGGATGCAGCCTTGGGTTTAGGAGCGGAAAGGCCCTTTGCTACTGCGTTAATTTTGCTGTCGATAGCTTCGATTTGTTTTGTCAACGAAGCCTTCTGATCTGCGAGTTTTGCCAGTTCGCGAAGGATGTCTGATGATAGTGATGTGATATCCATAAGCCCGAGATGTAATCAATACCTAATCTTTCATCAAGCGCAGATATAAGTTTTTTTGGCGTCATGTTTTTAGCTAGTGACATACTTCGATTGCAAATTGGAGGGCGAATAGGTAGGATTTTCAGATGAATTACACCAACGAGCCCATGGTATTCGAGCCCCTCCCGATGGAACGTGTGTGGGGAGGCCGGCGAATGGAATCTGTTCTGAATAAAAACCTTCCGCATGGCTCACCCATTGGCGAATCATGGGAATTGGTGGATCGGGAAGACGCTCAAAGTGTGGTCCACGAGGGTGGACTACGCGGAATTACGCTGCACGACCTTTGGTTGCATCATAGAAAAGAGGTCTTCGGTGATTCCTATGTCCAACACCCAGCACCTAGGTTTCCCATCTTAGTTAAGATCCTGGACGCCCGAGATCGTCTGTCTGTTCAGGTTCATCCGCCAGCACATTTGGCCGCAGCGATGCAAGGTGAGCCAAAAACGGAGATGTGGTATCTTTTGGATACCCAGCCTGCGGCGGCGGTTTTTTCCGGATTGAAGCGAGGAACGACGAGGGAACTATTCGAAGCCGCGCTTGTGACCGGGGAGGTGGAACAGCTGCTGCATCGGTTGCCCGTGAGCCGGGGTGATAGTATCTTCATTCCAAGCGGCAGGGTGCATGCGATTGCTGAGGGATGCCTCATCGTGGAAGTGCAGCAAAATAGTGATACCACGTATCGCGTCTTCGACTGGAATCGGACCGGCTTGGATGGAAAACCGCGAGCCCTCCACATTGGCGAGTCGATGGTGTCGATTGATTTCGATGATTTTGAACCCGAACTCAATGTTACAAATGGCGAGGCCGTTTCGTCCTGCGCGTATTTCGATGTCGAAAGGTGGTCGATCGATTCCGACAGAGCCGCAACTGAGGATGGGAAGTTCGCCTTTTTCTCAGTGACGAATGGGCATGTCGCTTGCGGGACTCATGTCTTTGCAAGGGGAGAGATGTTTCTTGTGCCAGCTGCGTTTCAAAACGCAATGCTGCGTCCGAGTGGGGGAACTGCCGAGGTACTGAGAACCACGCTTCCTGTGCCTGCCTGATGCGCCGAGGCCAAGCAGAAGAACTAACGGTGGCCGGTTTTACTTTTTGAGCAAGTCCCGGATTTCTTCGAGAAGAACCTCAGAGCGTGGTGCCTCTGCTACTGGCTCGGGCGTCGCCTTTTCCTCGCGTTTGATCCGGTTGATGACCTTCACGAGCGCGAAAATGCAGGCTGCCACAATGAGGAAATATATCACCGTGTTGATGAAGCTCCCGTAGGCGATAATCGGGGCGGATGCGGCCTGTGCTTCCGCGAGTGTCGCGTAAGACTTGCCGTCGAGGGAAAAATACAAATCCGCAAAGTTGACGCCCTTAGTTAGTAGTCCGATGGGCGGCATCACGATGTCGTTCACAAGGGACGTGACGATTTTGCCGAAGGCTGCACCGATGATCACACCGACCGCGAGGTCGATCACATTGCCACGGGCGATAAATTCTTTGAATTCCTGGACTAGTTTCATGATGGTGGTGAGTTAAGTTGAGCGTAGAGTGCGTGCATAGACTGAATTGTTGAAGCAATTTTTTCGCGGAGGGAGATCGGGGCGATCACTTCTGCGTGACTGCCCCATCCGAGAATCCAGTTTTCGAGGTCCGGTGCAATCGTGACATCCAGCGTCAGGATCGAGCTTCCATCCGGTCCGACAGACTGGCGTTGCGAGGTGTGCCACGTCCGTTCGGCGGCGAGTCGCGATGCGAACGGATCAAGCTGGATGACCACTTGTTCGATCACGCCGCTTTGAAACGCCGAAAAACTCCCGTCAAACATTTCAGCCACCGAGAAATCGTCCGGTTTTTCAAAAGCCCGCCCGGTGTCGCTAGCTTCTGAGAGCCGTGTGAGGGCAAATGTCCGCATCGCATCCCGATCCAGATCCCTAGCGATGAGATACCACTGGTTCGCGAGACAACCGAGATGATACGGCTCTACGCGGCGCGGTTCGCTCACCTCGCGGTGCAGGGGTTGGTAGCGGAATGTGGTTTCGTGCTGGTGCAACGTCGCGCTGGCCAAGACCTGAAACGTGTCGAGTTCCGCCTCAGCCAACCCCTGTGGACGAAAGGAAATCGCCTCGACCAACTCGTGAATCGCGATGCCACTGCTACCCTGCAAACCCTCTGCCAACTTCGTGAATGCCGAATGCAGCGGTTTTTCAAATGCCGTGCCGCGATACTGCTCAACCGCCTTTTGCGCAATCAGCAGCGCCACCAACTCACCATCACTAACCTGCACCGTCGGAAACTGACGCACCGGATCCGTGTAGTAAAATCCATGCCGTACCGAATGGTAAGCGATCGGCAATGCCAATTGATCCCGCATGAAATCAATATCCCTCTGAATCGTCTTCGCCGAGACCTCCAGCTCCGTCGCGATGCCCGAGCAGTTCGGATACCGCTCTTTCATCAACAGCCCGTGAATCGCCAGCATCCTCGCCATCGGCGGGCGGGAACTGCGTCCACCAGATGGAACCGCAGGACGAAACTTTTTTTCGGTTTTTTTGATTTTCCGAGGCATAGGACAGCTAGTGTCCCACCCGGGCTGTCAGAGTCAAGGGCGTTATGAAAACCATTACCTCACTCCTCAAGTCACTCAAATCCTCACGCAACCCACACTACCAACAGCTCGAACTCCCGCTGTCAGGTCGCGCGCTCACTCGGAGCGAACGCATCACCGTCGCCCGCCTCCAACGCCTGCGCGAGCGGATTTCCATGTTGTGAAATGATGGGTCGCTCCGCACCCCCGGCGTCTCCGGCTATCAGAAAAGTGCGTTCTGGATGGTGAGCGGGCCAATGGAGTGCCCGTGTTGAAAACCCTATGACAAATGGGTTTGAGCCCCGCGGGCAATCGCGGAGGCAAGCACAAGTTGTCGGAAGATCGAAAACCGTAGCGTGCATGGATCGCAATCGCACTAGTCACGACTTCACTCCGAGGCAATTTGAAACGAGTCCAGAGCTTGAGGGAACGACAGTCCGAGAGATCTTGTGAATTCGATGGGACGTGGAACCGGTGCAGGGCTACAGAAGTAAATTCTTGGACAACGTGCCACCTAAAGACCAACCGGAACCGGCGAGTGGCTTCTTAGCGATCGCTCGCCATCCCGGAGACCCTTGGTCGGAGCTGTAAACCGAAACGTTGGTGTCTAAAACAAAACATCAGCGGGTATTCATTTCCTCTCGTGATGGCTTTCCATCCGAGCCCATGTATCGGATGCGCAAAGCAAGAGCCTTTAACTGCTGCTCAGATTCTTTTTGTTTCACAACGTCGCAGAGCCATTGGCGAAAGCGCGAATTCACTGTGGATTTTTGCAGCCGTACCCACTCCCGAGCTTGCTCGATACGCTCTTCAGCCGCGCTCAGAGCCACCTCCACACTTCAATAATGCACGCAGTTTTCGTGTCAAAAGCGTTGGATTTGAGCAGTCGAAAAACAGCCTGCTCCCTCAGGTTTTCAATGTGACGCAACGCGCATTCCCGACAGATTGATAAAAAAGCTTGCGTTCTGTAGCGCAAAAGAAATACACAAACAGCAACTGAATTCCCAAGTGTTTCTTCCGGTGTGAATGCCGGTGGTACCACCGGATCAGCCTCCCCCAAGAAAAACAACGATCCAGTCCGAGTCCCCCCAGGTTCCCGAATTGGCTCTCCACCCCCCCTAACGAGCCCTATGAAGAAGGCCATCCTACGCCGTTCCGTGCTGCGGTCCGCGACCGCTGCGTTCACCCTCGTCACGTCTCTCCTTATCGCCAGCCACCGGGGCGATGCGGCAAGCCTTTCATGGGATGCCAACCCGGTTTCCCCCGGTAACCAGGATGGCGGCGGCGTCTGGTCCCTGCAGGGAACGAACTGGAATGCCTCGACAGCGGCGTGGACGAACCTCCCGGCGGACGTGGCGGTGTTCGGGGCCGCCTCCGGCGCAGCGGGTGAAGTGACGGTGCCCGCTGACGTGATCGCAAACAATCTTACTTTCCAAGCGACCGGCAGCGGCGTGTACGTGATCCGGGGCACGGGGGGCGTGCTTCGCACTGGCAACGCCACGAGCGGCACGCTCAGTGTGCTCGCCGACGCCGAACTCGCGATTCCGGTGGCAGTCTCGGCGAACCACTCGCTGACGAAGACAGGGAATGCCACGCTAACGCTCTCGGGCACTTCGCCGTCCACCTTCGCTGCCTTGCGGGTCGGAGCCGGAACCGTCGTCCTTTCCGGGGCGGGGGGCTCGTTTGTTCATCCGACGATGATGGCCGGTCCGCTCGCCAACACGTCAAACACATCGCTCATCCGCGTCACGTCCGGCAATTGGACGTCCGGCGAACTCGGCACCAATAACACGAACGGCTCGTTCCGCGGCACGCTGGAGGTGACCGGTGGCGCGATTTCGTTTACGAATTCGCGCTACGTGGGCGAGCCCGCCGGGCGGTCGCGGATCATCGTGAGCGGAGGCTCGTTGACATTTTTGCAATCGGGCGGTGTGAATCCGCAATTCGGTCCCGGCAGCGCCGTGAGCGCGACGGCGGGTCCGGCTACTGTCGAGGTGCAGGGCGGTCTGCTCGACGTTGCCTCCAGTGTCGCAAACACGGTGGGCGGTGCATGGAGCGGCCAAGTGCTTGTCTCAGGCGGGGAAGCCCGCATCGGTGTCGCGAACGGACCTCTGGGCACAGCTCGCGACCTTCGCATCGGCGGCAGCACGGCGAACTCGCGTTCCGCGGTGCATCTCACGGGTGGAACGTTGACTATCGCGGGAACAATCTCCGCCCCGGCGGCGGCTGGGACCGGTGGCATGAACAACCTCAACCTCCGGGGCGGTGTGCTAGCTGCCGCAGGCATCGCCACGGCGAACCTCGGCAGCACCTCGAACGCGACGAATCCCGTGGCGGATTCCGTGATGCCGGGCGTGCTTGTCAATCATGCGACGACCCTCGCACCTGGTGGGCGTAACATAGCCGGACGCACCGTGATCACCGGGTCACTCCAAGTGCTCGGCGGCGGGGTGGATGTCGACGTGCGCGGGCTAGTGCAGGCGAATGCCTTCCGCGCGGGAGACCATGATTTTCTGAGCATCACCGGCAATGCAACCCTCGGCGCCAACCTCTCGGTGGGTGTCGGACTCTACACGCCGGGCGGCACGGATTCCTTCACCGTACTCACGGCTGGATCGCTCTCTGGAGCCTTTGCGAACGTGGCCTTCGGCTCGCGTCTCCTCACCGCCGATGAACGCGGCACCTTCGAGGTCGCACGCGTGGGGAATTCGGTCGTTGTCCGCAACTGGGTCGCCACGCCGCCACCTTCGCTCGGTCAAGCTCCGCAGAATACCGAAGCCTCAATAGGCGGCAATGCCACTTTCACCGCCTCGGCCACGGGTGCCGGGACAATCACCTACCAGTGGTATCGCCTAGTGGCCGGTTCATGGGTCGCCGTGCCGGGAGCCACGGGAGCCTCGCTCTCGGTGGGTCCGGTGTCTGCAGGTGACTCCGGCACACAATACGGAGTCGTCGCCACTAATGCAGGCGGCTCGACTGCTACGGTCGGCGCAGCGCTGACCGTGCGCACCCCGCCGGTCGTCGTGCAGAGCCCGGCGGCCGCCTCGACGATCGAGGGGACGTCGGTCACGTTCACGGCGAATGCCACCGCGTATCCCGCCGCGACGGTGCAGTGGTATGCGAACTCGGGCTCCGGATTCGAGCCTGTCGCGGGAGGCACTTCCGCGAGCCTCGTCGTCACGCCGGTGAAGGCGCAGGACGGCACTCATTACAAGGCGGTCTTCACGAACTCCGAAGGTAGCACGGACTCAGCGCCCGCCTTGCTTTCCGTCGATTGGAATGACGTCTACAACATCACCTACACGCTCGAGGAGACGGGGCCGCGCCAGCCGGTGTTCGATTACGCAGGCGTGCGCAGGTTCTCTCCGGCTCCTGCAATCGGGGTGCATCCGCGCATCTATTTCGGACCCGATGAACTACCGGCAATCCGGTCACGGCTCCGCACGACAGCACCCGGGCTCGATGCGATGAAGCAAGTCGGGGCCTACACGAAGATCCTCGAACTCGGTGGCACGGCCTACGACCGTAACGCCGCCTACGCTAAAGACTCGAGCGGCACCGCCCGCATCAGCAATGTCGGCTTATTCGACCGCAAGGCCGGCTACGATGCACTCGCGCTCGGCAATGCCACGATCGCCAATGCGTATGACGGCACCGGCCGCGGAGTGCTGGGTGGATTGATGAGCATCGAAGCCTTTGAGTGCCTCATTAATGCCGACATCGACCCCGTCGGCACGTCGGCCCGGCTGACGAAGCTCGCCCGGGCGATGGAAGTGTGGGCGGCGTCGAAGCTATCCGACCCCGCACTCAACCATGCAAACCGTCAACTCCTCGGAGGTGCGGCGTTCAGCATCGCCTACGACCTCGCCTACAATGCCATGACCCCGACCCAGCGCGACACGGTCCGCCAGGCCGTCGCCAAGATCGCCCCGAAGGCGGGGGAAATCTGGGGCGTGGGCATCACGCCGGCCGCGCTGACATCGAACTGGGCTGCGCTGAATGCGTATCAGGTTCCGATGCTCCTTGCGTTTGAGGGCGAGCCCGGCTTCGACGAGGCCCGCGTGCATGAATTTGCCGAGGTCTATTACAACTTCCTGACCTACGGCTACCATCCCTCGGGAACGATCTACGAAGGCGAAGGCAAAGGTTGGGTTTTCGCCACCGAAGTCATCCCCCTTGCTAAGCGCGGCTACAACTTCTTCGGACATCCGCATATGCGGGCGTTCGCGAAGAACCGCCTGCTCTCGATGCTTCAGCCCTACGGTTACGGCTTCACGCTTGGCGATACGCTGGGCGGCAGCGGGACCGTTCCGATCTTCGGACGGGCCAAGATTCAATACGAAGATGCCGTCGGCCTGCGCTACGTCTATCCCGACATGCCGGAGATCGACTTCGTCTGGCGTAACATGATCGAGAAAAACGGGACCTATGACTTCATTCCGTGCTCGCCCCGTGGCGGCTACGGCACGAACCTCCTCCAGGCGGCTGTCTTTGCGCTGCCGTTCTCTCCGCTCACATGGTCGCAGCAATCCGCCCAGGTCCAGAAACCCGCATTCATCGCGGCGGACCGCGGCCTCGTGGACATGCGAAGCGCGGTGGACAATCCGAACGCCATGCAGCTCCAGTTCTTCTGCCGGCAAAACATGGGCGGGCACACGTATGCGGACAGAAACTCGTTTGCGCTGAGTGCGCTCGGCCGCTTGTGGGTCCGCGTCGTGTCCAGCGGCAACAGCGTGTTCCTCGGCGAGTCGCGACTCATGAGCATGCCGCTCGTCAACGGCCTCGGAGTGAAGACCAATCCGAAGGAAGGCCAAAAGGCGCGCCAGCCCCAGCGGCTCGCCGCTGTGGTGGACAATCCGCTAGCGACCTTTGCGACGGGTGACGCCACCTACGCCTACTCGTGGGAATACGACTGGTCGGCCACGCAGAATGCCACGACGTCGGAGACGGCGACGGTGCCGAGCGGATGGAGCCGCGTCACGGAGACCTACAACTCCTTCCTTCGCGATCCGATAGCCGATCTTCACTATAATATCCCATTCTACAAATACCCGGCGTGGAATGCCGTGGGGAAAGTCGAGTTCGTCTTGAAGAAAGCCTACAACCCGCTTCGCCAAGCCTACCGCACGGCGGGCGTGGTGAGAAATGGCTCGTCGCCCTACGCCCTCCTCATCGATGACCTCCAGCGGAACACTAGCAACGCGAATTACACTTGGCTCGCGCAGATCCCGGACGATTTGAGCATCGCCTCGGCCACCGCGTCGAACGGCCAGCGCGACATCATTCTCGCGCCGACCTCCGGCACCGGGCGGCTGCTTGTCCGGTTCCTGCGCGAGACCTCTGCGACGCAGTCTGCTCCGCTCACGGATTTCTCGACGGTTGTGTCGGGTAACACGACCTACTCGTTCAAGCGGCTTGTCGTGAATACAACGGCGGTGAGTCCGGGCTGGGTTGTGATTCTCTACCCGCACAATGCGGGAGACGTGCTCCCGGTGACGACCAAGATTTCGCCCACGGTCTATGAAACGGCCATCGGTGCAACCGTCGACCGGCTGACGTTGCATCCGCGCACGACTACCGCAAACGGGAACAGCGTCACCATGACCGAGTTCACGATCGAGCGCGGCGGCAGCGTGATCGTCGATACGCGAAATTCGATCAAGCCCATGGGTTCACCATAGAATCCGTGGCCGTCCCGGCTTTCCCCTATCGCGCTTGGAGTTGTTCAGGCAGAGTTGGGGAATGCCGAGCGGCAGGCCTGAACGGCGGTAAGGTAACGCGGGTTTGGGACACAGTTTCTCTCTATGAGAAACGCCTGCAAGCGTTCATCTAAGTTGCCTTCCGTGAAGAGCGGAACTGATTCCGTATGTCCTGAGAAATTGATAGAACGCACGCTTTTAAGTCTCTGGACACACTATGAATAGAGATGAGGCGCATCACGCCGAACGCTTGGTCGCTAGGTGAGAGATCACCTTACCGATCCGGATTGGTATTATAGTTGCTTCCCGTTTCTGGTATTGCTGTATGCCGACTGAAAGCCGTTCCCAGGTCACCGAGGTGAGTTCCCGTGCGAGTCGTTTGTGGAACCCGGATCTTGCGCCGGTTCCGATGGCTGAGCGGACATGGTCCAAGTGGCACATTGCGGCGCTGTGGGTGGGGATGGCGGTTTGCATTCCGACGTATCAGCTTGCTAGCAGTCTGATAGCAAGCGGCATGAATTGGTGGCAGGCGGTGCTCACCGTGTTGCTTGGAAATGTGATCGTGCTTGTGCCGTTGGCCCTCAACGCACGGGCGGGCACAGCGTATGGCATTCCGTTTCCCGTGTTGCTGCGGAGTTCGTTCGGTGTATTCGGGGCGAATGTCCCGGCGATGCTGCGGGCACTGGTGGCCTGTGGATGGTTTGGAATCCAGACGTGGATCGGCGGCAGCGCGATCCACACGATGCTTGCGGTTGTGTTTGGGTTTGATCCGGCGGAAAAGGTGAACCTTCCGGTATTGGGGATTTCGGCGGGTGAGTTCGCCTGTTTCATGGCGTTTTGGGTTCTGAACATAGCCGTGGTCGTGAAAGGGATCGAATGCATCCGGTGGCTGGAGGCGGTGGGTGCACCGATCCTGATTGTCGTTGGGCTTGGTCTGCTTGCGTGGGCGTGGAGTGCAGCCGATGGATTTGGGCCAATCTTTTCGCAGCCGTCAAAGTTTCAAACGGCGTCGGAGTTTTGGGTGGTATTCGTGCCCGGGCTCACGGCGATGGTCGGGTATTGGGCGACCCTGTCATTGAACATCCCGGACTTCTCGCGGTTTGCAAAATCGCAGAAGGATCAAATGCTCGGGCAGGCGATCGGGTTGCCGGGAACGATGGCATTTTATGCATTCATCGGTGTTGCCACGACGAGTGCGACCATCGTTGTGTTTGGTGAGGCGATTTGGGATCCGGTCACGTTGCTCGGAAAGTTTAAAAACCCGTGGATCGTGCTTCCGGGATTGGCGGCGCTAGTGATCGCGACCCTCACCACCAACATCGCGGCGAACGTGGTGTCACCAGCCAATGATTTTTCGAATCTCTGGCCGGGAAAAATCTCGTTCAAGATGGGCGGTGTGATCGCTGGACTGATTGGAATCGTGATTATGCCATGGCACTTAGTCGCAGATCCCACCGGATATATTTTCAAGTGGCTGATCGGATACAGCGCCTTACTGGGGCCGATAGGCGGGGTGATGATCGCCGACTACTTTCTGGTTCGGAGGCAAAAACTCGATGCGGACGCGCTCTACGACGAGCGTGGAATTTATCGCTTCACGAATGGGTTTTCCGTCGGTGCGTTGAGCGCGCTAGCCCTTGGGGTCTTGCCTCACTTGCCCGGATTCCTCGTGCAGATTGATGTCCTTCCGAAGGACTCGGTCTCTAGCTTTTTTCGAGCACTTTATAACTTTTCTTGGTTTTCGGGATTCGGAATTGCATTTGCGCTGCATCTAGTTTTTGCGAAGTTAAGAAAACCGTCTGCCGCGACAGACCCATCCTAATAAGTTTATGAAACCTCCGGAATTGCCTGCCTTCGATCACGGCCCGACTACCTACACAGGTCCGTCACTAGACGAAGTGTTGCGACTTAGAAAGTCCCACGTGAACCCGGGGATATTTCATTACTATCAAAAGCCACTCATGATCGTGGAGGGCAGCATGCAATACCTCTACGATGAAACCGGACGGCGGTATTTGGATGCGTTCGGTGGGATCGTCACCGTGAGCGTCGGGCATTGTCATCCGCATGTCGTCTCCGCGCTCAACCGTCAAAACGAACTGCTTCAGCACACAACGACGATTTATCTGCACCCGAACATCTCGGAATACGCGGCACTACTCGCATCCAAGTTTCCGGGAAATTTGAAAGTTTGCTATTTTGTGAATTCCGGATCCGAGGCCAATGACCTCGCGCTCCTCATGGCGCGGGCCTACACCGGGAACTTCGATGTGATCGCGCTGCGCAATTGTTACCACGGCGGATCGCAGTCCACCATGGGCCTCACCTCGCACCACACCTGGAAGTTTAATGTTCCGCACAGCTTCGGCGTGCATCATGCAGTGGCCCCCGATTTGCTTCGTGGCCGCTGGACGGATGCTGAGTCTGGTCCGAAGTATGCGGATGAAATCAAAGAGGTGATCCAGTATGCCACGCCGGGGCGCATTGCAGCATTCATCGCCGAGTCCGTGCAGGGCGTGGGTGGAGCCGTGGTTTTCCCGGATGGATATTTGAAGGCTGCGTATCAGCATGTGCGGGACGCGGGCGGTTTGTGCATCGCCGACGAGGTGCAATCCGGCTTTGGCCGCACTGGCTCGCACTACTGGGGATTTGAAACGCAGGGTGTGATTCCGGACATCGTGACGATGGCAAAAGGGATTGGCAATGGCTTTCCGCTCGCTGCTGTCGTCACCACCCCGGAGATCGCGCAAACCATCGCCGAGCGCATTCATTTTAACACGTACGGCGGAAACCCGATGGCGTGCGCACAAGGCAAGGCGGTGCTTGAAGTGATCGAGTCTGATGGGCTTCAAGCAAACGCCGCTCGCATGGGGGAGCGCTTGCTCGCGGGACTGAACGAGATGGCCAAAAGGTATTCGACCATCGGGCAGGTGCGTGGCATGGGGCTGATGCTTGGCGTTGAGTTCGTGACGGATCGTGAGACCCTTGCCCCCAACAAAGCGCTATGTCTCCATGTGTTCGAACGTGCGCGGGAGCTTGGCTTGCTTCTCGGCAAAGGTGGACTGCATGGAAACGTGTTGCGCATCAAACCGCCAATGTGCATCCACGAGGGCGACGTGGACTTCATGCTCTCGGTTATCGATCTGGCGCTTGGCGAAGCGCACGGCGGTTAGTCGCGCCTTGCGCCTTTGCTCAGCGAGGAGTTCTTTTCAACGCGGCAAGATACTGCGGCGCGTAGCGCATGGACGGCGGCATGGCCGGTAGCAGCTTGGGCAACAGAAGATCCAAGAGTGACCAAGTGGGCGTTTGCAGTTTTGAAGGGGAAAGATTTAGCCGGCGGGCGAGGGGGCTCGGCAAATACTCCAATGTGAGTGCCCGGAATAGCGGAGACAATCTACGCATCGCCCATGGCGCATCGGGTCGAACCACTCCGTTGGCAACATCGGCGCAGATGGGGTCGGAGCCCAGCAAGTCGCTGTGGAGGGTCGCGTTCCAGTACCTGAGAAAGGCGTCCCACGGCGTGGGGATCTCGTCTGGGTCTAAGCCGAACACCTCTGCAAATCGTTGATTCTCTCGCAAAAACTGATCGCGTTCCGTCGCAGTCAACACATCAACGAAACGTTCAAAGTTGGTCAGGCTTCCCATGATGAGCGTAGCTACTACCCATAGTTGTGCTTCAGGATCGAAAGCGGAATACCCCGTTCCTCGCACGGCTGCGTGCGCTCGCGCCACACCCGAGCGAACGGCTTCGACTTCGTTCGAATCGCCGAATGCGACCGTATAAACCGCCTGGAGTGTGCGATGCAATCGTCCGCTGGAATCTGTGCGAAAGCGACTATGCGCAGCTACTCCCCGTGCAACCTGAGGATGAGCGACCTGCAACACCGCCGCCGCGCCGCCACCCAGCAAAACCAATCGTTCCCGGTTGATGCGCCACATTAACGAATCCGGCTCAAATGGAACGAAGGAGGTTTTCATTGCGACCGTCGGAACAAGCAGAGCCTCAAAGTGCGTAGTCTCCAAAATAGCGATCCAGTGAAAGCGTCGCTGCCTTCGCGCGGGATTTTGCCAGCGCAGCTTCCAGCGTCTCCCAGCGTTGAGCAAGCCCAAGCAACTGGAGTAACTCCGGCGCATTAAGAGTGCTTACTGAGCGTTCGGACACGATCGCGCGCAGGCATTCCATCAGGTTCATGCGGGGTGTGAGCGGGGCTAGATCCGACGTATTGCCTGCTTCAAAGGCGGTGATCAAAACGTCGAATTCTCCACGGAGCAGTTCCAGTTCGCGGTGAAGCGAACCATCCATTTTTGCAGCGAGCTCAATCATCACAGGGTCCTGCATCAATCGCATCAGCGCACGCATGCTAGAGGCAGACTCGCGGATAGAGTCGATGAAATCTATCCATCGTGCCTGCTCCCCGTCAGGAACGTCCGGCGTGTCGAGGCGTTTGACCCACGAGCTCATTTCCACTGGGGTGTTGGTGATGATCACGCGCAATGCCTGAATTTTTTCGGGATCCTTCTGCACCGGGAATTCCCGGCAGGAGGATAGAAACTCGATCAGTGCGTATTTCAACTCATGCGGCGGCAACAACGGCCAGACGAGGCGCTGGATCGTCGCGCCGATAATGCATCCTAAAACGATACCAAAAAACACGCCCACGATGCTTTGAAATGGGACCGGCATCTGGGCGTTCAGGCCGAAAGCGGAGCAGACAGCCAGGAGATAGAATTGAAGCCAAAAAGTCGTTCCACCGATTTTGAGCACTGAGTATCCGAAGACGAAAAGGCTGAGAAAAAGAAATGTGTTGGTGACGGCATAGCTCGCCATCATGGGCGCCCCAATTAGCAACCATGCGCAGAATGCCAGCATGACGACGGATGCTGCCGCGACGTATTGAAAACACCTGCGATCTCCCTCTCCTTGGACGTATCCCCGTGAAAGCACGACCATGACCCAGGCTGCGAGTGGAATCATCGAAGCCCCCGGTGGGTTCAGCCAATCGCAGAGCACGAGCGCGATGCACGCGGCTAGGGCGCCTTTAAGTGCGGACCGTAGCCAATATTGGCGCAACCGGGGAGTCCATGTGGAGGTTTCGACGGTCGTGTCACCTGCCGGGGGATTTTCAAGTGCCTCGAAATGCTCGATGACCTTTGAGAGGTGGTAGTGAAAGTCCTCCAGGGTAACGAGCAAGGCCGATGCGGAAACCATCTCTACCGAGGGAGCCCAGTTTTTCGTCTCCCGTGCACTTTGCATCAGGAGGTCGCCCGTCCGATGTTTTGTGTCTTCGATCATTGTGTTCACCCGAAGCATTTCGGCATGGAGGTCATGATTGCTTCCAGCAATCAGGAGGTCCAGAGCACGCAGGAGCTCCTGTTCTATTTCCTGGAGAGACTGACGACAGCCCGGGTGTTCCAGGTTTCCGCTTCCTCCTGTGCGCCGAAGCGCGAAGACACAAAAAAACAACATCGCAATTTCTGGGATTAGTTTGATGTAAACCGGCACCCTGCTTCGAAAGGGTAAACTTTCGGCACCTCCGAAATGCAAGAGCAGGCGCATTCCGGTCAGCGTCATGATGAGGGTGGACTCGATGTGCTGGATCACGCCGGGTTCCGCCTTCGAGTTGCCCACTGCGTCGGCGAACAACGTTCGGATCTCACGAATCGATGTGGCGATTTTCGCTTTGAATTCGATGCGTGCGTAGCGAGGCCAGATCAGGCTGTTTACGAGCAGCGTGGCACCGACTCCGATGGAAACTTCCAGAAAGCGATGCAGTGCGATGGACCATGAGCGGTCTGGGTTGCTCATTCCTGCGCTGACCACCACGAGCGTGGTGAGGGCGCATAGGAAAAATGCGTATGGAAAGCGGTTCCAGCCGAAGAGCCAGGTGCTTACCGTCAGAATCAACGCCAACCCGCCGAGGATGATTAGCATGTTGTCTGCAAAATTCCCAACGAGCAGCATGCCTAGGATACCTCCGATGAGTGTGCCAATTACGCGAAGCAGCCCCTTTTCTCCCATCGACCCGACGTAAGGAGCGAGGGCCAACACGAACACAGTCATCAAAGCCCATGTGGGATTTGGCAGTCGAATGACCTGCGCAACCCACCATGCGAGGAGCGCCGCTAACCCGCACTTGATTCCATGCTGAATCGCAAGGTCGCTAAACACATCGCGTAACCGATCCATCGGCATCGCTATCGGTCTCAGCCACCCGGCGAAGGCATCACGCGTCGTATTCATCGCACGCCGAGCCGCTGAAGAAGCTGACCGATCACGACGGCACTATCAAAATACTCCTCTGCAAGCCGCCGGGCGAGGCGTTGCTGATTAGCAAAATCGCGAATCACCCTCTCACACGCATCAGCTGCCTCATCGATCGACGAGAAAAAGTGGACTCCAGCGCCGGAGGGCAGGAGATCGCCCATGCCGGCATCTTCGAGCACTAGCGGCTTTCCGCAGGCGGCGTAACAGACGCTCCGGTCGCTGAACCAAGCCGTTTGCGAAATCACATATCCGCCCTTGGCCACGGAAAACTCCGCCGCCGAATTCTGCACATACCTTTCGTAGGCGTCGAGGGATCCACAGACCGCCGCTGCGTCAGCAAAGTGCCAGCCTGCTTGGCGAAATGCGGTCAACTCGGTTTCATGTGCGTGGACATGCGTGGCGACCTCCACGGGAGATGAAATGCGAGCGGGCAAGTCGATGAGGTTTTCAAACTGCTCACGTTTTCCGGTGAACCACCGCCCCTTCCACTCGGAGCTCTTATACCCTTCCCAATGGGCCACCGTCGTGAAGCGATCGAACTCGGGTTGGTAGGCGGGCGTCCAATATTTTAAGACGACGGGCGGGAATGATGGAATCCAATCGATCCCGCAAGTCGGAGCAAAACTCCCGGTTTCGCCGAGCCGCTGGCCGACAGTGACGAAGCGGTCGTGCCCGGCAAAATTCATGTCGCATTGGTAGCTATCCACCCACACCTGAGTGAATGCCGGGTCAGCATCAAGATACACGCGGCATGCATTGGGAAACGTGATCACACCTTCCCGAAAGTGCCCCGAGAGATTCAAAAAAACTTCAGCCTCGGCAGCAAATTTGCGCAGCGCGGGTAAGTCGTCGTCGCAATCATCGATCAGCAATGTGGCTCGACCATGTAATCCGAACCGCTCGACCACGTGCTGCCACGCCGCAACATTTGCGCTGGTCGCAGGGGCACTGGGAGTCCAATCCGCATGGACGCAGGCATCTGAGCGCATCGACTCAACCATCCAGACGTCCCATCCGGCTTCCTTGAACCCAAGGACCCAGCTCAAGCTGAACCACATGTTTCCCGCTGCCGCGATCGGCTGTGCCGCCAATCCGACTGCTATCACAATTTTACGTGCCATCGATTCGGAGCATGCCGGAAAATTCCCCGGGAGTCAGTTTGCAAATGCAAAAGTTTGGAATCCGCCTCGATCCGCAGGCGCCGGGAGATTCTATCGGGACGTATCAATCGGAACTTTCCTACGTGACGGTCTTACGTATGGTGGCGCAGGGTAATGAAAACGCATTTGGTATTTGGGCTGCTGGTCGCGGTGTTGCTCGTCATCGTGATTGGCAGCAAGCGGCAGGAGTCGTTTGAGTTTGAGGATGTCGTGAGTCTGGCGGAGCAGATGGCTCGGGAGAACTACATGTCGGCGGTTCCGACGGTGCCGGAGACGTTGCGCGGGCTGAACTACGACCAGATGCGCGATATCCGATGGAAAAACGAACGCACGCTTTGGCGGCGGGAGGGGCTTCCATTTCAGGCGCGATTTTATCATGCCGGCGCAACGAAAGATAATCCGGTGCAGATCTACGTGCTGCCGGACAGCCCCGGCGAACCGCTGCGGTATTCGCAGGAGTTTTTTGATTTTGGAAACAATGTGATCTCGGAAAAGTTTCCCGAGACGCTCGGGTATGCCGGGTTTCGGATTCACTACCCGCTCAACAAACCGGATGTGTTGGATGAGGTCGTTTCATTTCTCGGGGCGTCGTATTTTCGAGCGGTTCCGCGCGGGTTACAATACGGGATCAGCGCGCGAGGTCTCGCGATCGACACCGCGGTCGATGACCGACAGGAGGAATTTCCAGCGTTCACGAAGTTCTGGTTGAAGCGGCCGGATCGCTACTCGGACGAAATGACGATCTACGCACTGCTGGAGGGGCGGAGTGTCACGGGTGCGTATCAATTCGATTTGAAACCGGGGGATGAGATTCGGATGCATGTGACGGCGGTGTTGTATTTCCGGAAAGCGACGGAAAATGTCGGCTACGCCCCGCTTACAAGCATGTATTGGTTCGGTGAGAACACGAGCAACACGTTCGGAGACTTTCGGCCAGAGGTGCACGACTCGGATGGTTTATTGATCCAACGTAGCACCGGCGAATGGCTTTGGAGGCCGCTGGCATGGTCCAAGCAGTTGCAGACGAACGTCTTCACCGACGATCATCCCAAGGGGTTTGGTCTCTTGCAGAGGGATCGTGATTTTAACCACTATCAGGACCTTGAGGCGTTGTATCATAAGCGCCCCGGTGTCTGGATTGAGCCGAAATGGGGCTTCGACAAGGGTGCGGTTCATCTCGTGCAGTTGCCTACGAAAGACGAATACATGGACAATGTGGTTGCATTTTGGAGACCCGCAGAACCTCCGCCCGTCCTAGAGCCTGTCCGTGTCGAATACGTGCTGCGTTGGATTGGTGAAGCAACCGATCTACCCCCTCTGGGGCGCTGCACATACACGCGGGTGGACGATCAAGATAAACTCTACTATCGCCACTACTTTCTGGAATTTGCTGCTCCGCCCGGCGCGGAGTGGAAGCCGGAAGAGGTTCCCGCCGTGGAGGCTGCGTCTTCGACGGATGCGACGATCTCCGATGTGAAGATCGAGTGGAATGATTTTAACAAAACATGGCGTGCGAGCTTTTACGCTAGCAGCCCAAAAAACAACAAACCGCATGAGTTGACGTGCCGGCTCGTAGCGAACGGCAAACCTCTCACGGAAACATGGAGCTACACATGGATGCCGTAGACTGCCAAGCCGCATGGAATGAGGCCACCGAGCGGGTGATGACCTACCTGACGTGTTTACAAATCGGCGGATTTGAACACCGCACGCGCCAGACGTTGCGGATCATCGAAAGGGCTCGAGAGCGGTGTGCGGTCGAGTCGCATGCGCATCCCGTCGAAGTGGCGATGGCTGAGGCCACGAGCGCTCTGAGAACTTGGTATGATGGTGTGCTTCCCGGTGTGCCGCTGGCGGCCGGGGTTGCGGCTATGTTGGCGACTGGCGCTTCGGCGACTTGGCCGGATGCCGTGCTTTCGGAACCAACGCCCGATGGCCTTCGTCGAACGCTGGCCGCTGCGTCGCTTCCGTTGGGGCCGAGTCTTCAGCTCTCCGGTATGAGTGCGAAAGAAATGAATTTCGGAGCACTGGAGACGATTGCGCAGGAAACGTGGCAAAAGTTTGAATGGGGGCCTGTCCTGCGTGCCGCCGCACTTTGGACTGCGATTTTCTTTTTGTGTCTCTTTCTTCACGACTGGTTGTTCCCCGTATGAGTGAGCTTTTCCAACCCACGAAACTCACGTCCGATTTTGTTACATTCCGGCGCGCATCATTTTTTGGAGCGATCCTTGCCACCACAGGCTTGGGCGGATGGCTGCTTTGGCGGACGTTTGAACCCGAGGGGATCTCGGTTCTTGAGGTTTTGCAGATGGTGTTCTTTGTTCTGCTTTTCCAGCAGATTGCCACGGGATTCTGGCTCGTGGTGTTTGGATTTGTGATCACGCTGACGGGTGGCGATCCTGCGCAGATCTCGCGGACGATTTCTGATGACTTACCTCCGCTTGAGGACCCTCCAGCCACGGCTATCGTGCTGCCGATCTACAACGAGGACGTTGATCGGGTTTTTCGCGGGGTCGACGCGATGTGGCGTGCGTTGCAGGAATGTGGGAACTCAAAAGGGTGTGATTTTTTCATCCTGAGCGATTCCAATCGTCCTGAGAATTGGCTGACGGAGGAGATGGCGTGGATCGAATTGTGCCGCAAACTCGACGCGTTTGGACGGATCTTTTACCGGAAGCGAAAGGTGCCTCGGAATAGCAAGAGCGGAAACGTGATGGATTTTTGCCGACGCTGGGGGCTGCGTTACAAATACATGATCGTGATCGATGCCGACAGCGTGATGACCGGGCGTTTGCTGGCGAGACTGGTGGCAATGATGGAACAGAACCCGCGTACCGGGATCATTCAAACGTCGCCGCAACTGGTGATGGGGCGCACGTTTTTCCGCCGGATTCAGCAGTTTGCCTGCAAGTTATACGCCCCGCTTTTTGCTGCGGGTTCCAACTACTGGCATCTGTTTGGAGGCAATTATTGGGGGCACAACGCGATCATCCGCCTGAAACCATTTATGGATTTCTGTGCGCTGCCGGATCTACCGGAGCCGGAACATCATCGGCGGCACATTTTTAGTCACGACACCGTCGAGGCCGCCTTGATGAGGAAGGCAGGTTATGACGTGTGGTTCGCCTACACCGAGGACGGGAGCTACGAAGAAGGGCCGCCGAACCTGAGCAGCAGCCTCGCACGAGACCGGCGTTGGAGCTTGGGGAATCTCCAGCACTTTTGGTTTCTTTTTGCTCCCGGCATCGACTTCGCCAACCGCTTTCATATCTGGATGGGCGTGATGGCATATCTGTCTTCGCCGCTTTGGCTCTTGTTTCTGATTACTGGGATGATTGATCTAGCACTTAAGAATCAATTTTCGCTGCTTGCAGCGTTACCGGTGAGTAGCATGCTTCCGGCAGGTGGTGCGTTACCGATTCTGCTCGTGGCGACGTTATTCGTTCTTTTTGTGCCGAAATTGCTGGCATTGATGCTGGCGTTGCCCCGTGCGCGGCAATTGGGCGGAATCAGCCGCTTGGTGGCATCGACATTGATCGAAACACTCGTTTGGACCCTGCTGGCGCCTGCCGTGATGATTTACTACACCCAATTTGTGGTGATGAACTTAGCCGGATTGCGAATCCATTGGAATGCCCAGAATCGATCCGACGACTACGGCCCAACGTTTCTAGAATGCTGCCGGGATTTCTGGCTGCCGCCGGTTTTTGGGGTTGCAGCGACAGCTGCTGTGTGGACGTGGTCTCCGATGGAGCTTCCGTGGCTCAGTCCGATTTTGGCGGGCTGGTTGCTCGCACCGGTTATGGCTTGGCTGACAGCCCAACCATGGCTTGGAGATTGGTGCCGAAGACACGGGCTTTTTCACATCCCGGAGGAGTGTCCTGAAACTCGTCCGATGGAACTTCGATTTGTCGAAGAACCAACGAAGCCGGCGCAGGTGGTGAAGATGCCACTCGCGTATCGGGGGATCATTCGGGCTGTGGCGGATCCGATCACCCATGCCGCGCACGTGACGCTTTTGCGAAAACGGGAATCATCTCCCGCTGCGTCTGCGGCATATCGCCAGTCATTGGGTGATCGCCTGATCGCAGAAGGACCCGAGGCTTTAGACTCGCAGCAAATCTTTGCTCTCCTTTGGGATGCAGACGCGCTCCGTCAAATTCATTTTAGATTGTGGGCTTTGCCTGCGGGCCAGTTGCATCCCGTATGGAGAGACTGCCTAGCTGAAATACAAAGCCGATCAATGTAGATATTGATTCAGTTCCAGATTGGGTCGCGTCTAGTCGGACACCCCGTGCGGATTCTTGGTGGCTAGTTCTCGGGATACTTTCGTCGGTTTACCCTAGTATGCAGACCTCGGCGGCATAAGAACATGGTGCGCGGTCCGCAAAAAAATGTAGAAGTCGAGCAGGAGCGAATAGTTTTCGATATATTCAATGTCGCACTCGACCCGAGAGCGAATGTCTTCTTCCGTGCGAGCCTCGCCGCGGTATCCTCGGATCTGTGCGAGTCCAGTGATGCCTGGCTTTACCAGCGATCTCACATGGTATGACTGGAAGATCCTTTCGAACTGAGCATTGTGCTCGAGCATGTGTGGGCGGGGCCCGATGAGGCTCATGTCTCCGACTAAGACGTTGATGAACTGGGGGAATTCGTCGAGGCTTGCGCGGCGTAAAAAACGCCCAAATGGAAAGACCCGAGCGTCGTCCGCGGAAGCCTGCCGGGCCGGGTCGTCGTTGACGCAGTTCATTGAACGGAATTTCAAAATTTCGAACGGTTGATTGGATATCCCATCGCGCCACTGACGGAAGAACAGCGGGCCTGGTGATTGGATGCGGTGCATGATTGCGACAATGACAGCCAATGGAGGAATGACGAAGACGACTAACGGAAGCGCGATCAGCACGTCCATTGAGCGCTTCAAAACTCGGACTAGCGGATCCTGAAGCGGCTCCGAGCGCACGGTAATGAAGTCCAATCCGTAGTGATGCACGTATTGCAGGCTGTGCTGATACTTCTCTGCGAGCGTATTTACCGTGATTACGCGGGCACCTCGGGCTTCTGCGAGATTCATAATTTCGCTGAGGTTTTCCTTTCGTTCAGGAACCTCCAGCAACAAGACCAGTTTGACATCGTGTTCGACAATGGTCCGATCCAAGTCGCTGATTTTGCCGAGCACTGGAACACGATAGACGGACTTTCGATCCGTGTCGTCTGCGAGGAGACCCGCAATCTGAAAACCGAAACGTGTCATTCGCGAGACCCAGCGATTCATGCGTTTGACGCGTTTGCTCGGCCCTACGAAAATCACCTTGATCTGATACTTCCCTTGAAAGAAAAACTGACTCAGAATTGCGGGCAGAACCGAATTCGCGGCGGCCATCGCCAGGGCCGTTACCGGAATCAAGGCGAAAAGAAATATCCGCGATATGTTTAGATCCTGAAGCAACAGGAGTGTTACACCTATCACCGCGCCGACGTAGAGGGCCTGAGTAAGTCCTAGTTTGGCCGCTCGAAAGACGTCTCGCGAGATGAGCTCTAGCCGACCAGTCGAAGCTTGAAACTTCTGAATGCACAAGCCAACTAGAACGAGCAAATTGTAACGGATGTAAATGTCAGGTCGCAGGTCCGTGCTTCCATGCACTGTCACGTTAACGATGATCCAGAGTAACCAGAACGTCAACGTTGCGACCGCACAGGAGGCGATGAAAACCGCGTTTTCGAAGCCCTTGGTCCTTGATTGAATCATTCCGAGATTACCTCAGGCACTGAGTGTTTAGTCTGGGCGGAGCGATGGATTCGAGTGTGCATAGTTTGCGAAAATTGGATAATAGTGGGAAAAGTCGAGGTTTCGACGTTTCATGTGTATTCCGGTGGGGGTAGGTTTTTGCCGTGCCGCGCCACGATTCCGAGAAGTCGCAACGCTTTCCAGTAGCGGATTCCGAAGCGCTTGGGATCCTGAAAAATCCTCAAAATCCACCCCATATAAAACCGGTCTGCCCATGGGGGAATGCTCGCTTGCGCTCCTGTGAGGAACGCGATGGCAGCCCCAGTGCACAGAATCGCAGGCCGGTAAGGTAGATTTTCCTTCAGGTAAAGCCCGAGTTGTTCCTGCACTCCACTGCCAATATTGACGAACACATACTTAGGAGTTCGCTGGCTGATCATTTCGAGCAAGACTGGGTCCTCCACAGTTCCATCGGGTCCGAGTTTGCCACGATAGTACGGTGCCACGTAGCAATCGTCGCGCGAAACATCCGGCAGGCAATTTTCGCGGAGCCACGATAGATTATTCTCCATGTCGCTCTCGGACGGCATAACCCAAAACGTTGCCGCTGCCGGACGTAGACCCGGCTGAGCAAGCAGGTCTTGAACTAAACGGAGACCAGAATAGCGATGAAGCCAATTCCGGGGAGCAAGCACATGGAGGAAATTCCAAACGATTACCATGAAACCGCTGTCCGGAATCACAAAATCCGACTCAAGCAGCGCACGCCGGTAAACCGGGATGCGTACGAGGTCAAGTGCTAGTCCTGGCCCGGATGGAACCGATACCAATCCGCCTTTGCTGTGAAGGATAGGCAACAGCTGGTCGCGCGCTGTGAAAAACTTAATTCCAAGAATTTTCACTCGTTCGTCAATCTCCCGCGTAACATTACCGAAGGATGGCGAGTTGGGTTAATTCCGGTCAAACGAAATCGTTCGTTTTTGACCCGCAACAGGGAGTTCGAGCCGTGTATTATGCTTAGGGTTTCGCCAATCGTTCGGCCTCGGACGTGAACCTTACCTTGAAAATCTACAGATCCGTGGCAGGATGAAAGCAATGTCACTTATCACCGAAGGAAACATCCAATACCGGATGGGCAACGAGAAGCTGATCCGAATCTCCGAGGCTGCCAGTCGGAAGCTGCGTGGGCTTTTGGAAAAGCAAGGGCGTCCCACGGGTGCACTCCGGGTGGCCGTGATTGGAGGGGGATGCTCCGGTTTGCAGTATAAGATGGATCTGACCGATGGACCCGCAAACCGCGACATCATGGTTGAAAGCCAAGCGGTTCGAGTGTTGATTGACCCCAAGAGTGCGCTTTTCGTCAGTGGTTCGGAACTAGACTTCAGCGATGACCTGCAGAAGGGGGGCTTTAAAGTCACCAACCCGAATGCAGTCGCTCATTGCTCTTGTGGTGAGAGCTTTTCTGCGTAACAAACCCAACTAACGTTCTTGTTCGCTCACGAACCAATCTTCGACGCGCTTTCGAGCCCACGGGGTTTTTCTCAGGAACGTCAGACTGGATTTGATAGACGGATCATACTGAAAACAACGGATCGGGATGTGGTCCCCCATCGACTCCCAGCCGTGGCGGGTGACCAGTTCGTTGAGGATTTGCTCGAGCGTGATGCCATGAAGTGGATTGTTGGGCTGACTGGACGGCTCGGGCATGAGGTTTTGAAGGTTTTCGGTTGGAATCGTGCGTGGTTCGCTGTTTGCGTTCAAGTCGGATCCCAAATATGCGGAGTGTGATCACTTTTCCTCAACGGCCGTGTGCATGTGTGATTGCCCTGCTGATGATAGGGTGCTCCATTGACGGGATGACATCTGAAGCGAACGATGCGATCCCAGTTCCGACGGAAGGATCATCCGCCCTGGGCTTTCGCCAAGAGTTGGCGCAGCCATGGAATCAAAAGCCGGATCCGAAGCTGCAACCCGGCGTTGTCCGCATGACTTGGACTCGGGATGCTTTGATAGTCGAGGCAAATCTGGTCGACGTCGAAGTGATGACGAAGGCTGCACGAGACAACGAAATGTTTTGGTCCTTGGGCGATACCTTTGAAATTTTCCTAAAGCTCTCTGCCGAACCAGCTATTGCGGAACTGCACGTGGCTCCGAATAACAAACGATTGCATCTAGCGTTGCCGGGGCCTCGCGGACGTCGCACCCCGAAAAGTCGCCCGCTCCCGTTTGAGGAAATGTGCGTGTCTCCCGTGGGGTTTACTAGCGCCGTCACGCTCACTGCCAATGGCTGGACTGTGAGGGCAATGATTCCATCATCCGTTCTTGGCCTGGCCGAGTTCTCGCGTGGTCAGTACCTACGGGTCAGCTTTTGCCGGTATGACGCAACGTCCGGACAGAAGCCCGTTCTATCGACTACGGCGAGTCACCCCGTGATTGATTTTCATCGTCCTGAGGAGTGGGCTCTCGTCGTTCTTGAATAGCTCTGGGTCAGATGTTTTCGCTGTTATCGGGCGAAGGCAGCGAAAGGATGCGTGTACGTTTTTCTTTGTACGACAGTGCGTGGAAACAACGGATTTCATCGACCCGTCGAGACGTGGCCAAAGACTCGAGATAGCGCGTGTAGGATGCCGCTAGATATGTCGTTTCCATATAGCGACCACGTAGTGAATCGTCGGAGTAGCTGCTCGGGCTGATTGATTCAAACAAATGGAACTGGAGCCATTTTCGGTCTTGTCGGTTGATGGGCTTTGGTTTTCTGAAGAATGCCATGAACAACACAAGCACAAGGTAGGTGTCTACCCGCGCCTGAAGCTCCAGATTCCGGCAGTAATCCTCAGACCGATTCGGAATTTCACCCCGTTGAAAAGCAAGTGCTGCATGGAGGGCGTGGTTGATTTCCTCCACGAATGCGATGAGCTCCTGGATGTTGTTGTCAGTCAGGCCTGCGCGCGGGTCGTGTTCTTCGAGCTTTGCTATCAGCCACTCAGAAAAGTAGATCCCGATCCGTAGCTGCCCGTCCGCAGCCCGCAGAAACGTGCGTGCGTAATCCGCCAATTCTGCGCATTGGGCACCGGCAAGTGCTGCGAGCTGCCTGCTCCGTCTGGAATCTACCAAACAATCTTCCAAGTTGACTCCAACACTCGTGTAGGTGCGCTCAAATAGTGCTTGAATCTGGCTAAAAAGCGTGGGGTCCGCGTTCATCCGAGTATGGGAAGTGATGGCGCAGTGTCCATGTGGAGTATGCGTTTCGTTAGTTCATTCAAAGCCACCCGCGCCTCATGAAATCCATCAGCAATCTCCCGGTAAATGCCGTGTAAATCCAGTCGCTTTGCGTCTCGATGCTCGGATGCGCTGTGGAAGCTGCTGGTTCCTACCCGTTCATAGAATGAAAGGTCCGGCGCTCCCCGGCGGGCTCGCTTTTCGATGTTTTCCGCAAACAATCCGCTAACGAATAGGGCATAGTTTCCGATATTCGTCCGTAACACGAACGCCTCATGCGGAGACGCTTTATTCAAGGCAATCAGCATATCAGAAACATAACGCAGATCCTCCTGAGTCTCTGGATCTCTGGGCTCCGCGCAACCGCTTCGGCTAAACGACTCGAGCAGAGATGCGATGTAGTCCGTAGCGTCGCGGCTTGATACCCTCGTCTCACGAAGCACTCGGCGACTCATTACGTAAAAATACAATTGCGGCGAAATCGATATTCGTTCCGGGCACTCCAGTATCGCAGACGCCAAAACGTCATGCTCCAACACGGAATCACGCGTCTCGTGATCCGTGAGCAGTTTGTGGAGCGAGGCCGCTCCGCTGCCCTTTGCGTCAAGTGCGCGAACGATAAAATCAAAATCGTCCGCCGTTAGCCGAGCACGACAGTTGGGATGTATCATCTCGGGACCTCCTAGAGAGCATCGCGCATGCCAACCAGATTTGATGCATCTCAAGAATTCCATTGGATTCTGCTGCATCGCTCTGGATGTGGATACTAGCGGAGGTATGACTGACTACGTGAAGACCATGAAATTCCGCACGATGGACGCAAACGAGGCCGTCGCATCGGTCGCGTATCGGTGCTCGGAGACGATTGCCATTTACCCGATCACTCCGTCCTCGCCGATGGCCGAGTGGTGTGATGAATGGTCAGCTCACCAACAGCCGAATCTATGGGAAGATGTGCCAGCTGTGGTCCAGATGCAATCCGAGGGCGGGGTGGCTGGTGCGATCCACGGGATGTTGATGACTGGTAGCCTCAGCACCACGTTCACAGCATCCCAAGGGCTTTTGCTCATGATTCCCAATATGTATAAGATTGCCGGGGAGTTGATTCCATTTTGCATGCACGTCACGGCGCGGACAATCGCAACGCATGCGCTCTCGATCTTCGGCGACCACTCCGACGTGATGGCCTGCCGTCAGACCGGATTCGCCATGTTGTGCTCGAATTCAGTCGTTGAGGCGCAGGACATGGCTTGTATTGCCCATGCTGCCACGCTCGAAGGGCGAGTTCCATTTCTCCATTTCTTCGATGGATTTCGGACTTCGCATGAGATTCAAAAAATCGAACCTCTCGATGATGCAGTCGTGCGTGCAATGATGGATGAGCGAGCGATTGCTGCCTATCGCAGCAGGGCACTTACCCCCGATGCGCCTACGCTACGCGGCACCGCTCAGAACCCGGATGTTTTCTTCCAGGCGCGCGAAGCGTGCAATCGTTTCTACGATGATCTGCCGCACACGGTGAGTGACATCATGCGGCGGTTCGGCGAGCTCACTGGCAGAAATTACAAGCTTGTGGACTACTTTGGGCACCCCGAGGCAGAGCGTGTGATCGTCGCGATGGGCTCTGCAGTTGAAACAGCGGGCGAGACCGCTGCCGCCCTGAACCGGGCAGGGGAGCGGGTCGGTGTGATTGCCATTCGGCTTTTCCGACCATTTCCATCAGCGGCTTTGGTTGCCGCGATCCCGGCCACGTGCCGCTCGATTGCCGTTTTGGATCGCACGAAGGAGCCTGGATCTGTGGGTGAGCCGCTGTATCAGGACGTGGTTACTTCGCTTGCTGAAGCCCGTGCGGAACACTCGCTTCTAACGGAATGCGAGCCTGTGGTCGTCGGCGGACGATATGGCCTCTCATCGAAAGAATTTACCCCCGCAATGGTGAAGGCGGTTTACGAAAACCTGCGGCAAGAAATCCCGAGGAACCACTTTACAGTCGGTATCAACGACGATGTGACACGCCGCTCTCTGGACGTCGATGCATCGTACACAATCGAAGGCCCCGATGTGAAAAGAGCCGTGTTCTTCGGTCTTGGATCGGATGGCACCGTCGGGGCAAATAAAAACTCGATTAAAATCATCGGTAGCGAAACCGACTACTACACCCAAGGGTATTTCGTTTACGATTCGAAGAAATCCGGAGCAATGACGATCTCGCATCTACGATTTGGTCCGCGACAGATTCACTCTCCCTACTTGATCACGCAAGCCGACTTCGTGGCGTGTCACCAATGGCAGTTTCTTGAGCGCCTCCCCATTTTGGACATCGCTGCACCGAACGGAGTGTTCTTGCTGAACTCACATTACTCCGCAGACACGGTCTGGTCCCATCTTCCCCGCGAGGTTCAGGAAACGCTCATCGCAAAACGTCTGCGGCTGTTTGTCATCGATGCGTATCGCGTCGCGCGGGAGAGCCGTATGGGCGGGCGGATCAACACCATCATGCAAACCTGCTTCTTCGCGATCTCAGGCGTCCTTCCGCGCGAAGATGCCATCGAGAAGATCAAGGGAGCGATCCGCAAGTCATACGCACGGAAGGGCGATGAAGTGGTTAAGCGGAATTTTGCGGCTGTGGATCATACGCTCGCACGGCTTCAAGAAGTGGTGGTGCCCGATTCGGCTGACTCGGTTGTGTCGATGATCCCAGCAGTTCCCGCAGAGGCACCGGATTTTGTCCAACGTGTCACCGGTATGATCTTGGAGGGGAGGGGAGACATGCTACCCGTGAGTGCGTTTCCTGTGGATGGCATCTGGCCAACCGACACTGCACGTTGGGAAAAACGATGCATTGCGACCGAGATCCCAGCGTGGGATCCGGCGATTTGTATCCAATGTAACAAGTGCGCCCTTGTATGTCCGCACGCGGCCATTCGTGCTCGCATCTTTGACCCTGCGTTACTTGCGACTGCGCCTGATACGTTCCGATCCGTTCCATTCCGCAGCGCCGAGCATGTGGGTCTCCAATACTCACTGCAAGTGGCACCGGACGATTGCACCGGGTGTGGGCTGTGCGTCAACGTCTGCCCGGTTCGGGATAAGGCGAACCCACGACATAAAGCGATCGACATGGTTTCAGTGCTCCCGATTTTGAAAAGTGAACGTGAGAACTTTGCTTGCTTCCTTGAAATCCCCGAACACCCGCGGGGTGAGTTGGATCCGAAAACTGTGAAAGCCAGCCAGTTTTTCCAGCCGCTGTTTGAGTTCTCTGGTGCCTGCGCCGGATGTGGCGAGACGCCGTATCTGAAACTACTGACACAGCTATTTGGCGACCGATTGGTCATTGCGAATGCCACGGGTTGCTCATCGATCTATGGTGGAAACCTTCCGACTACGCCATACGCTAAAAACCGCGATGGCCGCGGCCCCGCTTGGGCAAATTCGCTGTTTGAGGATAACGCGGAGTTCGGTCTCGGGATGCGGCTATCGATTGACCACAGGGCGATTCATGCACGTCGCCTCCTCCGCCAACTTGCTCCCACGCTCGGCGATGAGATGGTGCAAGAGATCCTCTCGACCGACCAGAGCGATGAGATTGGCATCGAAAAGCAACGCACGTTAGTGCAATCGCTTCGCGAGAAACTTCACCACTCGGACAATGCGCTTGCGAACGAACTCTGGCGCTGCGCCGACTATCTTGTGAAAAAGTCGGTGTGGATAGTGGGCGGTGACGGTTGGGCCTACGACATCGGGTTTGGCGGATTGGATCATGTGCTGTCGTCTGTTTACGACGTTAATATCCTCGTTTTGGATACCCAGGTTTATTCAAACACGGGTGGCCAGCAGTCGAAAGCGACGCCGCTCGGTGCGGTTGCTAAATTCGCGGCGAACGGAAAAGAAAACCCTCGCAAGCAGCTTGGGTTGATGGCCATGTCGTACAATACCGCCTACGTGGCAAGCGTTGCTATGGGTGCAAAGGACAGCCAGACCTTATCAGCGATGCTCGAAGCGGAGAGCTACAATGGGCCATCTCTGATTGTGGCCTACAGCCACTGCATCGCCCACGGATACAACTTGAACCTGGGAATGGAGCAGCAAAAGCTGGCGGTGGATTCGGGATTTTGGCCAATCTACCGATTTGACCCTCGCAGAATCGGCGGTCCAGCCCCGGCCTTCCGGCTGGATAGCGGCACGCCGAAGGGGCGTGTGGACAAGTTTTTGCATAATGAAGCGCGCTTTAGAATGCTCGAAAACTCTGATCCCGCCCGCTCCGAAGCGCTGATTGCATCAGCGGAACGTGCGTGCCATGCTCAGATTGATCTACTTCAGCAACTAGCGAACCAATCGCAGGATGCTTGCCATCCGTCCGCTTCGAACGCTAATGCGTGATTGGATTTTAAAAACACACACCGGCACCGATATGTCTACCAAACTAGCTACGACCTACCTTGGCATTCCGATTAAGCACCCAATCATGCCGGGTGCGTCGCCGATGGTGGATAATTTAGACACCGTTCGGCGGTTGGAGGATGCCGGAGCATCGGCCATCGTGATGCATTCGCTGTTCGAGGAACAAATCGAAATGGACTGGGCCGGCGCCGAGCGGTTCCTTTACAGCTACGAGGATTCAAACGCCGAGGCCACGACCTACTTTCCGCAAGCGGACGAATTTGCGCTCACGCCGGAGAAATATCTCATTCAGATCGCGAAACTGAAGCAGTGCGTGGACATACCAGTGATTGCTTCGCTCAACGGGGCAACCCCAGGTGGATGGGTCGCTCTGGCTGAGTCGATGCAAGATGCCGGTGCCGATGCGCTCGAACTCAATCTCTACACTCTGCCCTCTGATCCAAGCATGGATGCGGACGCCATCGAAAACAGCGCGCTCGAAATCCTGCGCGGTGTGCGCGAAAATCTTACCATTCCCGTCGCCGTCAAGTTGTCGCCATTTTATTCGTCGATCGCCAGCTTCGTAACCAAATTGGAAGCTGTCGGCGCCGATGGGGTCGTGTTGTTCAATCGGTTTTACCAACCGGACATCGACATCGAAACCCTCGAAGTCCGCCCGTCGTTACAGCTATCAGACCCCAGCGAGCTTCGCTTGCGACTTCGCTGGTTGGCATTGCTTGACGGAATTCCGAATCTGGACTTCGCCGTGAGTGGTGGGGTCCACACCGCCAGCGATGTGGTCAAATCAATCATGGCTGGCGCGTCTGCAGTCCAAATGGTATCCGCGCTGCTAAAGAATGGTCCAGACTATCTCACCCGCGTGATCGAAAATTTTGAAGCCTGGATGAACGAGCATGAATACGACTCCGTAGATCAAATGCGCGGAAGCATGAGCTACAGCCGATGCCCGAATCCTACCGATTATGAGCGGGCGAACTACGTCCGTGTTCTCCAGACGTGGCGCGCTTGAGGCGGCTTCGGCGTCCGCCTCAGCACGGTAAACTAGCCTTCGATCGTGTTGATCTCTACCGGTTCGACTTTGACGCCGATCTCCTCGAGCCATGCGATGGCTGACTTGATCGCTTCACGATCGCCGATCAATTCCATCGAAACTAATCCGATTTCATCGGTGACACTTGCTTGACGCACATTGGTGACGACGGGAAAAGTCTGACCCAATTCGTAGACGATCGGGCGCGTGATTAAACGCGCGGGATACATCAGCCAGAGACGTGTGGATTCTTGAGCCATAGGAGATTTGCTTTCGGTGGGATTATGTGGGTGAGCGACGCGATCCGTCGCGATACTATCCTCCGGCAATCGCAGGAACGATGCTGATTTCGTCGCCTTCGTTGATCTTTGTCGCCCGATCCTCCAAAAATCGGATGTCTTCATCATTCACGAAGATGTTTACAAAGCGACGAACATTTCCATCTGCATCGCAGATCCGCTCACCGAGGCCCGGAAACGAGCCATCTAGGTTGGTGAGAATTTCATCGATGGTTGTGCCCTCGACACTGACGACATCTTGGTCGCCGGTGAGTTTGCGTAGCGGGGTTGGGATTCGGACGGTTGTGGACATATTGATTAGGTGTTGGTTTTGGTTCTGTGAGTTTATACGGCGAGCGCAGCAATTTCGTCGGCCACGAGCGCGTCGAACTCTCTCAGGCTGGGTTTGATGAGGCGCAGTGCGCCACATTTTCCTTGGACTGCTTCTTGAGTCTTAAGACCGTGACCGGTGATACAAAGGACGATCGACTCGTCTCGCGGGATTTTTCCGGAGTCGATGAGCTTTCGTGCACATGCTACCGTCACTCCGCCTGCAGTCTCGGAGAAAATGCCCTCCGTCTCGGCAAGCAGTTTGATGCCCTCGACAACTTCATCGTCGGTGCAATCTTCTGCGCTGCCGCCGGTTTCACGCATCGTCCGAATCGCGTAGTATCCATCAGCCGGCGTGCCGATGGCCAGCGACTTAACAATCGTATCGGGGTTCGGCACAGGCTTAACAATGTCAGCGCCTCGCTTCATCGCAGTGCTGATCGGAGAGCATCCGGCAGCCTGAGCACCGTAAACGCTGAATGGCTGCTCGTCGATGATGCCAACCTTGGCGAACTCGGTGTAGGCCTTGTGGATCTTTGTGAGCAAGGAGCCGCTGGCCATCGGGATCACGGTGTGCTTCGGTAGTTTCCAGCCGAGTTGTTCCGCAATCTCGAAGCCCATGGTTTTGGATCCTTCCGCGTAGTAGGGACGCAAGTTCACATTCACGAATCCCCATCCGTATTTGCCTGCGATCTCTGAGCAGAGGCGATTGACCTGATCGTAAGGTCCCTCGATGCCGATCACGTTGGTGCCATAAACCAGCGATCCCAACACTTTGCCCTGCTCTAAATTCGCGGGGATGAGGACGTAGCTATTTAAGCCGGCGGATGCTGCGTTGGCTGCTACGGAGTTCGCGAGATTGCCGGTTGAAGCGCACGCGACGACTTTGAACCCGAGCTCCCTTGCACGGCTCAGCGCCACCGACACGACACGATCTTTGAAGGAAAGGGTAGGGTAGTTGACCGTGTCGTTCTTAACGTAAAGCTCGGACACTCCAAGGCGCGCAGCCAAGCGATCTGCTTTGACTAGCGGCGTAAATCCCACTTGCAAGCCGACTGTGGGAGCTCCGTCAATCGGAAGCAACTCCCGGTATCTCCACATACTCTGCGGACGGGAGAGAATCACGTCTCGCGAGATCGACTTGCGGATGGCGTCGTAGTCGTAGGCCGCTTCGAGTGGCCCGAAATCGAATTCACAAATGTGAATCGCCTCTTTGGGATACAGGCGGCCACACTCGCGGCATTTCAGATTGCTAAAAAAAGGGATGTTTTGGGAATCGCTCATAGATTTGGTTTCGCATCTCGAGAGCGGCTGAAGGAGCACCCAATTCGTGCGCTGATACGCAAGAACAAGTCACTTCTCATCTTTTCCGGAAACTTTCGCTTCCAGCAGGATTTGGCACCTGGCCCCCGACCGACCGATTTGCACGAATGCGAATCCTGTCTGCCGAGCGGTTGCCGTGACGTCACAGGGCCTGTCCCTCAGTCACTCTCGATAAGATTGGCAGAAAAGTAATTCAGATCTCCATTGCGTCAAGGGAAAACTTTGCATTGCTTCCGGGCGTCGTCGAATTTGGCTGATTGACGCACTTTTGTATTGAATGTCTGGGCGTCCCGTGGAATGAAAGGAAGCTCTGAAACGTGCTGCCAGCAACATCGGTTCTCCCGCAAGACCGCTACCGGATTGTTCCGGGAACCGGTGTCAAAGTGCGACCTTGGAGACTGCCCTGATGATTCCAGATCTTTGTGGCTGCGCCCACCAGTTTTTCTCTGTGGCTCGCACTGAACCCTCGTAAACTTATGCACCGCCCTACTTCCATGGAAACACCCGACGAACAAGGAGTCTTTTTTCAAGGCGCCGAGCCCGCCAGACGCAAATCCTCCGACGGAGCGATCAAGAATTTCATCCTTGATACGAACGTCCTGCTTCACGACCCGCACTGTCTGAATCGTTTTGAGAATAACCACGTTTACATCCCGGTGGAAGTGCTGTCGGAGTTGGATCGCTTCAAAAACGAGCAAACCGAACGCGGCGCGAATGCCCGCACAGTGCACCGGTTTTTGACCCAGATCTTCGGGCACAACGCAAAGAGCGTCACCGACGGAGCAAAAACTCCAGGCGGAGGGTCCGTCAGGATTCTCGTCAATAAGGCAACAACCGCAAAAACCATCACCCCGGCGATGCGGAATTTTCTGAAGATTTTTCCCGATCAGGAGAAGATGGACCATCGGATTATCGGCGCCAGCCTAGCCCTTCTAGAGGCTGGAAAACAGCAGACCATTCTCGTTTCCAAAGATCTGAACATGCAGCTCAAAGCCATGGCGATCGGCTTGCAGTGTCAGGACTATCTCAACGACAAAGTCGAGGTGAAGGACGCGGAGGGATACGAAATCCGCTCCATCGCTGTCGAAGCGCACGAGCTTCAACGATTCGGGAGCTCTCGCGCCATTGAGCTCGATGCCAAGCGAACCGGCCCAATCGAGTTGAATGAATACGTGCTATTAACGGTCGATCCCCACAAGCTCATGCCTGCCCGCCACATCGGAGACGGACGCTTTGTCCGGCTGAATGTGCCACAGTCATTGCAGATGCCGCGGGGAATCGAGTTGCGGCCTGCAAATGCCGGGCAACAATGTTTTCTGGATGCGCTGCTCGACCCGAGCATTTCGCTCATCACTTGCTACGGCCAAGCCGGCACCGGCAAAACCCTGCTTGCCGTCGCCGCTGGGTTGTTTCTGACGGCGCAGAAAGATTTTAATGGAATGACAGTCAGCCGTCCCGTCGTGGCCATGGGCGATACCCTCGGGTTTCTGCCTGGCACGCTGAATGAAAAAATGCACCCTTGGCTTCAATCAATCTACGATGCCTTCGAGGTCTTGCTTCCGCTTAATCCGCAACGGAACGACGGCAAACAAGTGCAGGCGTCCCAGCGGAAAAAACAATCGAGCCCTGCCGATGAACACAACCAGAACGGCTCGCACACCGTGCTGAAACCTTACGAAAAGCTCATCGAACGCGGACTCTTGGAAATCGAGGCACTCTGCTACATCCGCGGCCGTTCGATTCCCAACCGGTTTTTCGTGCTCGACGAGGCACAGCAACTCACGCCGCTTGAGGCCAAGACCGTGGTTACTCGGATGTCGAAGGGTTCAAAGTTGGTCATGGTCGGTGACCCGGCTCAGATCGATAATCCCTATGTGGACAGCCGCTCGAATGGTTTGGTTTACACTCGCAACCGACTGCGCGGCCAGTCGATTACTGCCCATATTTCGCTCACCAAAGGCGAACGCAGCACGCTGGCGGAGATCGGTGCGAGACTGATGTAGGCCAGCTGCGCGGCGTGCCAGACCAGCTAGTCGGGTTGCGATAGCTTGGCGTTCGAGAAATTTTTGTCGTCTGTGATTTCTCGTCCGAACCATGAGGGTGGCGTGAATTGCTCAGAAGCGATGACGGTCTCGAATTCCACTTCTGCGATGATGAGTCCGAGGTGCCGGCCGTCAAAAACGTCGACCTCAATGACATGTTCGTTCCAAGGGCACCGATAGCGCCGCTTCTCCAACCGCCATCCCTCAGTGACCGGCCAGAGCACCTCAAACTGCTCGTGAGTGAGATGCACTTCCCGCTCCTCGCGGTTCGGGAGGGACCCGCGTTTGACGGTGAGAAAAACGCCTTCATCTTCGATCTTTCGTAGCCGAACGGTGACTGGATGTCCCGTAATGTAACCCTGCTGGATTAAGACGGATGGACTGCTCAGCACCTCTTCCGGCACCACTTCCAAAATAAATCGGCGCTCAATCTCGCGAAACCCTTCCGCTTGCTTGATCGATGAATTCACCATGACACGACGAACACGCCTCCATCGGATAATACGTTTGCTTCGTCCCACACATGGTTCAGCTCGTCAAACGTGACAGCAAATAACGGACTAACCGTCAGCAGGCAGGCGGCGAGGTTGCCGAAATGGCGAAGGTGTGTCACGGTCATCTCTCCCAACTAAACCCACACATCGATTTCTATGCCAGCCCTATTCTTTGACTGCTCTTCCGGAATCAGTGGCGATATGACCGTCGCCTCGCTTATCGATCTCGGAGTGGATCTTGATGCATTTGATGGCGAGCTAGCAAAACTCGGCCTCGCCGATGAGTTCCACTGGCACGCGTCTACGCAGTCGCGACAAATGATCACTGGCACGAAATTCGACGTTCACATCAGTGCTGGAGCCGAGCATCACCATCACCATCACCACGACGGCCATGCACACAGTCATGATCACGCGCACGGGCGCACCTATCGCGAGATTCGCCAATTGATCGAATCTTCCAATCTATCCGACTTCGTTCGTGAACGATCGATCTCGGTGTTCCATCGTATCGCTGTGGCGGAGGGACGGATTCATGGTTGCTCTCCCGAGGATGTCGGATTTCACGAAGTGGGTGCCGTGGATTCGATTGTAGATATTGTCGGAGCGTGCATCTGTCTAGATCTCTTGGGGCAGCCGCACGTGCAAGCGTCGCACCTTTTTGATGGCACGGGATCGATCCATTGCGCACACGGCATATTCCCGATTCCCGCCCCCGCAACGCTCGAGATTCTAAAAGGGATTCCGATTCGACAAATCGACGAGCCGTTGGAATTCATCACACCGACCGGTGCGGCCCTGCTTGCTGAGTTTTGCGTCGGGTATGGTCCGATGCCGACGATGCAAATTGCAAAAATCGGCTACGGACTTGGAACCCGGGACACCGCTCCCAGACCGAATGTGCTCCGGGTGCTCTTCGGCACGTTGGTGTCCGCGGATGCGGCCGCGCACAGCAATGCGGACGAGGTGGTCGAGATCGTGACCAATATCGATGATTCGATTCCTGAGGTGTCGGCGACACTTCCGTCTGATCTGCTAGCCCTAGGAGCGCTGGAGGCATTTTTGACTCCGGTTCAAATGAAAAAGAACCGACCGGGAATCCAACTCACTGTGCTTTGCGAGAAGTCGGACGCGGATGCGATGGCGAGGTGGATTCTCACGCACACCACGTCGTTCGGCGTTCGGATGCATCCCTGCCGAAGGGTGAAACTTGATCGCAAGATTGCTCCCGTACCGACCGCATACGGGGATATCCTCGTGAAGTTTGGCTATCTCGATGGAAAGTGCCTGCAAGCGAGCCCCGAGTTTGAGTCCTACGCAGAGGCCGCACGATCAATCGGTGTGCCGATCAAGGACGTGTACGCAGCCGCGCTGCACGCAGGAATGGAGTATCGCAAACTACTCGAAGCCGAAATAGATCGGTCGAGCTAGATTGGCTCGATCAGCCCGGCGTGATCGAGCCGCGCATTTCCGACATCCCGCGACACCGGATACACCCGAAGGGCACCATCAGGCGCGGGTATCAACATTTTCAACCGCTCTTGTTCTGTCAGCGGCTCAGGTTCTAGCCATCGTTTCCAGAATCCCCGGCGCAAGATCACCGGCATTCGATCATGGACCTCGCCTGCCTCCGCATTAGGCGCGGTTGTGATGATGCTCACTGAACTGCCAGTGTCCGGGTTCTCCTCCCAAATGCCCGCGAAACCAATCGGGAAATCATCCGCCCTTTCGAAGTAATGCGGCTGCTTTGGTGTGCCCGCCATCCATTCGAAATAGCCGCTCGCAGGGACGAGACATCGTCGAGATTTGAATGCGGCGCGGTAACTCGGGAGCGTGGCGACCGTCTCCGCTTTCGCATTGTGCATCGGCGCGAGTTTGCTATCTGACGCTGCCCACGCGGGTCGTAAGCCCCATTTCATTTCGACCGTTTCGCGGGAGATGCCCGTCTGGCGGATCACAGGGACTCTTGCGGTTGGAGCAACATTGTAGCTTGCGGTCCATGAGACCCGGATATCGGTGATTTCGAAAAATGCTACGACGCGCGCTGCGTCGTTTTTCCTCACATACCGACCGCACATAACAATCGACGCCAGCTTTGCGCTCCAATCAAACTGGCAGCGCGTACGGGAATCGAACCCGTGCACCGGCCTTGAGAGGGCCGTGTCCTAACCCCTAGACGAACGCGCCAATGCCGCAAAAGTGCGGCGGATCCGGTCAGCATGCAAGAAACTATTGGTGGTCATGACAACAGACCCGCCGGGCGGCTAGGATGCAACCCGGCGAGTCGCGAATTCAATCATTGGCAATCTGGCTACCGTTCAGCCTTTCGGAGCGGCGCCGGCGATGCTTAGTGAGACATTGATTTCATCAGCCACTTTGTCCTCCGCTTGGCCGGGCTTGATACCGAAATCGCTGCGTTTGATGGTGTAGTCTGAGCGGATCACCAGCAAGTCTCCCTCAACGCCGGGGCTCCGGTCGGCGAGGCGGCCGGGCAGGTAGGTGACTCGAACCGGAACGGTGATGTCTTTCGAGATTCCCCGAAGTGTGAACGTACCTTTGACGTCTGCGGTGCCTTTGTCGCCATCGCGCTTGACGTTGGAGACTTCCTTAAGTTCGAACTTGATGGTTTCATGGGTGGTCACGTCTAGCCACTCTTCCCCGTGCATGTGCTGCTTCATCACGGGATTCGGCACATGGAGCGACTGCGCTTGCACTACGATGGTTCCCTCAATGTCGGCGGGGTTCTCAGGATCTGCAGTAACTGTTCCGGATATCTCGCTCGCTGTGCCGCTGATCGTTTCCAATGGCGCGTCGAGCGTGAAGCGGATGGTGTTGACGTTTTTCGGATCTTTGAAATCAAAGACGAGCTTTTCTGCGAATGCAGAGGAGGTGAGGGTGACGATGGTAGCTATTGCAATGGCTGTAGTTTTCATGATTTTGGGTTTGGGTTTGGGATTCTGATTAGGGTTGCTGCAAATAGAAAGACGGCGGCGCCGACGCCTACGGCGAGAACTTCCACCCCGGGCACTAGCCGGTCTTCGTAGCTTACCGCCTCGATTTCCGTGATTGGGTCTACTGTGATGACCTCTACCGAAGTTTTAGTCCATCCGAGTGTTCCACCGAGGGAAAACCAAAACATACCGGTTCCAAGGAGCACAAGCAGGGCAAAGGCACGGACCGCGTTTCGCATTCTCAGAACAGAAGCGTATTTCGACTGGAATGCAAGTGCTTTGGCGGTGACGGAATCAATCCGATTGGGCGATTGGTTGCGACGCGGAGTAGTTCCAAGCGCTCTCGGGCAGCACCGATTGCTAAAGCGGTGCGGGTGCGATCGAGTGCGTCGGAAAGCTCGTCGCACACTCCACCGACCACAAGTGCGGCCGCAGCATTCCATATCACCATGTCCTCGATCGCTCCCGGATGGTTTCCATCCAGTAGCTTTTTCAAAATTTCGCCGTTGGTTGCGGCAGTGCCTCCTAGCAGCTCGGTCACGTCAGGCGATGGAATGTTGTAGTCGTTGGCATTCAGCACGAAGGAATTGATTCGGCCATTTTGCACCTCCCGGACTACAGACGGGCCCATGGTAGATAACTCGTCCATGCCACCAGATTCGAGTTTGCCATGCACAGCCCATGCGCGTTCGCGACCGAGTTCGGCAAAAACGCGCGCGTAGAGCGGAAGCAAGCTTTCTTGATAGACTCCGGCGAGTTGTCGGGTCGGAGCCGCTGGGTTCAGAAGCGGGCCGACTTTGTTGAAGATGGTTACGATTCCTTGCGTTCCGAGGAGTTGCCGAACGGGAACGACCTCACGGAACGTCGGGTGGTAAATCGGAGCAAACAAAAACACACAACCGGCTTCGGCTAAAACCTCAGCGGCGTGCTCCGGCGAAAGGTCAATACGGACGCCGACCGCTTCGAGCACATCAGCGCCTCCCGACTTTGAGGTCACTCCGCGGTTTCCGTGCTTGACGACATTCAGTCCGCATGCAGCAACGACAAACATAACTGCGGTCGAGATGTTGAAAAGCCCTAGCTTGTCGCCTCCGGTCCCGCAGACGTCGATGGTCGCTCCGGTTCCCGATTTCATCGGAAATGAAACCGCCCGACCGAGCAGGGTTTGAACGAATGCCGCCACTTCGGCGGGACTTTCGCCCCTTGCGGCAAGCGCCGCCAGCCATACCGCGCGAGTTGCAACGTCGTTCTTTGTGTCGAACAAAGCATTGCACAAATTCGCTACCTGAGAGGCATCAAGCTCGGCGCATCCTCGGATCGTTTCCAACCAATCATCCATAACCCGAACTAAAGCAAAACAACGACCATTGCCGCAATAAGAAGAAGCGAACCGACTAGTCTCGGACCCAGTGTCGTATGCTCGGAGCTCTTCTTTCCGTGATGCAAAAAATGCGCAGCACCCCAAGCGAGTGCGACGCTCCAGAGCGATCGACTGGAGTAAACAATGTTTGCCGCAGTCGCATTCCCGGACATTGCGATCGCTACTCCCATTCCTAGCGCTTGGATCCCCAGTAATCCTCCGCCGAGGAACAATGAAAGTCTGGACGCAGTGGGTATGTGTAAAACCGAGCGTCCATCTTTAATCGGAAAGACAATTGATGAAACCAACGCGACCCCTCCGAACATCAACGCCATAAATGCAGGAACGCCGAATTCCCTAGCCCATCGCTGCACGAGCACGTCGGTGAAGGCAAAAAATCCGGCAGCTAACAAGGCGGCGAACGCATCCGGCCGGGTGAGCCGGGGTAGCAGTGTTCGCGGAGTTGCACCGGTGACAAAAATGACACCCAGTGTGCCGGCAGCAGCGCCAATCCACCATTTGATCGACAAACTTTCGTCGAAAATCAGGGATGCCACCACCACTGTGAAAATCACCTTCACTCCGAGCAGCGGAGTCGCCAGAGAAACGTCACCGTGTCGCAGGGCGGCAAAGGTGAAAATTTGCCCTACGGAAAAGGTGATCGATGCGACGGCAGGCATCCAGACGAGCGACCAATCAACCGGGCCCGCCAAAAACCAAAGCGGTTGGAATACGATGCCCGCCAGTAAGTTTGCTGTGAAGTTCACCGCGCTCTGGTGCGCTCCTGCGATGATCGATTGTTTGATGCATATCGCCGACACCACATAGAAGAATGCGGATACGGCAGGCAGAACCAGCCAGCGCGGATCACCCTCCACGCTGCGGGCTGGTTGACATCACAAGCGTGAGTTGTTTTTTCAACTCGACGGCCTGCCATTGACCTGGAACGACCGGCTTCTCGACCCAACCGTAGTTCAAGAGCGATCCGCACGCGGCGTAGAGCAATCGCGCCGGCAGCCCCCATCGGCCCATGGCCATCAGCGAGACAGGTATCACCGGATCATCGAGCAGCTCAAGCAGGTATCCAATCTGAGATGGCCGTTGCGGGGTCACCGCCAGCTTAAAAATATCGGCACCGTGGTCGATCGCCCGGCGCATCAACTCACGCGCTGAGTCAAGTTCGGGGGCAGATTCGAAATCATGAAATGACAGTATCAACTTGGAAGAACTGGACTGAATCTCGCGCACAAGGTCGTGCTTCGAGGTGACATTGCGCAACTCCAAATCGATCGCTGCCGCGAACCCCACGCATTGATGAAACATGCTGTCCCGTTCGGTTTCGTCCAGTTGCCGATCTCCGCCCTCTGCGGGATCCCGCACCGTTGCGAGCCAGGGGGTTTTGATCGACTCGATGCTCGCTGCATCGGGCAGGGCGCCTAATCGATCTAGCCGGAGCTCACAGACATCCACAGCTCCCTGCGGGAATCTACTGACCACTTGGAGCCCATTTAGCGATTCCACCACGGCAACCACCAGCGGTTGGCCTGAAGCAAAAATCGATGGTAATTGGTCTGGCATTTCGTGCGGAGTTTCGGAGAAATTGGTGCTCTACAATTGTGAACAGAGCATTAAGGTGACGCTCCTCTTCTATGCTGGCAAGGAAACAGGAAATCAATCTTCAACTCAGTCAACTCGTGGACGCGGCGATCTTGGGTGTTGTCTTCTGGGTATGTTACCTTCTCCGTGCTCACGGGATTGTGGAGCTTGATTCGTCGCCCGAGATCCCGCCGTTCGTCTATTTCCTATGGATGTTGGCTGTGATCATCCCGTTTGGACCATTCCTGTTGGAGCTTCAGGGGTATTACCACTATCCGATGGAGAAAACTATCGGTCGATCGATCAAGCAAATGGCGCAGGCTGGCTTGTGGTTGGCAGTGCTACTTACAGCCGCCGCGTTTTTTCTGAAGCTCTATATTCCTGCCCGATCAGTCCCAATTTTATTCGTGATTCTAGCGCCAGCGATGCTTCTCCTGCGCGAGCGTATCGGCATCGCCATGCGCAAACGCTCGCTCGCAGCTGGTGCGGACGCAGAACGAATCATCATCGCGGGAGAACCCGGCAAGATCAAAGAGATCGAAGATAACCTCACTCCGACCCAAAGGTTGGAAACTCATATCGTGGCGCGCATCGACCTTGAGGCAAATGATACAGATGCGTTGGTTTCAGCGATTCACACGCACTCGGTGGGCCGTGTCATTCTGGCATTCGGGCAGCTTGAACTCACCCGCGTCCAACTTGCCATTGAAGCGTGCGAACTCGAAGGCGTTGAGGCTTGGCTCTGCGCCGACTTTATTCGAACCTCCATCGCGCGTCCCACTTACGAAGTTCTGGCGCGGCGTCCGATGCTCGTCTTTAGGACCACGCCCGAAATCTCATGGGCCTTGCTTGTAAAAGATCTCACAGACCGATGTGGAGCGGCTTTCATCCTTTTGCTGACTTCTCCACTCCTTCTGGCCATCGCCATTGGCATCCGTCTCACATCTCCTGGCCCGATCTTTTTCAAACAACAACGGGCAGGGCGGTTCGGGCGGCCATTCACAATGTATAAATTTCGCTCCATGCAGTCGGATGCTGAGATGCTTCGTGCAGAGCTGGCGGTTTTTAATCAGATGTCTGGGCCGGTATTCAAAATCGGAAATGATCCGCGCATCACGCCGCTAGGTCGCTGGTTGCGTAAAACGAGCCTGGATGAGTTTCCCCAACTTCTTAACGTGCTTCGGGGGGAGATGTCGCTGGTTGGTCCGCGACCGCTGCCGATTTACGAAGTCGAACAATTTGAACGCGATGCTCACCGGCGCCGGCTCAGTATGAAACCGGGGCTGACCTGCCTCTGGCAAATCCACGGACGAAGCAACGTCACGTCGTTCGAAAAGTGGGTCGAAATGGATCTCGACTACATTGACAACTGGTCGCTCGCCCTGGATGCGTGGATTCTTATCCGCACAGTTCCGGTCGTCGTTTTCGGATTTGGTGCCAAGTAACGTAGAAAACCAGAGATTCATTTTTCCGAAAAAGACAGTTGCAGTGATCTAACTGATTGTTTTTACTTCACCTCCCGCTGAATGGCGAATCTATCGGTTCTCTCATTCCAACTCGCGCGCGGTTAGCTCAGTGGTAGAGCACTGCCTTGACACGGCAGGGGTCACAGGTTCGAACCCTGTATCGCGCACCACTCTCGGCTCTCAGGGTGAGTGGCTCAGTGGCTTATGAGTTCGCTGCTTAGGCGAGGCCTTCTTGGCGGCTATTTTCTTGAGATCGCGGCCTCGGTGAGGACCCCAACAAACGGGAGGTTTCGGTAGCGTTCGAGGTAGTCGAGACCGTAGCCGACAACAAACTCATTCGGGATATCAAACCCCACGTAGTCTGCGTCGATTTCCCGAGCTCGTGTGACATCCTTTCGGAGGAGCACGCAAGTGCGAATGCTTAATGCGCCTCCGGTGCTAAGTTTTTCCCGGATCGCGTGCAGTGTCACTCCGCTGTCGAGAATATCGTCCAGCAGGAGTAAATGCCGGTCGCGAAAGTCTGGAAGGGATGTCTGCCGGAATCGCAATTCTCCGGAGGACTGTGTGCCATGATAGCTCGCGACGCTCAGGCAGTCGATTTGCAGCGGTAGTGGAACTCGGCGTAGAAGGTCGGCCACGAAGATGACGCTGCCATTAAGGATGGCAATAACCGTAAGGTCTTTGCCCTGATAGTCGGTCGTAATCTCATGGGCGATCTCGTCGAGACGGCTGAGGATGGTTGACTCGTGAAAAAGGACTTTGCGGATATCTTCCAACATGGCTAGGCGATAAGTCCATCGGATCTGGACGATCGAGGCAAGAATCAAGCCGGATTAATTTTGACACCGTTCGATGCGGTTACGAAGCTGATCATGTGAGTGCTGAACCGATCCCATCGCTTGATCCCGAGCGGGCCAACCGCCGGACCATCCTGCTGGATGGATTGTGGGGAAATCCTTCGCGCTTGTCGTTGATGAAGCGGCGGTTGGAGTCGGACGGGTTGCGGTCGGTTGAGACATTTGCCTACGACAGCAGTGGCTTCGCGTGTTTAGAAGCAGAGGGGCGCCGGTTGGCAGGATTTCTTCAAACAATCGACGACGGGGTGAATCTGGTTGGCTACAGCATGGGAGGGTTATTGATTCGATCTGCGATTCGAGAGGGGGCCGCATTGCCGGTTAAGAAGGTGGCATTTCTAAACACTCCACACAGCGGTTCAATCTTGGCTCGTTTCTTTCCCGGCGTCGGAGTTGCGCAAATGCGTCCGGGTTGTGCGTTCTTGAAACAGATCGATGATGTGCCGTGGGGGTATGACACCTTCGCAGTGTGGACACCAGGCGACTTGATGGTTGTGCCCGCTCGCAGCGCTTGTTGGTCTCGCGCTGGGAAAACGGGAGTCTGTCGAGTGCCCGCACATGTTTGGCCGCTCATTTCTTCGAGTCTGCATCGGGAATTGGCGAAGTTTCTCCTCGCAGAATGAAATCGCTCGCGGTGCGGTTGTCGGCTTTTGGCCGAGATGAGGATGTGTTGCGAGTGGAACCTATCGACGTCCTCGACCCTGCGCCGAATCAGGTGAGGGTGCGGATGTTGGCGTCGCCGGTACACCCGGCCGACCTCAATGTGATCGAAGGAAAATACGGTAGCCTGCCGTGCCTGCCCGCGACTCCGGGTTCCGAGGGCTGTGGTAAGGTCACGGCGATTGGAAGCAATGTCACCCGCGTCAATGTCGGCGACTTGGTTGCCGTCATTGCTCCCGGCAACTGGTGCTGCGAACGGGTGGTGAATGCCTCAGACGTGGTTGCGATCCCGCCGGGAATCGACCCGATTCAAGCCTCCATGCTGGTTGTCAATCCGCTGACCGCATGGGCGGTGATCCACGGTCGAGGTGCGCCGGCGGTGGGCAGCTGGGTCGCGCAAAATGCAGCGAACTCCGCAGTAGGTCGCTGCGTGATTCAGATTGCAATGTTGATCGGTTTGCGAACGTTGAATCTTGTGCGGCGGAGTGAATTGTTTGCTGAACTCGAGGGTCTCGGCGCGGATCGAGTATTTGCATCGGACGTTGAGTTTGCAGATTTTACGGGACGTTTGGCAGTCGAAGAACGTCCCTTAGTGGGACTGAATGCGGTCGGAGGTGCCGCGGCTTTGGTGGTGGCAAATTCTCTCGCGGATGGTGGGCATTTGGTCACGTATGGCGCGATGGCGAGGCAACCGCTTAAGATTCCCAATGGGTTGTTGATTTTTCGGGGGTTGGAATTCCGTGGATTCTGGCTCCGCCGGTGGCTGGCCGACACGAAGCCGGAGGATCGTGACCGCGTGATCGGAATCCTTGTGGCTTGGATGCTCGATGGGCGGCTAAAGATCGCGGTCGATCAAGTTTTTACTATCGATAGGATTCACGATGCCATCACAGTTGCGAACGGCTCAGAGCGAAGTGGAAAGGTCGTTTTGGATCTTTCGGCTGGTTGATGAGTCACTCGGAGGCTGCTTGGATCCCGACGATAGGTCCGGCGTATCCGGTCATTTCCAGATAACCCAGTGCGGAGACTCTGCGACCGCTGCGGGTTCCAACGGCTCGAATCGATCCTTCCCAGTAGGAAATGGGAGAGAGCACAAGTTCTTGGTTATCGACCCGAGCCGAGATGTCGAGTTTCAGATCGAGCGAGTCGATGGTGAGCTCCCAAGTCACCGGGTAGTTTGCACCGCTGGCATCGCTTTTCCACGTGCGCAAGGGCTTGAGCGCAAAGTCGGGGTCTTTGATTGGTGTGGTGCTCCCGTCTGCATGAATGAATGTGCCGCCCGAGAACGGATCGCGCCCACCATCATTTGTTCGGATCTGAAAAAGCATCAGCTCACTACCATCGTCGAATTGCAAACTGAACCAGTCCCATCCTTTCTGATCGGTCGTGAGTTGATTTGTGGCCCATTCGTGGTCGTACCAACTCAATCCTCGAACCGGAAACGTGTCGTCGCCGATCCGTAATTCGCCGGTCGTGGTCAATCGGGTGAATGAATAATAGTGCGACGCGCGACCAGGCCCCGCCGCCTTTTGGCTGATGCCATCGTTGCCGTGGAGAACCAATGGCTTCGCTGGCTTTAGGATCAGGTCGATCGATTTCGAGGGGCCCTGACCCACGATCCGAAATCCGCCGTCTGGGAGCAACTCGAGTTTGTTGTTTTCGACCCATGTCAGGCGGTCGTTTCGATTGAAGCCACTCTCTCCGAATGCCCCACGCGTGAGATCTTGATGAAAATAGAACTGCCCATCTGACAAATCGGAGATGGCAAAATGTACGAATTGGACGTGGTTCACGACGAAGCGGGATGTCGTCGGAGATCGATCCGACGGTGGACGCACGCCCTGTCGGAAAAACGTAAGTTGGTAGCCGAACTCTTTTCCGTCGTCGCTTTTCAGGTTTCCGGTGAAATACCACCATTCGGTTTTGAAATCGGGATGCGCACCGTGGTCATTTGGAAACTTATAGCTCCAGCCCAGCAGCGCAAGTTGCCAGTCGTCGCTGACCTCAGCCGGCACTTCGGTTGCAGAATGCAGCGCGGTCGCGAGCACGCAGAAGCTAATAGACAAAAACTTCGTCAGGCGCAGCAGTTTCTTCGACATGGGCATTTTCAACTATGGCAATACGATTGCCGCCTTCGACAGGAAACACGGCTTTTCCGCTCACCTTCACCCATGTCATGTCTGGGAAAGTCTGGAAGTCCTCCGGTTGCACCAAAATCGCCAACGGTTGGGCATCTGCGGCACAGCACAGCATAAACAATCGCACGAGGTTGAAGCGATCGCCATTCGGGTTGTTCGCATTCGCAGGCATGAACTGTCCGATCATCTCTACTTCTTGTCCGTCAAAGTCTCTGCGCATCGATGGCTCTTCTGCAGCATAAAGTAAATCCAACGCCTCCGTAACAATCTGGCCTTTTTCATTGCGTGTCAGATAGTCCATCACACTCCCGCCATCGTCACCGAATGCCATGCCTGGTAGTGGTGCATCGGGGATGCTTACGATATAGGGAAGTTGGGAAGCACTGCTGATGAGTCCGCGATTCATGACGGCCGTCGCCCCGAACTGGCTGGGTGAACTCGCGACGGTAACGACCAGTGGAATCACCAACAGCAACCCACTGATGAAACGCAAAAGCATCGGTGTTTGGACGGGAGGCAGGCAGTCGACGTCGTCTGACTCGGGCGGAATAAGCAAAACCAACAATGCCATCACGACCAAAACCACCCCCGCAGAGATCGTCAGCCAGTGAAATGCCGGATGCAGATACGCGACAACGCGTCCGCTGAAAAAGAAGTACGACAACACCGTGCCCCAAAGCATCAGTATGCCTGCGCGCGAAAATCGGCTGAGGACTTCAGTCATAGTCTCAATATGGACAATCGTGTGCAAATCAACGCGATCAACACAAAAAGTCCAACCCCCAAACCGAGCACGAAGCGTTTGCGGAAGACCGCCGAGTAAATGAAAATCAACTTCAGGTCCATCATCGGACCGAACACGAGAAACGCGAGTTTCGCCACGGCAGGGAACGAAACGAATGTCGCGGCAATGAACGCGTCCGACGTGCTGCAGAGCGATAAGATCGCAGCGAGGCCCATAAGCGAAATCGTGGCTACCGTGGTATCCATTGCGAGCGGGAGGATGATTTCCTGATTGATCGCGGTGCTAAAGATCGAAGCCATAGCCACACCAAGAACGAAAAACACCATCATCGCCAGAAAGTCTCGGACCGCAACATTGAGAGCCCGCGTTAACCGCTGACGGTGACCAGCAGGAGCCTCACTCAAGCCGCTTCCAGGACGTGCTATCTCGGCAATCACCGAGGTTTTCAAAACCAGATCCATCCGGAGATTATGCACGGCCATGCCCGCAATCACCGCGACCAAGTATCCCACTCCCAGACGGAGGCTCGTCATTTCCAGCGGGAACTGTCCGCGGAATGCTGCAAACGTGCTGATCCCGACGATCACATTTACGATCGGCGCAGCGAGCATGTAGGTCACGCCAAACGACAGGGGAAGCCCCTTCGCGATCAACCTGCGAATTACGGGAACGATACCGCACTCGCACATCGGAAAAACCACCCCGAGCGTGCCGCTCACCAAAATGCCTGCATAAGGACTGCGAGGCAGTATGCGTGCCATCAGTCGCGCCGGCAGGTATTGATCGATGAACCCGGAGATCAGCGTGCCGAGCAGCAGGAATGGCGTGCCTTCGAGCAGGATGCTGACGAAGGCGAAGCTGAAGTCTTCGAAACTAAACTGAAACCATGGGAGGTCGGGATCCATCAGATGGGAGTCTCCGGATTCCGTGCCGGTGTCGGGGCGCTAGGCGCGGCCCATGTAAGTGCCGTTGCGTGTGTCCACGCGGATCTTCTCGCCTTCCTTGATGAAGAGCGGGACATTGATGATCTTTCCGGTTTCGAGAGTGGCAGGTTTTTGCACATTGTTTGCAGAGTCGCCGCGCACACCGTCCGCAGACTCAGTGACGGTGAGTTCCACAGCTGATGGGAGCTCGATTTGTACCGGGCGACCTTCAACGCTGAGCACGTCCACTTTCAGGTTTTCGACGAGGTAGTCCTTGCTGTCGGCTAAGAGTTCTTCGTTCAGAGTGATCGTCTCGTAGCTATCGGGGTCCATGAAGTGATAGCCCTGATGATCGGCGTAGCTGAACTCCAGTTGTTGGCGGTTGGTTTCTACGGTGTCCACTTTTTCCGTAGACGAGAATCGAATGTCGGCCGATTTGCCGGTGCCGATATATCGGACAATCACTTGGACGAATGCCCGCAGGTTGCCGGGAGTGCGGTGCTGAACTTCTAATACGATGGCAGGATTTCCATTGTAGCGGATTGCCATTCCTTTGCGGAGGTCGTTTGCGAGTGCCATAGAGTGGTGTTTTTGTGATGTGTGGTTGGATTTAAAATGCTGGAGTGACAGCGAGTGTTGATGCCGGGCGAGGGGAGGGGTGTCAATTACAGCAGTTTGTGTCGAGACAAGTCCTGCGAATCAACAATTCCGACAGGGATATCGTTTTCATCGACGACGGGCAAATCATCAATCGTGTGTGTTTGTAGCACATGGAGGACATCCACCGCAAGTTTGTCGCTACGAATTCGCACCGGATTCGCCGTCATAAAGCGAGAGACCGGTTGCGTGCCGATATCCGGTGTGGACGGAAAATGTCGCGCAAAGTCCCCATGCGTGAAAACCCCGGAAATGCGGCCCTCGGAGTCCGCGATCACAGCCGCGCCTGCACGGCAGTCGGTCATGGCGCGCACGACATCCACAATGCAAGTATCTGGCGCGACGACCGGGAGGCGGTCGCGGCCGCGCATGATTTCCGCGACCGTGAGTAGTAACGCGCGTCCGAGCTGGCCGCCGGGATGGAATTTTGCAAAGTCGCTTTTGTTAAATCCTCGTGCTTCGAGGATGACCATCGCCAATGCATCGCCGAGCACCAGCATAGCCGTGGTGCTCGATGTCGGTGCGAGGTTTAGCGGGCAAGCTTCCTGCGAGATATTGGCATTCAGCACGACGTCGGCTTGGCGGGCAAGAGAGGAATCCGGGTTGCCGGTGATTGCGATAAGCGTGATTTGAAATCGGGAGAGCGCTGGGAGAATATTTGTCAGCTCGTCCGTTTGGCCGCTGTAAGAGAGCGTAAGAACGACATCGCCGTCCTCGACGATGCCGAGGTCGCCGTGGAGGGCATTCAGTGAGTTCAGGACAACGGCCCGACATCCAGTGCTAGTGAGCGTCGCAGCGACTTTGTCGCCGATATGGCCGGATTTCCCCACACCCATGACGACGACTTTTCGGGCGTTTGAAATCGCAGACCGGATCGCATCGACGGCCTGAACAAATGACCCATCGAGGCGGTCCGCAACCGCGAGAATCTCGGCGCTTTCAATCTCGAAGACGCGTCTGGCTTTGGCTAAATAATCCATAATTCCGAAGCCCACACTCCGATCCGATCGGGACCATGAATTGGGACAGAGATACAGGTTCGGTCTTTCCGTATTCGTGGTCAAGACCGCAAACGGTCTGAACGCGGCGCGGAGAGGTGTTTGCATTCGGTGGCGTTCTCGGCTAGTTACGACGCGATGTCGATTTACACGCGCACGCTCGGATATTTCAGGCCATTTGTTTGGCCTACGGTGATCGGGACGATTGCGATGCTCGTGGCCGTGGCGCTGAACCTTCTGACCCCATGGCCGTTCAAGTATATCATCGATGGTGTATTGCCTGCGGATGACAATGCGGCTGCCGCAGCGGCACGCGCGCAAATCGCGGCGTGGTTCCCCGAGCAATCGCCTGGTGCTGTGATTGCGTGGCTCTGTGTTGCACTCGTGGCAATCAAACTTCTGTGGGGTCTTGTCAATTTGGTTTCAAACTACCTCTTCATCCGAACGGGTCTGCATGCGATGTTGAAACTTCGGACCGAGCTTTACTCGTGCCTGCAAGCGCTCCCGCTGCGGTTTCATGATTCTCGCCGCAGTGCAGATTCCTCGTTCCGCGTGGCCTACGACTCCCAGTCGATTCAGACGATCTACAATAAGGGATTTGCCACCGTGCTGGGATCGTTGGTGATGCTGATTGGTGCGATCACGCTCATGATCGGGATTGATTGGAGGCTCACGCTCGCATCGTTGGCGGTGCTCCCGTTTGTTTTTGTGGCTATCCGGTTTTATGCAGAGCGCATCCGGCGCGAGTCTACAGATATCCAAGAGAGAGAGAGCGATGTTCTGGCGGTCACGCAGGAAGGGCTGAGTTCCATTCGGCTAGTGCATGCATTCGGACGGGAGCAATTCGAGGTAAAGCAGTTTTTCAGCCGTGCGAATCAGAGCTTGCAGGCGAATTTGCGCCTGAATGTGACGTCTGTTACGAGCGCGCTTGTGATTGGCACACTGATGACGGCAGGTACTGCATTGATGTATTATGTCGGATCGATGCAGGTCCTGTCGGGTGATCTTTCAATCGGCGACCTCTGGTTGTTTTCTGCTTATCTGTTGATGCTCTATCAGCCGATCGAGCAATTGAGCTACACGGCATGGGCGCTGGAGGGCGCTGCAGCCGGCATGCAGCGGTGTTTCGAGGTGTTGGATCGCGAACCTGAAACGCGCGACGAACCGGGAGCGGTGCCGTTTAAGACCGTCAAAGGCGAGGTGGAGTTTTCCCATGTCGGATTCAGCTACGGCACTGATCGGGTGATTTTGAAGGACATCGACCTCAAAATCGCAGCGGGTGAGACCGTCGCATTCGTGGGAGGCACGGGTGCTGGCAAAAGCACGTTGATGAGTTTGTTGCTCAGGTTTTACGAACCGAACGCCGGAAAGGTCCTCGTCGATGGACAGGATATCCGCCATGCCACGCGCAAGTCATTACGAGCACACGTGGGCATGGTTTTGCAGGAGACGCTCTTGTTCTCGACCACGGTTCGCGAGAATATCGCTTATGGCCGTCCGGGTGCATCGAACGAAGAGGTCATCGAGGCAGCTAAGCAGGCGCAGGCATACGATTTCATCATGCAGATGCCTCAGGGATTTGATAGCTTGGTCGGTGAGCGCGGCGGGCACTTGAGTGTGGGCCAGCGTCAACGCATTGGGATTGCGCGTGCGTTCTTGAAAAATGCTCCGATCTTGCTGTTGGACGAGCCGACGTCTGCGCTGGATCCGACGACAGAAGCGGCGATCATGGAGACGATTGAGCTGCTCATGCGTGGTCGTACAACGTTGATCGTCACGCATCGATTGGCCACGGTGCATCAGATTGGCAAGATTGCGGTGCTGAAGAATGGAATGATCGTGGAGTTTGGGCTCGGGCCCGAGCTTCTGCGCAAGGGAGGCGTCTACGCCGACCTTTACCAAGCCGGGCAATACGACGGCGCTTCGTAAGCGGTCACTGGTTATCGAGAGCGATTGCTGAGTTTAACTGCCTGAAAAAGTCAGGCATTGCTGAGATCACGCGATTCCAGCTTGGAATCAACGGATCACCCAACGGGTCATGCAGGTATTCTCTGGACGCATGCCGGATACTTTGCGCGAAGGTGGATACGGCTAGTTCCTCCTCGTGGCGGTCGTAGTCAAGGAAGTTGATCTCGGCATCCGCAGCATAAAACCGCACGGTATCCTCCGCCTTACGCACGTATGCGCTCAGCAACGTGTCGAACAACCCAGTGTCGAGTTTTACGCCCTGACCGGCAAGCGTCCGGAAAATGCACTTGAGCACGTCAATCGCCATTTTGTTGAGACCGCGCGTCGGGTCGTTAGCGGAAAGCTCCTGGTGCTTGTGATCGTAACGATCCGCCACGTCCACCTGACAAATCGCTTTCGGTGAACTCACACGAAAAATCTCGGCTAGCATCCCAACCTCGACGCCCCAGTCGGAAGGCATGCGAATGCGACGGACGATGTCAAGGTCGAGACTCACCTCCCCAGAAAGCGGGTATCGAAACGTGTCGAGGTAAACCAGAAAGCTGTGAACGCCGATGATTGACTCTAAAGATCTTAAGAGCGGAGTGATGAGCAAACGCATCACCCGCCCGTTTAGCTTGGTCGAAAATCGGGCGCTATATCCCTTGCTGAAGTCAAAGCCGAGATTCGGGTGTGCTACAGGATAACAGAGCCGAGCGAGCATTTCGCGGCTGTAGGTAGTGATATCGCAATCGTGCACGGCGACCATTTTAGCCTGCTCGCCAGCCAATACGGCGCCGAAGCAGATCCACAAATTGCGACCCTTACCGCTTGGACCAACGTCGAGTTCCGATTGGTAAAGCAATTCGAAAAGAGCCTTCATCCGAGGGCCGTCGTTCCAAATGAGCACCGGGTTTTGTGGCAGTGTTGCGAATGCTTCTCTGGCCTCCAGCCAACGCGCCTCATCCGCGCCATCGATCCCAACGATAATCTGCGAGATGTAGTCAACGCGTTGGAGTTCGCTAATCATTTGCTGCAGCGCCGTGGTGCCTAGCTCGTTCACATGACAAGGCAAAACAAGGGCGATCGGTGTGTCGCGCGCATACTCCCGGAGGTTGGCTTCCAGTTTCTCTAACTCGGACTTACCCAAGCGATGGAGCGTTGCGATGGACCCAGTTTGGAAAAAATCAGCCATTTAAGCAATCTTCGGCACTTCCACCGGATGGGTCAATCCTCATAGGCTCGTATTCGTATGGATTTGATGTGCCCAGCTGTCGTCGTCGTGAAATGTGCGTAAAAGGATTGCTTCGACTCTGCATCTTCCCTGCCTCGAACGCGCGCTTTCGTCCTGCTTTGAATTCCACACCGTAGACGAATTCTTTCGACATTGTGCGATGCATCAGGGACGGTGACGGGTTTACGCTATATGTCATTTCAAGGAATTGGGTTAATTGATTCGGTTGTCCACGGGGCACAACGCATGGGCTACGTGGATCCGAGTCCGATTCAGCTTCGGGCAATCCCGGCGATTTTGTCGGGCCGGGACTTGATTGCATCGGCCCAGACAGGAACGGGTAAAACAGGCGCTTTTGCATTGCCGATTCTGAGTCGAATGATGCACGGAGTTGGTCATCCCCGGTGTTTGGTCCTTGAGCCGACACGCGAGCTTGCGATGCAGGTGGAAACAGCATTCCGAGACTTCTCCCGGTTTATGCATATCGACATAACCGTGCTTTACGGAGGTGTGGGATATGGCAAACAACGGGACGAGTTAAAGGCTGGAGCCGATGTGGTGGTGGCCACTCCGGGGCGGTTGCTCGACTTCATGCAACAAGGGGATTTGGAACTCAATCAAATCGAATACCTCGTTCTGGACGAAGTGGATCGCATGCTCGACATGGGATTTTTGCCCGATGTGCGGCGGATCGTTGAGAAGTGCCCGGCCGAGCGCCAGACGTTGTTGTTTTCCGCGACCGTTCCAGAGGAAATCGGCCGCCTTGCGACGTGGTGTCTCCGCGACCCGGATAAAATCGAGATCGGCGCCCAGCGCACACCGGCATCCACCGTCAAACACGCGATTTATCCGGTTGCCGCAGACCAGAAATTTGACCTCCTCCTTGCCCTGCTCGCACAGACAAACTACGAAAGTGTCCTCATTTTTTCGCGCACGAAAGAGGGCGCAGATCGCATAGCACGCAAACTGAAAGACGAAAAACACTCGGTCGCGGTGCTGCACTCAAACCGGACGCAAGTCGAGCGTATCGATGCATTGGACGGATTCAAAAGCGGAAAATACGAGGTCATGGTTGCCACCGATATCGCTGCCCGTGGCATCGACATCGCCGGCGTGAGCCATGTCGTGAACTACGATGTGCCGCAACACCCGGAGGATTACGTGCATCGCATCGGCCGGACCGGTCGCGCCCAAGCCGAGGGTGACGCATTCACCATCATGACCGCCGAAGAACTCCCGCACGTCATTGATATCGAGCGATTCATCGGACAGAAAGTGCCGAGAACCAAACTCGAGGGATTTGATTATACGTATTCCGCTGTATTCGACGAAGACCGCGTCACTGCGGTATTGAAAGGCGCGAAGGGCGTCCGCACCCATAAGGGCATGCGGTTCGGCGGGTCGTCGAAAAAGCGGAAACGCTAGTTAGATCGCATTACGCTACCGGTAGTCCGCGAGCGCGTCGTCCCCCATTTCTCCGAGCACCCGCCGCGTATCCGCGTGGGCTTCGCTGATGATCTGGTCATACTTTGCCCAATCTAGCAGTCCAACCCGCGTGACCGTTGGACGTATCAGCAGATCCACCTGATCCACCGCCCGCCGCTGCCGGTTTACCGACGCGCTGATTGTTGAGTTCAATAGAATTTCGGGCAAAAACGGCAGCCGGTATTTGCGTTTGGCGGTTGGTTTTAAGCTGTCGAAAAATAGCTCAACACTATCCGGAAGTTCCGTGAGGCCGAGCGGTTGGCTGGCTTCCTCGGTCATCACCACGCCGATAATCTTGCCCACTCCCTGAGCTTCCATCACATCGACCGGGAAGTTATTAAATGTCCCGCCATCGACCATGAGGTGGCCATTGATGATCACCGGGGGCAAGGCTCCGGGAATCGAAAAACTCGCCAGCAGACTGCGGGCGAGCGACCCGCGGGTCAGCACCGCCTGCTCCGAAACCGACAAATCCGTGGCGATGCAAAAATACGGAATCCACGTATCTTCGATTCCGATTTGGCTGCCCGCGCCGTCCACGATCGCCTGCTCCGTGATCCGGCGGACGCGTTTTCCCCGGACGAATGACATCATCGGAAGCAGGTTGATGTCGCTGGTAGGCTTATTGAGATACACCTTGCGCCCCGCATCGACATATTCTTTGCCGGTGAGGTCCATCGCTCGCCACGCGGCGGCGGTGGCCCCCATGCTGGTGCCGCCGATGAAATCGGGTTCGATTCCAAAATCAGCAAGTGCATTGACAACGCCGAAGTGCACAAACGCCCTGGCTCCACCGCCTGCAAGCACAATGCCGACTGCCCGGCCGGCCAGCGTTCGCGCCAGACGTTGCATGTCCCTAGCATGATCTCGCCGGATATGAAAATGCCGGTCCACCGGCCGCCGATCCAACCAGCGCGCCGTGCCAATCGGTGAGCGTTTATCCCTCGAATGGAGCAAAACAAGGCTTTCAATCACGGTGGGTGCTGCGCTCTCGCCGTCGAATAACTGCTTCTCGATCTCCGAGATGATTGGTGGTGCGTCGCCGTCAGCCAAAAGGATGATCTCGTCCGCCTGACTCACGCACCGCTTTGTCCATGGCGTCGCCTCGGTGTCAGCAATCAGAATCATGGCCTCTGAGGATGACTCCATCGTCGTCAACCACTCGCCCACGGGTCCATGACATCCCGCGCACGCATCCCCATCGAGTTGGCCCATTGCGTGGCGCACGTCGTCGCTCGTGATCGTATGCACCGGTGCACCGTGTTGCGCACGAGCGGCACCCAATTCTTTTCCGAATGAGCCGGCATCAACCGACGGACAAATCGGAATCAAACAAATGACGACCGGTTTCCGAGGGGGATTTCGCCTGCGTTCCGCGCGCCGAAAACGCTCGACGGCACCTCGCGCCACGGTCAGAGCGAGCTTCGGCTCCACCACCAAAAGCGATTCAAAGTCCTCGCGGGTGAGCCGCGCTACCATCGAATTCCGAAGCGCAAAAATCGATGCGGACCGCGGCTCGCCAAGGATCATGGCGAGTTCGCCAATCGTCTCGCCACGGCCGATCTCACCCAATGTCACTGGTCTCCCGCGAGTATCCGACTTCACTGCCCGCAATCGCCCTCGCAGCACAAAATAAACTTCGTCGCTCCGCTCGTCCTCATGAAAAAGTGCAGCCCCCGCCGCAACCTCCAAGAAGGTTGCCTTTTCGGCCGTGAGTCTCAGTAGGTCCGGCGAAGTGGTTTCAAAAAATTGGCCGAGCATCCCGGCCAGCGCCGTCGCCAGCTCAGGCGTCTGGTCAGCCATCAAAACCGTCGATCCGGGCGTGAAACCTGCCTCGCTTGCCTCGCCATGCATACGCCGACAATTCCTCCCTCACCACGCCCGATTCTGCAAGGCCGAAAAGGAGGAAACGTCGCAGCGCCGAAGCACACTGAGTCAGCCCGCACATCGCGATGCTGGAATCGCTCCTTGCAAATCTGTGGGAGCGACCTAACTTTACGGAGCAATTCTTTTAAGGGGGCGTAATGGTTTCGACTATTCGTTCAATGCTAGGCTTGCATGCCGGGGATGATTCGTTGGCCCCGTTAAAAATCGGATCAAACAAAAATAAACGCAGATTACGAAAATCTCGCTCTCGCGGCCTAAGTAGCCGTGACGTGTTCGCCCTGACGCCTGCTGGGGGTGGACGCGATGGCAGCAGGCTGGCTGGTCGGCGGTGCAACCGCGTCAATCAGCGAGATCGACCTCGTGGATGCTGGGGTGAGCGTGGCGTGTCTGTCCGCAGCGCGCACCCGAGATTGAGGACTGACTAAGCATGTAGAGAGTCGCGCAGAGCGCGATTAGGACAGGGGTTCGACTCCCCTCGCCTCCAGCCTTCGCTCGCAGCGCAGCAAGAGCGAAGGCTGTCACGCCGGAGCCGCCGCAAGGCGCGTAGGCGGACCTGCCTCCCAACGCTGCGAGACTACGGCTTGGCAAGCCAGTCCCAAAAGAACGCAACGTCCCTTGGCTCGCAGCGCAGCAAGAGCGAAGGCTGCGAGACTACGGCTTGGCAAGCCAGACCCAATAACCATGTTTCACTACGTCTATATTCTCACAAGCGAGTCAGATCCCGCCCGCCATTATGTCGGCCTGTCGAGCAATCTCGAAAACCGGCTTGCCGCTCACAATTCCGGAAAAGTCGCGCATACCAGCAGGTATTGCCCATGGCGTTTCGAGACGACCATTGCCTTTCGCGATAAGGCTAAGGCAGCCGCTTTTGAGAAATATCTAAAGTCCGGCTCTGGGCGCGAATTCGCCAGGCGGCATTTTTGACCCGCCCCCATTCCGCCCACAGGCCGACAGGGTGTCTTTCCTTCACGCCGAGCTTACATCCGGGTGTAAAGATCGCCGAGGACCCATATGGATCCTCCAATCATGATGAACAGGATGAGCCCGGTAAACAGGACCAGTTGCAGATCTTCCTTCTGCTGGCCTCTAAATGAAAGGTGCAGAAAGAAACGGAGATGCACGATCAGTTGAAGGATTGCGCAGAGGACGAGAACGACATAGCTGATTGCCCCTCCGACTGTTGCCACGAGGGTGAACGGGATGATCGTGAGAACCGTCGCCAGCGCAAAACCGATCAGATAATGACGAAGTTCTTTGGATTTTTCCATCAGAGTAATCCTCCCAAAAAGACAAAGCTGAAGATGGCGATCCAGACCACATCGAGAAAATGCCAGAACACCGACCAGCGGAGGAGGGCCAACTTCCAGCGGAGGTCGACACCCCGAACCAGAACCCCAACGACAATCACGAGACACCAAATGATTCCTCCGGTCACATGCAGACCGTGGAGCCCCACCAGAGACCACAAGGCAGTGAGGTAGCCGCTGCGTGTCGGAGGTGCCCCGGCCGCCGCCATGGAGATGAAGTCGGAAATCTCACGATAGAGGAACCCACAACCAAGCAAGGCCGTAAGCAGGAGCCAGAAAACCAAGTTTTTGGTGGTGGCATTTCTGCTGCCATGTTCCTGCTTCAAAGTCAGGACGGCCATTCCGCTGGTCAGACTCGAAACGAGAAGGAATCCGGTTTGCCAGGCGACGCTGCCGAGGTCGAAGAGTTCCTTCGGGCCGGGGCAACATGCGAGAGGCACGGTGCTCGCAAAGACGATAAAAAACATCCCGAAGGTCACGAGGTCACTCATCATGAAGACCCAGAACCCGAAGACGGATGTCTCCGCTTCGAGGTGGTCGTCACCGTGCTCTTCGCCCAGATTCAGGCCGGGATGGAGCGATTTTCTGGTCGTTGCACTCATGGGTTTAAGATGATGTCGGGACGGGCCAGCCCTTGGTTTGCCTCGGTGGTCTCATCGTCGCGCGTGACGCCCCGGCCCTCGCGGGCCGCCCGCCGCCACGCTTCATCGATTTCACGCACCTCGGCGGCAGGAATGATGATTTTCCTCTGAGGCAGAAAGGCGTAAGTAATGACGGTGACGATGCAGCCGAGGAAGCAGATGATGGCCAACCACCACATGTACCAGACCAGGCCGAAGCCGAGCCCTGAGGCCAGGGCTGCGATGATGAGGCCATAGTAGGTATTTCCGGGCATCTCGATGTCTTCGTATTTCTCAATCGGCTGGTAGGCGGTGCCCTTTTCCTTGGCGTCCGCAAAGGCATCCCGGCAATCGACCTTGGGCAGAACAGCAAAATTCCATTCGGGAGCCGGCGCGGGTGTCCACCACTCGAGGGTGCGCCCGTCCCAGGGATCACCGAAGGGAACGGCCAATTTCTTCCGGTTTAAAACGCTAAAAAAGATTGTCAAGAGGACGAACAGAAAGGCGAGGCCGAGAATGAGCGCGCCGACTCCCGAGACGACCATCCACGGAACAAGCGCCGGATCCTCGTAGGCGACTGTTCGCCGGGTCATTCCCATCATTCCGACCTGGTAGAGAGGCAGGAAGGCCAGCGAGAAGCCGATCGCCCAAAGGAAGGCGGTGATGCGAGCATAACTCTCCATGAGCCGGAACCCGTAGATTTTGGGGAACCAGATGTGAATGCCCGCGAGAATTCCAAACAGGACTCCGGGAATAATCACATTGTGAAAATGGGCGACCAGAAAAAGGCTGTTGTGCAGTTGGTAATCAAGGGTTGGGCTCGCAAGGATCACGCCGCTAAGACCGCCAATGGTGAAAAGGACGAAAAACCCGCACAGGTAGATCATCGGGGCCGTGAACCGGATCCGTCCGCCCCAAAGAGTCGCCAGCCAGTCGTAGATTTTCACCCCCGTCGGGATGGCGATCAGCAGCGTCGCCACTCCAAAGGCGGCGTTCACCGTGGCGGATTGCCCCATGGTGAAGAAGTGGTGCAGCCAGACCATGAAGGAGAGCACCGCGATGCACATCGTCGCCGCCACAATCCCGGTGTAGCCGTAAAGACGCTTCCCGGAAAATGTGGACGCGATTTCCGACATCACCCCGAAGGCCGGGAGGACGAGGATGTAAACTTCGGGATGGCCAAACATCCAGAACAGGTTGATGAAGTTCATCAAATTCCCGCCCATGTCGTTGGTGAAAAAATGGAAGCCAAGGAAGCGGTCGAGCCCGAGCATGAGGCAGCAGGCGGTGAGGGGTGGCATGGCAAAAATCAGCAGGATCGACGTGCAGAGGGCCGTCCAAGTGAAGAGCGGCATCATCATGAAATTCATTCCCGCCGTGCGCATTTTGTAGATGGTCACCGCAAAATTGACTCCGGTGAGCGTGGAGCCAATTCCAGAAATCCCGACGGCCAGAATGTAATAATCGGGCCCGACTCCCGGATTGATCAGGCGACCGGTGAAAGAGGGGTACGAGGTCCATCCGCCCGTCGAAAACTCACCGACCATCAGCGAGATCATGAAGAGAAATCCGCCGGCTGCCGTGAGACCCAGGCTGATTTGATTGAGCTTCGGGAAGGCCACATCTCTCGCACCGATCTGCAAGGGGACGACAATATTGATCAGGCCGATCAGGAAAGGCATCGCCACGAAAAAGATCATGTTGGTGCCGTGGGTCGTGAAGAGCTGGTTGAAATGATCCGACGAGAGGAACCCGCCATTGAGAGCCACGGCTTGGTTCGCCCGCATCAACATGCCCTCGACCACCCCGCGGAACAACATGATCACCGCGAAGATGATGTACATCGTGCCGATTTTTTTGTGATCGACACTCGTCAGCCATTCGAACAGCGGCTTCCACCACTTCATCCAGGTGAGAAGAGCAACAATCATCACTCCTCCGACCGGCATCATTGCCGCCGCACCGGCGGTGATTAAAGTGTTGATATTTGGTTCTTCGACCGCCTGCACGAGGATGATCGAGTCCCAGGTTAATCTGCCAAAAAGCGCCTCAAACATGTTACATTTCCATTCCCATCATGGGTTTATCTGATGCGGGCGGGAGGGGGGATTTTTTGGGGTCGTAGGAGGGACTGCCCGGTTGGCTTTCCGGAGTCATGTCCTCGACCATGTAGCGGGCCAGCACGCGTTGAAAAATTTTCGGATCGCCCAAGACCATTTCAATCGGGCCTTTTTGGTTCTCGATGCCGAGGGGTTTTTTTGACTCCTGCGAAGTCCCCTGCATGGCCAGAATGGCATAGGTGTCGGCCGTGAGTGCGAGAGCGCTCGATTGGGCTTTCTTCATCCGGGCCGCAAATTCCTCCTCGGAAACTGAAAGAACCTGGAACTTCTGTTTCCAAAATCCGTTTCCGGTAAACTGTGTGTTCATCCCCTGGGCCTCACCCTGCTTGGCAGCGATGAAGTTCAATTTCGTGGTCATCGCCGGCATGGCGTAAATCTGACCCACGATCGCCGAGATCTGAAGGCTCTGCATCACGGTGTCGGTCGTCAATGTCAACTCGACCGCACGCCCCTCGGGCACGACCAACTCGTCCACCAGGGCAACCCCCTCGTCCGGATAGATGAAAATCCATTTCCAATCCAAGCCGATGACTTTGATCTGTAGCGGGTCTTTGCCCAGTTCCTTGTAGGGGTCGAGGCGAAAGGTCATGATAGAAAGGCTAACCCCCATCAACGCGACGACGAGAACCGGCACTCCCCACATTAACCATTCAAGAGTCGGGTTCGACTCCCAGTTTGGACGATACTCGCCCCTCGGCTTGCTTCGACGATAGCGCCACAGAATCCACGGCGTGGCGACCATAACAGGAATCACCGCGATCAACGTCAGGAGGGTTACGGTTTTGAGATGTCGCAGTTGCTCCGCCGCCACAGGCCCCATCGGCTGCAGAAAAGAATCTGCGACGGCCAGAATGATTGGTGGGTCGATCATCGCAATGGAGAGGAGTTTATTCCGGTTTCTCAGCTTTGCCAGATGATTACCAGAGGAAAGTCGCCACTTGGGAAAAAACCTGGGGCAAACGCACTAAAAATGCCGAAACGGTCGAGGAAGAAGTGGGGCCAGCAGTATCAGATACAATCAATGAATGATATGGGATAAGATAGAAGTGCGTGCGGGAGTGATGCGAGTTATTGCGCTAGAATATGACGGCCGTAGATGAAGCGATGTGCTCGCGAGTGCGCGCAATGCAACGCGGTTTTGGTTTTTGAAACAGCGGGCTTTTCCGCGATTTACAAATCACCCCGGTCTGCAAAGATGTGGAGCTTTCCAATGGTCGCTCAGCAAATTTTTCGAAAACAGACACCCACCTTGCATCTGAAACCGGGCAGGGGAGGTTTAGCGGTGTTCGGAGGGGTGATTGCGCAAATACGGTAGGACGGCGATCCCGGATACTTTTGCGGCTTGTTTGACTCGAATAAAAAATGAAAAGAAAATTACTCGGAGAAGATTCCAAAAGCTTTCCGCCCTGCCCGATCTGTGAGGCACAAGTTAGGCCGTATTATGATCATTCGGATGCAGACATCTACGAATGCGGGAACTGCTCGCACGTTTTTTCGGATACGCGGACGATTCACCAAGAGGAATACGGCCCCGAATATTACGAAATTGTCCATCGGAATTGGTTCGCCAATCCAAACCGGCCCCTCTTCAAGAAAATAGAAGAAATCGCCAGGGGACGGGGAGCAAATGCGAGTGTGTTTGACGTGGGCTGTGGAAACGGTGATCTCTTGAAATTCCTTCGCTCGCGCAATCCTGGCATGGAATTGATAGGGGTTGAGTTGTCCGATCTTCCGAAGAGTGAGGGAATTCGATTCATCAAATCTGATATATTTGAGCTGAACCTCGATCAGAAATTTGATTTGGTAGTCACGCTCGCAGTGATCGAGCACGTTGGAGATGTGCGTGCGTTTGTCGAAAAGCTTGCGAGGTTTCTCAAACCCGGGGGGAAACTTGTCGCGATGACACTCAATGGTGACAGCCTGATTTATCGCATCGCAAGGTTTGGGAAGTCGTCGGTTTGGCCTGATCCATTTAATCGGCTATACTCCCATCACCATCTTCATCATTACACTCGTGCTTCCCTTAACGAATTGATGAAAAAGTCCGGATTAAAGATATGTGCTCACGAGAGCCATAACTTCCCTTTAGCAGCGGTCGATTTTCCATCAAAGGGTGCGATTGCGGATAAGATGCAGTTGGGTGGTATTGCTCTGCTCTTCGGGTTGGGAAGACTTTTTGATATGGCATTTTTGCAAACGATCGTTTGCGAACGAGAGTAGATTGGCCCAAGATCGTCTGCACATTTTTCTTGAGGTTTGCCGGTGGATTTGGCGAGTCTGGCGCATGGAAGACCTCCTTGTTTTTTTCCCGGACGCGGATGCGTTCTTTGCGGCCAATCTGCCGGTTGGGCTGACGTTTGACGATATCTCGCTTGCCACCCGGTATTCGGACATCCTGCCGCGGGATGCGAATTTGTCGGTCTCGCTGTCGCGTTCGCTGGAACTACAAATCCCGATTATTTCGTCCGACATGGACACCGTCACGGAGTCGGCCATGGCGATCCGAATGGCGTTAAATGGGGGGCTCGGGCTGATCCATTACAATATGTCCGATGACATGCAGGTGAAGGAAGTGGCGCGTGTGAAAAACCACATCCATGGATTTATTCGTGAACCGATCAAAGTGACCGCGGATCAAAAAATCGGCGAGGTTTTGGAGCGGATCGAGCGGAAGAGTTTTGGATTCAGCACATTTCCGGTGGTGGACGAAAGCAATCGTCTACTGGGTTTGCTGCCGGGAAGTTGTGTGAAGTTGCGCTACAGGAACCGCACGGTCGGTGAGGCAATGACACCGCGCAAGGATGTTTACACGCTCACGGAAAAGGAAGTCCGTAATAACCCAATTGAGCGTGCGGACCAGTTTTTCACGCAGCACCTCGGGATCCATAAACTCCTGATCGTCGACGACGACGACATCCTCTGCGGATTGTTCACTTTGAGCGACATCGAGCGTATTGAGGACGAATCGAGCCGAAGCGTCAAACCGGCCCGGGACGAGCGGTTTCGGCTACGCTGCGGCGCTGCGGTGGCCTCACACCGACTGCCTGACGGGTCGTTGGATAAAGACCGGATCGTGACCCACGTGGGCCGACTTGTGGATGAAGGAATCGACGCGGTTGCGGTTTCCACCGCCCATGGATTTTCCAAAGGCGTTGGCGACTCGGTGAAATTGCTGCGCGATCAATTTCCATCGCTTACTTTGATCGCAGGAAATGTCACCACGGCTGACGGGGTGGCTTTTCTCGCAGATGCGGGTGCGGATTGTATCAAAGTCGGGCAAGGCCCCGGATCCATTTGCACGACGCGGGTCGTGGCCGGTGTGGGCATTCCTCAGATGACCGCGCTTTACGTGACGTCGCGCGAGGCGGCACGACGTGGAGTGACGGTGATCGCGGACGGTGGGATCACTAAGTCCGGTGACATGGTCAAGGCGCTAACGCTTGCCGACGCACTGATCTGCGGCGGTCTGCTCGCGGGCTGTGACGAAGCACCCGGCCGCATCCTCGAGATCAACGGCAAACTTTACAAACAATACCGCGGAATGGGCAGCCGCGAGGCGATGAAGGAAGGCTCTGCGAGTCGCTATGGCCACGACAAAGCGGATGCTCCAGTCAAGGCCGCACCGGAAGGAATCGAGGCACTCAAAGAAGCCGTTGGTCCGCTTGATGGCGTGCTCCGCGAGCTCAACGGCGGCATCCAATCCGGCATGGGATATCTCGGCGCAAAGGACCTCAAAACATTGCGAACCAACGCGCGGTATATCCGGGTAAGCCCCGCAGGCCAGCGGGAGGCCGCCCCGCACGATGTCATTACGGTTAAGGCATCCACCACCCAATCGAACGAATAGCCGCGACACCGCAGCGAGTTTTAGCAAGTATTTGATTTTTCCATGGCACTGATTCCATTTTGCAGCCACCTGATCGCGGACACTGGTATTTCAACCGGCGACGAAGGCAAAGGTCGACTGATCCTTGAGATCATCGACGAACTCCGTGAGTCCACAGGCAACCCGGATGCCGTCGCTGCAGTGATGAAAGTCAACGGCGGATCAAACTCCGGGCACTCGGTCGGTGATGTAAAGCTTAACCTGATCCCAGGCGGTGTCGTCGATGCGTCGGTTCCGTTTTTGCTCATTGGGTGTGGTGTCGTTGCGGACCCACGGAAGTTCCTTTGGGAAGCCGCATACGCGGAGCTTCATGGACATGCGACGTTGAGTCGACTGAGAATCGACGAGCGCACGCTGATGTCGGACCTTTCGCATCGGTTGCTGGACCTTGCATGGGAAGACTACCGCGTGCACGTGCTGCACGAGGATCCGCGAGGGTCCACGGGACGCGGTATCACCCCGGCCTACACGGATGAAATCACACAAATGCAGATCACGTACGCGGACTTCCGGGGCGACAAGTCCGTGTTTGTGAGGAAACTCGGGCAACGGATCGACCGGGCTCTGCGAACGATCGAACACGTTTGCCAGCTCCGCCCTGAGCGTTGGCTTGAGTTGTTTGCCACGCTCACGACCGCCGAGACTCGCGCGAATCGTGAGACGATCGACGCCGGGGTGTTTTCCGAGTCGGAGTTCGATTTCGTGCGGTTTGCGGGAGAACGCCCATTCGAACTCAATGTCGAATTGCTCACCGACACCGTGTGGGATGCCGGACAGCGCTTGCTGCCGTGCATCACGGACATCCGGGAAATCGTCTTAACCAGCTTGGATGCTGGTCGCAGCGTGATCGGCGAGTTTGGCCAAGCGTTCTGGCTCGATAAGCGGCACGGGTTTCCACCCAACGTGACCGCATCGCACACGTTCACGCCCGAGTTTTTTCAATCCGCCGGCATCCCGGCGCAACCGGTGCACACGATTGGCTGTTGCAAAGCGTATGATACGAAAGTCGGGACGCATGTGTTTCTGACTGAGTTGACCGACGAGCATCCACTCGGACGCGCTCTGCGACGCATCGAGTTTGGATCGACTACCGGACGGCAACGCATGGTCGGGTGGTTCGATGCAGTTGAAAAAGGCGATGCTTTGCGCTACGGCGGATATCAGGACCTCGTGCTGAATAAGCTCGATGCGCTCTCGTTCAGCGGGGATTGGCAGGACGGCGAACTCTGCATTTGCGTGGCGTATGAGGCGCCGGATGGATCACTCGTCAAACACGTGCCGAGAGATGATAAGATCCGTCGCACGCTGAAACCTGTTTATCGGCTCTGCCCGGGCTGGAACGAGGATCTCTCCAGCATTCGGCACTTTGATGATTTGCCGACCAATGCCAAACGCTACGTCGCCGAAATGGTCGCTGCGATCATCGACGTCGCCTACGAAGGACGTCAACCCGCAGTGCTGCCGAACTTGCGATACATCGGCGTCGGCCCGCTGCGAAGCCAGATTATCAAAGACGTGCCAACGACCGATGTGTTGCTCGCGTTGGCGAATTCATCATCCATCTAAACGCCATGCCATCACCACGCCGGGGTTGCAGTTGTTCGGGAAATGCGAGCGTCCGATGGCTATGTTTCGCTCTGCTTCTGGTAACGGGTTTGCTAAATGCCGCGTCGTGGAATGTTCAGACGATCGACGGTCGAGAAGCGGTGCCGCTCGAGCAGGTAACTGGTTTTTATGGCCTTGGCCCGCCAGTAACCAGTGGAAAAGTGGTTTCGGCAGCGACAGGAAACTCATCCATCCGACTGCGCATCGGAACGCGTGAAGCAATCATCAACGGAGTCCGGCACTGGTTAGCATTTCCGGTTCGAAATCAGGACGGTAGCGTCTGGATCAGCCGCATGGATGTGGCAAAAACGATCGATCCGATTTTTCGTCCGGTCGAAGTGAATGGAACACGCCCGCTGAACACCGTCGTCCTCGACGCCGGGCATGGTGGGCATGACAAAGGAGCATCCAGTCCGCTCGGACTGGAAAAAGATTTTGCGCTCGACCTCGCTATGCGGGTGAAAAAGCGCCTCGAAGCTGCCGGGCTGAAGGTGATCATGACCCGGAAATCAGACGTGTTTATTCCACTCGAATCGCGCCCGGCAGTGGCGTCTCGGACTCCGGGCTCGATATTCGTCAGCCTGCATTTCAACGATGCGAGCTGGCGTCCAACCGCGACAGGAATGGAAGTGTTTTGCATTCCGCCGCATGGCACGCCGCCGACAGGCCAAGAAAAGCCAATGGCAAGAGACCTCGAGTCGGTCCCGGGGCACCAACTCGAGCCGCAGAATTTCCTCCTCGCAAACACGATTTTTCACGCGATGCGCGGAAAGTTCCCGTCCATGGATCGTGGTGTGAAACGGGCGAGATTCAAAGTGCTGCAACTCGCCGCAGTCCCGGCCGTCCTCATCGAGGCGGGATTTCTTACGAACCCAGCTGAGGCAAAGCAAATCGCGTCGGCGTCGTGGCGTGATCGAATGGCGGATGCCATCACCGCCGGGATTCTCGAATACCGAAAACTCTGCACCCAACAAGCCCGCCCGAAACAGTTGGCCGACTGGGGAGGAAAACCCACGACGGAATTTGTCAGCGAGGATTAACCGTCAAGCGATTAACGTGCATCAATGAAAATCGCACTGATAAGGCGCGGATACTCGGCCTCGGGAGGTGCCGAGGCATATTTGTTGCGATTGGCATCTGGTTTGCAACGAGCGGGCCACGAGCCGGTTCTGATCACAACTAATGATTGGCCACGAGCGAATTGGGTCAATCAATCGGTCCAGATCGTCGATGCGGGGACGCCGGCATCTTTTGCGATTGATGCGAGGCGCCTAGGCAATGCGTGCGATGTGGTTTTCAGTTTGGAGCGCATCGGGCAATGTGATATCTACAGGGCAGGGGATGGTGTGCATCGGGCGTGGCAGCAAAGAAGACAGGTGTTCGAGCCACGATGGAAACCGTGGTTCCGCAGGTTCAATCGCAAAAACAACGAACTTCTGCAACTGGAGGCAGCAACATTCGCACCCGATGGCGCGGCTTACGTGATTGCAAACTCGAACATGGTCCGCCGGGAAATTCTCAACCATTTTGCCTATCCGGAAGATCGGATTTGCGTCATTCGAAATGGATTCGATCCGCTTGCCCCGACAGCACCGCTCGACCCACAATTGCAACGCGCCCGGTTCGAAATCAAAAATGCTAATCGGCCGCTCGTGCTGTTCGCCGGCAGCGGATGGGAGCGGAAAGGACTGCGATTTGCGATAGATGCCATGCGGGGGATGGAAGCCACGACATTGGTTGTCGCGGGTCGTGGACGTTGGGCTGGCGCGGTCCCGGAAAACGTGCGCTTTATCGGTCCTGTTTCCGATATGTCCGCGCTGTTTGCGTGTGCGGATGTCTTTGTGGCGCCCACGATTTACGATCCATTTTCGAACGCGTGTCTCGAAGCACTAGCCGCCGGATTGCCAGTGGTGACGACCGATGCCAATGGATTCTCGGAAATCATCGATGACGGCCAACACGGCTCGGTCGTGGCTGTCGGAGATGTGGCGGCGCTGAAATCTAGGATCGAATACTGGACTTCTGCCCGCCACGATACAGCGCGGCGGGACCGATGTAAGGGGCGCGCAGCCGAGTATTCACTCGATCGGAACGTGTCAGCGACACTCGATGTGATCAATCGTGCAGCAATGCGCTGACGACTGCTTCCGTGTCGGAGAGATCCGCAAAAAGCAGGTCCGGCGAGTGCTCTCGAAGCGCACCCAGTGAGTAGTGCCCCGTCGCAATCGCCACGGTTCGAGCGCCAACGGCTCGGCCGCATTCGATATCGCGCGGCGTGTCACCAATCACGTAAATCGACTCAGGCGGAAAATCCACACCATGCCGCTCCAGTGCCCTGGCATGCGCGAACCGCCCCAGCTCATTCCGGTCGTGGTGGTCGTCGGCAAATGCACCAAATTCAAAATAATCCCAAACGCCGTAGTGCGTGAGCTTGATCTCTGCGCCGCGAACGATATTGCCGGTCAACAGCGCGAGGACGCAGGATGGCTCTTGGTGCAAGCGTTCGAGGAGCGCCACGATCCCTGGCAGCAATCGGCCATCGTGCTTGCCGATGCGTTCGCTCAGATGGTGGAGGTACGTGTCCAGTAATCCAGCGATGTTCTCGGGAGAGACGGGCAAGTCATGCTTTTCCAACAGCAAGCGTGAGATTGCGGCGTCGGTGGCACCCGCGAGGGTGATCCCGGTGAGATCCTCATCCACATTGAATCGGACGCCCATCGCGTCGATCAATGCTTTTTCCCCGGCACCTCCGGAAGTGATCAGCGTGCCATCGATGTCAAACAACAATAACCGGCGCTTCGGCTCGGTATCATTCGTCGCCATCGTCGTCGTGGTCGTCTTCGTCGTGAAAAACATCGCCCACTTTGCTGAAGCGGCGTTTGCGCTTGTTCGCGGGGAGCGGGCTTAGCGTCATGCCGAGCGCGCGGCCAGTCAGTTTCGGCTCCATGTCGACATGCGCCATCGTAGCAAGGTCTTCCTTGACGCGTTGCATCACAGCCATGCCAATTTCTTGGTGCGCCATTTCGCGGCCGCGAAATTGAAGTCCGATCTTGAGTTTGTTCCCCTTGTCGAGGAAGTCCTCCGCGCGTCGCACCTTCGTCATGTAATCATGCTCGTCGATGTTGGCGCGGAACTTGATTTCCTTCACCTTGCTAACGGCCTGCTTTTTATCCTTTTCCTGCTTCGCCTGCTCGTAGCGGAACTTGCCGTAATCAACGATCCGGCAGACGGGTGGGTTTGCGGTGGATGCAACCTCAACAAGGTCTAGACCTAAATTTTTAGCCTGACGCAGGGCATCCTCGATTTTGAGAACGCCGAGTTGCTCGTTGGTGGCGGCGATGACAACTCGGACTTCACGAGCGCGGATGCGATCGTTGATTCGATGTTCGTAACGTGGGGTCACTGGACCTCGGAATTTAATGGCTATGGCAGGTTGGGGTTGTTGTGGATAAATCCAGGTGAGAAAGCTCTGACGTTGATGGAGTCAGCGGGAAGGATGAACGCAAAGGCATACCAGCGATCAGACGGAGAACACGATGATTCCGGAATTGGTCAGGCGGAATCGAGAGATGGTCTTGCGGGTCGAATTCAAGCAGGCGTCGTGTTTTGATTAGCAGTTGCTGGCATCACGCTTTAGGGAGAATGGGATTTGCGTGCAAGCGGAAATTTGAATCGCAGCAATGTTTCATCCTTCGGTTGCGCTACCCGCCAACCTTCTGCGATATTAGAAAGACGATATGGAAAAAATTTCGCAAGACGACGTGCTGAGCAGTTTGAAGAACGTGAAGTACCCTGGATTCAGCCGCGACATCGTGTCCTTCGGGCTGGTCAAGGGGATTGCCGTGGACGGCACCGACGTGGAAGTGCAGCTCACGCTCTCAACCAACGAGCCGAAAGTCGCCGCAGAGGTTCGAGACGCTGCCATCAGCGCACTCCGGACGTTACCCGGGGTGAACAACCCACGCGTAAAAATCGATATTCAAGCGCCCGCGGCACCCGCAGGCACGCCGGGCCCCCAGCAGATCGACGGAGTGAAGCACATCATCGCCGTCGCAAGCGGCAAGGGCGGAGTTGGGAAATCCACCGTCGCCACCAACCTTGCGGTGTCACTCCAGCGATCCGGTGCGCGCGTCGGTCTTTGCGATTGCGACCTCTACGGGCCGAGTATCGCTCTCATGTTCGGCGGCAACGAGCGCCCGACAGCGGATGAAGAAAACCGGATCATCCCGATCCAGCGCCTTGGAATTCAACTCATGTCGATGGGGTATCTGGTCGAGGACGGCTCGCCCGCCGTGTTACGCGGCCCGATGGTCACGCGATACACGCAGCAGTTTTTGCGGCAAGTGGCATGGGGTGAGCTCGACTATCTTGTGCTCGATCTGCCACCCGGCACCGGGGATATTCAGCTCACGATTGTTCAAACCGTCGCGCTTTCCGGCGTCGTCATCGTCACCACGCCCCAAGAGGTCGCCCTGATCGATGCACGTAAGGCGGCGACTATGTTCCACAAGACAAATGTGCCGATCCTCGGACTCGTCGAAAATATGAGCTACTTCCTGTGCCCATCCGATGGCGTGCGATACGACATTTTCGGACACGGGGGAGGGGAGCGTGAGGCGGCACGCCTCGGAGTCGAACTTTTGGGGCAAATTCCGATCGAGATGACTCTGCGAGAGGGCGGAGACGTGGGAAGGCCCGTGGCTGGATTTTCGCCCGAATCACCGTCCGCAAAAGCATTTACGTCTATTGCCGAGAAGATTCAGAAAATTATCCCGCGTGCGGAAGGTTGACGGATTGAAATTCTCTGGCAATAACACAGTCAATTATGAGTGCCCCCAAAACCGAGGTTGTCTTTGATCTCGTTAAAAATTCCTCGCTCTACCGCGAGTATTTGGCCGAGCGGGAAGAAATTTTGCGACACAAGTGGATCGAAAGCGAGAAAGCCGGAAAGGATATCGGATTCGAACGCGCGCTGCTCGATTGGATCATTAGATACCGATCCGGCTGGCGTGATGATCGTGGTCGGCAGCCGAAGCCGCCCAGTGACGCAGCTCCTGCCGAATCGAAAGTCAACGAATCCAAATAGCCGGTGTGCCCGCCTGACTCTGCCGCTGCTCCAAAAGATGTTGATGCTGACGCCCTCGCGGTCGCGATGGACTCAGACGCCATCCGCAAAGCCCTGCGCCGCATCGCGGATGAAATCTGTGAGCAAAACTCCGGCATCGACCGCCTGATCATCGCTGGCATCCCGACGCGGGGCGCTGAGATTGCGCGCAGACTTTGTGACCTCATTGAGGGCTGCGAAGGGCAACGACCCGAGTTCGGGATCGTGGACGTCTCGATGCATCGCGATGACCTTTCGACCCGATCGAAGCTCACCGCACTGGAGACGACCCAGCTCCCGATCGATCTCGACGGACGCACACTCATCCTCGTGGATGATGTTTTGTTCACCGGGCGCAGTTGCCGCGCTGCGATGGATGCCATCGCTTCATTTGGGCGGCCAGCCCGTATCCAACTGGCCGTGCTCGTGGATCGTGGGCATCGGGAGTTGCCGATTCATGCAGACTTTGTCGGTCGCAAAGTCCCGACTGACCCCGAAGAAAAAGTCCGTGTGCGCTTCGAAAACCTCGACGGCGTGCCCGATTGTGTTTGGATTGTAAAACCGTGAGCGTGGAATGGAATTCGAAAGACCTGTTGGGACTGGACGAATTGTCCGCCGGTGAGATTTCCCTCATCCTCGATACCGCGCGTGCATTCAAGGGAGTCGGTCAACGAAACCTAAAAAAAGTCCCTGCGTTGCGCGGAAAGACGCTCGTCAACTTCTTTGTCGAGCCCAGCACCCGGACTCGCACGTCTTTCGAAATCGCCGCCATGCGCCTGAGCGCTGATGTGGTCAATATCTCCGCGTCGGTCTCCAGCCTCAAAAAGGGCGAGTCTTTGAAGGATACTGCACTGAACCTTCAAGCCCTGCACGCCGACATTATTGTGCTTCGGCACAGCTCGCCCGGAGCGTCCCGGTTTCTCGCTTCGCGGCTCGACTCGAGCATTATCAACGCCGGGGATGGTGCCCACGAGCACCCGACTCAGGGGTTGCTCGATGTCTTCACGATGCGCGAACACTTTGGCGATATTGCAGGCCTGCGCGTTGCCATCGTTGGGGATATTTTATTCAGCCGCGTGGCGCGCTCGAATGTGCATGCACTTGTCAAACTCGGCGCCGATGTCACACTCGTCGGCCCCACCACGTTGGTTCCGAGGTCGCTGGAATGCCTCGGTGCAAAAGTGTCACACCGCATCGATGACGTGCTCGAGTCGACCGATGTGATCAACCTGCTGCGCATCCAGCACGAACGCCAGCGCAAGGAGTATTTTCCAAGCCTCGGCGAATACACGAGTCTCTTCGGCCTCACAAAACAACGAGCCGCCCGACTGATGCCGAAATGCCTCGTCATGCACCCGGGCCCAATCAACCGGGGCGTCGAAATCGACAGCGATGTCGCCGATGGATCGCAAAGCGTCATTCTCGAGCAGGTATCGAACGGCATCGCCGTCCGAATGGCCGTGCTCTACCTATGCGGTGGAGGCGCCGGAGTCAGCTAGCGCAATGGAAAAAATCACCAAAATCACCAACGGCCGAATCATCGATCCCGCATCCGGACGCAATGAAATCGGGGACATCTGGATTCGCGACGGGAAAATTTCTACATCCGCACCCGACACATCCCGCGACGTGGATGTTATCGATGCTGCCGGTCTCGTGGTGGCGCCCGGACTGATCGACCTCCATGTCCATTTGCGCGAGCCGGGGCAGTCGCATAAAGAAACTATGGCGTCCGGCACCATGGCTGCCGCCGCAGGAGGCTTCACGTCGGTCGTTTGTATGCCGAACACATCGCCCGTGGCAGACAGCCCGAGCGTGATTCGCTGGATTCATGAGCGCGCCGAGCAGGTTGCCCACGTGAATGTTTTTTGCACCGGGGCCATTACCAAAGGACTCGCCGGCGAGGAACTCGCGCCTATCGGTTCGATGGTGAAAGCCGGGATTGTCGCAATCACCGATGATGGCCATTGCGTTCAGAGCCACGAGGTGATGCGGCGCGCGCTGGAATACGCCCGCATGTTTGACCTCCCGTTGTTGGACCATTGCCAGGATTACTCGCTCGTTGCCGATGGCATCATGCACGAAGGCGAGTGGAGCGTGCGCCTCGGGTTGCAGGGCTGGCCCCGCGTCGGTGAAGAGCTCATCGTATCGCGCAATATCCTCCTCGCGGAACTTTGCGACGCCCCCGTGCATTGTCAGCACCTCACCTCGGGCGGTAGCGTGGATCTGATCCGGCAAGCCCGCGCTCGCGGTGTCAAAATCTCGGGCGAGGTCTGCCCGCACCACATAACGCTGACCGATGCGACACTCCGCGATTTTGATTCGAACTACAAAATGAACCCACCGCTTCGCACGCAACAGGACATCGATCTCCTGCTCGGCGGAATTGCAGACGGAACCATCGATATCCTAGCCAGCGACCACGCCCCGCACGCGAACTACGAAAAGGAAGTGGAGATCGACCAAGCCCCATTCGGTATTCTCGGGCTGGAAACCGAGTTCGGCCTCTTCTGCGACACGCTGGTTCACAAAACAAAAACCATCGACCTCCCGCGATTGATCGCACTGCTAACGACCAACCCGGCGCGCCTGCTCAAGTTGGATCGCGGCACGCTCGCTCACGGCGCACCCGCCGACATCACGATCATTGATCCCGACCTGCACTGGACCGTGGATCGTGATGCATCGTATTCACTTTCCCGCAATACACCTTATCACGGCACCGAACTGCGCGGACGTGCAGTGCGCACGATCGTCGCAGGGAAAACCGTCTGGAAACTCGCCGCGTAATGGCATTCGAACTCCAAGCGACCGATGGTGGCGCACGGGCCGGACTTTTGCGCACCAATCACGGGGTCGTGGAGACGCCGGTTTTCATGCCCGTGGGGACGCAGGGCACCGTCAAAGGCATGACGCCTCTGGAACTCCGGGAGGTGCACTCCCAGATCATCCTTGGCAACACATACCATCTGCACGTTCGACCGGGAGAGAAGCTGATTCGCGACCTCGGCGGGCTGCATCAGTTTATGGGCTGGGACGGCCCGATCCTCACCGACAGCGGAGGCTTCCAAGTTTTTTCCCTCGCGAAACTCCGCAAGATCACCGAGGAGGGCGTGCATTTCCAGAACCACCTCGACGGCACACCCACCTTCATCGGCCCCGAAACATCCATGGAAATCCAGCGCGATCTCGGGTCCGATGTGGTAATGGCATTCGACGAGTGTCCGCCGCACCCGTGTCCGTATGACGATTGCAGCCGCAGCCTCGAACTCACGCTGCGCTGGGCAGCCCGCTGCCGCGCGTGGTGGGATCAACAACCCAGCGAGCGACGCCCGCTCGTTTTTGGAATCGTTCAAGGGTCCAGCTACCCAGACCTCCGCAAACACTCGGCACTCGCGTTGCAGGAAATCGGATTCGACGGATATGCCATCGGGGGCGTCAGCGTCGGTGAACCCGAACCCGAGATGTTCGCGGCGGTGGAATCCGCGGAACCATGGCTGCCGAAAGATAAGGCCCGCTATGCAATGGGACTTGGCACTCCGCCGCAGGTCATCGAGATGATCGCTCGCGGGATTGACATGATGGATTGCGTCCTCCCCACCCGGCTCGCGCGAAACGGCACGGCTTTCACCAGCGACGGAACCAAAAATCTAAAAAATGCACCCTACGCCCGCGATCCGCGCCCGATCGAGGAAGGCTGCGAATGCTACGCGTGTCGCAATTTCACCCGCGCCTACATCCGGCACCTCATCAAAGCTGAAGAAATCCTCGGACTCCGGCTCGTGTCGATTCACAACCTGCACTTTTACGTCGGCCTGGGTCGCCGCGCCCGCGCCGCAATCCTCGACGGCCGATTCCAACAGTTCCGCCGCGAAACCGTCGGTCGCTTGCTGGCAGGTGGGGAACCGGAAAGTGAGTCCCAATGAGTTTCAAGTAATCGAGCCGCAAATCACAAAGATCACAGAGGGGGAAATGTATGAGTTTTTTGCGTTCTCTGCGGTTAAAACGTCCTAAGCCACGCCCAATGCTGCGGACGTAAAGAAAAAGGAAAAAATTTCTTCCATGGTTGCATTCTGGCCGCAAGTGGAACCTCCTCGGTCGACGGGTTTGTGAGTCAATTCGGCTAGATACCAATACGGAATATCTAACCCCTGTCTCCGACCCGAATGGCGGTAAGATAAGGAGGATTTAGGATGATTTGCGGTTGGGGCGATTGCGGTGGGGCAGGTTTCCCATTTGGGAGCGAGGTTTGGTGAGAAGTTGGTAATTTTTTGGTCTTCGTTTTTTTGTGCGGGGTTGGGAGCGACCCGGACGTTCGGGAAGCAGATCGCGGGCGATGAGAGTGAGCATTTCGTCAA
>Ga0247844_1000278_pt1 | contig 110805 bp, 75 predicted proteins | sample LaCtaG_FD_192421 | JGI IMG/M metagenome (GOLD analysis project Ga0247844, IMG submission 192421) | Freshwater microbial communities from meromictic Lake La Cruz, Castile-La Mancha, Spain - LaCruzMarch201714.5m_1 | ecosystem: Environmental > Aquatic > Freshwater > Lake | place: Spain: Castile-La...
CCGCTTCAACTGTTAAGATATTTGAACCTGTGCTTATTTTGCCTGCAGTCAGTATTAAATTCTTAACTGTCAATGGATATCCAGTGATAAAAGTGCCCGAAGTATTTATCTCTAAATTATCAATGGTTGTAGCGGGATAAAAAATTCTTCCCGAAGCATTTAAAATACTAGCTGCTGTAGATGTAATCAACACTTTTGAGCCAGTTACACTAGCATCTATACCAGCAGTTGAAGAAGTATTTGTTGTAACACTTGTACCTGAACCACTAATAGTCAATACTTTACCATTTACCACTAATTTCATAGTATTTGAAGAACTTGAACCCCAAGCTATACGACTAATTTTTAAATCAGTTCCTAATGGTATAGAGCCATTTTGAATTAATAAATTATAAAATGTTGTAGCAGGATTGAAATAAAACGCTGTTGAGGTTCCCAAAAGATTAGCAATGCTAAAATTAAATTGCAGATTTGAATTTCCATCTATATAATTTGTTGTGCTATTACCGTTCAACGTAAAATCATTCCCGTTGCCCAACCATAAGTTTTTTCCACCCGATGCTGCATTACATGTTAATCGGGAATTAGCACCTGAAAAAGTTAGGTTGCTATAGATTTGAACACCATCAATAAAAGTAGCCTGCCAGTTATTGAGAGTCATTTGGCCGGTGGTTATTTGATAAGCACCGGCAAAATTTATGCTGCCGCTACTTCCATTACCAAGAGTCAAGTTATTATTGACAATAACCGCTCCTGTCAGTGTAACACCTGGTATGAGCCCAGAAGAATTGCTAATGGTTAGATTATTAAAGGTAGCTGCACTTAAGTTTTGATTAGCAGATGTTCCATTCAAGGTTACATCCACTGCTTTTCCGGTAGCAGAAACAGGAGTAAAGATGCCGCTGTTGGTAATATTACCGCCCACATTTAGTAGGTGAGTTACTGCACTTCCTTGAGTTCCACAGAGAAATGAAGCTCCTGAGTTAATGGTAATATCATTGTTTACATTCAAAGTTAAGACACTGCTGCTATTTGGATAATTTACTGTTCCAGAAGCACCATTACCTATAGTTAATGCATCTACTGTGAGTGAATTTGTTCCATTGTAAGTTGCTGTTGCTGTAGCTGTTGAAGCAGAAGCTCCTATATAATTCCATTTAGCCACATTATCTACAATACCAGTTCCTGTTCCTGTGGGTCCTCCACTACCTGCACTCGCTCCAGCAGTTGTACAAATATAAACTTTCCCACCATCATTTGTTACCGTATTATTAACAGCATAAGTTTTAGAAGTCCATGCTGGTGTAGCTGGTGCTGCAATTGTAATAGTAGGTGCGGTGGTATAACCATTTCCAGCCGAAGTAAGATTAACACCAACTACTGAGCCATTTGCAATTACGGCCGTACCGGTTGCAGTAGTTCCACTGGTAGGTGCTGAGAATGTTGCAGTTGGTGCCGTAGCATACCCAAGACCTCCTGAAGTTATTGGTGTTGCTGTAATTCCAATTGAAGCATTTAATGTGTATGTAGAACTGTTATTAACGGTCAGCGTGCCGACTCTGCCAATACTCCCTAACAATTCGCAACCAGCTGTAGCTGTTGCAGCGCCTATTGTAACATTTACCGCACCTGTAAAAACTGGTGGTGCTTGAAGTACGCCAGTAGAAGCAGAACGAGTTATTGTTCCTCCACTTGCTATAGTTATATTATTCGTACTATTATTGATTGTCCCTGCTGTTAGCGTCAAATTCTTAACCGTCAATGGATATCCAGGTATAAAAGTACCCGTAGAATTCATCTCTAAATTATCAATATTAGTAGCATCTTTGAAAACCCTACCGGTAGCATTTAAAAAGCTTGTTTGAGTAGTTGATATAATAACTTTTGACCCTGCAACACTTGCATCAATACCAATTGTAAATGCATTATTAGCTGTTAAAGTACATGAACCAGGGTTTACAGAACTCAATGTCAACGTTTTTCCGTTTAACGTTAAACCCGTATTAGCTGAAGGAGCTGAACCCCAACTAAAGCGATTGGTTTGAAAATCGGTACCTAACGTTATAATACCTTTGCTGATAATAAACTGATAATAAACGTTACTGGGATTGAAAAATGCAGTTAATGCAGATGTGGTATTAATATTATATTGCGCCTTATCATTCCCATCAAAACAACTTATAGCGTTATTTCCAATTAGTGTGAAAGCATTGCCATTACCAATAATAAAGGCTTTCCCGTTAGATAAAGGATTGTGGGTGAGATGCGGAGTTGTTCCCGTGAAGTCAAGTCGGGAGTTTACTGTTACTGCATCGGCATTAAAAATCACAGAACTTCCATCCACTGTCATACGAGTAGTTGTAAGTGCAAAAGCACCAGTAATAGTAATGGTGCCTCCACCGGTGAATTTAACGCCACCTACTGATTGAGCAGCACCTAGAGCTACTGTTATCGTTGAAGCATTATTTATTAATGCTGAATCTGATGTTGCCGATGGATAACCAGTATTTGGCAACCAATTTGCTGCATTATTCCAAGCTGCTCCAGTTGTACCATTCCAGGTATAAGTTGTGTTAGCTCCAAATACATTCATTATTGCTATCGCAAAAACGAATAAAAGAATTAGTTTTTTCATACTATTATTACTTAAAAAGTGAGTTTGATTTAAGGGTATATTTATTTGTGATGTTATTTTTATATTGATTTATTTATCCCAGTCATCTGTGCGGAAGGAGGGCACAGGCAGTCCTTCGGTGTTGTACAGATACCCTCGTGTTTTGGGGAAACTGCTAAAACCGTAGCGCACAGCTACCGGCTTTTTCACTTTTGGTGAGTTTACCATTACTTTTTTGTCCTTGATGGTTATGTCGGCAGGATAAAAAACTTTGTCGGCACCAGCAATTTCCATGCAGTCCACCGTTTTGCCAAATGTGCTTAATCCATATTTTATATTATCGAAATACAAACAAACCACGCTGTCGTTCTGCACACTCATGGTTCTGTAGGTTGGAGTTTTACAGGCAATACCGGTGTGTCCATACACTTCGGAAAGTGCATAATAAATCAATCGTTTGGCAACGGTTGCTTTTTCGGCCGGATGAATTTTGGTTTCCTCGCCCACATCAATGGTGGAAACCATACCCGAGTTAGGGATTAAGTTGATGGCTTTGACTTGTTCTGCACGCAGCAGGGCACTGTTTACATTATATCCATTGGCATAAGGAGTAATTTCGGCAAAATAAAACGGGAAATCGCCTACACCAAAGTCCTTTCGCCAATTTTTTACCATGCTTGCCATTTGGTCGGCATAAACAGAGTAATTACGAACATTCGATTCGCCCTGGTACCAGATAGCTCCTTTAATGACGTAGTTGGTAAGCGGATAGACATTTCCGTTGTAGATATAAGCTGGCTTATTTTGTACATTAAAAGGTTTGTTGTTCTCATCCATTTCTTTGGACGGGTGGGCTGCATTGGCTTCTATGTTCATCCATGCTTCTATGCGGGTACCGCCAAAAGCTGTATAAACCATACCCACAGGCACTTTTAGCTTTTGTTGCAGTTGCTTGGCAAACAGATACCCAACGGCACTGAAGTTGGCAACAGTTATAGAATTGGCTATCTGCCACTTGCCACTGCAAGTATCGACCAGCACGGGCGAAGGATTGTTTTTTTCAATAAAAAAGCGGATATTGTCATTGTCGGCATCAGCCAGAAAATCGTTACTGCCATTGATGGGTTGGTCGGGGTAACCTTTCATTATCATGCCCATATTGGACTGGCCGGAACACAGCCATACTTCGCCCAGCAAGACATTACGATAAGTAATAATTTCGGCTCCTGAACTAACAGAAACGGTGTATGAACCACCAGCATCAGTGGTTTTTACAGATACGCTCCATTTGCCCTCTTTGGTACAAACTGTGGTGGATTTTAAGTTATTCCATTCAGTAAAAACGGTTATTTTATCTCCAGCATTTCCATTGCCCCAAAATTTCACATCCGAATTGCGCTGCATCACCATATTGTCCGAAATTAATGCGGAACAAGTAATTTTGGCATTACAAAATGACATAGGAATGGCAATTAATGCCAATAAAATTAGCACTTTAACTATTTTCATGGACGTGTTTTTTGTTTGTGGATGGAAGCTGTTTTATAGGTAGGGTTTGATTTACTTTAACTGTAATTTATAAAAGAAAAAACCACAATGGGTAATACATTGCGTCTTAAAATAAATAATGCTGAAAATATTAAACTATTGTGGTTAATAGTATTTGAAGTAATTTTAGAATAACTGAAAGTATGAATATCGCTATTCATACTTTCAGCTTCCTAAACCACCTACCTAATTTAAAAACTTATTTTCTTTACAAATACTTCATTGTTAGTAATTACACGAACGATATAAGAGCCGGCAGTCATTGGAATAACTTGCCCAACAGTCAAAGGTTGGTTCGTAATCATTTTTCCAGATATTGAATAAATCTGAATAGCTCCCGACACGTTAGATACAATTGATTCTTTTGCAACAACAAATTGGTTCGTTGCTACGTTGGCATTTATACCAGTATTTAAATCAGCCGTAAAATTAGCCACCAACGTACGTGCTGCCGATACAGTAAAGCTGTATGATGCATTGGTTGAAACTTGCGTGCTATTATCCGTCCAGTTTACAAAAACATAACCTGAATTTGGGGTAGCAACTACTGTGGCGGTTGCACCAGACAAATATGAATTCGAAGTTTGAGAAATCGTACCGTTACTACCTGCTGAAATTGTAACAGGAATTGTAATATTAGCAGTAGAAGCTGTTGCATCGTTACTCAAATAAATATCATCGATATAACAGTTAGACTCTACGCCGGTATTTGAAGGATTTGTAAAATTTGGTTTGATATAGAATCCAAAGAATGTTTTATCTACTGTGTAAGCGGCGTTCTTCAAATCAAACACATAATCAACCCACGGACCCGAAGCTGAAACTGTAGAAACAGTAGGTGTTTCGGCAGCTGCTAATTGTGCAAGAGTTATGTCATTTCTTTTGATAAAAGTCAAAGCAAGTTTTCCATTGTCAGCATCTCTGTACATTTTAATGTGAAGATATTGATATGGTGCATTCGGTCCTACTTCAAAACGTTCATAAGAATTTGTGAACCCTGCATAGGAAACACTTCCAGCTGGAATATTCGCTTTCGCACAATTGGTCGAAGCATTAATTCCATCAGTTACGGTATTGGTGTACGGAATTGTCAATACTGCTGAACTCTGATTTATCCATCCCATAGCATTGGCATTTTCGAAGTCGTCAATTACTTGTACAGTGCCGTTGGCTTGTTTACGGGTCAAAGCAGTAACAGTTGCTGTTGCCGAATTGATATTGCCATTTATCACTGCCACAACTTTATAAGTATAAGAACTGTTGGCCGACAAACCGGTAGCCGAATAGGCCAAAGTGGCGGTTTGTGGAGACAAAGTGGCTGCTACGCCTGTGGCAAGAACGGCATCACTTCCATCCAAAACATTATAAGTCAGCGTTCCGGTATAACCTATTGGGTTCGTTACCAAAACATCTATGGTGGTGGCAGTTCGTGCATAAGTAACTGTAGGCGTTAGAGCAGTGATGCTCACGAAACTGGCAGTTATTGTGCAACTAGCTGAAGGAGTAAATGTCCACGTGCTTGTGGCAGATGGTGTTGGCGCTGTACCGGCAGTTACAGTCCATGCACTAAAAGCATATCCTGCATTGGGAGTAGCTGTCAGTGTTACAGGAGAACCAGAGGCTACAGTTGCTGCTCCAGTAACATTTCCATTTCCATCATTGGCAGTCTGCACATTGTATTGAACAACGAAGTTAGCAACTAAAGTACGTGCCCTTGTTACAGTAAATGTATAAGAAGGATTGGTCGAAACAACAACACCATTTTCTGTCCAGTTACCAAAAACATTGCTTCCTGTAGCTGCTGCTACCAAAGTAGTGGAAGCACCGGAAGCGAAATTACCTGTACCTGAGGTAACAGAACCACCCAATGACGATGCCGCTATGGCAAGACTTGCATTATATTCATACGCGCCAGCATCGGGAGTCACATCACGTTGATTGCCTATTTGGTCGGTGGTTAAAGACAACGAATTTGTTGCTACATAATCTTTGGCAGAACTGGTTGGACCAATCAACAATACAGGAGTAGGATCTAAAGATAAAGCGTTGTTATCGAGGGTCGGGAAAGCCAAGTTCGACAATACGGTACTCATCAACAAGGAACCTGTTGTAGCAGGTGTACATACAGTATTATTTGTACCAGTTGCCCATGTTCCACTAGTTATAATTCCAATAATATTATTATTTACACCACCATTCGTTAGTTTAAGTTGTGAAGCAGCCGCAATTCCAATTTGTGATATATTAGTTGTTGAACCACTATTGCCCATTACAATGGAGTTATTCATGACCAATGTAACTTGATAAGCTCCATTTTCAAAGCAAACACCATCGGCTCCAGCTGCAGCATTGGTTGTATTACCAACTACAGTACAATGATTCAATGTTACAGTATGAGTAGGTATTGCAGTTTGTCCGCTACCACCCATTCTGAAATCAATACCACCACCCAATTTTGCCGCAACTGTACAACTATTCTTATAAATCGTTGTATTTTCTAAGGTCAATGAATGCGCAACAGGTGTTGCACCATTAGTACCACAAAGAACCATAATACCACCACCATTAGACACAGAACTGTTGAAAGAAATGGTACTGTTTTTTATCGTTGCATTTACTGGATAAACTGTACCAGGTATGATAAAAATACCACCACCCTGTCCGGTAGAACTTGTCATGGTGTTGCCAGTTATATTACAACCGTTAATAGTCAGATTTACTTCACCAGAAATATAGACTCCACCTCCAGCAACACTGTTATTATTGGCAATTTTCAAGTTTGTAAGGTTCAATGTTGGAGCTACAGTTCCTGTTTTGGTTATCCTTATTCCACCACCATTACTTGAAGTATAACCATTCTGAATGGTCATATCCTGAATAGTCACTGTGATTGCTGATGAATATGCACCATCTAAATTAAACACACTCGAATTTGATGCCGCTGTATTAAAAGGCGTAGCAAAAGCCTGTACAATCGTTTTACTCATTCCTGCACCTTTAATTGTAATTGATTTAGGTGTTACCACTGAACTGATAGTAGGGAAAGTGATATTTTTCTCGGTAAAGGTCTCAGCTGCTACCTTAATAGTATCACCTGAAGCAGCAGCTGTAATAGCCGCCTTTATAGTGGTATACGAAGTGCCAGAGTTATTACCTGTCGAACTAACAGTATAAACAGCATAAGTGACTGAATATAATTGCATTGCACATATCATTGCAAGCACAAAAAGTATTGTTTTTTTCATTTTGATTTATATAAATTGATTTTTATAATTCTGAGATTTTAATTGCCTTTACTTTGATCATTCCACCTTTAAAAGCCCTGATTTCGACTGCAGAAGGAATAAAATTGTATGATTTATCGGGTTGCATATTCAAATCTACTTCTTTTGATTCCTTTCCATCCAATGTAAATTTGGCCAATTTACTTTTTAAATCGTAAACTACCTGCATTTTGTGCCAAGCGTTAGTAGTTAAGGTCATATACTTAGCACCATCGGCACCCTGTACACTTTCGCCGCATAAACGCAAACCTTTGGTACCTTCGGAATTAACAGCCAAACGATTTGGTTTTTCACCAAATATAACATGAGCATTGTACTTTTCGGTAAGAAAAAACTCATATTGCATTGTCACTTTTGTAGTGGTTGGTTGCAATGCAGGAACTTTCAAGACCGCAGTAAACATTTTGTCTTCCATTGCTTCCACCTTCATTATACTTTCAGAGCCTTCTTTTTCAAAAGTCATAGAGCCGTTTGCCATGTTGGAGGCTTTCCATTTCAAGGGAGTTACAAAATCTTCAGATAAAATTACTTTCTGTGAAAAGATAGAAGTAGATAATAGCAAAAGAATTAAAATGATTTGATTTTTTTTGGTTTGCATAATTGTATTGATTTGATTTATGATTTTTGAGTATGAATAAATACGTAAGAATTATGGTATAATCAATTTTTGAGCATTAGTTTTGCCTGCTACTTCTGAAACTAAAAGATACACTCCAGAGTTAATTCCTTTTACTGGAATGGAATAGGTTTGAGTTCCTGCAGATATGGTTTGTTCCATCACTTTTCTTCCCAACACATTGTATAGGTTTATTTTGGAAGTGTTGAAATCAGAATTATCTATTGTGAACATCATCATTCCGTTTACAACCCGAACATTATTCAGCTTATTGTTTTGAAAAACTTCACTCACAGCCGATAATCCATCTGGCGTGCTTGAAGATGCAGTACCTACGCCAAACACCTGTAAATCTTTGATTTCATAAACATCGGCATTCGAAGTCTTAATTGCCATGGCATTAAAGATAAAATCGTAAGGAGTTGGTTGCAATTTAAAATCGGCTGTTACTACAGCTCCATAAGGTTTGTCCTGATCGACAACTACCAAAGCAGTTTTGTTGGCAATATTATAATTTATTGCCATCGTATGCCATACATCGAAAGTGCCTGCATAAAACACCTGAGCTCCATTAGCAATATTAGTGGATTCTTCGCAAATTCGCATTTTGGATGGTGTGCTAGCGCCCCACTCAGAATTTACAAACATACGTTTAGGGAAAGTACCTAAAGCAATATTGGTTCTGTTAGCTTTTGTACGGTATTTATAGCTGATGGTAAAGTCAGTTCCTGTAATATTGAAAGTAGGCAATACAGAAGTAACAGAGTCATTAGCAGTAGCAACAGTTGCAATATGTGTCACTTTCATAATATTATTGGAAGCATTGTCAGGATCAGCAGCAAAGCTAACAGCCCCATTTAAAGGATGATGTTCTTTCCAATTCGTCTTGTAAGTGAAATTATCCGAATATAAAAGTGGATTAGCTGGAAGGCTTACTTTTGTGCCAATGATTTTTAAATTTCGGATATTTACTGTTTCAGCAGGGAAACCTATAATACTAATGGCATTGAGTACAAAATTATAGGTAGAAGCCTGTAAACTCAAATCCACCACCTGTGTTAATGTACCCGCACCATCATCCAAAATAAAAGTAGCTGTTTTGGTGGTAGCCGTTTTTTTGTATTTAACCATCATTGTATGCCAACTATTGGTTGTTCCAACCATATATTTGGGGCTAGTACTTGTTGCCTCACCTGCTAATCGAAGTTGGGTTTGCGCAGTTCCTTCTTTGAGTATTTGAATTCTATTGGGGGTTGTTCCCAATTGTACTTGAAAACCTAAGGTTGAAGAATTAAATTCAAATTGCACAGCAACAGAATCTGCAACAAATCCGTTGAAGGGCAAAATCGATTTACGTCCAACATTTCCAGTAACTCCAATTAATTGCATTACATTGTTTGAAAATGTTGCAGTTCCGCCTGAACCAGACACAGTCCAATTGGTTTGAAATGAGAAATCATCTGTATAAATTGTTTCTTGAGCTTTGGCTGTTGTTGTAATCATGAACAGTGCAAAAAGCATTGTAATTAGTGTAAAGTTTGTTTTCATTTTTCTTGTGTTTTTAGATTGTTATTTGATTCTTAGATTGTTTGTTTAAATGATTTGTATTCAGCTATTTTTAATAATTTGATGTTGCAAAGATACTATTGGTAGACTCATAACACTTATAAAATTGTACTTTTTTGATAGTCTAATTGTTTAGTCAATTATTTTAATACATAACGAGCGCCACTCTTCAAGTCCCCCTTCGGGGGATTTAGGGGGCTTTTATACTACTCACTAATTTCAACTGATTATCAGCCACATTCCATTCACACGCATCGGTAATTTCTGCTCCTTTATTTGCAGCCTTTACTACAATATTATTCTTTCCGGTGAGGAGTTTAATGGCAGGCCATGTAACTGTTGAAAAATTGTCGGGTGATTTCTTACCCATGCTTACTCCGTTCACATACAATTCCACAGCACCCGTATTGCTGAAAACCATCACGTTGGCTGTTGAATTTGTTCTTCGGATATTTCTTTCATCACAAATGTGCAACGTTGGCACTTTCTTATTCCAGTTGGCTTTGTAAAAATAGAAAGCATCCTTTTTATTTTTACGGTCAAAAGTTACCAATCCCTTGTCGTTAATTCCCGGACGGTCACCTTCATTGCGATGTGCTGCACCAAAATCGAACATGTTCCAGATAAATGTTCCCCAAACGTAAGGTCTATTTGCTAGCACTTTCCAGTTTTCAATGTGGTAATAAGTTTGCCAGTTTTCAGGGTGCCAAGGACTGGTTGGTGAGCTCTTTTTCAACGAATCTTGCTGTTGATAAATACTGGCTCCTGCCCCATATTCGCTGATACCAATTTTAAATCCTGGATTTTCTTTGTGCGTTTTGTCTAGCCAAGTTCCCAGGCTGTTCGGCATTCCTTCGTACCAACCATCGTAGCGGTTCCAAGCAATTAAATCGGTGATTTTATTGATGTTACCATCAATATTACTTGCCGAGGTGGTAATGCGTGTTGGGTCTTCGGTATGTGCCAACTTGTCTAATTCAGTGATATAATCAAAAGGATTATCGCCCGTCTCTCTTAATTCATTGAACAACCCCCAGAAGCAGATGGACGGGTGGTTGTAATTCTGCCGAATCATTTCCCTCAGTTGTTCGCGACCGTTGGCTTTGAAGGATTCCTGATCCACAAATCCCTGATCGGTATATCCACCTGGACCAACAAACGGAATTTCGGTCCAAACCACAAAACCATTTTGATCCAACAAGTCATAAAAATAGGGGGCATGCGGATAATGGGGTAAGCGGATGGCATTGGTTCCCATTTCAAGCATCAACGCCATGTCCTCGTCATGTTGCGATTTGGTAAGCGCACTACCAATTTCAGCCCTGTCCTGATGACGACAAACTCCTTTTAGTTGGTAGGGCTTCCCATTCAGCACAAAACCTTTGTTGGTATCTACCGAATAATAACGCAATCCCAGCGGTTGAACCACTTTGTCAATTTCTATATTATCAATGAGTAACGAAATTTCCACTTTGTAAACAAAAGGGTCAGTTTCACCATTCCATAATCTTGGATTTTTGAAATTCAATGGAATAGTTGTGTCAGTATTCTTATTTTCAGGACGTAAAGCAATGATTTTATTTTCCTGAATTATTGTTTTATCACCCTCTTTTACTTTCAATTGTAGCGTTACATTTTTAGAAGAAACAGAACTATTTGAAAGAAGGATTCGGGCTTGCACAAATGCTTCCGTTGCCGAAACTTTCTCTTGTTTTAAATAAATGCCTGGCGAAGCATAATCCAATGGCGAGATACAAACTTCATCGGTCAGCATCAAATTTACATCACGATAAATACCACCATAAAAATTAAAGTCACCAATAAGTGGCATAACATCAAGCTGTTCGGCATTGTTTACCCGCACCCAAAGATTGTTGTTTTCGCCGTAGTTCAAACAGTTTGTCAGTTCAAACACGAAAGCGGTGTATCCTCCCCGATGCTCACCCACATGTTTTCCGTTCATCAACACGTTGGTAACCGTATTGGCACCTTCAAAACGGATAAAAATGCGCTTGCCTTTCCATTCGTTGGGCACGAAGATTGATTTCTCGTAATTTCCGATGCCTCTTTTATAGTCTATTTTACCCGACAAAGCATCCTGTGCATTCCATGTGTGAGGCAAGTTAACCCGCACGCCCACTTTTTGTGCCACGTTGTGCGAAAACCGGAATGTCCAGTCATCGTTGAAGTTAATCAAAGTTCTTTCAGCCCTTAGTTGAAGGGATATTGAAAGTATGATGATTGAAATAAGTAAGTGTTTCATTGTTGTAATTAAAAATAATTAGAGAAATCGAAAAAGTCGTCGCAATTGAATAAATTTACCAGCCTGCATTTTTCACCAGATTAGCATTCAAATCAATTTCTGTCTGCGGAATTGGCAACCAAATTTTATAGTATTTCCAGTTGTCCTTTAATGTTTGTGTACCCGTTTGGACGGATGAATATCCTTCAAGAGCTAAATTTTGAATAACGGAAGTAGTTTTATCAAAGCGAATTAAATCAATCCGGCGTTTCGACTCAAAACAAAGTTCCCTGCGGCGTTCGTCCAACAACTCCTGAACAAAATCAGCCTTGTAATAAGCAGTATTTAAAGCAGTTATGGTTACAGTGGGTTTTGCAGGATCAAGTACCCGTTGTCTGATTTCTGTCAGAATCGCTCTTGCCGAAGCCTCCTCTTTGGTGAAATACAATGCCTCAGCCAACTGAAGTTTCACGTCGGCCAATCTCATCAGTGGATAATTGAGGGAGTTTGAAACATTTAAACCGTGAGAAGAATAGGTTCCTGGTATGGCCAAGCGGAACTTGCCAGTGTACCACTGCGAATTATTAGGAACTCCCAAAGAGGATACCTTTGGAACCCAATACTCTACTTTTTCAACAGTTTCTTTCACAACGCCAGTTCCAAAATTTCCGGTGATATTCCAGTCACGTCGGAAATCGCCCACAATATATGATTTAAATAAATCGACAGTCGGGATATGTCTACCATTGCTGCCCGCATAAGTGCTTGATCCATTTGGAGTAAACAACTCGTTGTTGGTAGAATACGAATCGGCAGCATCATCCGACCACTCCGATAAAAACAGACATTCCTGATACTGAAATGCTTTGGTTGCCTCTCTAAACAAATAGGTATATTGTGTTTGTGGAAGTAATGTATATGGACTATTGGTTACCACATCGCTCAGTACAGCTACGGCTTTAATGCTCATAGAATCAGCATTTACCCATTCAAAGCTATTCAACGGACATTCAGCCAATAATGAAGCACCAACATTGTATCGTTTGCAACTTGCCAAATAATTGTACGCGGTTCCTAAATAGGCGCCAGCTGTCCATTTATTGGCACTCGATTTGTTAATTCCGGTAGTGCTTGAATTTTTATAAGCATAATCAAAGTCGCTGAGAATTAATTCGTAAACAGCAGAAAGTGACGCTCTTGGTGCCTTATTATCCGGAGTAGCGCTTGTACTCAAAGGCACTCCGCCAAAACCTTGCGCCAAATGCTGATAGTAAAAAGCGCGCATAAAACGTGCTTCGGCAGTTATTTGTATTTTTGCACTTGGAGAAATATTTGCCGATTCTATATTGTCTAACAGGTAATTACATCGGGATATGCCCATATAAAAAGCCTGCCAAAAATACTTCAGATTTGGACTGGTAGGTAGAAAAGTCGCTTTTTCGAAATCGCTCGAATAAAAGGAATTTATTGAAACCACATTGTCCGAACAACCTTCGAGAATATAATATAAACCCCGGGCATAAGTACCATCGGGACCCCAAACGCCTCCTGTAATTTGATAGGTATTCATTGCTTCGTAACAACCGTTTAAAGCCATTTTAAAATCACTCTCTGTTTTGTAAAAATTTCCAGGCGAAGTAAATGAATAAGGCACCTGATTTAGAAATGGAGTGTCCTGACAAGATACAACCGTACACATCAGCACTATAATTGTCAAGTATTTTGTTGCTATTTTTTTCATTGCAGTAAATTTGAGTATTTTATAATGTTAGATTTAAGCCAATAGAATAAGACCGAGTGCGTGGATAGGACAAACGATCGAATCCAGGGAAAAGAGCGGTGGCAGATCTCACATCGGGGTCCATTCCCGAATATTTAGTCCAGGTATAAACATTTTCTACCGACACATAACATCTTAATGATTTAATTTTCAGGCTATTTAATACCTTTCCTTTCACTTTATATCCTAACACAAGGTTTTTCAACCGAATATAGGAAGCGTCTTCTACAAAGTAGGAAGAAACGAAATCGCTTGTTCCATTCAGAATACCCGCTTTATCATTGGTGGGATTCTCTGGCGTCCAACGATTTGCCCAATAATCTTGCGTTAGATTATAGGAATTTGCACCTTTTGCACCTGCCTCAACCATACTTGTAAAAGCATTCATAATTTGTGGTCCAAATACGCCTTCGAAAAAGAAATTCAAATCAAAGTTGCCGTAAGTAAACTCGTTTCCAAACCCAAGATTAAACTTTGGATTACTATTGCTGATGATGGTTCTGTCATTCGAATCAATCGTTCCATCCGGAACTCCATTTGGTCCGCTTAAATCTTTGTATTTTCTATCTCCAGGTTTTGTTGCTACTGAATTTATGGACACCACACCCGTATTTAAAGTGCTGGTATATTGAGAAATATTATCAGAATTAATGACGGAAGGATCCACTACAGTATTAGTCGCTTTTTCTTTCCAAGTGAAATCTGTCAATTGATAATTTCCATCAAACTCATAACCAAAACCTGTACCTATCGGCTGATTCAATACTACCCGTGCCACGTCGGTCAGCAATCCGCTTCCAATTATTACGGGTAAAAATTGCGCTCCACCCAGCGAAACCACTTCATTGCGGTTCAAATCAAAATTCACGGTAGATTTCCAGCTAAATTTATAGGTTTCAATATTTCTGCTTGTCAATGAAACTTCAATTCCTTTGTTGCTTAATCGTCCTATATTTTGCCATTGTGTAGTAAAACCGGTTTGTGAAGGTACCGGAGCTTGAATAAGCATATCGCGAGTATCCTTATAATATACATCACCTACAATGCTAATCCGACTGTCGAACAATGCCAAGTCTATTCCCAAATCATATTGTTTAGTGCTTTCCCATTTCAAATTGTTGTTTCCAGAAGTATTTGGCGACAAGCCCATTATGGTAGCACCATTGGACGAATAATAATTTGGAGTCAAAGAGCTCAAAGCTTGATAAGCCGGAATCCGGTCGTTACCAGTGGTTCCCATACTAGCCCTTAATTTTAGATTGCTGATAAATTCAGCCGATTTGAGAAATTGCTCATTGTTTACACGCCAAGCACCTGAAACGGAAGGGAAATAACCTACGCGGCTGCCAATCTTGAAGTTGGAAGAGGCATCGGCACGCATATTTACGGTTAGGTAATACTTGTCCTTATAGCTATAAGAAGCACGACCAAAAGCCGACATTCTGTTCACCTGCGTTACCAACGAAGTGGGTTTATCGATGAGTGCGCCCTTGCTTATATCAAAAACACCGGTAGTTTCGTCCTGAAAATTCTTAGATTTTATTCCAAAACTTTCATAATGGTATCCATTCATTTCTCCACCAATTAATGCTGTGACTGTATGTGCTTTATTGAATTTTTTATTGAAATTTAAAGTCGCAGAAGAGGTGCTTGAGTTTGTTGCTATTTCAGAGATATTTGCCATACCATTTGATACCCTGCCCCATTTTGTAGCTACACTATAAAATTCCTGAAGTTTTGATCCTGAAGTATTTGCAGAACTCGAAATATTTAATCTTAAATCCTTTGTTATCTTATAATCAATGTATGCATTTCCAATTAAACGGGTTAAAGTTGTTTTTCTAAAAGCCTCATCGGTTATCATAGATGCCAAACTTACAAAACCGCCTGGATAATCTATTGCTTCGGATGTTGAATAAAGTTCAATCGGTCTTTCTGTATAAATTGCTTGAATGATTCCGGTATAACTGCCTTCGCCACCACCGCTGGAAACTACTCCGCTGGAAACAGTGCTGCCAATAGATGCCGAAGCACCAACCATTAATTTACTGTTCACTTCATGGTCAAATTTTATTCTGCCTGTATAGCGTTGATATTCATTCGCCATTATAATTCCTTTCTGATTCAGATAGCCTAAACTAGAGGATATACGGGTTTTTCCAAGGGTGGTATTCATCGACAAATCATAATTATTTGTTGACCCTTGTCTAAGCATTAAATCCTGCCAATTGTATTGTTTGTAAAGGCTGGCATCTTTTGGAGTATCTATAATGCCATCGCCGTCAGTATCTGTTCCGTAGGTAGTTAGTGGGTTTTGGTCGGCACGAGCAAATTTGTAATTTACATAATCCTGAGCGTTCATCATTTCAATTCTTTTGGTAGCCTCGGTTATGCCATAAGAAGTATTGAACCCAATTTCAGTTTTGCCTTTTGTGGAACCGCTTTTGGTAGTAATGATAATGACACCGTTGGCGCCACGCGCACCATAGATAGCGGTTGAAGATGCATCTTTAAGAACATCTATTGATACAATATCACTCGGATTAATCGTGGCCAATGGATTATAAGTGGTATAACCACCAGCGGAAGAGGTTGCCACTTCCGATTCATTTACATCAATCTGCATACCGTCAATCACATACAATGGCGAAGAACCTGCATTTATGGAGTTGGCGCCACGAATTTTAATATCCACACTTCCTCCGGCTTCGCCCGATTGTGAACTCACTTTTACGCCAGCCAAACGACCTTGTAAGTTTTGAGAAAAATCGGAGATTCCCAATTTAGCCATTGATTCGGAACTGATTGACGAAACCGAACCAGTTAAATCCTTCCGTTTCGATTCGCCATAACCAATGGCAACTACTTCGGTCAATTCGGTAGCGCTTGACTCCAAAGTTACGTCTATCACATTTTTATTAGCAATAGCTACCTCTTTGGATTTCATACCAATGTAGCTTACAATAAGCGTTTTTGCGTTTTCGGGAAGTTTAAACTGGTAATTACCGTTGATGTCAGAAACTGAGCCGGCAGAAAGTCCCTTCACTCTTAAAGATGCTCCAATTACTGGATCGCCGGATGAGTCGGTTATTTTTCCTTTGATGACTTGTTCGGAGCCAACGGTTTTTTTGGTTTGCATAAAAGCAGACGGAGTAAAGCAAAATAGCAGTAAAAATAATACTGAAAGTGATTTTGACTTTAGAAAACTGGTAGTAATCATTTATTTAGATTTTAAAGTTAATAGCATTATAGATTGGTGATACAAAGTTCGTACATTTGAACTGAATTCTCTTATAAAATTGTACCATTCATATATTCTTATTGTTTAATTTGGCATTTATCTCTTTACAAACTTCCTGACAACGCTTCCCTGCTTTAAATCAAGCTTGATGAAATAAGTACCTGAATGTAAAGAGGCTACAGATATAGATGAAGCAGAAATAATCCCACTCAATTGTATTTTTCCCAAGATATTGAAAACACTATATTTAGCACTATCGCAATTATTTAGAAATAATTCGGTATCGCATAGTGTTGGGTAAATGCTAATGTCAAAAGAATCAATTGGATAAATAGTTGATAAGACTGAAGTTGTAGTAACATAAATCATATTTGATAATGTCAGTATTTCATCATTACAAAATGAAGGTTGAATGCTTACTTTGTAGCCATATTTCTGATTGGCCAATAAATTTGTAACCACAAACGAACTATCCGCCACACTGTATTGATTGATAAGCGAATCGGTGGTTTGGTTGTAATTCTTTTTGTAAACAAACAAGAAATATGAGCCAGCACCAGTCACTTTTTTCCATTTGGCAAGAAACGAAGTTGGTTGAATGCTATTGGCCGCCAAAGCTACAGGTGTTGTCTGTTGTGTTAACTGTTGCAAACCTGTTGATGTAACATTGGTCGTGGTGGTGGCAATCACAAGTCCTTTTCTGCTAGTTCCACTTGGTTGAATAATTTTATTATTGGTCAATGTTACATTATTTGCATATTCTACAGTCAAAGCCCCTTTGGCAAGCAGCGTAGTTGGAAGTGGACTTCTACCTACATCAATCAATGTATTATTCTCTACCGTTGCACCAGTTATAGACGTAACATAAAGTCCTTGACTATCACTACCAAAAACGGTATTTCCAGTAACCGTAACATTGGTCAATGCTGACCTATTGGCACTTACAGTATAATTATAACCACCGCCATCAATTCCTGCACCGACATATAAACTTGCTGGTGCCACCTGATCGACTCCGTTATTGCATTCGTAAAGTGTATTGTTTCGAATAATCACATTACTTGGACCAGTTCCCATCACCCATTTTTTTGATCGGAAAGTGAGATACGACCTTATTCCCGAATACGCAGTTCTGGAAATACAGTTATTTTCAATCACTCCATTGGGTACGCAATAGCAAAGTCCGTGGCAAAAATTATAGGCAAAAACATTGTTGGCAATGCGAACCTTTGCTCGCCCGTAACGTCGGTTGAACAAGAAAGCACCTTTCGGAATTGGCGGTATATCCCTGTCGAAAGTAAGTGTACATCGGTGATCCCCTAAATTGCTGCTATTGTTTAGAAAATAATTCATATCCCATTTAGTTGCCACCAACACTGCGGTTACTCCTGTTGGAGAAAAGTCTTGATATCTGAAATCCAATGTATCACCCACATTCAAAACGTAGCTTGTGGTGTAAAACTGAAGCGTATCGGCAACAACAACCCTTGGATTTACCGGGTCATTTTTCATGTGTGGTGGAATGTAATTATCGCTTATATGTATCCCATCGTCAGTGGTATATATCATTTTGTTGTTTTCAATAAGCACTGTCCCTGCCGAATTGTGGTATTCACCGCCCGATGTTGTTGAGGTATATCTGTCTGTACCGGGTTTTGGAATAATACTACAATTGGTTACAGAATAATCTTTACTTCCTGAAATAGAAAATGATGGACCTGGTATTGAATAAACAGACACATTATCAATGGTTAATGACGTGCAGTAGTCGGCCACAATGGCGCTTCCTGTAAAATTGGTTTCAAATGCGAGCATGGTGTACAAACCAACTTTTGCAGCATTAAGCGAGGTAGTAGAACCGATGCCGATAAACACATGTTTGCTATCAATCCAAATGGCGGTATCCGCGGCCAATGCAAAACCACCTACCGATGACCGACATTTTAAGGTATTGCTCCATGCCCTGCTACTGACTGTATTTTTCGGTCTTGAAGTAGTGTTGATATTATTGACAATCTCGTAGGTAGCTCCAGTTTGTCCGGTTTTAGTTACTGCTGTAATTTTACCAATGGCATTTAGGGGCATAATATCCCAGTCCCAATCGAATATCAGGTTACGAATGGTCATATTCTGACAGTGATCCAATTGAATAAATGAACCGTTGTATTTTTTATCCGTTTCGCTCAATACAAAAGTGGATCCTTGACCATCAATCTCAATAGAATTACAGTAATTAAAGTCGATTATCTGTGCAGCGTTTCGTTTGATTTTATAAATGCCCGTATTAATTACAATTTTGGTATTGGGTTGTGAAGCCGCATAAGTAGCCATAGAAGCCACAGCTACGCCGTTTACTAAATCGGTATTGGTAGCATTTAAACCAAAAGTGGAAGCATTGACCACTGTTACAGATGATGCTGCATTGGCAATGTGAATAGAGAATGAAGAAACTAGAAAAGTAAGGAAAAGTAGTCTTTTTTTCATGTATACAATTTAAGCAGTTTTGTGTGATTTAAGGGTCTCATAATGACAGTGCAAAATTCGTACTTTTAATTCTCAAACACTTACAAAATTGTACTTTTCATATACTCTGATTGTTTAGAGTGACATTTATCTCTTTACAAACTTCCTTGTAGCGCTTTCCTTATCCAAATTGAAGGTAATTAAATATGTACCTGCACTTAAACTAGCCACTGAGATGGATTTACTTTTTACAATGCCACTCAATAAAGTTTTGCCTGCAACATCTACAATGGTGTAAGCTGCACTATCGCAAGCAATTACAAAAAGGTCATTGTCGCAAGTAGTAGGATAAATTTTAGGGCTTAATGAATCAATCCGATTGTTATCAGTTAGCGTTTTTTTAAATACAATATTCTTTATAAAACTGTTGGTTTTTATCTTTAATTGTGCAGTTGTAGTCATTTCATTGTTCCCCACCTTAAAGCCGTCAAATGTAATATTCTGAACCTTAGAACTTGCATTGTAGCCATAAATGGCCGAAGGAAGTGTAAGGTCACCGCCGACAATTTGTATGTTTTTAAATTTCACACTGTCAATACTACCACTTGTCAATGATGAAGTGTCTGGTTTGAGAACTTCCAAATGAAAGTAATTTTCTTCACAATCTTCAATTCGAATATCAGTATAAGAAACATTCGACACCCGTGCATTTTCATTGTTATGAATGCTCATGGCCGATCGTCTGTTGGTGCTTCCATCCACTGCCGTGCCTTTGTGTATGATGTCGATGTTCGAAAAATAAATATCACGAACGAAACTATGTCCGCTTGCATCGACAATTCCATTTAATTCATAACCAATTTCCAACGCATTGCCACGATGTCCATTAAAAACAACTGCGCCATTGACATTGATATTCTGAGGATTACCTACACCGAGGTTATAGCCCTCTTTCATGCTTTTTATACAAATACAATCATCCTCCGATCTGAAAAAACCACCATTTACGTTTACATTCTGACTACCTACAATGTCCAGCGCATCGCTTTCGCCATCAGGAGTACTGATTACCTTGATATTGTTAACCGTTACTCCGTTACAAGTTCCAAAAACGACACCCCAACTTTGCACATTATGAAACACAATGCCTTCGAATGTAATATTACTACCTCCAACTATCCTAACAGTTCTCGACATTGTTGGATTGACAGATGAATCAAGTATTCCACGCCCTCGGACTGTGAAATTACTTACACCTGTACAGGTTATATTACCTCTTACAATAGCCCCACCGGCAATGTAAATGGTCTGACCTGCTTTTGGCGTTATATTTTCCGTATAGACTTGTCCGGCAGCGTAATATCTCACATTTGGATCGGAAGGTTTAGGTACATTTACTTCCAATGGATTGCTGAAAACATAAAGGGGCGTATCTGTATTTCCATTTATTTCCACACTTAAATTACAATCCGATGGCACGTTAAATTTAATGGTGCGAGCTGCAGTTTTTGTGTAAGTGATACCCCATTTTAATGGTCGAATAACTACTGATGAAATATCCACATTCGTTGTTACAGTTACAGGTACAGTTACAGATGTTGAAAAACTGGTTAAATCACCTCTTGATGCGCCAATGCCCATTGAAGTAGATGGAAAAACATAAGAATTCTGATTGTTAACCAAGACTGAATACTGTGTACTGGACGTAGCTCCTGTTGGAGTGGGATATACAACTGTCTCAGCTTTAAGATTCTGATTTGCCAATAATATGAGAATCACTGTCAAAGAAAACTCTTTCAAAATTATAGATGTTTTACGTAGCATAATTAAATTTGAGGAGTTGTTTATTTTGAGATAAAAACATTGCTGCACTCCTGCACTTTCACTCCAAAATTTTCTGAATAACTGTTTGGATTTTTAATGTCAACCATTCTATTGCGGCGAACTATCAACCCATCAATATTGCAAAGTGAAATATTGGCTTCGCTGACGCTTTTTGAAATAATATTATCTTCAATCAAAATATTTTTGTAAAATTGCCCAGGAGTTTTACGTAGCGTAATATCTATGTCGGCTTTATTCCTCAATACTTGATTGGTTCTATCGAAACGATTATTGCGAACAATAATATTGCTTGGCCCTGGCCCATGAAACCAACGGTCACCAAATTCATCATTGGAACTTAAATACAGACCAGCATAACCAGCATTTGAAAAACTATTATTTTCAATAAGTCCGTTAGGCCAACTGGTCAAAATGCCCCTGCAAGCTAAGGTGGTGGCTTCATTGTTGCGAAGAATATAATTTCCACTACCCAACTCACGATTCCACAAACCTGTTTTTTCGGGCAAATTAGCTGGCAAATCTGCTTTAAAAGTGACAATGGCTGCAATCTGCTTGTCCTTGGCCGGATAAAATTCGGGTAACCATTCCACGGAAGCAATGGTAGCTTGTTGATCAGTTTTTGCGAACTTTTCATTCAAAAAGTCAATTTTGGCACCCGCAAACAAGGTATATCTTGCCGAATAATATTGTATTCGTTCACAAAGAATGGAATTCTTGCTTTTTACTTTGATTCCACCGGCAACAAATCCGTCGCTGAGGTGCATGTAATCATCCATTTCAGAATCAACAACATTGTTTTCGAACAGAAAATAACCGCGCGAATTGTGAATTTCAAAAGTGCCGTGCGAGGATTTTGTTCTGCCTGTACCCGGCCGGGGAATAATATTTACCGATGAAATCTCCAAATACTTGTTATAATCACAAGCAAAACCCCTGTGATTCAAAGCAGTATATACATTGATATTATGAAAAACAAGGTGGTCGTTTCCGTTGGCTTCCACACCGTAAGGGTCATAATTGGTATGAAAAGTAAGATTGGAGCATTGACCTATTTTAGCCGTTTGAATACTTTTCGTGCTTGCCATATAAACGCGGATATGATGCTCGTCCAATACAGTATCTTTCAGAATTTTACCTGCGCCCAATTCCCCATATCCAGGACTATTTTCAGCAAGTACAAATGGTTTGGTTTCTGGATTCCGCATATTGGTGAAAGGATTCCAGTCCTTGGAAGTCGTACCGCTTTCTTTGTTCAGTTTGGTGTTCTTTGGTAATCTCAGGTTGGGGACATACAAATCAATGTATTTCCCATCAACATTAACCGATTCAATATATCCCAATGCCGAAACGGGTGTCGTTGCCCAATCCCAGTCGAGCGTAAGGTTTTCCACCCGCACCCGCTCACAATTGGCCACAAACAGCAAAGCCCCCATCGATACAATAGTTGAGTCCATGACAATAAACTCAGCACCTTGCCCATCGAAAATGAAATCTTTCATGCCTTCAATGGCAATCTGACGGGTTACATGAGGCACTCTAACATTGGCAAGTGCATAAGCCAGACTGTCTTTATCGGACTTTATATTGATGGAACGAAGGTAATAAATCCCTTTGGGAATAGTAAGTTTATAGGCATTTGTCTTTTTGCAAAAGGCCAATGCTTTCTTTATGGCAGCCACATTATTTTCGGGCGTTCCGTGTTCTTTCAGTCCAAAAGCTGCTGCATCAACAACTTTCCCTCCCTTTCGAGGTGCGTCAATTGTAAAAGCAGGACAACCGGTGATACTTTTTTCTACTTGCTCCAAACTTCTGTTTTGAGCAAATATTGGTAAAAACAATAACTGTAATAACAGTATAAAAATGGATTTTTTCATTCCTTGGTTTTCTAAAAATTCTGACACATTACTAAGAGCATTACAAAAAAATAAAATATATTATTAGCAAATTATTCGGGTGTTAATCCTTTTACAACTGCTCGGACTGGACTGACCTCGTCTGGTGAGCCGAAAAATGAAGTGAAGTAGGCGTAGAAAACTTTTTTGTTTGAGTACCGACGTATTTCGTCGGTGCGAGTTTAAAAGTTTTCAGCCTACGAACGACTAATTTTTCGAGCGAAGCAGGCGAAGTCTTGACTTTTTTTGCTTACTTTTTTTTGTCAAGAAAAAAAAGTAAGTGGGGTTTGGGGCAAAGCTCCATATTTAATCAGCTGATTTTTTCTATCTTAATTCTTATCATTTCACCACCACCTGAGCATTTTCAATTTTAAAAATAACGTCAGTAACAGAATTAACCGTTTTTCCCTTGTATTTCAAACCATTAAACTCTATATTTTTAATCATTCCAGTGCTGCCACCTTTGATAACAATAGGCGCATCATTGCCTTTCAGGTACTGAATATTCTCAAACTTCACACCGTCAATCGAACCTCCACCTGAACCCCATTTATTGGCAGGCAACAGTTCCAACCAAATCAAGTTTTCGTAAACCGATTCTATCCGAATGTTTTTATAAACAATGTCCGAAATTTTAGAATTACCAACGTGATGCATCGAAATGGCAGCACGTTTGAATTTGGTAGCTGACGTTTCCTTGCGAATAATATCAATGTTTTCGTAGCGAATGTTCCTTATAAATTCACCATCCAATTCCCAACCAGTTTCCAATGCATTTCCTTGTTTTCCACTCCAAAACACTGAATTCTTAATAGTTACATTTTCAATATTCCCCGAATACTTAAACTTCTTCGTCTTTAGGGTAATGCAATCATCTTCATTTCGGATAAACACATCGTCAATCAACACATTGGAAGTTGCCAACAAATCTATGCCATCAGAAAAAACTTCGGAAGAAAGAATTTTGGTATTCTTAATGGTCAGGTATTGACATTCAAAAAACGAGCTAGACCAACCATTTCGGCTAAGAATGATTGGACCATTAATTTCTATGCCGCCCACATAATTAAACCTGACACCATGTTTTGAAATGCGACCGTCAATAATACCATATCCCAAAATTTTCACGTTCTTGACATTTTCCCCAAAAATATCGCCCTTCAATATCGCACCATCTTCCAGAAAAAGCGTAACATTATCTTCCTTAATGCTGTATTTATCAATCTGATGAACGCCTTTTTTGAAACGTATTGTATTCTTTGGTAAATCGCTCCATTGTTTTGGATGAGGTGGATTTACGAACAAATAAACCGGTTTGGCATAATCCTCATTGACGGTAACTGCTAATTTGCAAGGCGTTACTCCTATCAACCGAATACGATTCCCTTCAATTTTATATTGAATATTGCGGATAGCTGGTTTGATTTCAACGCTGGAAATGACAGCCACATCGGTATTCAGAACTATGTCGGTAGGTGCATCCACGGTTAGCTGCACAAATTTGCCCAGCGCCATGGTATCGGTTGCAAAATGGACGCCTTCTTTTAGCATTTTATTGGCAGCGTGGATTTGAAGTGCACTTATTACAAATAGTAAAATCAGGGTAGTTACTTGTTTTTTCATTTGTTTATAATTTATATATATGCCCCCTAACCCCCTAAAGGGGGAATAAGACGGGGACTATGATTTTTTATTATAAAATCATTTCCATGTGTGTCTTAAATTTTAATTTTGGGCATGGATTTTCATTTTATTTTTTATTTTTCATCAATGATTTGAAATCTAATTTTCTTAATGATATTTAGCTTACCGATAATTGCCCATTTACCAATCATCCGTTCTAAAAGGAAATGCAGGTAATCCGGCACCATTAGAAAACGAAGATTTCGGAGCACTTTCCCAATCATAACGAACCGCCACAGGTTTTAAAATCCCTGCTGCTGAAACTTCTACTTTATTGCCCTTGATGACAGCAATGGCAGGAACAAAAGTTTTATCATCGCCTGCTATAGAAAAACCTTTCAACTCATTATCAGTGGCAACTAAGCCACCAACAGTAAAATTAAAGGATAGTATGGCTACATTGTCCGACACCTTCAATTTGGCAAAACGTGGTCCGCTAGAAATAACCTTTTCGACATAAACCTTGCTTCGAGCCAGCAATGCTAATCGTTCACCAACCGGTCGTTTGTTTTTAGGATGAATATCTTCAGCTTCGCCCACATCGAGTGTGCATACCAAATCGGCATTCTTTACTTTTTCGCAAATCTTCATTTGAGCTTCCCTTATCAGGGGATTTGTTCCTTTGAAAGGCGCAATTTGTACCATAAAAAATGGAAATTCGCCACGTCCCCAATCGCTTCTCCAGTCGGCAATCATTGTGGGCAACAGGGTCTGATATTCCAATGACCGTTGGTGATTTGCCTCACCCTGATACCAGATTACACCACGCATGGCAACAGGAATAAGCGGATGCAACATGCCGTTATAAAGCAACGATGGACTATTCGGAAAACTTGTTTGTGGGTCACGTGGTGCTTTTGGTTCGGTGGGTAATGGATTTCCTGCACTTTTCGCCTCAGCCAGTTTTTCATCATAAGTTGCTTTCGATTTTAAATAATTCTCCATCTGTTTTGTAAAATCGGCAATTCGTTTGGCATGTGTAACAAAAATGGCTTCCAAAGCTGGTTGGGATTTCAAAGCTTTGTCGCTGGTCCAGGCTTCTGCAGGCGAACCGCCCCAATAAGAGGAAATTAGTCCAACCGCAACATGTTGATTTTCAGTAAGCGACCGTCCAAAATAGTAACCAACGGCAGTAAAACCCATAAGATGATTGCCTTCGGCAATTCGCCAAACTCCGTCAACGGTCTTCAGCACTATTGGCGAAACCGCCTGCTTTACATTAAAATTCCGCAACTGAGGCATAGGATGCGAACGTGCTTCTTCCTGATTGGCGGGAGTCACTTTTCCCAAATTAAAAGCCATGTTGGATTGCCCTGAGCAAAGCCATACTTCGCCAATTAAAATATCGGCAGAAATAACTGTATTTGAATTACCCACTACTGTCAATTCACAAGGAATTGTACTTGCTTTCAGCCCATTGAACCGAACTTCCCAACGCCCTTGTATTGCTACTGCGGTAGCTTCTTGATTAGCAAAGCGGACAGTAACTTTTTCACCTTCATCGGCAGTACCCCAAACCGGTATATTATCGCCACTTTGAATAATTGCATGGTTACCAAACAGTGGACTGACGCTTACTGCTGCAACTAACTCTGGTGCAAACAATAAAATGAAAACACCCACACCTAAAGTGGAATATGACGACTTAATAAATTGGTTCATAATCAAATATCTATTTTGCTATTTTATATCTATAATACTCAAAATCAGCCGCATTTGCAATTGAAAATAGTGCTATTCCATTTTCATTCACCTGTAGAGTTTGTAAATTTCCGGTCTTCAAATTTTCCAATTCAAGTGTTACATTCTTCAGAAAACGCAACTTGATTTCGTGTGAAGATTCCGTAGCATACAATTCCCTGAATACAAGCAAATGACCAGTTTTTCCATCTTCATTTACTGCCTGAAAACCTGTATAGGATTCGTTGTTGGGCTGTTCGCCAATGGGAAACACAAAGCTATTTTTCAATTGTCCCCGCTCGTTTTTATACATTTCGAGGTTTTTCTTTATCCTTGCCAACGATTCTGGATTGTACGACCCTACTTTTTCAAAAAACATTGGATTGCCCATAAAAGTAATGGCGTTGCAATATTCTACGTTATAAAGCGTTCCGTTTCCGGCTTTATCGAAATCATTTACGTTTCGGATAGGAAGTTGAAACTTGTCGGTATTTACATATTTCGACAATTCCCACACATCGCGCAACACGTGCGGAGGATTATAACGAACATGTACTTTTTCTTTGTTGGCCAACCAAACAATTCCATATTCGCGTCCCCAATAAAATCCGTAACGTGGCGTATTTTCAGTCAAATCCCATTGAATAGAGAGTTGATGGTTGTAGTTTTTTAGGAAATTTCGGGCTTTATCCTCAATCTTTGCAAGTTCAGAATAACTATTTACATTCGCAAAATCCCATTTCCAACCAGTAAAATTTGCTTGTTCCTGATTGTAATTCAAATCTTCTGCAGGAATATCAACTGAAGTCCATAATGCCAACTGTATTTTATTTTCTTTTGCTTTCGCAACCACTGTTTTCCAACCATTGGGATAAGTTACGGCATGCGGATGCCAGATGCCTTTTTCAGGTTTCCATGCCATCGTATCGGGGTGTACCTGCCAACCATCATCTATGAGATAAGTTTCAATTCCTGCTGATTTTGCAGCATCGAGTTCTGATAACACATTGCTTTCCAATGCTCCATCTTTGGCTCCTCTTTTGGGGTGGTCGCTATTGCCCCAACTACAAGCATAAATTTGATGATGCCCAGGCAAAGTATTCGGGAAACGCTTGCGGTCGAATGTCTTAATTGCTAATTGTCGTTCGTCGTCTTGCCCCTGATACAAAACAGTCCAGTTTGCCCAGCATTTTTTATACTCTTCGGTGATTTCATTGGGTGATATTCCCCAACCTGTAGTGCTGATTCCGCTTGTTGCACAGACAAAACCGCCCGTATAATGACCCTTTTGTAACACCGTTTTATGCGATTCTTTTATCAAACAAAACCCTTCATTTTTGTCTTCAATGGATAAAATATTATTCCAATCCCAAAGCTCTGTTTTAAATGAGGATTGTTTGGATTCCTCCCTTAAAAAATGATATTCCAGACTATTGCGCCATTGTGTATCCGCATAATAACCCATTCCACGCCGCACAAAACCGTTGGCATTTACAGGAAATTGTTCCACCACAAGTTCTTCTGTTTGCTGAATTGGATGTTCGTTATCGAATACACGAATTTCGGCAATGGACGTTTTATAATCGTATAAATTGACGGCAGAAGTTGGGAGGGCGGTCATTCTTATATAACATGCTTTTGTAGGCGTACAAATTATATATTGCAAATAATGTGACCGGTTCAAATCGGCAACGCCAATAGGAGTCGTATCCCATTTTTCGGGATTGTTGGACGCGTACACAGCGCATTTATTCACATAACCCAATACACGATAATCTTGAAGCTGACTCAATCCAACGGTTTCGATATTTCTTTCTTTGCCTAAATCCAACACCACATAATTGAAGGGTGTATTCAGGTTTTTTACCGCTTTTGTTCTGTAAAATGTTTTCAGATTATTGTCAATAACATTTTTGGCTGCATCGGCCAAAGAATCAGGCTCTGAAGCTTTTACAACCGACATTTCGGAGGACGGAATACCTGTACTCTCGCTTTTTATATCAAAAGTTTGTTTCGACTTTACAAACAATTGCGTCCTTACACCAGAAGTTGCAGGAAATATCCAAACTTCATACTTCACCGTTGTTTTCAGCGATGGATATTCAACTTCGGCAACTACTTGCAGGTGCGAAGCAGCGAATTTTTCGTCGTCGCTCTCTCTTGCTTCCAACTTCAGAATTTTCCCTTCGGGAAGTTCCTTTATTGCCGGCAATTGCCAATCGGAACCAATTTTTGGATTTACATTACACCACTCCTTACCCGTAGTTTTATTTAGTAATGAGGAAGTTATCAATCCTTTTCCCGTCCAACGCCATGTACGCTCCATTTTACTATTGCCCACAACCAGTTTGTTGTTATCAAAACGGGCATAGCAGTCTTTTACATTGGTGTTGAGCTTTATCTGTTGGGCTTTCAATGGAAAACTCAGCACAAAAAAAAGGATTAGAATTCGTAGTTTATATTTCATTTGGCGTTATCAAATTAAGCTTTTATCTTCATTGATTTAATTCCCTCTTTTAATTCGAGTCGAAGGATGTATAATTGATTTGAGATCAAAGAAACACTATTTTTCTCATAACCACCCTCATTTACCAGTATTCCAGAGATATTATAGGCACAAAATTTCTCATTTGGTAAAAGTCCATCAACTTGAAGTAAACCATTCATCGAAGTTATCTTGACCCGATTGCTACCGGATACTTTTGGCGCATTTGTAGTTGTGGGCACATATTCAAACGAAATTGTAGATGTAAAACTACAGCTATCTCCAATCTGGAAAGTTGGCTTACCCAAGCTACTATAATACTTGTGATAAACATTGCTATCTAAAATATATGCTGACAAAGTTGGACTATATGGAAAAAGATTTATAAATGAATTGCAAGTTACCGTAGTTCCCATTGTTGGATTTACCATAACGATTTTTTGTTTATCTGAATTAAGCCGGTTTACACTCAACTGGTCAAACACTTCAGATGTACCATAATCATTCGTTCCCTGAGTTGTAATGTCTTTATTCACACAAAAAATACCGTAATACAATTGATTTATCGGAATAATATTAACCCATTTGAAATTATTATAGGTGGTAAATCCGTTATTTTCAAAAACAGATTTTTTGGTATGATAGCTATCAATAGGATTGCCTGGTACTGGAATATAATCTGTAAATGGGGCAGTTTTTGGTCCTGTGCCTGTTTGATGTACGGTAGAGTATTGTTGATAATAAAATGAAGAGCAAGCAGTTAAAGGAATGGAGCTGCTTAAAGGAACGAGTGAACCATCTGCATAAAAACGCACATAACTTGATGGGTCTAAATCTATGCGTTCATCGCCATGAAATCCACCTGTAAATTCAACTACACCTGCACGGTTGGTTTTAAATGCAAGTTCATTTTCGCCCGCGGTGAGAATTTGCTGAAACTGTGTCATCGTTGACCCATTGTACTGCACAAAATAGCTATCCAATATCCTCCAAAGGTTACAGTTAATAAGCGCACTTACAACATGAGATATTTTAAATTGGCGATAAACACCATTATCATTTACTTTTTCAAACACATAAAAATACTCTGATGCTCCAGCTGTATAAGAATAAAACATATTGGCTAAAGTACCTGGGTCAGCGGTAAAATTGGCGGTAATCGAATAATCGGCAGTAGCTGTAAATTGATAACTCAAACTACTGGATACCAAACCATTTGCATCAGTCCAATTGTCAAAATGATAACCAGTTTTGGGAACAGCAACCAAAGTAACAGTGGCATTTACATCGTAAGTTCCTGCTCCAGTAACCGTATTGAACTGACCGCTATTGTTTTTAAGCACAGTAATATTGTAGGTCTTTAAAAAATTAGCCATCAAGGTACGCGTCGTAGAAACTGTAAAACCATAAGAAGCGTTGGTTGAAACTATCGTTCCATTCTCCGTCCAATTTGCAAAACGATAACCGGAATTGGCTGTAGCAACCAATGTGGCTGTTGCACCTACTATATAATTCCCTGCACCCGAAGTGATAGTGCCACCTGTTCCTGCCGTAGCTGCAATAGTTAATCCTGTTTCAGAAAAATTAGCCACCAAAGTCCGTGCTGCCGATACCGTAAAAGTGTAGGTGGCGTTTGTTGAAACTGCTGTTCCAGTCTCCGTCCAATTGATAAAACTGAAACCGGAATTGGCTACAGCAACCAATGTAGCCAATGCCCCCGAAGCATAATTTCCAGTTCCGGAACTAACTGAACCACCTGAAGTAGCCGACGCTGATACAGCAAGACTTGCATTATATTCATAAGCACCAGCATCGGGAGTCGCATCGCGTTGTTTGCCTAATTCATCGGTAGTTATTGATATAACATTGGTAGTTACAAAATCTTTAGCAATACTACTTGAACCAATCAATAATACAGGAGTGGCATCCAAAGATAAAGCATTATTGTCAAGCGTTGGAAAAGTCAGGTTAGCAATCACCGCATCTAATTTATTGTTATTGGCAGTTGTAACCGTATTTGCTGAACCCGAGCCAACCCATATTCCAATGATATTATTGCTTACTCCGCCATTCAAAAGTTTCGCCTGTGAACTTGCCAAAATACCTATTTGAGATGGATAAGTTGTTGCACCGCTATTACCCATAACGATGGAGTTGTTCATTATTAAAGTGGTATTATAATTGTTTTCAAAACAAACCCCATCACCACCCGAGCCACCATTGGTGGTATTAGCCACTATGGTACAATGATTTAGCTTTACGGTATGCGAACAATAGGTACTAGAGCTTCCAGCTTGTCTGAATTCAATACCACCGCCTGATTTCGTTGCAGTTATGCAGCTATTTTTATAAATCGTTGTATTTTCAATAATTAAACTGTGGTTTAACTGATTGGAAATAGGATTATTCGCATCACCCGAACATTGTACCATCATGCCTCCACCAAGGTAGCCCGATGTATTGAAAGAAATGGTACTGTTTTTAATGGTGGCGCTCAGCAGTTTATTTGTACCTGGAGAGATATAAATACCACCACCATTACCGGCAGTTATGGAAGAACCAGTATTTCCAGTTATGTTACATCCTGATATAGTGGTAGTAGCATATCCACTAATATAGATTCCACCTCCAGCTATACCAATATTGTTGGCTATCTTCAAATTCTTAAAATTCAATGTTGGGGCTACTGTTCCTGTATTGGTGAATCTTATTCCCCCGCCATTACTTGAATTATATCCATTTTGTATGGTCATATCTTGCAGCGTAATAGTTATTGCTGATGAATAAGCGCCATCCAGATTAAACACACTGCAACTTGCTGCGGGAGTATTATTTGGGCTAGCAAAAGCCTGTACCATGGTTTGCCCAATTCCGGCACCTTTTAGCGTGATAGATTTGATAGCGCCTAAAGTGAGATTTTTTTCAGTATAAGTTCCAGAGGAAACTTGAATAGTATCACCGGAAACTGCTGCGGTTAATGCCGCCTGAATGGTCGAGTAGCCACCTGGAACTAATCTTATTGTCGAAAATGCCTGTGCTGCAAAGAAGAATGCAGCTATAAAAAGTAGTGTTTTTTTCATTGGATTTCGTGTTGTTATTTTTTATTTGTGTTCAGGAAAGTAATATTCTTTACAAAATCAGCCGATTTTACTTCGATATTCCCGTCGGTAATATTCTTGATGATTTTGCCGTCAATAGTGAAATTCTCAAAAGTGACCGTATCAACGGTATGGTCTGTGTCATAACCCACAAAACTCGAAACAGGAAATTGTGAGCCCGGTTTTGTGGTCACGAAAAGGTTCTTGAAGTAAATATTATGGATATTTCCTTGACCTCCAGTTTTTGACCATTTTGATTTACCTATCTCAAGCAGAAGAATATAGGTGCTCGGCGTTGAAACGGGTTTGCAATAGGTGGCATCCAAATCCTCAATACGTATATCCTCAAACCTTATGTCGCGCACCACCGCCTGAGAGCCGTTGTGGATAGAAATGGCGTTATTTCCGTAGGCGTGAATGATGTCGATGTTTTTAAATATAATACTGTCCACGAGAGCAGTTTGCAGTTCGAAACCAATTTCCAATGCTTGAGCCCTATCGCTCCAAATAATACAGTTGCGCACCGTTATTCCCCTCACATCGCCAACTCCATATTTCGATTTTACAACAACGGCATCGTCGTGATTCCTGATAAAACAATTCTCAACGAGGTAATTATTACAGGCATCCATGCTAATGCCGTCTGCCGATTTCCCGACTAACTTTACATCAGAAATGCTAACATTATTACAGGTAATAGAATTAAATGCCCCTCCCCAACCATCAAAAAGTATCGGTCCATCAACGATGACGTTCGAACACTTGTGAAGTCTGATAAACCTAGATTCTATCGTATCCTGGCTGTGGTCAATCATTCCGTGACCAAGGATTTTTAAACCCGTAACCCCGCTCGCGTCAAAACGTCCTCTCACCACCGAGCCACCAGCAAGGTAAACCGTCTTGTTACTCGAAATTTTTACCACTCCCACATTGTGAATGCCGGGGCCATAATAGATAACATTGGGGTCATTTTCTTGCGGTGGATTTGCATCCAAGGCATTGGCGAAGATGGCAATTGCATCATAATCATAACCATTGGGCTCTATTGTGACTTTCTGATTTTTACTCAGTGTAAAAGTGATGGACTTGCCATTTATAATAGGCTTGATGCCATAAGATTTGGGGCGAATGACTGCATTTTCCATTGACACATTCGCATTAACTGTAACTGTAGCGCTTTCGTTGCAATCAAAATAGCTCATTCCCATTGCCCTTACAGGTCGGTTAACGCAGGTTCTGACTTTGGTAGTGTAGACAAATGCCTGCTGCCCATTCACAGTAACCGAATAGTTGGGCGAGGCAGCCATTCCTGCTGGAGCCGGATAAAGAACTACTTGTGCATCTGTAGCGGTTACTTTAGCTTTTTTTAAAGTCGATTTTGCAAATAGCGAAAAGGAGAATGCTATTAAAAGACTGATGGTGAATATTCTCATTGATTATTTTTTTATGTAGTTTTAGTCTATTATTTTTTATTGTCAACTTTCGATATTTTATAAAGCAGCACTCCGTGTGCGGGAATTTTGACTTTAAGGATATCATCAAATACCCCTAAATCCTGCTGCCGCCACAAGTCGCGAATCATTCCACCCTTTAAACCCATTTGCGAAAGCGAAATATCGTTGTAGCTTAAGCTATAATTCATCAGATTAAAAATGCCCAACGCCACACTACCGTCCTCCAATTCTTTGGCATACAAGTGAAATTTATACCGCGAACGGTTACAATAAACACGTCGGGCTTGCTTCCCAAGTGGATCCTGATTGATATCGAGTACTTCGTCGTTGGTGAGTAAACTCAATGTAAAATCATCCAGTGTTGCCAGGTCGCAACCCAGCAAAAGCGGTGCAGCAAGTAAACTCCATAAACTGATGTGGGTATATTGTTCATCGGCGGTAAGGCGTGTAGGATGCAGGTTCTTGCCCCAGCCCACATTGCCCACCACCAGCATATCGGGGTCGTTCCAATGTCCGGGCTTTGCGTAGGGATACATAAAATACTGATTGAAACCAATCTCATGCATACTTTCCCAAGAATCTTCAATATCGCCGGTGGTACGCCATGAGTTGGCACCCACACTTTCGCCCCATTTCCAAACTTCCCGCATACCATACTGACAAACACTGTAATAGATATCGCGGTTTTGAGCCTTTATAGCATCATACATTTTCAAATACGGCTTCTTGTATGCAGCCAGTGAAGTATCTTTTTCCTGCGCGAAAATCCCGCCATACGAGCACCAGTCGGATTTTACATAATCCACGCCCCAACCAGCATAGGTAGTCATGTCCTGTAATTCGTGGTTGTACGAACCTATAAATCCGAGGCAGGTTTTGGGTCCCGGCGCTGTGTAAATTCCAAATTTCAAACCTCGTGCGTGCAACCAGTCGCCTAATCCTTTCATATCGGGGAAACTGTCGTTGGTCTGAATTGTGCCATCAGCGGCTCGTTGGCCTTCCCAGGCATCATCAACATTTATGTAATTCCAACCATGGTCTATCAAGCCTTTGTCTATCATTGCCTGTGCCGAACTGAGCACTTTTGCTTTCGAAACGTCTCTTCCCCAGCAGTTCCAGCTATTCCAACCCATTGGTGGTGTAAGTGCAATTTTGTCACCTACTTTTATGGTCAGACTTCGCTCTGCTTTGCCTAAACTGTTGGACACTTTTACTTGCATCAGGTAATCGCCTCGTTTGGATAATTTGCCAGTAATTAAACCAGTTTCGGAATTCAATTGTAATCCAGCGGGTAATCCTTTTACCTCATATTTCATGGGCTTTTCGCCGGCAGCTGCAATTTTAAAAAGCAAAGGGGAATTGGGTCGAACTCCAAAAACTTTGGCACCATTTATACGTGGGAGTTTACTCAGCGGCGGAGTGAGAATCTGTGAGTTGATTTCAATGCAATGGCATATTAAAAACAACATGAATAGAGGGAATAAGAGTGTCCTTTTCATGGTATATAAAATAAGTGATTTTTCTGGTATTTTTTCAGTAGCAAAAGTAGTTACAACCCTCCTCAAATTATTACATTTTTATACTTTTTATATATCCTAATTGTTTTAATTGGCTTTTGAAACCATAAGCAATAGACTTTATAGTTAATAAAAATCTGCACTAATAATACAATTATTTACTTTGCATTGAATTATTTCATAAAAGACTCTTTTTTTGCATCGAATAAATCTATTTAAATTGCTATCTTTGCATCGAATAAATCCACATTAATGACAAACTTTGCATTGAATAAATTCATTTTCTGTAAACAGACACTATGGAACAAAAGTATTTTACAAGAAAAATCGATACTGAACTATTGTCATGGGCAAAGAGTGAAAACCGTAAAACGCTATTATTGAGAGGTGCAAGACAAGTCGGAAAATCAAGCGCCGTAAAGCATTTAGCTAAAATATTCAAGTATTTCGTGGAACTTAATTTCGATGAAGAAGATGGACTGAAAACGCTGTTTGAACAGTCGCTGTCACCTCAGGAAATATGCCAAAAACTATCATTTTATTTTCAAACTCCTATTATACCTGGAGAAACTTTGTTGTTTTTTGACGAAATTCAGGAATGCAAGCCTGCGTTGTCTAAACTTCGTTATTTTTACGAAAAATATCCCGAGCTTCATTTAATTGCAGCAGGATCATTGCTCGAATTTGCAATCGAAGAAATTCCTTCTATTGGGGTTGGCAGAGAACGTTCCATGTTTATTTACCCATTTAGTTTTGAGGATTTTCTAAATGCTTTGGGTGAAAATATGATGGTTGAAGCCTATAAAACAGCGTCGCCAACAATTCCACTTTTCGACCCAACACACAAGAAATTATTAGACCGCCTAAGGATTTTTCTGATTATAGGTGGTATGCCCGAAGTGGTTTCAACTTATGTAAGAACGCAAGATCTCCTTCAATGTCAAGGGTTGTTAACCGATTTGATGATTTCTTTCAAAGATGATTTTAGAAAGTATAAAAAAAGAGTTCCAGCCTTGCGAATTAATGATGTATTCGAATCTGTTGTAAAACAGGCGGAAGGTAAATTTATATTCGAGAAAGCAGGCGCAGGTTTAAATAATGAACAGGTAAAACAAGCATTGGAGCTATTAATTATGGCTGGATTGGTTTATCCTATTACGCATACTGCAGCCAATGGAATTCCTTTGGGAGCTGAAATTAACCCCAAATACCGCAGAATGATACTCCTCGATACTGGATTATATCAAAGGGTATTGGGACTTGATACCTCCGATTTACTTCTATCCGATGATTTTAAAATCGTAAACAGAGGGGCAATCGCTGAAATGTTTGTTGGGCTGGAATTACTAAAATCAGCCTCATGCTTCGACCCCAAACAGCTTTATTGTTGGGTAAAAGAAAAAAACAAGGGCAACGCACAAGTTGATTTTGTTGTACAACGTGGAGAAAAAATTATTCCAATTGAGGTTAAGTCGGGCACACAAGGAGCAATGCAAAGTTTAAGACAATTTATGTCCGAGAAGAAGATTCCTAAAGGTGTAAGAACTTCGCTCGAAAATTTCTGCAATTACGATGATATTGATGTATATCCACTGTACGCTATCACCAATGTGTTCATCTAATTTCAATCTCCCAATTTTCCATCTTTTCTGTAATCGAGCGGCGTCAATCCAAAGCTCTTTTTAAAGCACTTGCTAAAATACTGAGGCGTACCAAAACCAAATTTGTAGGCCACTTCTCCAATGGTTAATTCAGGACTGTTTTTCAAGGAGTATGCCGCTTTTTTGAGCTTCATATTCTGTATAAAATCATTGGGAGTCAGTCCAGTGATACCTTTTATTTTTGAATAGACTTTGTTGCGCCCAATATTCATTTCAGTAGCCAGATAATCAACCGTAAAATCCTCTTTGTCAATGCTGTTCTCCACTATCAACAACACTTTTTCCATGAATTCCTGATCCAAGGCATTGTGCGTTATTAACTCCAGGTCACTGGTAAGTTGATTGGTGTATTTTTCTTTCAGCAGTTTTCGGGAGCGAACCAAATTGTTGCACCGAATAACCAAATGCCTCAAATTAAAGGGTTTGGTAATGTAATCATCAGCTCCGTATTGCAGTCCTTCAATCAGGTATTGGTCGGAAGTATTGGCAGTAATCATGACCACCGGGATGTGGCTGGTTTCGATGTTCGACTTCAATTTCACCAACATTTCCGAGCCAGACATTACCGGCATCATTAAGTCAGAAAGTACTATGTCCGGCTGAAATTTAGCTGCTTTCTCAAGTCCTTCTTTTCCATTTATGGCGTATTCCACCACATAAAATGCCTCGAAAGTGGATGTCAGCAGCTGAATAATTTCTTCGTTATCATCTACAATCAACAATTTGTATTTCTTACCGTTATCCGAGTCGGTAAACTCCTCAATCAATTCTTTATAATACGATTCATCTTGTATATTGACCGTATTCGATTGGTCCATCGGATACTTTTCATCCACTTCCAGCAGTTGATTGGAGTCGAAATGACTGCTTCCCAGTTTCAATAATACTTCGAAAGTAGAACCAACGCCGGCAGTGCTTTGCGCCGAAATCTGACCACCATGCAAATCAATGATCCCTTTGGCCAACGCTAGCCCAATTCCCGTTCCTGCAATGTTGGCTTGATTTACCTGATAAAACCGGTCAAAGATATTCTCTATCTCTTTTTGAGGAATACCAATGCCCGAATCGTTTACAAGAATTTGTGTAGCATGTTCATTAGCAGAAATATGCACCGTAATTTCACCACCCGATTTTGTGAATTTAAAAGCATTCGACAATAAATTATTGAATACTTTTTGTAATTGAACCGGGTCAAAATACACAAAAATCTCTTTTTCATCGCATTCAAAACGGTAATGGATTTTGTGCATAAAGGCAAAATCATTGAATGCCAAAAAGATTTCATACACAAAATCAACCACATTGATTTTCCGAACACTAATCTTCATATAGCCCTGCTCCTGCTTTCTAAAATCGAGCAATTCAGACAGTAAATGATTTAATTTGGAGGTATTTTTATACACAGATAATAACTTATTAGACATTGCCTGTGATTCCTTCGATTCCAACAAGGTTTCTATCTGCCCCATTATTAGCGTAATAGGCGTTCTGAATTCGTGCGATATATTGGTGAAGAATTGAAGCTTGGATTTATTCATTGCCTCAATTCGCTCATTTTCCTTTTTCTCAAATTCGAGTGATGATTTAAGTTTTATGTCCCTTTTGTAAAACCGCAGCCAGTAATAGAAAAGCATTGCGACAATCAGAAAATAGATCCAAAGCGCTATAGTTGAAGTGTAGAATGGGGGATCCACCTGAATATCAAGTTTTATCTCGTCTATCAAGGTATTGGAATTTAGGTACTTGCCCCTCACCTTGAGTTCGTAATTACCTCTCGAAAGGTTCGAAAAGTCAATGCGGTTACCATTACATTTTATCCACTTATCGCTCAGCCCATGCATTAAATATTCATATTCGCAGGCATTGGCTTTTATGTAATTTGATGTTGCAAAATAAATACTGATATTGTTATCTGAACTCTTGAAAGCCACTTTTTGGGTGTATAGCAACGAGTTTTCAAGAATGCCTGTTTTGTCGTTCGGCTCCACTTTTTTATTGTTCACCTCCAGTTCCGAAAAATGAATGGTCGACGGCTTATTGACATTGCTTATTTGTTGCTCATAAAATGATACCAAGCCGTTGATGCCACCCCAGAAAATCTCGCCGTCCGATGCCACAAAGAGTCTGTTACCTTCGTTTATGGCCGAAAGTGGAACCCCATCCTGCAACCTGAGATTTTTGAAAATACCTGTTGAGTTCTGATACCTCGACAATCCTTTATTGGTAGAAATCAAAATGTTACCATATTTCGATTCAGCCAAATCATAACAGTAATTACTGATTAAACCGTCTTTTTCGGTCTGAAACCTTGTAAATTTATCCGTTTCGGGTGTATACAAAAATAATCCCCCACCATTAGAAGCTAGCCAAATTTGATGGCGACTATCTTCCAAAATGGAAGTGATTCCAATGGAATTTTGATTGCTCGACCCATTTAGTATACTATATATTTTAGTTTTGCCTGTCAACAAATTTGTTTTTTTAACCACGGTAGAATAGGTGGGATAGTACCACAAATTATGACGGGAATCAATATAAATAGGATTGTTCCAAACGCCTTTTGAAGTCACCAATTGCTCAGGAACTTCGGAAATGGCATTCGTTATTAGCGACAGTTTATACATTTGCTGCCTTGTGGAAATATACACATCATCGCTATCCTGAGCCAAACTGTACACAGCGTTGTCGGCAATAAAATATCCGTTGCCCGATTGCCTGTTATAACTCGTTATTTTGCCTGTTTTTACGTTCAATACCTCCAATCCGCCAAAATGAGTGCCAATAAGAAGGACACCATATTTCTTTACATACAATAAAACTTTGATGTTTCTGTCTAATTGGGAATCTTCGTTTTGCCGCACTTTGCTAAATTCTCTCGACTTGCGGTTCATGTAATTCACACCGCCACCATCGGTTCCCACCCATAAATTCCCGTTATCATCCTCTGCCATACGGCCAATAATTGCATTGTTCAGCGTCTTAGGATTGTTGGGTATGGGATAATGGAAATTGTATATATTGATGTCAGGATTGAAATAATTAACGCCACCATAGTAAGTCCCAACCCAAATAGTGCCCTGCGCATCGCAAAATATTGGTTGAACGGACGAATGTAATATACTGCCAGGCTGCGAGATATTCTGGCTAAACCGCTGAAAACCATCCGTGGCTTCGATGTATTTATTCAATCCGGTAAAAGTGCCCACCCAGATAGTTCCATTCTTGTCTTCACAAATCGAACGCACATCATCGGAGGATAAAGAGTTAGGGGTATTATTTATATAGCGGTAATTTTTTAATACTTCAAAATTCTTGTTTAGCTTATAAAAACCATCTCCCTGAGTCGAAATCCAAAGATTTTTCTTCCGGTCTTCATAAATCGACACCGTATTTATATCCGTTACAATTGGAATTAAATTTTCTTTCCCTTCTAATAAAAAAAGTCCTTTTGAACTCCCTACCAACAAACGTCCACCTACGGTTTCAAATATACTTTTTGCTAATATCTGTTTCTTCAATTTACAATACAGCGACAATGTTTTAGTTGACGGTGAAAACTGATACAATTTATCAGCAGTAACCACCCAAAAACCGTTACTCCCTTTGCTAACCGACAGCACATTTTCAGCATTTAAAGTGCTGAATTTCTCCGATTTATGGTCAAAATCAACCAACTTTCCATCGCAAACAAAATAGATATTTCCCGACACATCGCCCACAATTGAATTGACGACATTTCCCGGCAAAGCACTTTCTCCTTTTTGTGGATAATAAGAAGTGATTTTATAGCCATCGTACCTATTGATTCCCTCGCGAGTACCAAACCACATCATTCCAAACTGGTCCTGATAGATACTGTTCACCGTGAGCTGCGAAAGTCCATTTTGAATACCTAGATGTTCAAAATTAATATCTTGTGCTGGGCTTATATTCACTATAAAAGTGAAAATAAGAGCAAAGAATGTGTTTATATAAACCTTTGAATTGCAGAGTTTTGTGAGTGTTTTAATCATATAAATATTAGGATTCTTCAATACTTTAAAGCTAAATGAATGAAGAAAATTGAATAAGGACTTATCGGTTAACTTCGCAAAGATACGATTTTCTTTATTATTTAGATAAATAAATCAGGTTAGCAATATATTATGTGGCAATATTTGCTTAATTTTTCCGTTCCAAATACATATCGTGAACCCAAATGGGATGAATGTAAGCTTTGTTTTTAATATATCTGCTACAACGAAGTTAAAGTTGAACAATACTCGCATAATTTTCCGCCAGCTGGAGGACTAGGGGTTCTCACTTAGTGCCCAATATCTTCCCAGCTCCGCCATACTTCATGGCCGCTGGATTGCCAAACGCATCCAGCTCCCCAAACTCGATGGCAATGGAGAGTATGAGCGTGTCGGCATCGCAGAAATCGGAAGGGGTTTCGCTGATGTCCAGCGTCAATTGCTGCTCGGGCACTGTAGCTTGAGTGGAATACCAAACGGTGGTTGCCGGTTTGTAGGGCATGGTTAGTTTGGTGTGGACATGTTCGTAACCGCTCTTTTGCGGGTTGAGCTGCATATCGGTAGCCACGCCAAGTGAGATGGCAATGCGGAACATGCTGTATTTGCCCGACACGTAAAGCCCCATGCTACATGCAAAAGCAGGGATATCCACCACGGCAGTTTGCAGCTCCCGGTTGATGTTCCATTGCAATGGTATCCGCAACACAGAATCGAAGCGGTTGGCACGGTTGAAGTCGAAGCCAGGTAGGTATTGTCGGTAGTTGGACAGTAACAGATTGCGTTCTCCCATTGGATGGTCGGTATCCATTTTCTGGATATTTTTGGCCACGGAGCAAAGCACCGACGAGAGGTTGAAGTCCGCCACATGTGCCAAGGTAGTGAAAGTACTCCTTATCTCCTTGCTCATTTTGGAGCATCCCCCAAACTCCTTGTTGGTTTTCCGAACTTCTTCGAAAGCAGGACTGCGCTTGATTTTTTCTTTTGAAGCACCACCTTTGGTACGCACAAAAACTTGGTCGCTTCCCTTGCGGGTGTAGAAAGAAAGATTCTTGATACTTCCTGTAATGACGTCTAATTGTTTTACTCGGGCCATGGTTTAGTTTTTAGTCTGTAGACAGTAGTTTATAGTAAGAAAAAAAAATGCTGATTCGGATCAGCTGAATTTATGTGATGTCATTGTTTTCTGTGCTAACTACAAGCATCCTGTAAGTCTGCTGGACTATATCAGTAAATAATAACAAAGATAAACTATTTATATTTATAATGCAAATAATTCATATATAATATGCTCTTTATATATGCGTATTATATGCGTTTTATATGCGTATTATATGCGTATTATTATAAATATAACAGATATATTGGTACAATGCCACTACATTACAAAAAAGGAAAATAATCATGCACCTTTTTGAGAAAAATAAACACAACAAAAGAATCAAATTTGCAACTGCCTTTCGTAGATAAATATTGCAAACAGCATGCGGATATGATATATTGTAGTTTTATAGAGTATTACCTATTTGAAGAATATGCAAGCATTACAACTAAACACAAAAAAATCGCCATAACAGAAACTGTTATGACGATTTTAATATATAAAATGAAATTACAAAGACATCAATTACTTTTCGGCTAAATAGCTAGAAATTCCTTCTTGTGTAGCTTTCAATGATTTTTCACCTTTTTTCCAGTTGGCAGGACAAACTTCACCAAACTCTTCTGTAAATTGAAGTGCATCAATCAAACGAAGCACTTCTTCTACGTTACGTCCAAGTGGTAAATCATTAACCAATTGATGACGAACAACACCACTTTTGTCAATTAAGAATAGACCACGGTAAGCTTTAGGCTCGCCAACAAAAGTTTCATTTCCTTCTTCATCATATTCATCAGAACCAATTAGAACATCGTAATTCTTAGAAATAGACAAATTTTGGTCAACAACCAACGGATAAGTAACTCCCTGAATACCACCTTGATTTAGTGGAGTTTGAAGCCATTTCCAATGTGAGAATTCAGAATCTGTAGAAGCACCAATCAAAACGGTATTACGTGCTGCAAATTCTGCTGATTTGTCTTGAAAAGCAAGCAACTCTGTTGGACACACAAAAGTAAAATCTGCAGGGTAAAAGAAAAATACCACATATTTTTCACCTACAAATTGCTCAAGTGAGAAGTTTTCAACTATTTCACCACCGTTAATTACTGCTTTACTGTTGAATACAGGAGCTTTTTTTCCTACTAATACTGACATAATTTTTATTTTTTATGGGTTAATATATTTATGCTGCAAAAATACTTACTAAAACCTGATTATCATTATAAAACACCATAGACTTTAATGATTTCAATATAGATAAAATCTATGTAACTTAGAAACTCTAAACTTTATAAATTAAAACGGTAGCATACACGGCAATACCTTCTTTCCTTCCTACGAAACCCATTTTTTCGGATGTAGTTGCTTTAATTGATATTGAATCAATATCAACAGCCATAACTTCACTCATACAGTTTTGCATGGCTGTTATGTGAGGATTTATTTTGGGTTCTTCAGCACAAACGGTGCAGTCTACATTTCCAAATTCAAATCCTTTATTACGGAGCAACTGCATTGTATCTTTCAAAAGAATTTTACTGTCGATATTTTTGAAATCACTTGAAGTATCAGGAAAATGAAAACCGATATCCCTTAAGTTAGCAGCACCTAAAATAGCGTCGCATAAAGCGTGTATAAGTACATCTGCATCCGAATGACCCAATAGTCCAACTGAATGCTCGAGTTTTATTCCACCAAGCCACAACTCACGTCCTTCTGCAAATACATGCACGTCATAACCAAAACCTACACGGGGAAAATTCATAAATAATTCATAATTTATAATGCACAATTAATAATATAAAAACGGTTGAACAAACCAGAAGGAATAGAACAACCGTTAAAGATTTTAATATTTTATTTTTATTACTATTTCGACAATTATGAATTATGTATTCATAATTATGAATTATGTATTCATAATTATGAATTGCTTTTTTATTTCACCAAGTTTTTTAAACCAAACAAATCAAAGGACAACGAGAAGCGCAAAGTTTGATCCAGTGGATTAGATTGAGAAGTTGAAATTACGTAAGCTGCATCAAGTTGAAATACGTTAAGTTTAAATCCAGCACCAGCTGTAAAATACTTACGATTACCTTTGTACTGATTTTCATTAAAATAACCACCACGCACAAAGAATTGATTGTTATAAGCATATTCTGCGCCCAAGGACCACATTACTTCTCGCAACTCTTCTGACATTCCGTCTGGAGCATCGTTAAACGATTTGAATATACCTGTTAAAGGTGACATTTTATTATACTCAGTAATCTGCTCAAGTGTGGGATCTAACATTGGAGTTGGAACCAAGAGTTTATTAACATCAGCACTCACAGAAATACGATTAAAATTATCAATAGGATAATCAAATGAACCACCTAAACGGAAATTCGTTGGTATAAAGTTACTAGTTTCCATTTCATCATAAGATATTTTTGACCCAATATTAGAAACGTTCAAACCGAAAGCCAGTGTTCCATCTCCTGTTTCAAGTGTAATTGGAGTTTTGTAATAGGCTGCAACATCAGCTGCAACAGCATTCCCTGGAAACATCTCAGTACTACTAGATGAATTTATACCATTATTTAAGTCTGATCTAATATAACGCAATGCAACTGAGCCAGAAAACTTATCTGAAAATTTACGCGAATAAGCTATATCAATTGCATATTCATTTGGAGAAGCCTCAGACAAAAAGGTACCTTGAATATCTGTCATCTGGATTTTACCTAATGAAAAATAACGTAAAGACATACTTACTGCTTGACGTTGGTCAAATTTCCAGTAACCAGCCAAATAGACTAAATCAATGTCACTAACTAATTTCCTGAGCCAAGGAGTATATGACAATGACACTCCTGCTTCACTATCCATAAATACATATTTTGCAGGGTTCCAATACTGTGAATTTGCATCGGGTGTGGTAGCAACACCTACATCACCCATGGCACCAGCACGCGCATCGGGGGCAATGGACAGTGAAGGTACAGCGGTTACAATTGGATTGTTTTCCTGTGCCATGGCACTTATAGAAAATGTGATAAGTACACAAAGAACTAAAATGTTATTTTTCATTCGAGAATATTTTTTTTTGAGTGCAAAATTACTAAAATTAAATCAAAAACTAAATCATTAAACGTAGAATTTAGAATTTATTGTTCAACAACCATCATTTTATTTGTCTTTGAAAAAACGTCGCTATTTGCAGTTTTTACATTTACACGATAAAGATAAATACCAGTTTTCACTTTAATTCCATCACTAGCAGTTAAATCCCATTCTATATTATCAGCGGAAGATTGAGAAAATGACCAAATTTTCCTTCCAGACAAATCAAATATATCGACTGAGGTTTTTAGGACTGTGTCAGGACGATCATGTTTCACAACAATTTTTGTTTTCGACTTAACTGGGTTTGGGTAATTAGAAACTGAGAAAACTACTGGAGTTAAACCTTTTTCAACTTCAAACTCAATTGTTTTAGTACTTGAATTATTTAACAAATCCCAGACACGAAATGTAAGAGTATGTTTACCATTAGCCATTTCCGCTAACTTATATTTGACTATTCCGTCTTTATAACTATTTGCAGAGGCTTGAAAATAATCATTCAAAACAAATGATTGGTTGGGATCAATATCAATCGTCAACATTACATCGTGTCCAATACCACTACCTACAGTATTAATCCCATTAACATCTGACACATTAGCAATAAAAAGAGGCGTTTCATTAACTTTATCACCCGAAACAAAATTCTCTGAATTAAGGTAGAGTTGAACATTTGGACCTTCTGACTCATCAACAATTGAATTGTTTGTTCCACCTACATAAAAACTCTCAAAATACCCCTGTGCTTCAAAATTATTAATGTCATCCTCTGCATAATAATTTATCCTTCCGCCACCAAAATTGTATTTAATGTCTTTGGGCAACATAAAAGAAAAACTATATACGCCGTTAACAACCTGAGCATCTCCTGAAAACAAGACATTAGAACGATCATTAAACTTGAATTTTTTACCATCCCATTCTTCGGGTTTAGTCGGATCATAAAACTCAAGATGATTATCCATTGTTGTAGTTCGTTGTATTTTATCATAAACTACTGCATGAACTGTTCCATTGAAATTATCTACTTTCACTCCTTTTTCATCTGCAATAAATCCTTGAATACTAGCAACTGACAAAGCACGCAAGGTATCATTTCCTAATACAACACTTTCATTTACTTTACTGGTAATAACTTGATATTTATTAGGATAATTCAACTTTAAAGCTGGATCACCCATGTAAACATAAGACAATTTATTGATTTCAGTACCAACATTGTTTTTGGCATACTTTACTACATCGCCAATTCGTGGATTTACACCATTCACTTTTCTGAAAAGATTTTCGCAAAACAATTTATTAATTGTCAGGTTTTGCGACGCATAAACAGGACGTGCAGCGGATAGGATTCCAATACCACCACCAGATGGATTCAACACAACTTGCTCACCTGCCGAAACAGTTAATACATCAAATTGTAAAAAATCACAGGTTGCACCTACAAAAACTGGTAAGTATTTATTAGACAGTGATTTTACATCTGCAATTGACAAAATAGATTCATTGCCCCATCCAGATGAACCTGCGTGACCTGTATAATCGAGTAACATTAATCCTGAACGCAATAAATTCTGGAACTTACTTTTTGCTAAAGGATAACTTTCACCACTAGCTGTTACCTCCTGCAAATATGCATCTAAATAAATCTTATTTACTTCATAAGAAGGGTATAAACGTGTTAGCGAAACTGCAACACTATCAGCTTGCTTCATGTGAAGTGCTCCATCACCATCATCTGCCAAAAAACAAATTTGATTTTTCCAATTCCCTTTCAAAGTATTATTCATATAACCGATGGTTTTGTTAACCATATCAGTAGCCTGTTGAACATTGGTAACCGGAAATCGCCCTACCCCAATGTCCAATAAATGAGACGGTACTTGAGTTCCCTCAGAATCATCTAAAAATGCAAAATAATCATCCGTTGTATAGGATAAAGTCAATACCAATGAATTCTCGGCCTGATAAGTTAATATGTAATTATCGCCTGAATTAGATAAAAGTTTTCGATTATCAAATGTTCCCCGACCAAATAGTAGAAGATATTTTGGCAAATCCTCGGTATTATTAAGCACTAAAGCTCTATCATATAGCATTTTCATCACCCATCTATAGGCTGTTGCATCAGGTGCTCCAGATGAGAATTCATTGTAAACTTGTTCTGTAGTAACAACAGCCACGGTTAAATTATCTTTATCTCTATGTGCCTGTGCTAAGGTTTCAGCTTGTGAAACGAAATTAGGATGAGTAAGAATAACCATGTCTACCGGTGCAAGTGAGTGAATGTTCTGATTCGGCACTTCGGCTTCAATTACTGGAGTTGGGAAATTTAATGAAGCAGTAGGATCTATAGCAACATATCGCTTCAATTCATTATTTGTAGCAACAAATGTGAGCTTACTATTAATGATTTGTGTTTCCATTGAGCTAATGTTCAAGGGATCCGTCAAATCCCAAATTTGAACATTCGAATTTGCATCACTTAACAAATATCGATTATATGAACCTATTCCCAAGTTATCAACATTTTGAAAAGGCATTACCGAACCACTCATTTTGAGTTGTCTACGTACATTTACCTCTAAAAAATTCAAATATCCAGTAGAAGTACTAGATGAAGATTTATCATAATTCAATTTAAATGCAAAAGAATCACCTTGTGGCGAATAAGTAAAAATAGCAGATGTACCTTTACCCTGTTCATAATTATCACCAGTAGTTCTCATCGGAACTGTAAGAACCTTTGATTGAAGTCCATTTAAATTCAAATTAAATGAAGTTGCAACCGTTGAAGAAGCTGCTACATCTAGACGAACATTAGTCGTATTTCCAGAAACAGGGTTTGGAAAATTAAAATTAAAATCATAAGAAGTTACATCTTTGAATTCTTCTCCATAAAACTCTTTTCCAGAACTTGTTAAGTTCACTAAATCTTTCTCGGCAACTTGATAATCGAGAAATTCTTCTATGTCTCCAATAATAGGATTAGTAGGTAAGACCACTGTTTGAGGTAAAATCCGCTTACCAATACCAGCATCTGAGGACACAAAATAGTAACCATATTTAGAGTATGTATTTAAAATATGTGTGAACATCGACTTTGATTTATCATATGTCCATTTATTAACACCTTGAGCATAAAACAAAATATAATCACCGTCGTTAAATACACCATCACTACCTTTTTCCATCCAGATGGAGGCCTCTGGTAAATCATCAGGTTTATCCAATAAAAAACTTTGTTCGAGCATAGCACCACCATATCCAAAAATACGAACATTTGAAGGATTTACACCCATTGAAACTAAATTTTCATAGGTAAGTTTATAAATTCCGCTATTGGTAATTCTTATTTTCACGAACTTTCCTTGTGATAATACTGAATTTGAAGCATAAATATGACGAGTAGTTGAAGCTACTTTTTGAGATTGAGATGTTTTATTAATTATCAAATTAAATGATTTCAACTTCACAATCTGCCCATCACGTTTTACAAAAGGTAAAATTTTTATATCCATTAAATTTGAACCGCGATCAGTAAGAATCTCTTTTTTAACTTCAGGATCAAACGGTATAGAATTACCATCGATGACAACCTTCTCAGAAGCAGAGAGTTGTACGTATACTGGATTTGAAATTTCCACTTGATATGAAAAAGCTTTATCAATCGTAACACGTTGATTAAAGTATGGCAATCGGTTTTCAAATGGAAATTGTGCACCAACAAACGAAATTACGTCTATCGATGACGAATTTGCTGTCCATTTCTCAACCCCTTTCCAACTCAATTCATATGACTTTGTTTCAGATGTTTGTGCAAACAAAGTGAGAATAAAAAAGTTGAAAATTGACAATAGGAGAATTTTATATTTCATGAAAACACTTTGGTTTATTGATTATTAAATGTACTGGTAAATAACGGACTAATTATTCTTTTATTATCTATCAAATCAAAGGTTTACTTAATGTAAAAATCAAACATTTTTTTATCAAATATATAACCTTCTAATCTGTCACCAACAGAAACTTTTCCTACGCCAACAGGTGTTCCTGTAAAAAGGATATCGCCAATTTTGATAGTAAAAAAACGACTAACGTACCCAATTAGTTCACTTATTGGAAAAATCATATCAAATGAAGTACCTTGTTGCACTGTTTTACCATTGATGTCGAGATGAAATTGTATATTCTGAACATCACCTAACTCGTTGACTGGCAAAAAATTTCCAATAACAGCAGAATTATCAAAAGCCTTACAAATTTCCCATGGTTTACCTTCAGCTTTCAATTTTCGTTGTAAATCTCGTGCTGTAAAATCTACACCCAAACCAATTTCGGCATAATATCGTTCAGAAAACCTGGGGTCGATATTCTTGCCTAACCGATTGAATTTAATTATCAATTCGGTTTCATAATGAAGTTCTTGTGAGAAATCTGGTATAAAAAAAGGTTTATTGTTCTTTAATAAAGCTGAGTCTGGCTTCATAAATACAACTGGTTCTGTCGGATTTTTACTGTTTAATTCCTTGTTGTGCTCGGAATAATTCTGTCCAATGGCAAATATTTTCATTAGGTATTTTATTATTTTACGTTAGCTATTTTTCTCTTTTCGGCTTCTTTAATGGCATTTAATCTATTAAACATAACAGCTAAATGTGCATAAATAGATGTATTTTGAACAATAATATTTTCAGGAACACGAATGCGAAATGGAGTGAAATTCCAAATAGCTTGAATTCCACCAGCTATCATTATTTCCGATACTCGTTGAGCTTTATCTACAGGAACTGTTAGTACTCCGATATTTATACCAGTTTGTTTTTGTAGCTCAATGAATCTATCAGTATGGTGAATTGGAATCCGATTAATACTTGTACCAGAAAGTTCATATTTCACATCAAAACCAGCAACAATCTCTAATCCAAATTGTTCCAACCCATTATCATGCATCAAAGCACCACCTAAACTTCCCACACCAAACAAAAAGGCTTTATGAGAATTTGTAAATCCCAAAAAATCTTCTAGTACTGCTACAAGTTCTTTAACGTCATATCCAACACGAGTTCTTCCCGAAATCTTTACATACGACAAATCTTTTGCAACCATAGAAGCATCTACCGCAATATTTTTGGCTATTTGGGTTGACGACAGATACAACTCACCTTCTTTAAGTACCAATTGAGCATATGCCAAATACCAAGGTAATCGCCTTAAAGTAGGTTCCGGAACTTTAAATTGTACCATAGTTTCAAGATTTGACATTTGTAGGTGTGATTTAATAAATTAACTTGCAAAAATAATCATTTTTTTTATACTCACGCATATGGTAAAACTTAAAAAACAATGATAGTGTATATTTGCTGTTTTACTGTGACTTTATTCGTTCAAATTGATTAACTTTGCATGCTAATTTTTCAAACAAAAAACAAGAGATAAAACAGCATTATATACTTATTATCAGAACATTATGGATTACAATTTTAGAGCAATTGAACAGAAATGGCAAGATTATTGGAAAAACAATAATACTTATAAAACAGATATTGTGGAGGCTAAACCCAAATATTACGTTTTAGACATGTTTCCTTATCCATCGGGAGCTGGTTTGCATGTTGGTCATCCACTGGGTTATATTGCTTCTGACATTTTCAGTCGCTATAAACGACTACAAGGTTTTAACGTTCTTCATCCAATGGGTTACGATGCTTTTGGACTTCCGGCAGAACAATATGCCATCCAAACGGGTCAACATCCTGCTATTACGACTAAAAAAAATATAGCTCGTTATCGTGAGCAACTTGATAAAATAGGTTTTTGCTACGATTGGAGTCGAGAAATAAGAACTTGTGAACCAAACTATTACAAGTGGACTCAGTGGGCATTCATTCAAATGTTCAACCATTATTTTGATACGAAATTACAAAAAGCGCAACCGATTAATGTATTAATTAATTCATTTCAAATATCGGGAACAGAAGGTATTCAAGCTACTTGCACAGAGGAGTTAATATTTAGCGCTGAAGAATGGAAAACTAAAACAGAAAAGGAACAACAAGAGATTCTACTGAATTATCGTATTGCATATTTGGCTGATTTGAAAGTAAATTGGTGTACAGAATTAGGCACTGTACTAGCGAACGACGAAGTAAGCGAAGGTGTTTCAGTTCGTGGAGGACATCCAGTAGAACAGCGCGTTATGCGTCAATGGAGTTTGCGGGTTTCTGCTTACGCCCAACGACTTCTGGATGGATTAAACACTGTGGAATGGACTGATTCATTGAAAGAAACCCAAAAAAACTGGATTGGAAGAAGTGAAGGTGCTGAAATGAAATTTAAACTCGTAGATGGCGAGTTGGAAGTATTCACTACCAGAGCTGATACAATTTACGGAGTTACTTTTATGGTACTTGCTCCCGAAAGTGATTTGGTGAAACAACTTACAACCAAAGAACAAGCTGAAGAAGTAGAAAATTATATTGCAGCAACTAAAAAAAGAACGGAACGTGAACGGATTGCAGATCGCCGTGTTTCAGGAGTTTTCTCAGGCTCATATGCTACAAATCCAGTGAGTGGAACGCAAATACCAATCTGGATAAGCGATTATGTTTTAGCGGGTTATGGCACTGGCGCTATTATGGCCGTACCAGCACATGATAGCCGCGATTATGCTTTTGCTAAACATTTCAATTTACCAATCATCTCATTGATTGAAGGTTGCGATGTGAGCGAACAAAGTCTTGATGCAAAAGAAGGTATCATGATGAATTCTGGATTTTTAAACGGACTGACTGTAAAAGAAGCGATTGCAAAAGCAAAAGAATATATTGTTGAAAAAGAAATTGGTAAAGTAAAAGTAAATTTCCGTTTGCGGGATGCTATTTTCAGCCGTCAACGTTATTGGGGTGAGCCATTCCCTGTATATTACAAAGACGAAATGCCGTATATGTTGGACGAAAGTCGTTTGCCTTTGGAATTACCAGAAGTTGATAAATTTTTACCAACAGAAAAAGGCGAACCACCACTTGGACGCGCCAAAAACTGGCATACTGAAGATGGATATCCTTTGGAATTTTGCACAATGCCAGGTTTTGCAGGTTCTTCAGCCTATTATTTACGCTACATGGATCCAACAAACGATAAAGCATTGGTTGGAGAAGATGCAAACAAATATTGGCGAAATGTAGATTTATACATCGGTGGAACCGAACATGCTACTGGCCACTTGGTTTACAGTCGTTTTTGGAATAAATTCTTATTCGATTTAGGATTGATATTTGAGGACGAACCTTTCAAAAAACTTGTAAATCAAGGAATGATTCAGGGTAGAAGCAATTTTGTATATCGAATAAAGGATACCAATACTTTTGTTTCTTTGAATTTAAAAAATCAATACGAAACGACACAACTTCATGTTGATGTGAACATTGTAAGCAATGACACACTTGATATCGAAGCTTTTAAAAACTGGCTACCTGATTACAAAACTGCTGAATTCATTTTAGAAGATGGAAAATATCATTGTGGCTGGGCGGTTGAGAAAATGTCGAAATCAATGTACAATGTGGTGAATCCTGACATTATTGTAGAAAAATATGGTGCTGACACTTTGCGTCTTTATGAAATGTTCCTCGGTCCTTTGGAACAATCAAAACCTTGGGATACAAACGGTATTGATGGCGTGCACCGTTTCTTGAAAAAGCTGTGGATATTATTTTATAAAGATGAAAACTTTATTGTAAATAATGAAGCACCAACTGCTGATGAACTGAAGATTTTGCACAAAACAATAAAAAAAATCACTTTTGATATTGAAAATTTCTCTTTCAATACATCAGTTTCTGCTTTTATGATTTGTGTGAATGAATTATTCACACTGAAATGTAACAAAAAATCCATTTTGGAACCATTGGTTATTCTATTGGCACCATTTGCACCTCATATTGCAGAAGAATTGTACCAAGTTCTTGGAAATTCAGGAACAGTTTGCGATGCCAAATTTCCTATTTGCAATGAAGAATATCTTAAAGAATCTGCAGTCAAATATCCAATTTCATTCAATGGAAAAGTGCGTTTTACGCTCGAACTACCTGCTGACATGAGCAAGGAAGAAGTTGAAAAAATTGCCATGGCCAATGATCAAACAGAGAAACATTTGGAAGGAAAAACTCCTAAAAAAGTGATTGTGGTGCATGGGAAAATCGTGAATGTAGTATTTTAGCAAGATGCAAATTATCCACATCATGTGGAAAAACAATTAATATAACGCACACAAAAATAACCGTCATCAGACGGTTTGTAGTTATGAATTTGAAATCTCTCACAAAAGAAACCTGGATTTCCATCCGTGAATACATCTTTATAGCGATAGGTTTATTGTTGTATAGCGCTGCTTGGAAGGCATTTTTATTACCACATCAGATTACTGGAGGCGGTGTAACGGGTATTGGCGCAATTCTATATTATGCAACAAACATTCCGATTTCTGTAACTTTTTTTACTATAAACTTTGTTTTATTAGCCATTGCGGTAAAAAGTGTTGGTTGGGCATTTTGTTTAAGAACAATTTACGGCGTAGCAATTTTAACGCTCTTTTTTGCAATTCTGCCGCAATCTGTCCCGGGGACTTTCGTGGGTGCAAAAGACAATTTCATGGCTTGTGTCATCGGTGGATTGCTTTCTGGAGCTGGAATTGGAATTGTATTTCTATCCAATGGTAGTTCGGGTGGCACTGATATTATTGCTAAAGTTGTAAATAAATATCGAAATATTACCCTTGGTCGCGTGCTGCTTTATTGTGACGTATTAATAATATGTTCTACCTATTTTTTCAAGTTTGGTAGCATCGAAAAAATAGTTTATGGTCTAACAACCATGGCAATAACAACAATTGCTGTAGATATGGTAATAAATGGTGTTAGGCAATCTGTACAGTTTTTTATTTTCTCCAAAGAATACGAGCAAATTGCAACACAAATAAATGTAGAAGTTAATCGTGGTGTAACAATACTTGATGGGATGGGTTGGTATTCTAAAGAACCAGTCAAAGTTATCACGGTTATTGCTCGAAAAAACGAATCAATAAAGATTTTCCGAATCGTGAAAGATATAGACCCAAATGCATTCATCTCACAAACTTCCGTGATTGGTGTATATGGTGAAGGATTTGATGTAATAAAAAGCAAATAAAATTTTCAAAAAGTATCCTGTCCTTCTTCCAATACAATCAAAATTCGATGAAAATATTATATCTAACTTCATGGTATCCAACTAAGAAAAATCCTACTGTTGGAATTTTCATAAAGGAACATGCCAAAGCTATTCATCTTGCTGGCAATGAATTGGTTGTAATAGCAATATTAATTGAAACTTCCAAATCTTTATTCAATAAAAAAGTGCTTGATTATATTGATGAAAATGGTATTCGAACGATTGAAATACAATTGTCATCTCAATTCAAAGACATCCTATATCATTTAATACCAATACAATACTTCATCTGCAAACAGACGTATAATAATTTATTTTCAAAAAACTTTTCACCTGACATCATTCATTCGAATGTCATTTTTCCAGCAGGAATTATTGGAAGTTGGCTTGCAAACGACTTAAAAAAACCACATGTAATTACAGAACATTGGAGCAGAATTAATGGATTGTTAAGAAAACCGATTTTATCAAATTGGGCGAAAATTGCATACAAAAATGCTTCTAAAATTGTGCCAGTTTCAAGATTTCTACAAAACAGAATCAGCAATTTAATCCCTGAAATTGAGGAAATAAAGTTTTCAGTTGTTGGAAATATAGTTGATTCATCAACATTTAAATACAAGAAAAAAACAAATTTAGACAACACAATTCAGTTCTGTGCAATAGCCACTTGGGCCAATAAAAAAGTAGCTGACAAATTACCGGAATTATTTATTGAGGCTTTAAGCAAAGTTCAAACCAACGAAAACCGACATTTGAAACTCATAATGATTGGTGGCGGTGACAAAGTTGAGGAGTTAAAATTACTATGCGAAAAAAATAATTTAGACACCGAATTTACCGGATATCTGGATAAAACTCAAATAGCGGAGCATTTGCAAAAATCAAACTTCTTTGTTCATGCAAGTACCGTCGAAACTTTTGGGGTAGTAACAGCTGAAGCATTATTATGCGGTACACCTGTAATTTGTTCCAATGTAGGGGCTTTACCAGAATTGGTAAACGATTCAAATGGAGTACTTTGCGAAAACATCCTTGAATGTTGGGTGAATGGACTCAATAGAATTATTAAATACGAGTTTAATACTCAGGAAATAGCCGAAAATGTAAGTAATAAATTTAGTACCGAAGAAATTGGGAAGCAGATAACTTCTATCTATAGAGAATTGACATAGTATTTATCCAATTTTTATTTTCTGAGCTAATTGCATGCAACTTTTCCCCATTCTTAATTGCAACATAATGAGAGTAATAAGTGCATATGAATGAATTCGAAAATATTTCAAAGTTCTGAATGTCTGACAATTTGTAAGTTTTAGACCCTTCTTAAAACTCTTCATAGCTTCTTTCGCATCACCCTGTTTAAGCAAATTAACTCCGCATATAATAACATCAGCTGCCTTCATTATATTGTATTTTTTCAGCTCCTTATTTAGGCTTGATTTATTGTCAAAATCATCAATATGAGCATCCATCACCGTAAAAAAATCAGCCGGTTTTGTTCTTCCAAAGTTGATAATATAACTTCCCTGGTTTTCAGTAATTCGGTAATTGATAAGTGCTTTTGGGACAATACCAATATTACCCAATTTCGCAATTTGCAACCATGCATCTAAATCAGACGATGAATTGAATTTTGCTTTGTTGAATAACGGCTTGAGTTCGTTAAGTAGTTCTATTCTAAAAGTGCAACTTGGTGTAATTAAAAAATTACGGTAACAAAGTATGTTTCTTACTAGTTGGTCGTATTTAAAAATTGATGGTTCATTGTTATCATTAATCCGGGAGTTATAATTTTGTTTAATGGTAATGTCAACTCCATCAGCATCAATTAATTTACAACGACTAAAAGCCGCACTTAGTTTATGTTTTTGTATTAGCTTAATTTCCTCACTTAGGATATTATTTTCATAAATGTCATCTGCATGAAATAATGATATATAATCAGCTTCAGTTTGTAGATTTGCCAATAGGAAGTTCCAATTGTCTTCTGCATATCCTTTGATTGGATTTTGTAAAACTGAAATTTTGGTTTTTGATTGGGACTGAAATTCAGCAATAATTTCTTGGGTATTATCGTTAGAAAGATTATTGCAAATGCAAACTTCAAAATTAGGATAATCTTGATTAAGAATAGATTGAATCGTTTTGGCAATCGTTTTTGCACCATTATAAACAGGGATGCAAACACAAACTAGCGGATGATTTGAATTCATTTAGAGAATGTTATTAAGTAAGGTATCACAGAAGCACTTAATACTAAACTGTTGAATATCTTCGCTTTGTAGATATTCAAGTATATTATGCTGGTACTCTTGAATTTCAGTTTCGCTCATTGATTGAATATATTTGTGCATTTCTCCAATATTTTCAAATTGATTGTAATCAATAAAACAGGATTGAGGAATATAGTTAAGAATATTTTTGGCTCCTTTATAAATGGGAATTGTACCAGCAAAAAGACAATCGAATACTTTCTCAGTAATATATCCATTGTAATTTGCCACATTCTCAAAGCATATAGAAAATTTATATTGCGACATAATCACAGCTTTACGTTCAACTGGACCCCTATAAACTTTGAAATTATATTTAAACACCTTGTGTTTTTTATTTATTCTGTTTAATAGCTTGCCTTTATAACTATCATTTTCAAATTTCACAATATCCCAACCTAATCCATATAAATCGAACAATTCAGGTGCATATTGATTGTACCATTTAATACATTTTAGTCGTTCAGTGTATAATTCATTGGGTAATTTGGATAATTTATTTCCAGATATAATTGTACACAATTTATCTCGTTTTATTGTACTAAATTGATTTGGAATATCATAGCTATATTGTATTTTGATATATTTTGTAGGGTCAAGTTGAACCAAATCATCCGACCAGGTAAATACCTTGTCAAACTGTTCGTGGAGTTTTAAATCAAAGTTATTGACATTTACTATAGGACTTTCCAAAATTAAAAGATAGCATTTGGTGCCACTCTGTTTTAATGCAAATTTAAAAATCGGATCGCTTGCTTTCGGGTAATCAATGAATACAAAAGCATCTGCTTCCTCTTTGTGAATTTTAGAAAAGGTACCAATTTCAATGTTTTTTGATTCACAGATTCTTGCCAATACATTAAATGGTTTGAGCAAATCATCTCCAATTCCAGTATTTGAACATTCAAATAATAGATTGTTGATATTTAATGCATTATAAAAGTTGTGAAACAGGATTTTCATAAGTATATATTATTTCTTTCTTAAATCTTTCACAATACTAACAAAAGTGGTGATATAATCGGATGGTTTAATTTTTAATTGTTTACTTACCACCAATGGCCATTTCCAATATGAATAAACAGAAAGTGCAATAAATGGTGCGATAATCATTGCCCAAACACCTATTTTCGTAAAGTATAGACCGAAGAGTAAAATGCATAATGACAAAATTCCTGTATAAATCGTTGGCTTCATAAATGGAACTTCGTTACCTGTGAGTAGAAATGAAGTAGCCATATTTTGGTTTGAATCGAATAAGGCACCAAGCAGTAAGACGAATATCATAGTTGTAGTGAGTAATTGCGTTTTACTATGAATTACATTTAACAAAAATGGTCCAACAACAATTAGTCCTATTCCACAAACAATGTATACACCCAACATAGCTAAATTTCCTTTAAGATACATTCGTTTGGCATCAATCATTTCTTCATTTACCCGGTGCATAGTTAATTTCGGATAAAACGTTGAAAACCAAATGGTACTTAATGACATGATTAAGTCAATCATTTGTTTGGTAGTGGAGTAACTTGCAATTTCACCCAATGTAAGATTTTTTACGGCAAAGAAAATAATTCCTTTTCCAAGAAAAAAAGAACCCAATGTGGTTACTCCAATTTTAATTGCATTTGGAGTCATTACCTTCATAATGGCATTTACAGGTGTAAGAATGGCATCTTTCAGTTGCTTACGAAGTGTTTTGTCGTAAAAAGCTTGATAGGCGAGAATACGGTTTACTATATCGCTTACTAATTGACCGATTACCAACGATAATAATCCGAATCCTAAAAGTAAAAAAAATACCGATGAAAGAATTCTGCTAGCTTGGCTAATAATTACAATCTGGTTGAGTTTTTTCACAAAACCTCTTCCTGCCAAAAGCGAATTGTAATAGAAAGTGTATATTTGATAAGCTACTAATCCTCCATAAGTGTACCAAGCTATCCAAACTTCGGATTTATTACTGCCAGTATATTTTTCTTCTAGGATATCTGTGAAATAGAAAGGACTAGCTACGATAAAAACAGCTAGGAATATTACGGCAATTATACCATAATAGCGTTTCATAGCTGTAATTACACTTTTAAGCAAACCATAATCTACAGAATTGTCTGAGTTATTTGTGGTATGATAACCTTCGGCTTTTAGTGCTTTAACTCCGCTAAAAATATAAGTAATGTTGCGGGTAAAAGAGTTTGAAAAACCAAAATCCAACAAAATAGACAATGAACTAATGGAAAGAAAAACAGCCCATAAACCGACTTCATCAGTTGATAAAAGTCTTAGAACCAATGGTAGGACAATTAGACCTGAAGCCACACGCATAAATGTAGCTAGGAAGTTCCAAAGTATGTCTTTCTTGCCTATTTGCATCTTTTTGTCAATAAATTTAGGGTAGAATTTGTTGTATTAATTACTGAATATCTTTCAATTAATAAGTTATTTGTGAATTAATTCTGCTTGACTTGGAAAATGTCAAATGATGCTTTCATTTTCTTTTATCTCTACAAATTAAAATACAAAATAAATATTTACCCAACTATTTATATCGATAATATACAGACAGTTATAGTATTATAAACACAAACAAAACAAAACAAAAAAAAAATGAAATTGGTTGATAAAATAAAATCTTATTCAAAACTTGAAATATGCTCAAACGATTTTAATTATCTACTTAAAAGCGAATTTAACAAAGATGATAAATCGGCAGTTAAACTCCTACGTGTAAATCGTTCAACAGATTTAGAATTTAAGTATAATTTATTGTCTTTGAATAGACTATAATAATTTAATATAAGATTTTTAGTCGTCATTTCGTCATCAAAATCAATCATAACTCCTGCATTAGCATCCCTCAAAACAGCAGCAGCATCCCCATCAGTTGGCCCAAATGCCAACACGGGACGTTTTGCTGCCAAATATTCAAAAAGCTTTCCAGTCAAGATGCATTTATTCCCTGGCTCGTTCATAAGCAACAAAAGCAAAATTTGAGATGTTTGTTGTTCAGCAATTGCCTCGTTATGGGGCAAATAAGCTATTTTGGTCAATTGCTTTTGTAATCCAAATTGATTTATAGATTCCAAGACCGAAAAATCAACATTACCTACCAACTTAATTTCTAAATCGGAATTAAATTCGAAATTCTCATTACAAATTTCACTCAACACTTTCCACAAAACCATTGGGTTCTGTTTTGGAGTTAGAAGACCAATGTGCGAAATACTGAATTTTTCATCCAATACATTTTCGCCTGATTGAAGATCGGCATCATCATATCCATTACTAATTATTTCCAATCGCTTTGGCTGAAGTACTTCAAACTCCTCTTTCATTCCCTTGGACACAACCAATAAACAATCTGTAGTTTTAATGATTTTCCGTTCCAATTGATGATGAATTTTATCAGCCAACCAACCGATTTTCAAATCCTTGTAGAAAAATATATTTGTCCATGGATCACGAAAATCAGCAATCCAAGGCAAGTTAGGAAAATTCTTTTTCAAACCTAAACCAATAAAATGCATTGAATGCGGTGGTCCAGTGGTGATTATGGCGTCGACAGGATTTTGATTCAAGTAAGTTGACAAATAACGTACTGAAGGTCGTATCCAAAAACGACGCGGGTCAGGAATTAGAAAATTCCCACGAATCCAAACAGACAATTTATCTTTCCAACCGTGTTTCTTATTTTCAGAAATAAAACCTGCTTTTATCGGCTCATTTTCTTTGTTTGTAAGTTTCCTATATACGTTGTATGGTTCCCAAATTGGTGTTTTCAGAACTGTTATATCAGATGGAATATCGCTTTTAAATGAATAATCTAATGATGGAAATTCTGGATTCTCGGGTGTATAAATAATAGGTTCCCAACCAAATTCGCGTAAGTATTTGACAAATTTCACCCACCTTTGTACACCAGAACCTCCACTTGGAATCCAATAATATGTAATAATTAGAACCTTCTTCATTCCACTTATCAATAATATGCTTAATTATATCTTAAATCTACTGATTATACATTTAACTTCTACTCAATAAATAATATCCACAAGTACAGAAATAATTTCTAAAATAAGGAATACTTGCCAACATTTTTGTCAACAAACGAGGCTTTAAACCGAATTTCACTTCGTAATTTGGATTTATGAAATATAGTGTTTTAGACAAAATATGGTAATCGTTTTTCAAAGACAAACTTTCAAATCGCTCTAAACTTATTCCTGTTTCTTTTATTTCCAAAAGTCCAACAATTTTATCAGAAGTTTCGCCAAAAGTCTTCAATAGTTTTTTATACAATGGAATTGGCAGAAGATGAAAATAAGGAAGCAAGGACAATAGTTTATTTGTACAAACTTGTTGGTGACCACCAAAAGGACTTTGCCATGGTGGAAATGCCACAAAAACGACAGCATTGGGTGTAAGTAAATCTTTAAGAAGATGCAGAAATTTATCCTGGTCGTGAATGTGTTCAATCACATCACGAATAATAACAACATCAAACTGAGAATGAAAATCCTTTGTTTTATAGATATCTTCACTTATAAGTTTCAAATTATCAACTTGAGGATGAGAGGCATAATAAGTTTTTCCTTTTTCAATTTTGGAAGAACTCAAATCAACACCAGTACATTTACACCCTAAATCTAAAAAAGGTTTTAAATTACCAGCTTCACCACAACCAATTTCCAATATATTTAACGTATTGTCAATGGATTTTATATTTTGAATAAATGGCAACACATATTTTTCGGTTGATAAGGCTTGCTCGTTGAAATATCGTTGTGGATCTAAATGTCGCTTTTGCATTGATTATTACTTGATATTGTTAATCGCATTTTTAATGCGCTCAATGGTTTCCTGCTTTCCCAAGACAGCAATAATATCGAACATGTGTGGTCCTTTTGGCTCACCTACAATGGATAAACGGAATGCATTCATAATTCCACCCATATTATATTCCTTTTGCGCAATCCATTCCTTCACAACTGTCTCTGTGCTTTCAGGTGTAAACTCCTCAATTACACTTAGCAGTTCAATCAATTCATTCATTTGTATAGGAGTTTCAACTTTCCAACGTTTTTGAATTGTTTTTGAATCATATACAGTAGGTGCTTGAAAGAAAAAACTTGATTGAGACCAAAGTTCATTCACAAAATTAGCACGTTCTTTTACTAGAGACACTATTGTTACAAGTTTCTCTGAATCTTCTACAATATCTTTTTCAATCAAAATTTGTTGAAAAGCATCTGCAATCTCATCATTTGATTTTGCTTGTAAGTATTTATGATTAAACCATTTCCCTTTTTCATAATCGAACTTGGCACCACTTTTACTTACACGATCCAATGAAAATTGATCTATCAATTCTTGCATGGAGAAAATTTCTTGCTCCGTTCCTGAATTCCAGCCTAATAAAGCTAGAAAATTCACAACTGCTTCGGGAAAATAACCAGCTTCACGATAACCAGATGAGGTTTCACCAGTTTTTGGGTCTTTCCAATTGAGTGGAAAAACTGGGAATCCGAGTCGGTCACCATCGCGTTTACTGAGTTTGCCATTACCGTCAGGCTTAAGCAACAATGGAAGATGTGCAAATTCGGGCATCACGCTTGTCCAACCTAGATATTTGTACAACAAAACGTGTAATGGAGCCGATGGCAACCATTCTTCACCTCGAATAACGTGAGAAATCTCCATCAAATAATCATCCACCACATTGGCCAAATGATATGTAGGCAGTTCGTCTGTTGATTTAAATAAAACTTTGTCATCAATCACCGAAGAGTTGAAAACCACTTCTCCGCGAATTAAATCCTGAACTTTTATTTCTTCATTGGCTTCAATCTTAATTCGAACTACATATTGATCACCTCTATCAATCCTTAATTCAACTTCATCTCCATCCAAAGTCAATGAATTATTCATCAATTCACGTGTTTTGGCATCATACTGAAAATTTGCAATTTCAGCACGTTTAGCATCCAATTCGGCAGGTGTATCGAAAGCAATATATGCCAACCCTGCTTCCAGCAATTGGTCAACATATTTACGATAAATAAATTTACGTTCACTTTGGCGATATGGAGCATGTGATCCCACTGACTCCGCTCCTACTCCCTCATCAATTTTTATTCCTAACCAGTTGAGCGATTCTACAATATAATCTTCAGCTCCAGCCACAAAGCGAGCTGAATCTGTATCTTCAATTCGAAGCAACATATCACCGCCATGTTTTTTGGCAAATAAATAATTGTATAGGGCTGTGCGAACACCACCAATGTGTAATGCCCCGGTTGGGCTTGGTGCAAAACGCACTCTCACTTTTCTCATTCTAATATTTTTGTTATTTGCTTCGCGATATTATTTGTTGTATGCTACGCATTATTTATGTATTGAAGTACAAAAATAACACTTTTTGTCGAGATATAGGCATAAACCAATAAACAAAAAACCTCCCGAATAAAATCGGAAGGTTTTCATATAAATTGTGAATTGTCAATGACTTAATAGTCAATTATTTTATTCTTGGTTCAAAGTTACACGTTTAAAAGCAATGCAGGTTAAATGTTTTTTTGCAAGCAGTTCTTTTACTGTTATTTTTCCGCCTTCTTCACCGCCACCTTCGTACTTTTGTTCTAGAAGGGTATATTCTTTGAAGAATTTTGCCATACGACCAGCTGCAATATTGTTTACTTTCTGTTCGGGTAGAGTAGCAGATTTTTCTGCAAAGACCGTTGTCTTAATTTCGCGGGCTTTTGCTGCTTCTTCTGCGGTGATCCATCCTTTTGTCATGTTTGATTCAATATGGTCTTCGCTATCAACGTGGGCGGGATTGATACCCGCTTTTTTCAATGCAACTTCAATTTCCTTTGAAACAAGTTCGGTTTTGGTTTTTTCGATAGCCATTGCAAGCTCGTTATCTTTTAATTTTTGAGGCACTGCGGATTCATCAATAGCCACAGGCGACATTGCCGCAATGTGCATTGCTACGCCGCGCATGGTTTCGTATTCAGCTTTTTCTTCAACAAATGCCACTAAAGTAGCCAATTTGTTTCCTGGATGAATATAAGCAGAAGCAGAACCTCCTTGAACGAATTCATAGTAGTCTAGTTCCATTTTTTCGCCAGTGATACCAATGCGCTCAATGATTAATTCAGCAATTGATTTACCATCAATCTGCAAAGCAGCAAGTGCTTCGGTAGAAGTTGGTTTTTGAGCCATTGCCACATCCAAAAATGATTGTGTAAGTGCTACGAATTCAGCATTTTTAGCCACGAAATCAGTTTCACATTTCAATGCCAAAACGGCTGCAAAACCACCTTCGGCTTTCGCCAATACGCAACCTTCAGATGCTTCGCGGTCGCTACGTTTTGCAGCTACTGCTTGTCCTTTTTTACGAATAATTTCAATTGCTTTATCAAAATCGTTTTCGGCTTCGATAAGTGCATTTTTGCAATCCATCATGCCGGCACCAGTCATGGTGCGCAATTTTGAAATTTCTGCCATTGTTACTGCCATAATTGTAAGTATTTGCCTCCAACCTCCAAAGGGAGAGAAGAGATAGTGTGTTATAAATTAGTTTATATATTTCCTTGAATAAAACTCTAAAAAAAAACGAGTTACCAGCTACAAAAGAATTTATAACTCGTAACTCGTTTTAAACTATAAACTGTCAACTATTAACCCGATAGCAATCGGGAGTTTACTAGTTCTATTTTTCTTCGATAATGAATTTTTTAGCTACATTGAGGTTCAAAGCTTCATCGTCTTCTTTTTGAGTTCTTGGTTTTTTGGTAATTCTCGATTTTTTATCTTTAGCAACATTAGGAACTTCTGAAGCTTCAGTATCGATTTTTTCTACTTTGCGTTCTTCCAAACCTTCTTGGATAGCAGCCATCATAGCATTAAGAATTACGTCAACAGATTTTGTTGCATCATCGTTTGCTGGAATTACAAAATCAATATCATTAGGATTTGAATTTGTATCAACAATACCGAAAACTGGAATACCCAAACGTTTTGCTTCTTTAACAGCAATGTGTTCTTTCATTACATCAACAATAAAAAGAGCTGAAGGTAAACGAGTTAAATCAGCGATTGAACCTAAATTCTTTTCTAATTTTTCACGTTGACGTGTAATTTGAAGTTTTTCACGTTTTGAGATATTTTCAAATGTACCATCAGTCGCCATTTTGTCGATCGTGGTCATTTTTTTAACTGCTTTACGAATTGTAGGGAAATTGGTTAACATACCACCTGCCCAACGTTCTGTAATATAAGGCATTCCAACAGCCAAAGATTTTTCAGAAACTACGTCTTTTGCTTGTTTTTTTGTTGCAACAAACAAGATTTTACGTCCTGATTTTGCAATTTGTTTCAATGCAGCTGCAGCTTCATCAATTTTTACTACTGTTTTGTGTAAGTCGATAATGTGAATACCGTTACGCTCCATAAAAATGTAAGGAGCCATAGCTGGATTCCATTTGCGTTTTAAGTGACCAAAGTGGCAACCTGCTTCTAATAATTCGTCAAAATTTGTTCTAGACATTTTTGTTTTTTAAGTTGTTTACATTCTGTTTGACTCAATTGTCGAGTAGCCTTCAAAAAAGTACTAAGAGTCTCGACAATTTAGATACTAAACAATTTTCAGTGAACAGAGACCAGTAAACAGTGAGTAAAAAATTTCCGACTGATAACTGATAACTGATAACTGATAACTGATTTGATTAACGTTTTGAGAATTGGAATCTCTTACGTGCTTTTGGTTGTCCTGGTTTCTTACGTTCCACTTCACGTGGGTCACGAGTCATGAAACCTTCAACTTTAAGTGCTGGTTTATCTTCTGGGTTGATTTTCACCAACGCACGAGCAATAGCCAAACGTAAAGCACCTGCTTGTCCGTTGAATCCACCACCATCAAGATTTACTTTAATATCGTATTTTTCAACAACTCCTAATTTACTTAAAGGTTGTCTAACAACGAATTGCAATAAAGGTGACGGAAAATACACGTTAATGTCGCGTTTATTAATGGTAATTTGACCAGTTCCTTCGCTCACGAAAATACGAGCAACAGCCGCTTTTCTTCTTCCTAAGGCATTTATTACTTCCATATTGATTATTTAAGTGAGTTTAAATCGATTTGTTTTGGTTTTTGAGCTTGCATAGTATGTTCTGCACCTGCAAATACATATAAATTGCCCAAAAGTTTAGCCCCTAAACGGTTTTTAGGTAACATACCTTTCACTACTTTTCTGATTAGTTTTTCAGGACTTTTTTCCATCAACTTAGCAGGAGTAATTTCGCGTTGTCCACCTGGATAGCCTGTATGGCTAAGGTAAATGCGGTCATTCCATTTGTTACCTGTCAATTGCACTTTATCTGCATTGATAAGAATTACATTATCACCACAGTCAACGTGAGGTGTGAAACTTGGTTTGTATTTTCCGCGCAAAAGTTTTGCAACTTTCGAGCCCATACGTCCCAACACTAAATCGGCAGCATCCACCACTACCCATTCTTTCTGCACCGTTGCTTTGTTGGCAGAAATGGTTTTATAACTTAACGTATCCACTTTATAAAATTATTTTTGATTAATAATGAGTTGTTTTACTCTACTTCAATCACTATGTTGAGGAGGCTAATCGGCACAATATAGGATATTTACGTCAGAAAAAACTAACTTTTACTCTGTGATAATAAACGGACTGCAAAAATACTGTTTTTCTTTGGATTACCAAAATATAATACATCTTTTTTTCACACAGTATTTTAACGTCGATATTAACAAACCAAACGACCAATTTATTACTGTTTTCAATAAGCAAAAAAATAAAAAGTTGCGTAGTCTGAAAAATAAAATTATGTTTGCACAAAAAAATATTATGAATAGATTGTACTGGAACTTTTATCAACAAGATGCGGTAGTAGTTGCTGAAAAATTGCTTGGAAAAAATATTGTTAGAGTTGATGAAAACGAAATTGAAGTAAGATACCGCATTACTGAAACTGAAGCATATCTGGGAGAAGATGATTTGGCTTGCCACGCCAGTAAAGGAAGAACTAAAAGAACAGAAATTATGTATGCTGAAGGTGGACAGCTTTATGTGTATCTAATTTATGGCATGTATTGGATGCTTAACATTGTAACTGGTGTTGAAAATAATCCACAAGCAGTATTGATTAGGGGAATTGACAAAATAATTGGTTCGGGCAAAGTGGGAAGAGAACTTAAAATTGACAAAAGTTTTTATGGCGAAAACCTTCTAATTTCCAATCGTATTTGGCTGGAAGACGCACCCGAAGAACAAAATTTCAAAATGGCAACACGAATAGGTATAGATTATGCTGGCGATATATGGAAAAATAAATTGTGGCGATTTATACTATCAAAATAATTAATTTCAAAGAATAACAACTAAAACTTAGGATTGAAAAGAAAATTCAAATCTTTAAATCTATTTATTTTCAAAAAAAACTGTTATTTCCTAAACATCTTGTATATTTGTGCGTTCAATATACATTTGAAACTAATACAATCAAATTGACTTGATTTCAAATTTTCAACAACAAAAAAACAGAGTATTAATCCTATTAAATATATAAACACATTATTGCATGAAAATTCACGAATATCAAGCTAGACAATTGTTTAGAAAGTACGGGATTCCAGTTCCCGAAGATGTATTGTGCTACACAGTTAGCGAAGTTGAAAAAGCAGCTCGAGATTTAAATCGTATGGTAGTTGTAAAAGCTCAAGTTTTAGTTGGTGGACGTGGAAAAGCTGGGGGTGTAAAACTGGCTAGAAATGTGGAAGATGCTGTCTCTGCTGCCAAACAAATTCTGGGAATGGACATTAAAGGCTGTAAGGTTGAGAAAGTACTGGTGGCTGATGCAGTAGAAATTGCGAAAGAATACTATGTGGGACTTATCAACGATAGAAACACTAAAACTGTAACGTTGATGGTCAGTTCTGAAGGTGGTGTTGAAATTGAAGAAGTAGCCAAAGACAATCCTGAAAAAATTCTCAAATTTCACATCAATTCGCTCACAGGTTTACTTGATTATCAAGCTAGAAATATTGCATTGCAACTTTTTGGTGATATTAAACTTGCCCAACAGGCCGCATCTATTTTCACTAAACTCTACAAATTGTACATAGAAACAGATGCAACGATTGCAGAAATTAATCCGTTGGTATTGACCCCTGACAATAAAGTATTGGCGATTGATGGCAAAATGAATTTCGATGACAATGCACTTTTTCGTCAGCCAGAAATTTTGGCCATGCGAGAGCCAGATGAAGATGAATTAGTAGAAATTGATGCTAATAGTAAAGGTCTGTCTTATATCAAATTAGATGGTAACATTGGCTGTATGGTGAATGGTGCTGGATTGGCTATGGCCACAATGGATATGATTAAATTGTATGGTGGTGAGCCTGCTAACTTCCTCGACATTGGTGGTAGTTCAAGTCCACAAAAAGTAATTGATGCAATGAACATATTGCTGAATGACAAAAAGGTAACAGCTGTAATGATTAATATTTTTGGTGGAATTACACGTTGTGATGATGTAGCTAAAGGTCTTATCAAAGCCATGGAGGTTATTTCAACTAACATACCAATTGTGGTAAGACTATCGGGAACAAATGCTGCAGAAGGACTTGAGTTATTGAAACAAACTAATCTTCCTACAGTAAGTTCAATGAGTGAAGCTGCTAAAAAAGCAATTGAGTTAAGTAGACAATAATAGTTTGTAGTAAGTAGTAAGTAGTTAAGACTTTTCAACTAACACTTTTCTACAAATACATTTTCCAACTCAACGATTTTCATTAAAAAAATAAAATCAATATTATGAGCATATTAGTCAATAAAGATAAAAAATTAGTAGTACAAGGAATAACTGGCCGTGATGGTAAATTTCACACCAGTAAAATGAAAGAATACGGAACAAACGTAGTAGCAGGTGTTTCCCCTGGTAAGGAAGGACTTGTACTTGATGGTGTTCCAGTTTTTAATACAGTTGCAGCAGCGGTTAAAGCTACAGGAGCTAATACTTCTATTATATTTGTACCAGCAGCATTTGCTGCCGATGCAATTTTGGAGGCTTCAGAAGCAGGAATTGATTTGGTGATTGCTATCAGCGAAGGTTTGCCTATTCAAGACATGATACGTGTTACCCCATTTTTGAAACAAAATGGAACATTATTGATCGGTCCAAATTGTCCAGGAATAATTACACCTGATGAAGCATTGATTGGAATACTACCTGGAAATATCTTCAAAAAAGGAAATATCGGATTTATTTCACGCAGTGGAACACTTACTTATGAAGTGGTAAACTTGTTGACATTGAATGATTTTGGACAAACGACTTGTGTCGGAATTGGTGGTGATCCAATTGCAGGATTATACTTTGTGGATTTACTGGAACGCTTCGAAAACGACCCAGAAACAATTGCAGTTGTAGTAATTGGGGAGATTGGTGGAGATGCTGAAGAACAAGCAGCACAATTCATTGCAGAGAAAATGACCAAGCCAGTTGTAGCATTTATTGCAGGACAAACTGCGCCTCCTGGCAAAAGAATGGGCCACGCTGGAGCGATTATTTCTAGTGGCGCAGGTACTGCTGCCGAAAAGATTGTAGCATTCAACAAAGCTGGCGTTCCTGTAGCAAAAGAGCCGAATGAAATACCGACATTGTTACGTGAATTGCTGAATAAATAGAATCAAAAAAAAAAATCAAAAAAAAATCCCATATCTGTTAAAGTCAGATATGGGATTTTTTTTGATTCACTATATTCGATTTAGATTGCTATAATTCAATAGGAAAAAAGAGGCTTTCCAAAATGGAAAAGCCTCTTTTTGATATATAATTACGATATTTTTTCTATTTCTTCTTGTAGGTCAATTTCAATTCCCTTTTTGTCGTAAAACTTATATTGCAAAAAGCCGAGTTTTTGTGCGGCAATTACTTTACAACCTTTTCCGTATTTACGTTTCCATTGCCACTTCATCGATAGAATACCTTTAGAGATATAAGCATCTACGTAGGGATGAACGTGTAATGTAAATTCTTTAATTTTTAATTCGTTAGCCAAATAATCAATCTTACTTTCCAATTGGTCGGTAAACAATATTGATGGTTTGGTGCGTCCCTGGCCGTAACAAGTAGGACAGGTTTCTTCAATATCAATGTGAATGACGGGACGAACGCGTTGTCGTGTCATTTGCAAAAGTCCAAATTTACTAAGCGGCAGGATATTGTGTTTGGCTCTATCATTGGCCATATTTTCACGCATTCTGTCAAATAGTTTTTGGCGATTTTCATTCTCGTGCATATCAATGAAGTCAACCACAATTATACCTCCCATATCTCGTAAGCGAAGTTGTCTGGCAATTTCATCGGCTGCTGCAAGATTTACATCCAGTGCATTGGCCTCTTGATCATTACCTGCTTTTGACCTATTACCGCTATTAACATCAACCACATGAAGTGCTTCTGTATGTTCGATAATTAAATAAGCTCCATTTTTGAAAGATACTGTTTTTCCAAAAGCCGATTTAATTTGCTTGGTAATACCAAAGCTATCATAAATCGGAGCATCATCTGTGTAAAGTTTAACAATATCTTTTCTGTCTGGAGCAATTAAATCAACATAATCTTTCACCTCTGTGAAAACGTCAGGATCATTGATATGAATGTGCTTAAAACTCGGGCTGAATAAATCTCTAATTATTCCTACCGTACGACCTAATTCTTCTAAAATTAGCGTAACTCCTTTCGATTGTTGTACTTTGGCAATGGCTTCTTCCCAGCGTTTTACCAAAATTTTCAATTCATTGTCGAGTTCCGCTCCTTTTTTGTCTTCTGCAACTGTCCTTACAATAACCCCAAAACCTTTGGGTTTAATGCTTTGAATCAGTTGTTTCAGTCGAATTCTTTCTTCCTCTGTTTTGATTTTTTGCGAAACTGAAACTTTTTCAGCAAAAGGAATAAGAACTAAAAACCTTCCTGCAATAGATATTTCAGCTGTCAATCGTGGACCTTTGGTAGAGATAGGCTCTTTGGTAACTTGTACCAAAATTTCTTGTCCCGGTTTTAAAATGTCGTTGATAGAACCGCTTTTTTCAATTTCCGGTTGCAGTTTTGTTTTTTGAATCGCAGGCACTTTTTTTCGGTCGCTAATTGCCTGCGTTGTAAATTGTGTTAGGGTATTGAAATTGGAACCTAAATCAAGATAATGTAGAAAAGCATCTTTTTCGTAACCAACATCTACAAAGGCTGCATTCAAACCGGGCATAATTTTTTTTACCCTACCCATATAGATATTTCCAACGGCGAACTGTTCTTCACGTCCCTCCTGGTTTATCTCTACAAGGCGTTTGTCTTCGAGCAGCGCAATAGAAATTTCGGATGTTTTCACATCAACTACTAGTTCGCTATTCACTTTTTATTGATTTTGGGGTTTGTTTATTTATAAAGAAAAAACAAACTTAAAGCCAAGAATTTAGCATATAAGTTTGTTTTCTTGGACTTTATGATTAAAGACCATTAGACTATTTCTTTTTCTTGTGTCTATTTTTTCTTAGTCTTTTCTTTCTCTTGTGCGTCGACATTTTATGTCCTTTTCTTTTTTTACCGCTTGGCATCTCAATTGAATTAGGTGTGTGAAAATTATTTAACTACGCTTACGAAAGTCTTTGCTGGTTTGAAAGAAGGAATGTTATGCGCAGGAATAATGATAGTTGTATTTTTAGAAATATTACGAGCTGTTTTTTCTGCTCTTTCTTTAATAATAAAGCTTCCGAAACCTCTTAAATACACGTTTTCATTTTTTGAAAGTGAATCTTTTACTGTTTCCATAAAAGCTTCAACAGTTGTTAATACAGTAGCTTTGTCGATTCCTGTATTCTTAGCAATTTCGTTTACGATGTCTGCCTTAGTCATTTGGGTAATTTTTTAATTATATGTTAGTAATAAATGATATTTTGTTTTGTTTTTCAAACGGACTGCAAATATATAGCTTTTATTCTGATTAAAAAACAATTGCGTGATTTTTTTTCTTCAAAAACGATTTTTTTTGGTTTTTTGCCACTTTAACTTGAATAAGATTTTAAATTTCCGAAATTTGCAAGTTTCGACCTATTATTTTAGCATTTTTATTGATAAAAATTGAAGATGGAATTGAATTTACGGCATTCAGCCTTTACCATACACATTTCCAGGCTTTTATAACCGATAAATGTTTCCATCCAAGTTGATGTGAAACAATTGCATTTGACCAAGATTCTTAATTATCATCTTACGAAACTCCTAAATTATCCAAAGAGTTTCTTACTATATTTCACTTCCGTTTAATTTTTTAATTTAAACCGCTTTTTCAATTTTTGATTTTTTTGGTGAACAGACACAAACACAAAGCACTATAAATGAGATGACAAGATATTTATTACTATAATATTCGCTATTTTAATCAATTGTTTATTGACCGTAGTTTTTTCTGTCTTACTTTTGTGCTACAAAGAGCAACATTGTAATCAACAGACAACAGTATTGTAAGCATAAAAACTCCACTTACTAACAAAATATGAATACCTCAAAACCCAATATTCACCCAACACTTTCATTATGGTACTCCCAAAACAAACGCAATTTACCTTGGCGTGATATTAATGACCCATATCGGATTTGGATTTCCGAAATCATATTGCAACAAACACGTGTTATTCAAGGAACAAGCTATTATTTAAGATTTATTGAACGGTTTTCAAATATCGCTCAACTTGCTGAAGCAGAAGAAGATGAAGTCTTGAAATACTGGCAGGGTCTGGGATATTATTCTCGAGCTAGAAACTTACATAAAGCAGCCCGACAAATTTCAGAAGAATTTGGTGGAATTTTCCCAAACAAACACAGTAATATTATTAAATTAGCCGGCATTGGTGAGTATACTGCAGCTGCAATATGTTCCTTTGCTTACAATCAACCCTTTGCTGTGGTAGATGGTAATGTTTTTCGTGTTTTATCGCGTTTGTTTGGAATTGACACTGCAATTGACAGCAGTATTGGAAAAAAAGAATTTTCATATTTGGCACAAGAATTATTATCAAAACTTGAGCCTGGTTTGCACAATCAAGCCATAATGGAGTTTGGGGCATTACAATGTGTGCCTGTTTCACCCGATTGCAACAATTGTCCTTTTAAACCAATATGTAAGGCCCAAGAATTGAATTTGGTTTCTCTTTTACCAATAAAAGCAAAGAAAACGAAAGTGATGCTTCGTTTTTTCAATTATATATTTATTGAATATCAAGGCTATACATATATTCAGCAGCGTGTTGCAAAAGATATATGGCAAAATCTTTATGAATTTCCGTTGATTGAATCAGATGGTTTATTAGAAACAGGTGATTTGTTGCTTAATGAAGATTTTTTGAGGTTTTTTGGAGAAATTGAGGAAGTAGAAATAATTGAGAAATCAAATTCGGTGAAACATATCCTTACTCACAGGGTGATATTTGCACAATTTGTAACGATTAAAATATCTCAGGAAAGTATTGAGTTAAAAAAAATGATTAAAGTACCTATTATCGAAATTGAGAAATACGCAGTTTCACGTTTAATGGAGCAGTTTCTTGAAAAAATGGGAGATTTCAAATTAAAATAACAAAAATTCTCCCGCTCATTTTGCTAAAATAATACAGATTAACTGAAAATAACAGCGAAATGAGCGGGAGAAAATTATTTATTTTTTAAAAAAATGAGTTTTCACCAAGGCTTCAAATTCGTTATAATCACGATAGCCAAGTTCTGATTTATAACTTTTCTTATTTCCAATAAACACAATCGTAGGCATTGCTTCTACCTTAAATAGTTTTGCCAATTCAGGTTCTTGGTCTACATCTATCTTATATACTATCAATTTACCATTGTACTTGTTTTGAATGGTTTGTAAATGTGGAGCCAACATTTTGCAAGGGCGACACCAGGTTGCATGAAAATCCAAGATAATTGGTAGTGAACCTAATCGATTAAAGGATTTATCCTTGTCGAAATTCCAAACTTTTTGTTTGAAGCTTTGACTATTCAATTCGATGATTTGAACATTCGATGATTTTTGTGCCATTACCGAAGAGCTAACGATAAGACAAACTAATAGGGCTTGGAGAATTTTCTTCATGTTTTTCTGTTTTTTATTGCTGTAACGATGGTTTGTATGTTTTTGATTTGTTTCTAATAAAAGTTTAACAATAATTCTAATAACAGGACTCTAAACTCTAATCACAGTTAATTAACTTTCTATTATTGATGTTACTATTTTTGGCGACCTTTGATTCGTTCAATTTTGATTGTCGCTTTTTTAATTTCTGTTTGAAGTTTGGCAACATCATTTTTAACCACCCATAAATTAAAAGTTTCTACTATCGCTTTTTTATCGGTATTTGCAAGATAATAAGTTATCGTCTTTTTACCATATAATGTGACTTTTATTTGCAAATTGGAGTATTGAGCTATAAATGCTGCAACTCCATTATCTGCATCGTTCTTAAAAGTGACTGCCTCCCAATGTGATCCGGCATCATTAAAACTATGATTGGCTGCCTCTGAAGTCGCAATTGTGTCAGAATGCGCAAACATATCATTGGCCGACACTTCCACACTAGTATGTTCAATTTTAGCTCCACAGTAATTGCTAATTAAATAGAAATCAGCTTTTTCGTCAACATAGGTTTTTAAATAATTACGATTACTATTCATCTCGGTAATTTGAGTTTTAAATACATAATTCCCAATTTCTTGATATTTAGCATTCTTCTCGAATCTGAAATTCTTTTGTATCGAATCTACTTCACTTTGTTTTATTGGCAAAATACTATCACAATAAGCCAATGTGCGAGCACTTTCTCTACGAACTATTGTATCAGAATAAGATGCAGCAATTTTTCGTTTAGCAACTAATCTTGGAAAAAGCAGGTGAACACTGTCAATTTGGATTTTTGCGGCATTTAAGGAATTGTCATTTATCAATTGTACGATATCACTTAATCGCTTATCAGCTAACTTTTCTTCAGCTTTCCGAGTATTGCATGAAACTAAAAAAAATGATAAAAAAACGATGAAATATAGATTTGATTTATTAGTCATAATTATTTAATTTTAAAATGTGAAATTTGATAGCACATGTTACAAAAGATAATTTTGCAAAATTAGACTTTTTATTTATAGTGCACAATTTACTTTCAAATCATTTATGTTACTGTAATTGTCAAACGAAAAAAAACACAAATTAGTCTGCTTTTTAATTGTCGCATGCATCCGAATTACATATTTTGTCTATCTTTGCTCCAAATTTCTCAAAAATAACACCCCGATGCATAGACCAATTATGAAGCTTTTGTTTATTTTGGCGTTGGCTTTTCAGTTAACCTCCTGTATAACAACACGCCAGATAAATTACTTACAACCCCCAAAAAATTTCATACCAGCCTACAAAGATACAGTATCTTATAATGATTACCGCCTAAGAGTTGGTGACAAATTATATATTCAAGTATATTCCACAGATGATAAAACAAATACTTTATTCAATGGTAGTAGGAGTTCAAGCATGCAAATGATGTCTGGTTCTAGCTCTGGCTCGGGTGAAATGATGGATTTATATACCAACTTGATACATCCTAATGGCAGCATTAAATTACCATTGGTTGGCGAAGTTTATGTGCAAGGATTAACATTACGTGAAGCAAAAGCTGCAATTGAGGAATCAATTAAACCTGTTTTAAAGTTAAATTCGGTTGATGTTCGTATGATGGGACAGTATTTCAGTATTATTGGTGCAGGCAAATCCGGTCGATTCCCTATTACAAGAGAGAAAGTTAACATTTTTCAAGCGATTGCCATGGCAGGTGATTTTGGATTTTATGCCGATAGAAGTAGAATTAAAATACTTCGTGAAAATGTGGATGGAAGCACACAAATCAAGGTTTTTGATATTCGGAGTGTAGATATCATTCATTCTGAATACTATTATTTAGAACCTGATGATGTGATTTTTCTACAACCTATGAAGGAACAGTTTTTTGGTGTTTCTACTTTCTGGACAGCAGTTTCGACTATAATAACTACATTCTCATTTGGTGTAATTATCAAAAAAAGTTTTTTTACAACGACGCCCTAACCTACCGTTTTAATAAAAATGATATTATCTATTAACCATTGGTTCTTCAACTTCATATGATAAATAAAACTCGATTGCTTGTAATGTTTTTGACATTGTTATCACTTTCATCGTGTTACAATTATAAAAGCTTACGATTATTGCAAGAAAAAAATCGCACATTACCCGAATATACTAAAAATGAATATTCTGATTATCGTTTAAATATTAACGATGAAATAATTTATCGACTCATCACTTCGGATGAAACTATTTCAAAACTAATTTCGCCGGAAAATGGCGGAGGTAATATGCAAAATCAGATTTCCTATCGTGTTTTCCCTGATGGCACTATTGATTTACCTTTCATAAACAATATTGCAGTTGCAGGTTTAACGCTCAATGAAGCATCTTTAGAAGTCGAAAAGCGTTTTAAAGAATTAATTCCAGATGCAGTTATCAAATTAAGCCTTTCGAATAAGACATTTACTGTATTTGGTGATGCAGGTTCTGGAATTTTCCCAATTTACAAAGAGAAGTTAACGATATTTCAAGCGCTCTCAATGTCAGGTGACTTCAACGAATCGAGTGACAGAAAACATGTACGTATCATTCGTGAAACAGATAAAGGTTTAAAAATCATTGAATTTGATGTCCGTCCAAAGAGCATAATAGACTCCAAATACTATTATATTTATCCAAATGACATTATATATATTAAGAGGAATTTTTCAAGCTTCTACAAGGTTAACAATTACTCAGCCTTGTTGGGTGTAGTTACGTTTTCCATGTCATTATTAATTACCGTACTGAATTACAATAAATAAGTTGGCAACAACAATAAAAAAGACATATCCAAAATAAGCAATATCAAAATCAACATCTCAATATGGAACAAAACAATTATGAAAAACCCTTTATGGAGGAAGAAGAATCGAGTTTCGACGTCATGGAATGGGTGTCGTATTTTCTTCATTTCTGGTATTTATTTGTTATAGGAGTTATTCTTTCGTTAGGTTTAGCATATCTCGACAATAGATCATGGCTGCCAACATTTCAAACAGCTGGAACGGTAATGATAGAAGAGTACCGTGGTGTATCAAGTGGCTCACAAGCACTTATGCAAGGTTTCGGTGTAGAAACAGGTTATAGAAATGTGAACAATCAGGTAATTATGCTTGGTTCCTATGATTTGGTTTGTAAAGTGGTTGATAGTTTACCATCTGTGAAAGTAGATTTCATTTCAAAAGGAAGTTTCAAAACAAGAAATCTTTACAAAACTGCACCTATATCTATTCAGTCTGATTTTATTTCACCTGAAGCATATAATATCTTATTCAAAATAAAATTACGCTCTAATGGAACCTACGCAATTACTGTAGAGGATAATAAGTTTTACAACAACTTTTTATTGGAAGGACGATATGGCCAGCCGGTTCAGCACAATTTGTTTTTTATCACTGTAAATAATGTAGACAAGTTTCTAGGAAATTCGGAAATATATTTTCAATTCAGGTCTAGAGAATCTTTAGTTTCGGATTTTTCCTCACGACTCAGTTTCAAATATGTTGTGGAAGGTTCTTCGGTGCTTCAAGTTTCATTGGTAAGTGAAACCCCAGAACGTGACGTTGACTTTATCAATAAACTATGTGAAACATTTTTGGCACAAAACCTAGAAAGAAAAAATGATGCAGCCAACAAAACTATTAAATTTATTGATACTCAGCTAGGTACAGTAGAAAAGAAATTGAATGTTTCAGAGGATGAAATGACTAAGTTTAGACAACGTAATCAGATTGTTGATGTATCAAGTCATACAAGTGAATTGTTGGGTAAAGCCACAAAATTTGATGCCCAACAAGCTGAAATAAAACTACGCGAAACATATTTGGACTATTTGACCAAATATTTGAAAACCAATATGGCCGATGGTACCGTAGTTGCACCTTCAAGCCTAGGATTAAACGAACCTATGTTGATGGCTTCAGTTCAGCAAATCAACGATTTGGTAACTCAAAGAAGCGATGTGAGTGAAAAAAACTTATATTACGCAAAATACACAAAAGAAATAGAGAGTATTAAGCGAACTATTTTGGAAGTAGTGAAAAGCATGAGAGCTTCTTTGGAAATTGAGAAAGCTGATTTCACGAAACGTTTTGCCAAAGTAAAACAAGAAATTGAGGAACTTCCGACTAAGGAATTGGAAATGATTGCTATAGAGCGAAAATACAAGATGGACGACAATTATTATACTTTCTTCCTTCAAAAACGTGCTGAATCAGAAATCTTAAAATCTTCGAATACGCCTGATAATAATATATTGGATAAAGCCCGGGTTTTGTCTGTAACAAATGGCGATAAAAAATCTAAAACAACATTGATGTTTTTGCTTTTTGGAGTGCTTATTCCAACGCTTATTGTAGTTATCAAAGAGTTGATGAACAATACGGTTCGGTCTTCCAAGGATGTTGAAAGAAACTCTACTTTCCCATTAATTGGAGCAGTACGTCATACGCAAAGCAATGACCCAATGTTAGTTGCAAAAAATCCTCGTTCAGCTTTCACTGAAATGTTCAGGGTAATTCGAACTCGTATAGAGTTTATTGTTCAACGGAAAAGCGGTATTGTAATGATGTCTACTTCCACTGAATCGGGTGACGGTAAGACATACTTTAGTATAAACTTGGCAGCAATTTATTCTATGGCAAGTCCCAAGACTATACTTGTGGATATGGATATTAGAAAACCAACTGTAAATCAACGTTTTAATATTGTTCAAACAAACGGTGTTACAAATTATTTAATTAATCAATGTACACTGGATGAGGTTATTGTTAGACTTCCTGGAGTTGATTTTGATATTTTACCAGCTGGTACTATTCCACCAAACTCAGGCGAATTAATTCGCTCTGATAAACTCGCCGAATTGTTTGTGGAGTTACGTAAACGCTATGAATATATAATAGTTGATACAAGTCCAATTGGAGTTGTTACAGATGCTTATGCATTAGCGGCCATATCTGATGTCAATATTTTTATAGTTAGAAATGGTAAAACAAATAAGCAATTCTTTAAAAAGCTTTGTGCTCAACTCAAGTTGGATAAATTACCAAATATGTACACCGTAATAAACGATGTAATAGCAGATGGAAGTAAGTATTCAAAATACAAATCTTATAAATACGCCTATTTGTTTAGATATAGTTATGGTTATACTTCAAAACCGAAAAAAGAATCATCTGAAAAGTATCTCCATTATTATGAGGATGATAGTGAAATTTAAAAAATAAAATTGATAACTAAAGCTTGCTTCCATTTAATTAAGTTTGAAGGAATTGAGGTTAAATATAATTGCATATAATTTTTAATTAAAACACGATTTTAAATATGAAAAAAGTTGCTTTAATAACTGGAGTTACCGGACAAGACGGTGCTTATTTAGCTGAGCTATTATTGAAAAAAGGATATATTGTACATGGTTTAAAACGTCGGTCATCATTATTTAATACCGACCGTATTGATCATTTATACCAGGACCCTCATGTTGACAACCGGAATTTTGTATTGCATTATGGTGATATGACTGATTCGATGAATATTACCAGAATCATTCAAGAAACACAGCCTGATGAAATTTACAACTTGGCAGCTATGAGCCATGTAAAAGTAAGCTTTGATACGCCAGAATATACTGCCAATGCGGATGGTATTGGAACTTTAAGACTATTGGAAGCTGTTCGTCTTCTTAATATGACAAAGAAAACACGTATTTATCAAGCATCAACATCTGAGTTGTATGGTTTGGTGCAAGAAGTACCTCAAAAGGAAACAACACCTTTTTATCCTCGCTCACCTTATGCAGTTGCAAAGATGTATGCATATTGGATAACCGTGAATTATCGTGAGGCTTATGGAATGCATGCTAGCAACGGAATTTTGTTTAACCATGAATCACCATTGCGTGGCGAAACATTTGTTACACGCAAAATAACTCGTGCTGCAGCTCGTATTGCTATGGGGATGCAAACAAAATTATTTTTGGGCAACCTTTCTTCAAAACGAGATTGGGGACATGCAAAGGATTACGTTAGAGCCATGTATTTGATTCTACAACAAGATGCGCCAGATGATTATGTAATTGCGACAGGTATAACTACGGAAGTTCGTGAGTTTGTACGTATGGCTTTTGCTGAAATTGGGCTAGTTATTTCATTCAAAGGAGAAGGAATTGATGAAAAAGGATATATTTCAGAAATAAACGAAGTTCTTTTCACTGAACAGATTGGAGCCGAGTTTTTAGCTACAATTCGTGCTATTGAAGGTCCGATTGTGGAAGTTGACTCAAATTATTTCCGTCCAACTGAAGTGGATTTACTTATTGGAGATGCCACTAAATCAAGAACTAAACTGGATTGGATTCCAGAATATGATTTGAAAGCTTTGGTGGAAGATATGATGCATTCTGATGTAAAGCTCATGAAAAAAGAGACGTATTTAAAAGAAGGTGGGTTTACAGTTTTGAATTATTTTGAATAGAAAAAATGGAAACGACATCAAAAATATACATAGCCGGTCATAATGGTATGGTCGGTTCAGCAATTAAGCGCAATCTTGAGGCCAAAGGATTTACGAACTTTGTAACCCGGTCGTTAGAAGAACTTGATTTGTTGGATTCACAGGCAGTAGCACAATTTTTCAACGACGAAAAACCAGAATATGTGGTATTGGCAGCGGCAAAAGTAGGTGGAATTATTGCAAATAACACCTATCGTGCGCAATTTATTTATGAAAACTTGATGATTCAAAATCATGTTATTCATCAAAGTTATCTTCATGGTGTTAAGAAACTTCTATTTTTAGGTTCTTCATGTATTTATCCTCGTTTGGCCGAACAACCTATGCGAGAGGATGCATTGCTAACTGGTGTTTTAGAGCCTACCAATGAACCTTACGCAATTGCTAAAATTGCAGGAATAAAAATGTGTGAAGCATATCATGCACAATATGGCTGTAATTTCATTTCTATTATGCCAACAAATTTATATGGACAAAATGACAATTATGATTTAGAAAAATCTCATGTTTTGCCAGCTTTGATTCGGAAAATGTATTTAGGCAAATGTTTGATGGAAAATGATTTGAATAATTTGAGAGCAGATTTGAATAAACGTCCAATTGAAGGTGTAGATGGTTCATTTTCAGACGATGTAATTTTAAAATTACTTCAGAAATATGGCATTTCGTCTACAAATGGAGCTGTTTCCATTACACTTTGGGGTACAGGTTCACCGATGCGTGAATTTTTGCATGTTGACGATATGGCTGATTCAAGCGTTTATTTACTTATGAATTATGATGCACCAGATACTACACCATCACATGTTAATGCTGGTTGTGGAATAGATTTCACCATCAAAGAATTATCGGAAATGGTACAAAAAACTGTGGGATACGAAGGAAAAATAATTTGGGACACCGAAAAACCTGATGGAACACCACGAAAACTTCTTGACGTATCAAAACTGAATAGTTTGGGTTGGAAACCTTCAATATCATTGGAAGAAGGCATAAAACGTGTTGTGGCAGCTTATTAAAAAAAAAAACTGAAATATCTACTAAATTTTATCCAATTGATTACTTGATAATCAATTGGATAATTTTTTTTCGTAGGAATTGAGCCTGTTCCAAATCCTGTGATTTATTTCTTTTCAAATTGAAATACCGAATTTTCGCAGTGAATCTTTTAGCTTCACGATACCATTGAAATGCCCATTTCCCCAATAGATATTGACTGACGAAAAAAATCAGCCCTACCCACCACGGAAGGCTCAAAAAACAACATATCAAAACAGTTTGTAATATGTAAAAAAATGGAAAGGTAAATAAAATGGCAAAAACGAATTGAATTGAACTAAAAAACCCATTGTATTGCACTTTCAAAGCTTTACGAAACACAACTGGTAGCATAAAAGGCAAAATATTCAATAGGAATCCTTGAATAAATACGGAGAAAGTTCCTAATAGCAACAAGAAATCTAGAATTAAAGTTGTTGATTTATACGGTTTTTTCTCTAAAATCCAAGTTTTAAGATTTGTTTTTTGCAAACAATCTTTATATTCTTTACAAAGTAATTCTAATTCAGCTATTTGTTTTGGTGTTTCTTTTTCAATCGTAATCAAAAGTTTTGCCGTTTTTTGCCGTGCAACAAATTTGAAAATTGTTTTATTCGGTAATTTCAGTGAATTTAAGACCGCTGTATTAGCAACTTCAATGGCAGTTTCAAAGGTTTTATAGTTTTTTTCAGTCGCTAAATCTAGCGTCAAATTACTCAAATCAAAGCTTAGTCGGTCTCGTATTTCATTAGTAGCAATGGCTGGATTTTCGATGAAGTTTGTAAAATTGTCTGAAACTTCTATCGGTTTTCCAATAGAAATAATGATGTGTTTGCCGAATTTTTCCAAATCCCCATAATCAATTCCTATTGGAATAATTTTAACGGCTGGTGTTGTTCCATATTTTTGCTGTGCAGCAAAAGCTATTCGAAATATACCTTTTGTGAATGGCCTCAAATTACGTTCTTCTCCTTGATTACCTTCAGGCATAATTCCCAATGCCTTATTATGGTGAAGTACTTCTACACATCGTTCAAAAATTTCGTTGTTTTTACCCAGATTTTCCATGCCATCCCGCATACGAAAAGCTGGCATCATATTTATGTAATTAAGAATATTAGCTACAAATTTATTTTTAAAAATGTCGGATCTAGCAAGAAAAACTACTGGAAGACCACTGGTAGCTATAGAATGAACTGCCAAAGCATCCATCAATGCATTGATGTGATTTGGTGCGAAAATAATGGGGCAGTTTGTTGGGATATTTTCTCGTCCTACTACTATATATTCGCCATAATAACTTCGGAACATGCTACTTACATATTTCCGTAAAAGCCTCGCAGGTAGTGGAAAATCGTATATATTGGACATTGTGAATTGATTATCAGCAATTTGTAATGAATTAAATTATCAAACTATTTCTCATCAGAAATATTAATCGGCCTTTTCGACCAGTAAGTCGCTAAAGTTAATCCGGAAATTATGTGCCAAATTCCCCACCAAGCTGTGATAAAAAGCATACCACCCAATGCCATGTCGTTGGGGAAAATTTTGGTGTTGAATAATAATACCAATCCTAATCCGGAGTTTTGTATACCGGTTTCGATGGTAATAGTACGCCGGTCACGTTTTGGTACTTTAAAAATTGAACCTAATGAATAACCTGTCATAAATGCTAAAAAATTGTGTATTAGCACTATGAAAAAAATGTAGTAAATATATTTCAAGAACAAATGCAAATTATTGGCAAAAGCTAAAATTACCATAACAATGAAAAACACTATGGACAAATACTGAATTGTTTTTTTAAGTTTCTCAGTAATTACTGGAAAAAATTTGGCAAAGAAAACACCCAAAATTAATGGAATCCCGAGAAGAATGAAAACTGTTTCGAACATTTGACCATTATCAATTTCCAAAGGTTTAAGGTATTGACCTGCTTTGGTACTTATAAATTGCATATATAAACTTCCCCAAAATGCAAAATTAAAAGGTGTAGAAATGGTGGCCAGCATGGTGGTAGAGGCAGTAAGCCCAATGGAAAGTTCGGTATTACCCTTTGAGTAAGAAGTCATGAAATTGGAGATATTACCTCCAGGGCATGCAGCCACTAATATCATTCCCATAGCCACTGTGGGTGTTATATAGCTACTTATGGCAATTACCAAAAAGAATGTCATCATTGGTAGTGCAATAACCTGAGAAAAAAGTCCTACAATGGCTGATTTGGGGGCTTTGATTAAATCGTTAAAATGACTTGGTTTAATACCTAACGCCACACCGAACATTATAAATCCAAGTACAATATTAATAACATGCATTCCAGATGCCGAAAAATTTATTTTGATTGGGTCAAGTTCAAGTAGTGCTTCGTACATAGTTTAAATTAGAAATTATTAATAAGAGAACCTACAAAATTATCAATCTAACAAAATGATTGTGTCAGATATTAATCCCGAATTTTATATTGTGCAAATATAGTGAAATATTATTAACAAAGAAGCTATTTCACGCTTTTCATACAAAACATTTCATTAAAGCACAATTATATGTACTTTTGCTTTGAATTAGAGGTTAATTATTCAACAAAACAAAAACAATTTAAAAAAGGTCATGAAAAAAAATAAGTTATTCATTATTATCCCTATAATATTGATGTCGATATCTTGCGTTACAAGAAAGGATTCATCTTCATTCATCTCATTAGAAACTACTTATGGCAAAATAAAGGTAAGATTATATACTGAGACATCAAAACACCGAGAAAACTTTTTGAAGTTGGTGAACAATGGTTTTTACGATGGAGTTCTTTTTCATCGGGTTATTGCCGATTTTATGATTCAAGCTGGCGATCCTGATTCCAAAAATGCAAAATCGGATGTAACACTAGGTTCCGGAGATGTGGGTTATACCATCCCTTCAGAATTTATTTATCCAAAGTATTATCACAAACGTGGAGCTCTTTCAGCAGCACGTGAGGGTGACCAAACTAATCCCAAAAAGGCATCATCAGGCTGCCAATTTTATATTGTGCAAGGTCGAACTTTTACGGATGAAGAATTGAACAGCATGGAAATAAAAAATCAACAGAAATTGGAAGGTAAACTTTTTCAGGAAATTTTCAGGAAAAAACAGGAAAAAGTTAAAAAATATAAGTTAGAGCGTAATCAACAAAAATTAAATGCATTACGCGATTCAATTCAGGTTGTTGTACGTGAAGCAATGAAGACAAACACAAGTTATAAATTTACTATGCAACAACGAAATGACTATAAAACTATTGGTGGAACACCACATTTGGATGGGGATTATACCGTTTTTGGCGAAGTGATTGAAGGACTTGATATTGTTTCTAAAATATCGAAAACTAAAACTGGTCAGAATGACCGACCAGTAAAAGACATCAATATTATCAATGCAGAAGCTGTAAAATAATTTCAATCGATATAAATAAATAAATAATGCTCAAAATGTGAGTTCAACTCAAATCCCGAAAACAGGATAAAATCTGATTTCGGGATTTTTTTACAAAAAGAAAAATACAACAATAAAGATAAGGTGCAAAATCGATTTAAGAACTTGTCATTTATATGATTTCATACTACTCTGTTAAAAATCAAATTATATACTATATATTAAGATTATTCGTAGTATTTTATATTACAGTTTTGAGCTAATTACTCTACTGTTTTGGTAGACTTTTGTAAAGTTTAGAAGTATTGATACAAATAAGAAGTCACCCTTTAAAAAAGGATGAAAACTGTCTTATTAATCTAAATATTAGCTGATTATGATAATAAAACTCTAATTGATTTAAAAGAACAGACATACATTTTCTAGTTTAATTTTCAAATTGTATATTTGCATCATATTTACATCTCTCCATATAATTCAGTTTGATGCAATGATCATGAGATTGAAAGAAGACAAATATTCAATACAATAAATTAACAACAAATATCTATTATGAAAATTGCATTCCCCCAAATTAAATAATAATCACAACGATTTTTATGTTTTAACATCATTATTAATTTCAACTATTTATATTCAGAAAAAGACAGTTACATTTTATTCTTTATAATATTTTCAGGAAATTGGCGTCTCGAAACTACCCATCAGGGTTCACTCTATGGAATTATACACCAACATGTTGACAATCAATGTTTGTCAACTGACAGATATATATAGTTTAACTTCAATTAAATTTTCATACTAAGGTCTTTTATAAACAAAAAACTACCATTATTATCCAACATTTAGAAGATAAATAGAAACAAATCACTCAACATGCTACATGACAAACATTTATCGTGAGCAAAATTTATATCGCTTTGACGTAAGATTATTAAATAATAATTTACATATGCTCTAATGACAATCTCATGTCAATTCTCTGGTTTGAAGAAAAACTTAAAATTCACTAGTTTGGGCTTTTTCTTATTAGCTGCATTATAAGTTTCTAATGCTATAAACATATTTATTATTATGACAAATGACTCTATTTCAGGCATTCTCATATAAAATTTGTTTTTTTGGAAACTTCCCTACCTGTTTAAATTACTCTTTATTTCAATTAAATCATCAAAAATCTTCAAAAAAGCAATCAAAAGATACAAAACTAAATTGATATCAATTACAAATCCGTAAAGTATATAACCAAATTCAATTTAAATTTGCTTATAAAGATTCATAATACAGAATATTATCTGTATATGAAGCCACTCATCCAATCGGGAAAATAGTAATATAACTACTTCCGATACCCACAATTATTGAATAATGCTAATCTGGAGTTGAAAATTCCACAACTGTGTTGTTTATTGATGTCTAATACTTAATTTAATCTAATTTATATCCACCGCAGAAATAACCAAACAATTAAACCATAAAACAGCAAATGATGAAGGTGTGAATCTTGTAATTAATTACCATAGTTATATAACACTATAGCAATAAAATGCAGGTACTTTTGTTTCGATGTAAATACAAATAAATACACCGTAATAGAATACCATTATGAGAGCAAAATCACTAATCAAATTAACTTCCGCATTACTGTTGTTAATATTGAATTTAAGTTTTGTAGAGTCGACTCCAAAGTTGGAAGTTATATCAATTTTCATATTTCCACTACTGTCGGATCATTCGATAATACTGACAAAACTGATATTACAAGAGCTCTCGATACTAATGCTGATGCTATTATTGATTTCTAATTCATGGAATCATTGTATAAACAACACTTGCAGCACAGTTGTAGACCAAACTTGTACTCAAACGGCAACTGAAGTAGATTTAGCTACGCTCCTTTTTTTGCCTGAACTTGGGGAGTTATTTTGGAAACAATATTTTAAAACAACCTAGTGCTTACTCCAAACAACTATCAATTTGAATAGTCAAAAAAATATCAACGTACACTTTGTACATCATAAATCAAACCTCTTGCTTGAGTATTTTGATTGAATTTTGATTCATTTTTTTAATTACCGAACACAGGATAGTCTACATGATTCAGGAAATCTCATTAAGAGTATTTATCGCTTGCAAAAATAATGGTTTTCAAATCTTCTCACAAGAGAGTGAACCCTATAAATCACATTAGTATTTACCCTATTACAATTTTGTTTGTATCATACTTTAGGCTTAGTGATCAGAAATAGTTAACAAATATATCTATTTACAAAACTTGCAAATACTGACCTATCATGTGGGTTATCAGCGGCTTACTTCCAAATAATTAGTCGGGTAAATAATTAGAACACAATTTATTGTAAAAAAATCTTATGCATATCAATAATCAAAACTGCTAATTCTCTTCTTCGCTTCAATAAAGCGCAAAGAAACAAACTTACAATTGGGTTCTGTAGCTTCTAATAACTACTGCCGAAACATACAAGTTATGAATAATTGAAAAATTACTCAAGCACTTCTACTATATAATTTTGAATACTACATGTCGTGTATAATAATTTATACAAACAAATGCAATTCACCGAATAAAGATATTGTGTACGATTCAGCTTTCATTATTTACTAAAAACACCAATAGTATTTATTATTCACCATTGATATTAAGTTATTTTCTCTTCACTTATTATTTTTATAACTCACATTGGGTGCAAAAATAACGGATGTTTTGTACAGGGACAAGAGAGAAAACCCTATAAATAGTTTAGTGTAAACTATATAAATGCACTAGTATAGTCTCTATAGAAACTTATAGTAACATCATACTAAAGAAATTGTCTCAAGTATAACAATAAATACATTAATAAATAATTTGATTAGCCGATTCTATATCTTACTTATAATCAGTCATATAAATCAAATTATCGACCATTAAACAAATTATTAATTCCATTTATTATTAAAATTAATCTCATGAAAAGCATATATAAAAAAACAAATCAATTATTACTCTCGTTATCAGTCTCTGTTTTTAACAACAGACAAATCATTTTAATAACAAAAAAAACATTACCGGTAGCATTAGAAAAAAAACGCATTTTATTGCTTGCAACATTCATTTTTGCAATCCACTGCTTATCCTTCGGACAGGGATCGACCTACGTGGGATCATACAATACATCTGCTCCAATTGTTTTGAGCGGTATTAGCAACTTAACAATCAGCAACCTACAGATTGTCAACCCCAATGGAGAATGTATTTCACTTACTAATTGCTCAAATATCACAATACAAAATTGCAAATTGGGACCCTCAAAAATGGAAGGAATTTACTTGTACAATTGTACGAACGTAACCATAACAAACTGTTCAATGGAAAAGGTTAGATCCGGTGTTTTGGCTGAGCACAGTTCCAGAATTACGTTCGAGCGTAACGAAGTAAAAAATATGAATGGTCCTAGTCCACATGGACAAATGATACAGTTGGCTTACTGTAGCGGAGGTGGACACAGTATTAGGTATAATATTTCAGAAAATATCCTAGGAGAAAGTTATCCAGAAGATATTGTTAATATTTATATGTCAAGTGGAACTGCCGATAGTCCAATCATAATTTCTAATAACTGGATTAGAGGTGGTGGTCCTTCCAGCTCAGGAGGAGGAATAATGATTGGTGATAACGGAGGTTCATATACATTTGTGGAAAACAATATCCTTGTTGATCCAGGGCAATATGGAATAGCAATAGCAGGTGGACACCACAATACAATAAAAAATAACAAAGTTTATGGTAAACAGCAATCGTTCACTAATGTAGGAGTCTACGCTTGGGAACAATATGGATTGCCATGCCATGATCTAACCATCTCAAATAATGAAGTAAATTATAAATCAAAGTCAGGTTCGTTAAATAACTGGTGGTTCGCAGATAATGTAGGAATAATTGGTGGTGCATCAACAAATGTATATAATCCGAATTTAAATGCTTCCATTCTCCCTACAACAATAATCGGAAGAGCTAAACAAGTTGTCACTGAAGTAACTCCAACACCTACAGAGGAAAATTACAATATCTATTCAAGTCCTGCATTTGGTCATTCCATATTCGTAACATCAAAAACTCCAAATAATGACAAAATTGCAATTTACAATTTGAATGGACAAAAAATTATTGAACAATCCACAAACGATACCAGAACTGAAATAAACACCAATAGTATGGCTTCAGGAGTTTATATTGTAAAAATTTCAAATAACGAAAAGACAATCGAGGTAAAGAAAATAATAATAAACAAGAATTAGTATTTGTATCTTCTCAATCTTACTAAAATCATAAACTGTCATTAAAAAAGATAGGATTTATAAGGAAATAATTTATTATCTGGCAGTTACAAGCGATGCTTGTAACTGCTGTTTTTTTTCATCAATTCAGAACTATATCAGTCCATAATGCTTGCAATAAAACGCTATCCCATTGATAAACAATACAAATGATAAGGATTTAAAAAAGCATCAACCAAATATGGATTAAAATACTATCCATACATAAATATTAATTCGAATTATTTATTAAATATTTTGTCACCATAAATCAAGCAGGTGTTCCAAAAAAAAGGCTTAATTGACAAAAGGAACGGATTCTGGAGTAAACGATTCTTATTATTCCTGGATTTCGGCAAAGTCAATGCAGACATATAAACTTACTTTAGCGAACATTAACAACTACCCGCAAAGGTGCTGGTTGTAAAATTAATTCTTTATTCTCAGCTACAAAATACACATCGTAAGATTTATTCTCGGTTAAACCCAAGAGAATTAACTTATATTCAAAAGTACCCGAAACACAGGGAATATACCCTTTCATGTTATCAGCTACAGTATTCCAAAATGCATCTTTTCCAGCCTTTACTTGATTGGAATTAGGGGAAACTGAGCCAGTGGGCAAAACTATATAATACGAAGTACCTGCTTCATTCAGATTTACACAGGCTGTAAAGCCTTGTTTGACAACTTCTTTAGCACATGGCCATCCTGAAGTCCACCTCGGAGCAGGCAACATGGCTCTCCCTATTATTTGGGTGGGAAGAACATCTAGTGTAAGACTAGGACAGTATAAGTTTGTTGCTTTACCGGTAACTATTCCAACATTATCAGAAAACCACCAGTTATTTAACGAACCTGAAGCTGATTTATAATTTACTTCATTATTTGAGATGGTTAGATCATGGCATGGCAATCCATATTGTTCCCAAGCGTAAATCCCGACATTATTGAACGACTGCTGTTTACTATAAACTTTGTTGTTCTTTATTGAATTATGGTGTCCACCTGCTATAGCAATTCCATATTGCCCTGGATCAACAAGAATATTGTTTTCCACAAATGTATATGAGCCACCATTATCGCCAATCATTATTCCTCCTCCTGATTTGGAAGGGCCACCACCTCTTATCCAATTATTAGAAATTATGATTGGACTGTCGGTAGTTCCACTTGACTTATAAATATTTATAATGTCTTCTGGGTAACTTTGTTCAAGAATATTCTCCGAAACATTATACCTAATACTGTGTCCACCTCCACTACAGTAAGCCAGCTGGATCATTTGTCCATGCGGAATAGGACCTGTAACATTTTTTACTTCGTTATGCTCGAACGTAATTCTGGAACAGTACTCAGCCAAAACTCCGGTTTCAACCTTTTCCATTGAACAGTTTATTATGGTTACGTTCGTACATTTGTACAAATAAACTCCTTCCCTTTTTGAAGGACCCAATTTGCAATTCTTAATTGTTACATTATGACAATTCAAAAGAGTGATACAGTGATTTGAAATATTTCCAATTTCAAGTCCCTTAATAATAAAATTACTTTTATTCGCATATTCAATACGTGCAGACCGAGTGTATAATCCAGCATACAAAGACCCTTGACCCCAAGCGAAATCGCACACTCCAAGTAAGCAAGAAGCAATTAAGAATTTCATTTTAGTCATGGCAAAGCTGTTTAAAGGACAACCACTGATGAAAAGATTACGTTATACTGCTTAAAAAAATATTTCGACTTCGTCTTATTGTTCTATTTGTTTATAATCATCAACATTAATAATAGTAGACATATTTTACAGATTTGACTGTTTTTATATGTACAGTTAGAATTACCGACCCCAAACAAGATATATAACTCCATTTATTTAAAAGCACACATTGAGAATCATAACTTAGAAAAAACAAAATATCGAATATACTTGTTCATTCATTCCACTCAAACAGCTATAATCCTGATCTTCCCCCACAAGGAGTTAAAATTCAAAGGCTGACAAAGATACAAAATGAAAGGAACTTACTGATAAGAACAAGGAACCAAATCGCTTTTACATCATTCATTCGTGTACTTGTTAAACATGTAATTAGTGGTGTAAAAAGTTTACGAATTTTCAAAATTTAAATATGATTTTGTCATGTAACTTAATTATATGCTCTAATACTACAGAGTTTGCTGAAAATAAACACTATATGATTTTAATTGAAAGAGTCTAATTAAAAAAAAGATTTGAATATCATTGAATTTTGATAATCAAATCTTTTGTGTTGAATTGAAATATTATTATGATAATTACGTTCCCAATTCCCTTAAATAATAAATGGATTTATTAGGGTAAACACTATATAGATTCAGTGTATACACTAAATAATCAATACTCATTATACTATACTTTTGCATCACAGTTAAATAGACACTTAATAGTAATAGTCAATTTTTGGGACTTAAATGATGAGAATTGTTTGAAATTCTCAATTTATATATATTTCAAAACGTAAAATACAGCAAATCAAACATTAAGAAGTCTGTTAAAAACAGGATCAATAATCATTCGTTTACACTTAAAATAAGCTGCAGCAAACAATTCTAGATATTATCATTGTCTACTGCATATGTTCAATACAAATATCAAAATCGACATCATGTACAAAAGAATTACATCGCATAATTTCGAAGCAAATTAATAGAAGATGCGACATATTGTTAGAAGAGAATATATTTGTTAATTAATTATCATGAATTGAGATCTGAAAATTTATATATCGTTTACAAAATGAATTCAAACTGTAATAGAAACTATGAATAAAAAAACCAACCTTAGAACAATTCTGCTTTTGAGCATAATATTATTGAGTTCATGTTCCGAAGTAAGGAACATTGCATATTTCCAGGAACTAAACTCAAAAACAGATTCATTAAAGCTTCATAAAAATTACGTTGATTTATACCAGGCTCGCATCAAACCGAAAGACCTTCTTGCCATTACTGTAGTGAGTACAGAACCTGAAGCATCGCGAATATACAATCTTGTAACACCTCAAACAGCAGGATCTGCTGACATGGGTTCCGTTTATTCGCAACCCATGCTACAAAATTATTTAGTTGATAATTTCGGTAACATAAACTTTCCCGTACTAGGAAAAATGCATGTTACAGGCCTTTCTCGCGAAGAATTAGAATCAAAACTTCAAAAAATGCTTTCTTCTGCATTCACGAAAGAGATGCCGATAATAACCATAAGAATCAACAATTATTCAGTGAGTATTTTAGGAGAAGTAGTCAGTCCCGGGAAATTCGAAACGAGCAATGAAAGAATAACTATTTTGGAAGGACTGGCATTAGCCGGAGATATGACTATATATGGTAGGAGGGACAATGTAAAAGTGCTACGTGAAGAAGTAGATGGCACAAAAAAATACTACACTTTAAATCTTAGTGATAAGAATATTATTTATTCACCGGCTTATTTTCTGGAACAAAATGATATTGTGTATATTGAACCAAACAAATCTAGGTCGAAATCTTCAAACTACGGCTCAGCTGAGTCGTTTCGGATTACAACGTATTCTCTTTTAATCACATTGGTCAGTTTGACAGTTACCTTATACACAGCTTTTAAGTGAAAATAAAATTGAAAGTGAAAGTTTAGTTCTACTAATTTAAAAGAAATCCTATGAGCAAGTTTAACGATTCAAACGATGAATACAATCTACTGACCGAACAACCCTTTGACATAATAGGCCAATTTATTATATATAAATCTTACTGGAAATGGTTTATCCTTTCGTTGATTGTTTGTATAACAACAGCTGTACTTTATATGGAATTCACACTACCTACTTATGAGGTAAAGACCTCTATTTTATTTAAAGATGACGTAAAAGGCAGTGGCTCTGTTGAGATGAATGTTTTTAAGGAAATGAGCATCTTAACTCAGAAAAACAATGTTGATAATGAAATGGAATTATTAAACAATTCGTTAATTCTTCAGAAAGTTGTTTACGAACTTGGCTTGTATGCTAGCTATACAGAAATTAATACATTTGAATTTATAAAAAAAATTGGAATTAATAATCATTTGCCCAAATTCGGGAAATACAAGGAAAAAGTTCTTTACGGAGATGAATGTCCGATTCTTATTAGCATGGCGGAGAATTCCTTGAAGGAATTAACTACCGATCTTAAATTTGATATTCTGATTCATCCTTATGGCGTATATGAATTCTCAGGTATTTACAATGGAGAAAAATACATCGCAACAGCTTCAATATCGGACAATAAAGTGAAATTACCATTCGGGGAAATCAATATTAAAAGAGGCGAATTCAGACCAGTAGAAGATATGACCATAGAAGTTGTTATTCAAAATCCGACATACTTATCCTATTATTATCTTAGCCAGTTGAAAATGAAACTGAAATCAAAAACTACATCAGTAGTGGACTTATCTTTTACATGTTCCAATGTGAAACTCGGAAAAGATTTCATAAAAAGATTTATTGAAACATATAATCAGGAAGGGATAAATGAGCAGATAGAGATGGCCAACAAGACTTCGCAATTAATTGAAGATCATCTTATGTCAATTAGCAAGGAACTTAGCACTGTTGAATCGCAGGCAGAAAATTACAAACAAGCTCAGGGGATAACTGATATTGCAACGCAGTCGCAGTTAATCAATAAGCAAAATTCCGACTATGAACAGTTAAAACTGGACATAGAAACCCAACTTACAATTGTGTCTGATTTGATTGATTATATTCAAAACACTTCAAACCGGAATCAGCCAATTCCATCAAATTCAGGGATTAAAAGCGTTAGTTTGAATGAATTGATGGCCAACTATAACAAATTGTTGCTGGATAGGAACAGACTTTCGCGAATTGCTTCAAGCGGCAATCGGGCAATTATTGATCTTACAAATCAGATTGAATCAATGTATAGCACAGTACAATCTAGTTTGCAAAATGAAAAAAACAACTTGAAAATTGCACAAAGAGATCTTTTGACTAAATATACTCAAACTAATGCTCGCATAATGGCAATACCCCGACAAGAACGGCAATATTCCGAGATAAAACGCCAGCAAGGTGTCAAGGAAGGTTTGTTCCTATATCTGCTTCAGAAAAAAGAAGAGAAATATATAAATATGTCGACAGTAGAGCCAAACTCTAAACTGATAGATAATGTACGTGGTTCAGACCCCATCTGGCCGAATAAAATGCTGTTGTTATTTTCATCAATATTTCTCGGTCTGATTATTCCGGCTTTTTCGATAAAAATAAACGACTTGTTACGTTATCAGATTGAGAATAAAGAGGAACTTCAAGAAATATCTATCGTAACTGTATTGGGCGAAATTCCAAAAACAAACCAGATAGGTAATGTTTTAATGAAAGAAAACAACACGGATAGTTTCACGGAAATGATACGATTGCTTCGTGCTAACCTGCTGTTTGTAATGGAAAGCAAAGACAAAAAGGTGATAAATATTGTGTCGAGTGTAAGCGGTGAAGGAAAAACATTCACTTCAATAAATCTGGCAATAAGCCTGGCACTTCTTGAAAAAAAAGTATTGATTATTGAACTGGATATCCGGAAACCAAAAATGGCTAAATATCTTAATATTGAAAATAAAACAGGGATTACCTTGTTCCTTTCAGGGCAACTGAACCAAAATGAGCTTGTCAAACCCTCAGGAATACATCCAAATTTATCAATAATAACCGCAGGTACAGTTCCGCCAAATCCCAATGAATTACTTGCTAAGCCTGCATTAGACATACTTATAGCCAAGTTAGGGGAAGATTTTGATTACATTGTAATTGACACTGCCCCCGTCGGTGTAGTATCCGACAGCTTTTTACTAAACCGGCTGGCGGATGTAAGTCTATATGTCATACGTGCTAACTTTACTACAAAAAAGGATATTGAAGATGCCACCAACTTACATAAGAACAACAAAATCAAGAACATGTATTTTGTCCTGAACAATGTAGATATGAGCAAACACTCATATCGATATGGCAATGGAAGAAAATACGGCTATGGTTACGGAAAAAACAACAAACATACTTATGGTTATTCCAGCGAAACCTGATTAAGCTAAGAAAATAACACAAGACAAAAATTAGTTCCTTAACCTAACTAATAGTAATTATTATGAAATTTAATGGCGCAAAAATTATTGATCTCCCTAAAACCTTGGACCGTAGGGGGAATCTATCTGTGGTAGAAGAACACAAAAATATTCCTTTTATAATCAAGCGAACCTATTGGATATACGATGTCCCCGGAGGTGAAGTGAGAGGTGGACATGCTTATAAAAATAATCAGGAGTTTATAGTAGCTCTCTCAGGTAGTTTTGATGTAATTCTGGATAATGGAATTGAAAAAAAAACCTTTTCATTAAACCGTTCTTATTACGGTTTATATGTTCCCAAAGGAGTCTGGAGGCAAATGCAGAATTTTTCAACAAATTCTTTAGCACTAATTCTAGCATCAACAGAATTCAACAAGTCTGATTATATTTATGATTATGAACAGTTTAAAGAATTTGTAAAATGAAACATACAAACGTATACGACTGTTCAATTATTGAAATTGATAAGCATCATCATGACAAAGGGAATATCAGTGTTATTGAGAATGGAAAGACCATCCCTTTTAAGGTAAAGCGTATTTACTATTTATACGACGTTCCCGGTGGAGAGTCAAGAGGTGGCCACGCGCATAAAAACCTACGGCAGTTAATTGTAGCAGCAAGTGGTAGTTTTGACGTCACACTAAATGACGGATATTTGAAACGTACATATTCTATAAACAGACCATACCAAGGATTACTGGTGGTTCCAGGCATATGGAGGGAACTGGATAACTTTTCTTCAGGCTCTGTTTGTTTAGTACTCGCTTCTACTGAATATTCAGCTGAAGATTATATCCGGGATTACGACGAATTTATAGAATATAAAAAAGGTGATTCATATCCTACTAATGTACAAAGCTCTAACATTGAAGCAAATAAATAAATCAGGCAATAATATATGATTCACTCTGATAGTTAAAGATGAACAGTTATGATAAAGTTTCTTGATTTACAGAAAATTACCCAAAAGTATTCGATAGAAATACATGAAGCAATTTCTAAAGTTATCAATTCTGGTTGGTATCTATTGGGCAGCGAAAACAAATTGTTTGAGCAAAATTACGCAAAATACATTGGTACTGATCATTGTATAGGTGTGGCCAACGGATTGGATGCTCTACGTTTGATATTACGGGCATATATTGAATCGGGCATAATGAAAGAAGGTGATGAAATCATAGTACCTGCAAATACATACATTGCCTCCATCTTGGCCATTACTGACAATAAACTAGTTCCGATTCTTGTAGAACCTGACTTAGAAACATACCAGATTGACGATAGTAAAATTGAGTCGGCAATTACTGCCAAAACTAAAGGAATAATGATTGTGCATCTTTACGGGCAATGTGCTTACACAAATAAAATAGGTGATATTTGCCTTCAGTATGGTCTAAAGCTCATTGAAGATAACGCACAAGCACACGGTTGCAAATTCAACGGAAAAACCACTGGTTCGTTGGGCGATGCTGCAGGACATAGTTTCTATCCAGGGAAAAATCTGGGAGCATTAGGTGATGCCGGTGCAGTAACCACAAATGACAAGAAACTAGCTGAAACCGTTCGCTCCCTGGCCAACTATGGATCTTCTAACAAATACGTATTCGATTATAAAGGTTTAAACAGCCGGCTGGATGAGATTCAGGCCGCTGTATTGAATGTCAAGCTAAAATACTTAAATGGAGATCTGAATCGTCGGAAAGAAGTAGCAAGGTATTATATCGAACATATAAAACATCTTGACATCATTTCACCTTCAGTTAAAGACTGGAATGCGCATGTGTTTCACCTTTTCACTTTACGTACAACCCGACGAGACGAACTTCAGCAATATTTGACTGACAATGGAGTGGAAACCTTAATTCATTATCCTGTTCCGGCACATAAACAAAAAGCATACAGAGAATGGAACAACCTCAGTTTGCCGTTGACTGAGAAAATTCATGCAGAAGAACTTAGTTTGCCAATAAGTCAGGTGATCACAGATTCAGAAGTAGAAATGATAGTTGAAATAATAAATAATTTCAAAGCAAATGAATGTTAATAAAAATGAATGTTTGATTTCAATTTTTATGCCAGTATATAATGGTAGTAAGTATTTGAAGGAATCAATTGAGTCAGTGTTAAAACAAACATTCAATGATTTTGAATTAGTTTGTGTTGATGATTCTTCAACAGATAATAGCTACCAAATATTAATTGAATTCTCCAAGTTAGATTCAAGAGTTAAAGTATATCAGAAACCGAATGGAGGCATAGTTCCGAAGTCTTGGAATTATATTCTACCTTTTTTAAAAGGAGAAAATATAATCTATATGTCTCAAGATGATTTTTTATCTATAGATGTTCTTGAAGAGATGATTGGCAAACAGCAGGAAACAGATGCGGATTGCGTTCTCCCTGATATGGTTTATTTCTATGAAAATAGGCAGGAAAATAAGATTTTATCTGGTGTCAATGGAAATAGAGATATCATTCTGACGAACAGAGAGGCTGTAATTTTGAGTCTGAATTGGCAAATTCATGGTTTTGCCCTTTGGAAATCTAAAATCTTTGAAAATGTACATTTTCATGAAGATAGTTTCAATAGCGATGAATTTGAAACGAGAAAGCTTTTTTTCAAATGCAATAAAATAGCTTTTAGTAATGGGGTATTTTATTATCGTAATGATAATCCAACAGCAATTACTAAAACATTTAATCTTAATACCTATTTTGGATTATTGACCTCATTTCGATTATGCGAATTTCTAAGGGAGAATAATTTTAATTCAAAAGAAACAAATGATTATCACTTTTCTTTCTATAGAGAATACTTTAATTTATATAGATATTACTCTCTAAAAAGCGGAATTAATACTGAAGATGAATTGTTATATGTTCGCCAACTATTAAAAGAGATATTCGATTTAATGGGCAAATCAAAATTATTTAACATAAGTATTTGGCATGAAGAAATTACACTACATAAAAAAGTGAAGAGATTGATAATAAGTAGAATAGTTTTTTTGTTGTTTTCTAATCATCTTATCTTCAGGCTGATCATGTATTTTATTTATTTGCGTGATAAAAGCCGTGTATTGCAAATTACAAAGGATGTTAACAAAGTACGCAATTGTGATAAGTCAAATCTATAATGCATAAAGAACAAAACTCTTTTCGTCAAATTATGAAAGCAACTTCACTTTTTGGTGGAGTTCAAGTTTTTCAGATAATAATACAAGTAATTCGTTCTAAGTTTGTTGCAGTGTTATTAGGGCCTGCGGGTATGGGAATTACTGGATTGCTTACTTCAACTATTGGAGTGATTGCGGGTTTGACAAATCTTGGACTTGGTATAAGTGCTGTAAAAGATATTGCAGCTGCCAACAATACAGTAAATGAAACACGTATTGCCACTGTTTCAATTGTTTTGCAGCGATTGGTTTGGATTACCGGAACATTAGGAATGATCACTACTTTAGTGCTTTCACCATGGTTAAGTAAGCTTACATTTGGAAACAGTGAATATACCATAGCATTTGTCTGGATTTCAATAACTTTACTTCTTAATCAACTTAGTACTGGCCAGTTGGTCTTGCTGCAGGGTATGAGAAAATTGCAGTATTTGGCAAAAGCCAATCTGTATGGAAGTGTTCTCGGATTAATTATTACTATTCCGTTGTATTATAAACTAGGAGTTGCTGGTATAGTGCCAGGAATTATTGTTACTTCTGTTTTGTCTTTAGCTTTATCTTGGTTTTTCGCAAAAAAAATAAAAATAAAACCTCTAAGGGTATCCAAGGTTAGAACAATTGCTGAAAGTAAGATTATGCTTACTATGGGATTCCTGATTGGCTTAAACGGAGTGATAAGTCTTGGTGAGTCGTACATAGTACGAATTTTTATCAGCAATCATGGTGGTGTAGCAGACGTAGGCCTATACAATGCTGGATTTGTCATTATAAATACTTATGTAGGGTTGGTTTTTACTGCCATGGGAACCGATTACTATCCACGTTTATCTGCGGTGTCAAACAGTAATGAATTGTGTAAAGAAGCAATTAACCAACAAGCTGAGATTGCACTCCTAATTTTGGCACCTATATTAATAGCTTTTCTGGTATTTGCCAAATGGGCGATAATCTTACTATATTCGTCCCAATTTGCAGCTGTAAATGCTATGATTTATTGGGCAACCCTGGGTATGTTTTTTAAAGCTACAAGTTGGGCTATTGCTTTTGTTTTTCTGGCTAAGAGTTCACGTAAATTATTCTTTTGGAGTGAATTTGCTGCAACAGTATATGTTTTAGTTTTAAATTTATTAGGATACTATTATTGGGGACTAACTGGTCTTGGCTTATCATTTTTCTTTGCATATTTAATTTATCTAATTCAGGTTTATGTATTGGCAAAAGTGAAGTTTGATTTTGATTTTAATCGCAGCTTTATGAAAATTTTCATTCTTCAGTTTATACTGGCTTTATGCAGTTTTCTGGCAGTAAAATTTTTAAAGCAAACATATCCATATATAATCGGAACAGTTTTATTATTAATATCAAGTTGGTATTCGTATATTGAATTAGATAAGAGAATAGGAATTAAAGAGCTAGTCAACAGTTTTGTAAAAAAAGCAAACAAATAAATCATCAATGTTATGACAAATCTAAATCAACCACTTGTTTCTGTTATTGTAATTATCTAAAATAGTTCAAATTATGTGCTCGAAACTCTAGAAAGTGGTAAAGCACAAACCTATCATAATATTAAATTGATTGTGAGTGATGATTGTTCGACAAATAACACAGTTCAAATTTGCAGAGATTGGATTGAAAAAAATAAAGATTATTTTATAAAGACTGAATTAGTTATTGCTAATAAAAATATAGGAGTACCGGTAAATTGCAATAAGGGAATCTTTGTGGGCATCAGAGAGCGGAAAATGTAAATTACTGTAAATGTGAAAATTGCAACATCTAGCTAAGGCAAATATATAGGGCAGTGTGCAGGGGCTGATTATTATTGTCCCATTATATTATAAGTTTGGTGCATAAGGGATAGTACCTGTAATCATTATAACAACGCTTATAACACGATTTTAAATAAAAAAAAGAATCCATAAAAGTATCGAAAATGCGAACTATTGTCGAAGGCAAAAATATACTGACTATGGGCTTTGTAATAAGTTTGAGTGGATTTATAACATTTGGAGCATCGTTTTAAGTCCAGATTTTCATCAACAGACATTGAAATGTAGCAGATGTGGGCCATACGATGCCGGATTTGCGATTAACAATACGTATGTATATTTGATATTTACAACAATGGGAACTGATTATTATCCAAGATTAGCTGCAATAACTCACAGCAATTAATTTAGTAGGGAAACCATAAATTAACAGGCAGAGATTGTTTTACTGACATTAACACGCCTATTAACTATATTTTGGTCTTTATCAATTGGGGAATTATTTTACTGTATTCCACTAAATTTGTTGATGTCAATGGCATGATATATTGGGCTGTTTTAGGTATGATTTTTAAAGCAGAAGTTGGGCAATTGGATTTGAATTCTTTGCCAAAAGAGCAAGTATTTTTTTTCTGGAGCGAATTAGTTGCTATTACATATACAATGTTTATTATTATTGTATTTTCATATGGGGATTAATAGGCTTAGATTTATCTTTCTTGATTAGTTATTTTATTGTCTTCATTTAAGTTTTGGAAATTGCAAAACTTAAATTTGAATTCTCATTCAATACAGCTTTTCTTAGAATATTTGCTTTTCAGTTTGCATTGGCATTTTGCTGTTTTTTGCTTTGAAATTTCTAATTCAACAATATCCCTTCATTTTCGGGGTGATTTTAATACTAATTTCTGATTTTCATTCATTAAAAGAACTGGATAAAAGAATCGGAGTGCTGGAATTCCTAAAAAGAAACAATTAAAGATTTTACAAACAATTCTTTTGGATAATTGTAAAAATACACAGCCTAATTATATTTTATATGATAACATTTTATATTACCCATAAAGGAATTGGAGGAGTTCAAAATCTATTTTTGAATTTGACAAAAGAGTTGTACAAAAGGGATATTCGAGTTAAATTTATATATTTTAAAGAAACATGGCTGATAGTAGAGTTAAACAAGGAGGGTGTTGAATATGAATTGTTTGATTTAGAATATGACAACAGGAAATTAATTTCAAATTTCATCAATAAAGATGATGTTATTATTCTGACTCCAGAGAGTTTTATTATTGAAGAAATATATCAAATCAAGCCCTATTTTCTTTTTTGGATTGTACATCCAAAAACATTTATTAGGAAGTTGTTTCCAGTAAAAAAAATAATTTTCAAATTAATGATTGAAATGATCATTAAAAGAGGTGGACTCTATTTTATGGATAAAACATGCTTAGAAGATATCAGTAAGTATTTCCGTTTAACTGTCAACGAAAATTATTTGCCAATACCTGTATTTGGTATAGAAAAGACAAATAGCTCAAATTTGAAATCTTTAATAGAAAAGAAAAATAGGGATATTATATCATTAAGTTATATAGGTCGTGCCGTAATATGGAAAGTGAATCCAGTTAAAAAGTTAATCTCTGATTTGCTAATTATAAAAAAAACAGTTGAAAAAGAATTTACACTTCATATTTTCACAGATAATGTAGTCGAATTCGAACAATTATTATCGTACAATTCAAATGAAATTGAATTAATTTATCATTCAAATATTTTTGGTGCCGAATTAGACCAATTCATTAAAAAAGAAATACTAATTAACTTTGCAATGGGCACGTCCTGTTTGGAATCTGCCAAATTAGGTATTCCTTCTATTTTAGTAGATTGTTCGTATGAGGCTTTCCCAAGCAGCTATAAATATAATTGGATTTACAATTCTGAAGGTTATTCATTGGGAAAGGTTCTTGATAAAAATTATATTTCAATGAATGGATATAAATTACTTGAAATTTTCAACCAGATTTTCCAGAATGATTCATTTATCTGTGATATATCAATTAGCTGTTTAGAGTACACTTCAAAAAATCATCATTTAGAATCTATTACAAGTTTGCTTTTAGAAAAAATAGTTCGATGTAACAACAAGATAACTCCAAATATCAGGCACTCGTTTTCATTGCTTAGAAAATGAAATTATCAAGAAAAATCTTTTGTTAAGTATTAAAGCATTATAAAATCTATATCTGAAGTTCATCTGCTTTTAACATAAGCAAACCTATATTTAAATTTATGTATTATCTTAAAAAAATGGCGAAAATGAATTTAGGCTTTTTGAAACATTATGAGGGCATTGAATTTGCAAATTATCTGCCTCTTTTTATTTTATTGTGCTTTAGTGGGAATCCTTTATTTACTGCAATGGGTTATTCAAAAATTCTGTTGGTCATCTACACTATGATATATGTATTTTATGTATTTTCATTTGTAAATTATAACTATATAAAAATGAAGCTTCAACAGATCATAATTGTTAGTTTATTCATTGCCATCTTGATTATATATCAAGAAATGTTATTGGGATTTGTTAGTCTCCCTGGAGTATTAGCTCTTATTCTAAAAATAATTCTGGGTCTTTTCACACTTATTTTCTACAGAGTAAAGCAAATTGGTATTATTGACACCTACATAAAAATCATGTCGTTTCTGGCACTAATAAGTTTGCCGTTTTTTGTACTAAATCAATTCGGACAATGGGGAATTCAGCTTGAAAATGAATCTTTAAAATCATTCCTATTTTATACTTCATATCCTGAAGAAATTTATGCGGTAAGTTTTCTAATCCGAAACCCTGGAATGTTTTGGGAACCAGGTGCCTTCGCTGGTTACTTGCTTTTGGCTCTATTATTTATTATTTTAAAAAATCGTAGTTTTACTATCGGACAATATAAAATGGAGGTTTCGTGGATAATATTAGGAATAATAACATCGCAGTCGACTACAGGTTATCTTCTACTTACAACACTTATATTTGTATTTATTTGGAATAAATATAGTTGGAGTAGAATTGTCGTAATACCATTATCTGTCTTATTTATTTATTGGGTATCTCACAATATTGCTTTTATGGGAGATAAGGTTGAAAATCAATACGCCCAAGCAATTGCAATGGGAGAAAATGAGGTTGAAAACACTCGATTTGGTTCTTTAAATATGGATATGCAATATATTATTTCACAACCATTTACAGGAAATGGATTGGATTTATCAACCAGATATCGTTTCCACCCTGAAGTAACAAAAGATATTGGAAATGGGAACGGAATGTCAAACTTTCTAGCGTGTTGGGGTATTCCCTTCTTCCTGTTTTGGCTTTACTGCGTGTATCGGTATGCTTACCTATTCACCCGCAAAAGGTCAATCGCTTTTTTCTTTGTAATCATAATGATTCTGATCCTTCAGGGAGAACAATTCCTGAACTTTCCGATGTTTCTTCTTTTTTACACGCTTCCGTCATTTTACACAAATTTTTCAGCGGTAAAAAGTTATAATCGTTTAAGAAATGCCGTATAAATCTGGCAAACTTTAATTATCAAGAAAATGAAAGTCCTTTGGTTATCGAACGTATTATTTCCAGATGTTTGTACAGAAATTGGAGTTGCTGCTTCTGTTGTCGGAGGCTGGATGTATTCTGGAGCGAAATCTCTTATTACTGCTAATCCAGAAATAAAATTAGCTGTGGCAACTTTATATTCTGGAGAGAAACTTAGATGTATTGATAATAATGGAATTACCTATTATCTGATTCCGAATAAAGGTGGAGACGCTGTTTATAACAACAGACTTGAAGCTTATTACAAAGAAATCACACTTCGGTTTGCACCCGAAATTGTTCATATTCACGGATCAGAGTATCCTCATTCACTTGTTTACATAAAAGCTTGCGGCAAAGATAATGTCATCGTTTCCATTCAGGGAATGGTCAGTGTCTATGCCAATTATTACCTGGGAGGCATTTCTGAAAAAGAAATGAAACGAAACATTACAATCCGCGACATTGTGAGAAGAGACTCTATATTGGTTCAACAGAAGAAGATGAGAAAAAGAGGAAATTACGAACAAGAATTGATAAAGAATGTGAATCATATAGTTGGTCGTACTTCATGGGATAAGTCAAATGTTTGGGCAATAAATTCAAATTCAATGTTCCATTTTTGTAATGAAACTTTACGACCATTGTTTTATAAACATCAATGGGATTATGTAGGATGTCGAAAAAATTCTATATTTATAAGTCAGGCCTATTATCCAATAAAAGGAATACATATACTCATAAAAGCCTTACCTCTGATTATGAATGATTTTCCAGACACAAAAGTTTATGTAGCAGGCATTGATTTCATTAATGTAGCATGGTATAGAAAGAATGGATTTGTGAATTATTTAAAAAAATCAAGTAGTAAACTTGAAGTTTTGAATAAGATTGAATTTCTAGGTGAATTAAATGAAAGTGAAATGGTAAAGCAGTATTTATCTGCCCATGTATTCCTTTGTTCATCGGCTATTGAAAACAGTCCAAATTCTTTGGGAGAAGCGCAATTAATAGGTACACCTTGTGTTGCGTCATATGTTGGAGGGACAATGGATATGATAACAGATGGAGAAACCGGTTTTTTATATCGCTTTGAGGAAGTTCCATTATTAGCCAAACGAATTTGTGAAATTTTTGGAAACAAAAACTTAGCAGAACGCATTTCTTTGAATGAGCGAAAAGTGGCTTCTGTAAGACATGATGGAATCCTAAATGCAACAAATATAAATAATATATACAAAATTGTAAGTGGTGAAAACTTATCTGATTTATAAAGCATTGCGAAAAATATTCCTCGTAGTTAAATATGAAATAGATTATTTTATATGTCATATTGTGTTTTGGGGTAATAATATTTCTTATAGTTCATTTAAAACAAATGGTGTACCTTATGTCTCAATAGCAGTAGGTGGTATTTGTAAGGTCGGGATGAATTTAAGTATGAACAATGGAGCTTCCGGAAATCCTATCGGGTGTTTTGAACGGTGTACATTTTTTGTTGATAAGGGCGCAGAACTCAATATCGGGAATAATCTAGGAATTTCACAAGCAGCTATTGTATGCCATCTGAAAATCAGTATTGGTGATAATGTGAAAATTGGCGGAGGTGTTTGCATTTATGATACCGACTTTCATTCTTTAGATTCCGAAAAAAGAAAAGATTCGAATAAAGATAAGCAGGGTGAAATAAAATGTCCTGTTGTTATAAAAAATAATGCTTTCATTGGTGCACACTCTACAATTTTAAAGGGAGTTACTATAGGCGAAAATTCGATTGTAGGGGCTTGTTCTGTAGTGTGTAAAAATGTACCTGATAATGAAATATGGGCGGGAAATCCAGCTCGTTTTATAAGAAATATTGAATAGTGAAGCTATTTTTCATTTAAGCATAAAGAAAATAGTATTATGAAAATCAAACAAATAGCTGTACTTATCACCTGTCATAATCGTAAAGATAAAACAATCGCATGTTTAAAGTCCCTATTCGAAGCAGAGCTACCTTATGGATATAAGTTAGATGTCTATTTAGTAGATGATGGAAGTATAGATGGTACAGATGAGTTAGTGGAAAGAAATTATAAATCTGTCAATATAATTAAAGGAAATGGTAATTTATTTTGGGCGGGTGGTATGCGTTTGGCATGGAATGCAGCAATGGAAAAACTATCCTACGATGCTTATCTTTTAATAAATGATGATGTTTATTTGGAGGTGCCTTTTTTGCGAAATCTAATTAAAACAGATGAGTTTTCACTGAAAAATAAAGGGGAATCTGGAATATATTCAGGTGCTACAGTCGATGATGAAACAAATGCAATAACTTATGGCGGTTCTAATATTACAGCAAGTCATGTAATCGTAAAAAGTCAAAGATTGATTCCAACAGAATATCCTCAACCATGTGAATTGACAAATGCAAATATATTGTGGGTGAGTAAGGAAGTTGTTGATAAAATAGGAATCTTTGATGTTCGATTTACGCATGGAATAGCAGACTATGATTATTCATTACGAGCAATTAAACAGAAGATACCGGTTTATTTAGCTCCTAATATTTGTGGCGCTTGTACTAACGATTATGGAGATAACTGGAAACCGTCAAGTACGGCTTTAAAGCACCGGATTGCATATTTGAAGAGCCCAAAGGGACTAGCCTACAATGAATATCTTTATTATATTAGAAAGCATTTTCCGTTATTTTTACCTTATTCATTTGTTATGCTCTGGTTGAAAACAATTTTACCGTTTTTTTGGGAACTGGCAAAAAGAAAGGATTCAGACAATTGATTTTCAGAATACAATTTATGAGCCCACTGTAATGTATTAATAACCAATTTTACAGTTAATAATTATTATTCCTATTTCGCTATTTTAACATCGAATTGATTGCACAAAGAAAATTCTAAAACATGAAAAATATCTATACATTAGCCCCAATCTGTCTTTTTGTGTATTGCCGCCTTAAAGAAACAATACAAACAGTAGAGACATTAAAACTCAATTGTTTATCTACTGAGAGTGAATTATTTATTTTCTCCGAAGGAGCCAAAAATGAAGCAGATAGAGATAAAGTTAATGCTGTCCGTGAATACATTCATACAATTAACGGCTTTGAAAATGTAACAATATATGAAAGTGATGTTAATAAGGGTTTGGCCAATTCAATTATTTTGGGTGTCACTCAAATTGTGAATAAATATAACAAAGTGATTGTTTTAGAAGATGATTTGCTATTATCAACCAATTTTCTAAGTTTTATGAATCAGGCTTTAAATTTTTACGAAGAGAAAAAAAACATTTTTAGCATTTCAGGTTACTCATTTGATTTAAAATACCCCGAAAATTACAAATACGATGTAGCATTTTCAATACGAGCATCATCATGGGGATGGGCAATTTGGAAAGATCGATGGGTAGAAATTGATTGGAAATTAAAGAATTACTCCTCATTTAGGTGGAATATATTAGATAAATTCTTTTTTAACTCTGGTGGAAGCGATCTCACTCACATGCTACATCGTCAAATGAAGGGCAAGATTGATTCGTGGGCCATTCGTTTTACATATCACCAGTATAAGCATAATTACTTAGATGTTTTTCCTACAAAATCTAAAGTTTTAAATAATGGTTTTAATTTAGAATCTACACATACCAAATTCAAAAGTCATAGATTTGATACTCATTTGGATTTTTCAGAACAATGCACTTTTTATTTTTTAGAAAATATAAGTATAGATAAATCCATTCAGAAACAATTTTATAAGCATTATTCTTATACTGGTCGATTAAAAGATAAATTAACAAAACTGCTGTGGAAAACAAAATGATTATTACAACAAGTTGGGATGATGGACATTTTTATGACCTTAGAATAGCTGAATTACTTGATAAATATCAGTTACAAGGCACATTTTATGTACCTATCAGAAATGATGAAAATTTTGTTATGAATTCAACTTCAATAATTGAAATTGGAAAAAGATATGAAATTGGTGGACATACTGTAAATCATAAATATCTAAACAATTTAGGGGATGAAGAGGCTGAATTTGAAATTTCAACATGTAAAGTTGTATTAGAAAATCTATTAGGAAAAGAGATTTTTGCTTTTTGTTTTCCTGGAGGTAAATTCTCGAAACGTGATATAATACTCCTTAAAAAGAGTGGTTTTCTTTTTGGGCGAACAACTAGTTTATTTCAGACTTCATTGAATAATAATTCTTTAATGAACACAACATTACAATGTTTTAATCATGACACATTTACACTTAACAAACACTGTGTTAAAAGAGCGTATTTTTATAAATTGATAGAGTTTAGATTTTTTTTAGCTTACAACAAGAACTTTAGAAAATTGTCATCTGATATTATTTCTAATATCCAAAAAAAAGAAGACTTTTTTCATATCTGGGGTCATTCTTGGGAAATAAATCAATATAATTTGTGGTATGAATTAGAAGAAACTTTTAAAATGCTATCTGACATTCCGAATGTAACATTTGTGAACAACACAACTTGCTGGAAACTATTAACATCAAATTCTAATAACCAAAATTATAACACTTCATCATTCGATGACAAACAATTGTAACCTTATAACAGTCACAGCGTTATTTCAATTTTAAAACACTAATAAATTATGAAAAAAAAAATACTTTTCCTTCTACATATTCCACCGCCAATCCATGGTTCATCAATTATGGGGCAAGAGATTAAAAATAAATTCATTATCAATAATTCATTTGAGTGCAGATTTTTAAATCTTCTTGTAAATCAGAAAATTAATGAGTCCGGAAAGTTTAAATTCGTAAAATTAATACAGTTTTGTAGAATAATATTTCGATTATTATTGGAAATAATAACTGAAAGACCAGATGTTTGTTATTTTGCATTAACTACCACTGGTATAGCTTTATATAAAGATACAGTGTTGGTAGCATTGTTACGCTTGTTACGTATTGAGCGAATTTATCATCTGCACAATAAGGGTGTTAGTATGAACAATACAAGTAAGATAAATAATAAGCTATATCGTTTTGTGTTTTCAGGTGCAAATATTATTCTGTTATCAAACTTTTTATATTATGATATTGAAGCATTTGTGCCATTTTCGAGAGTACATATTTGTCCAAATGGTATTACCCACATCAAAAATAAAATTAACTCATTACGTCTTCAGAATGATGCGCCAGTACGTATTTTATTTTTATCAAATTTGATTGAATCAAAAGGGGTTTATATATTACTTGAAGCTTGTAAGTTGTTGGCAAACAAAAAAATGGAATTCATTTGTAGTTTTGCTGGAAGTATAGGAAATGTGAGTGAGAAAGACTTTAATGAAAAGGTACAGCAGTTGGAATTAGAAAACAAAGTTAAATATATGGGAGTGCAATATGGTCTAGAAAAAGAACTATCCTTAGTTAATACCGATATCTTTGTGCATCCGTCTTATCATGATTGTTTTCCATTAGTTTTATTGGAAGCAATGCAATATTCTCTACCAGTAGTATCTACTTTTGAAGGAGGAATACCCGATCTTGTTGAAAATGGGGTAACTGGATATTTGGTTCCACAAAAAAATGCAGAAGCATTGGCCGACAAATTAGAAATACTAATCAAAAATCCTGAACTAAGAGCACAAATGGGAAAAGCTGGAAGAATAAAATTTGAAAATGAATTTACATTAGATATTTTTGAACACAGACTGAATGAGATTTTACATAAGATTTTAGAGAAGCAATAATTTGAATTAAACTGTCATTGTTAACTAATAAAACACATAAAGCCATGCTCATAGATGTATCAAAAGATATTTACAGAAAGTATTTTACTGAAGATCCTCACCCATTCATTACAGAGGAATTTATCAAATTAGTGGAACATAAAACTGACAAAGTTGTAAGGTTAATCGAACCTGATGACAAAGCTATTCTGGGATTAATTGCAGGAGTTAAAAACAATGTCCTGAGTTCTCCTTTTTCAGCACCTTTTGGCGGTCTTCATTTTACTAATGAAAATATATTTTATGAAGAAATATTCCATTTTCTAACACATCTTAAAGAGTATGCGATGAATCAGAATCTGACAAAGATTGTAATCACCTTACCACCAAACATTTACAACACTTCACTAAATGCCAAACTTGTCAATGCATTTGTAAGACTAGATTACACTATGCACTTACCAGACATAGTGAACATTGTCAAACTGAGTGATTTTAATATTTCAAACGTAAAGAAAATAGTAAAAAGGAAATTAAAAGCGGCTATAAAAAATAATCTGACATTCATTCATATAACTGATGAAAAGAAAATGGCCGAGTCTTACGACGTCATTTTAAATAATAGGACAATGCTTGGTCGTGACATTTATATGAGTTTTGCTGATTTGATGGATGTCAACAAAATACTCCCTGTCGATTTCTTTTTAGTAAAAAACCCCGACCATGAAAATCTTGGGGCTGCAATATTTTATCGCGGTCACAAAAACATTGTTCAGGCTATATTCTTGGGAGATATTATACCAAGAAAACCATTTCCAACTATGGATTTCCTGTTTGTTAATTTATTTTCATTTTATAAAAACCTAGGATTCGATTTCATTGATCTCGGCCTGTCGAGTAAAGACGGCATTCCGAATGATGGTCTGATTCGTTTTAAAGAAGTGCATAATAGTATTTCTTCATTACGATTCACTTTTTCCTGGAGTCCCCCTGAAAAAACCAAAAATAGTTGATTATTACATAATCTTTACTATAAAGGACTCTATTATTTGTGTGAAATATATAAAAGCATGAAAAACACTTTTTGTCGGCGTTCTTTTTTTCTGGTTTACTTAAAAAAACCGACCATGATTCTGTATTAAAACTTAGGGTTCATTTCCTTTACTAGTGTTTACACTAGTGACTTTTTAGGGTTAACTCTATTAAATGTAGCGTCTTTGGAGTGTAATTTTGCATAACAATCAATACTCCAAAACACTTAAGTGGGTATATTTAATTTAGTGTTAAAATTAATAAAATGAGTTTTAATCACTAATGTTTTTTAAGGTGATAGTTCTTTTTAAACATGAATATTATAATCAAAGTAGCTAAGTAGAGTCTGTTTTTTTAGTCAAAAAGTTGCTTGAAAATTTGTATATATCATTGATATTTATTATCTTAGCTAAAAATTATTAGTATATGAAACTATATAATCAATTAAAGCTTCGTTTTGACACACC